>WNGC01004182.1_pt1 | contig 22346 bp, 20 predicted proteins | sample 5400051 | NCBI WGS metagenome assembly WNGC01 (sample SAMN13153368, study PRJNA577476) | soil metagenome | isolation source: 20 cm soil or saprolite under grassland replicate 2 | place: USA:California | collected 2016-06-15
TTGGAGGATACTTTTTTCATAGGATGGATTTCACCTTTCACAGTGATTCGCGTACGAGGAGTTCCGTTTCTAAGGACGGCGGGCGAAGGTGTTGGTCTCCGAGCGAAGCGCGTTTTTGGGGCAATCGCCACGTGCGCAGCGTCACCCATCACACGTTCGTCACTGCACGGACAAGCATTGGAAGGTTTCAATACGCAGGCCTGCACTCAGACGCTCTTTTTCCTATAGCACGAACATTTCCCAAATATCAAAGTCCGGATTCGATTCTCAAACCACAGAAGAAAAAAAAGTTCAAACCGTTCTAGTCTGTGCCGGCTGTATGAAAAAATGACCTCAGCTCTCGGTTCTTCCACACACAGTTCTTCCCGGCGGATTATAAGACGAGCACTGCCCATTGACGCAGCACGAATGCAGCTTAGAGTAGCCCTTTTGGAAGTTTCCGCTGTCGCGTTGATAGTGGTACTGTAGTGCTAATTGAGTAAATCTCGCTCTTGCAATGCGGCACCACTGCTCTTTGCACCGGCAGATAACCAGAACGCAATTAAAAATGAGTGATTCTGAGTGATACGGAGCTGGTCCTGGCTATCAACACCGACGCGAACCAAGCAAGACTGCCTGGGTCACCATTGATGCCTCGCTTCATAGACTGCTGGACATGACGGCCAGGGTCACGCCGGTCCGACTTGGGTGAGGTTTTATCAACATTCCTGTAGACGGCAAGAATAGCAAATCACGTGTCGCATGGAAGCGCCGCCACGACGTGTGGCTGGGCTTTGTCGAAAGTTTGGTGAGCAGCCTCAAGTGTGCGTCTGGCTTGCCACTTGGGCCGGCGAAATATTCTACACCAAAGTCGGAACGTCGCGGTCGGCGTCGTGTCACAGTCCTAATATGTTCTCCCCATCCCGACGATGAAGCGCTCGTCGGCGGCTTTGCGCTACGTGCTTTGCGAGAATGTAACGCCCGGGTAGTCAATTGCGCGATTACGTTGGGCGCCGACCCAAAGCGAAAGAAGGGACGGCTGAATGAGTTAAGGGCATCTTGCGCTGTGCTGGGATTCGAGCTGAAAATTCCTGGCTGGCCGAGGAAGCTTGGCCTCGATGTTGAGCCGCAGGTTGCCAAAAGTAATCCCCAACTATGGCGCTCAAATCAAGCCCATCTGAAGTCAGTTTTCGAATACGCCAAACCCGACGTTGTTCTAATGCCCCATGCAGGCGATTTACACAATACCCACAAGGGAACCCATCAATTGGCGGTAGAAGTCGCGGTTGAGTATTCAAGACGCATTCGTGACAAACGTCTGCTTCTGTTAGAAACAGAATACTGGCATCCTATGGAGAAGCCGAATCTGATGGTAGGAATTACATCACCCGATGTCGCAGCTCTCATAATGGCAGTCGCTGAACACGGAGGAGAAGTTCGCCGTAATCCATATCACCTTCGACATCCTGCCCGTATGATGGACAATGTGCGGCGTGGTTCCGAGGTCATCAAGGGGGAGGGCGCTTCTGCTGAGGCGTTCATGTTTGCTGAGCTTTACCGTCTGTCATCTATAACTAATGGAGCAGAAAAGAACACTCCAAAGTGGAAGATCATACCTCCAGATCGACCTTTGAACATAGGCGAGTTGTATCAGCTCTTCGACTGACAGCCAGAGCACGCCGGAGAATGTTCATTCCTCGCTGTAGCCCCTTGAGAACATGCAGCGCTCGAAAAAAAAGGATTCGCCGCCCACCGCTTTCATGTCGCGCTCGCACTCGTAACGGTCACGCTGGAGCTCCTGCTCGGTGGTATTGGGCCTCGTCCATGGACGGGCACAGCCGAGCAGGAGTAAACTAACAAAGACCAGTGCTAGCTTCACAGCGACTCACTCCTCGAACATTCGCTTTCGCCCACTCCGCGGCCTCCTCCGGAGAAACGAGCCCGCCATGTTTGTACCCCGACTTCGCCATACGCTGCAATACACATGCTCGAAAACGGCTGTGATCGGCAGTTCTTGGGGCTTGTCGCTTCACGTACGCGGACAAAAGGCGGACACGCACGAGTACTATCTAAGATTCGATTGAAGGAGACCGTTTCACAACCAATCGTTGTCGGCGCTGATAATCGCAAGTAGCGCAACGTTGCTCGAAATTTAAGATCCGAACTGCGTTCATCTGATCACCTTATCGGCATGCGCGAGCACGTTGGGCGGAATCGTCAGCCCGACCTGTTTTGCTGTTTTGAGGTTGATGATCAAATCGAACTTCGTAGGTTGCTCGACCGGAAGGTCGGCGGGCTTCGCACCTTTGAGTATCTTGTCCACGAAGACAGCGGCGCGCCGGTACTGGGAAGGCAAGTCTGGACCGTAGGACATAAGACAACCGTTCTCCGTCCACAACGATCCCTCGCACATTGATGGCAATCGACTTTTGGCTGCAAGCTCAAAGAGCTGTTTGCTGTGAACGAAGGTGAAGCTATTCTGGATTATGATTAGCGCGTCGGCATGGTCTTTCCTCATCGTGGCGTAGGCGTCCTGAAACTCGGCGGGAGCTTCTACCTGAACAGGTTGAATCGTTATTCCCAGGGCTCTCGCTGCAGTCTCCGCCTTTGCCACTTCTTCTTGGTCCCGAGAGGCTTCTCTTTCACGATGTGAAATAATAGCCACCCTCGACGCCTTCGGCAGAACTTCCTTTAATATGCCCAGTCGTTTTCCACTTAAGTCCGGAGAAATGCCCGTTGACCCGGTGACGTTCCCGCCGGGGTGAGCGAGACTCGCAACGACCCCAAGCCGGACCAGGTCGCCAGCTGATGCCGCAACGATTGGGATGGTGCTGGTCGCTTGCTTGGCGGCTAGAGTAGCCTGATTACCTCCTGTGACAATGACATCGACCTTGAGGTGGACCAGTTCGGCAGCGAGCTGGGGGAGGCGATCGAGCCTACCTTCTGCATATCGATACTCAATGAGGATGTTTTTTCCCTCCACATAGCCCAGATCATGCAGACCCTGATGGAAAGCCTCATTACGCGTAGCAAAAACCGATGGCGTGTAGGATCGAAGAACTCCTATCCGATATACCTTCCTCTCCGCTTGCTGCGCGTCGGCCAGACGCACGGAGATTACAAGCAACATGACGCCTAAACAGGCGATTTTTCTCACACTCATACGAGCTTTTGTTTGATTAGCCAATGCGCGAAACGTCTCACTATGCATTGTTCTCAGGTTGTTTGTAACGTTTCGCTATTAATCTTGTACCTCCTCGTCTGCCTCAGCAATGAGGCGCTGATATACAGCCCGCTCAGCCGAGAGTTTTTTCATAAACTCTTCTCGCGTTATCACGCCCTTGTCAATCAAGAGTTTCGCCAGCGCGTCCGCTTGGACGAGACTTGAGACAAGCAGCTCTTGCATCGTGACGCGCGCTTGTTTATTCAGTTCTGCCATACGTTGGGTTTTGCTGTGACCTATGTCTGGTTTCTGACAGTTTAATTTTACTTGACATTGTTCCTGGAGGGAAATAGCGTCGCGACGGTGCGCAAGCTTTAAGGTCCAGCCGGACGGCGATCAACAACAGGGGAAATATGGCTGCGTTGCTCTACAAAAACTTGTCATCGTCGCGACTGGGCATATCGACTAGGCTAAAGGGCGCTGGCCACCCGGCGGATAAATATGGGGGGACGAATCCTTCTGGTTGAAGATCGCCTACAGAGCCGAAAGAATATCGCTTACTTCTTGCGTACAGAGGGCTATGAAGTAAACGAGGCTTCCAGTGGGAAAGAGGCCATTGAAATTTTGGAGAAGGATGAATTTGACCTTGTTCTAGCAGACGTAGTTATGCCGGAACTCAACGGGCTTTCTCTTTTACGACATCTTCGGTCGATTGCTCCACGGATTCTGGTAGTTCTGATGTCGGGGTATTCCCTTGATCCCCAACAAATTCTCAAGGAAGGCGCAACGGATTTCATAACGAAGCCGCTTAAACTTGATGAGCTACTGTCCAAGGTAAAATTAGCTCTAGAACGTTAAGATTCCGTGCGCGATTTCTCAAACTCCTCACACCTTTGTCAATCAAGAGCTTCGCTGTGCAGCGATGGCAACCGTGGAACCATCAATCCTTGAAGCGTAACTTTCATCCCAATCCTCGCCGGCCGCCATACCACCTGTAGCTGGCTTTCTTTATCGACTTTCCTTTACCGCGTTTGCGCCTTCGCTTCGGGCGCTTAGGGTCGACCCGGACGGGCGTTTTTTTCCTGGCCATTGCTTCGATTTGGCCGGACCCTCTGACTTTTCCGGCGCGAGTTTCCTTACATCTGAGGCACTCTCGATCCTCCAGGCTTAATCTGGCTGATATATGCGGAGTGGTCAACCGAGAAGGACTCCTCCCGATAAGGAGTCATTACCAGGAGCAGCAGAGATAGCCTGGCGAGCCAAGCAGATTCATATGCCCGCTCACTGAATCTCTCGGCGCAACTAAGGCACAGGCCAGCATCATGGAGATCGTCACGAATTGATAGATGGCGCCGGACCGGAGCCGGATACGATTTACTTCTGTGCGGCTGTGGGTTGCCCAAGGCTTCCCGTGATCTCGTGAAGGTAGCACCACGTCCAGTTTGCTGGTGGAACAGCACGCATGACGGGATGATGCGTGTCGTGGAAGTGCTTGGTCGCGTGCTTGCCCGTCGAGGAATCGCAACAGCCGACATGGCCGCACGCTTGGCACTCGCGCAGAGCTACCCAAAACGTTCCCTCAACCAGGCACTCTTCACACGCGTTGGGAGTTCTCTGCGGGGGAAAGTCCCCTGAGGTTACCCCCTCCAAATGTTCACATAACTTTGCCATATGTTTCTCCTCATCGAATCATATACACGAGATGGCTTTCCGTTCAGTCGATTCTCGATTGCTACTCCTTGTCTTCGTAGATCAACTGATAAAATCGGTGATCGCAGGAATCACTGTATTGCGTGCTTCTTCCATCAGCCAATGCCCCGAGCCTATGACAACTTGGCCTCGGACATTGGACGCCACTAACTTGGCCTGTTCAATCAGGAAGTTGCCGCTGGCCTTCTCGCCGGTGAGGACCAGCACCGGCATTGCGAGACGTGTTGCGCCCATCTGAGCAAAGTCCTCCGCGTCCCGTTCGAAGTTGCGGAAGTACTCGAAGCCGGCGCGCATGCCATTCGCTCGGGCGTAGGCTGCGGCGTAGATTCGCCGGTCGGCCTCGGGCACCGACTTGGTCTTGTCGGCGGCAAAGTCGTTCCAGAAATGCTCGAAGTAAATCCGCTCGCGTCCCTTTACCAACGCCAGCGGCACGTCACCATAGAAATGAAAGTGCCAAAGATCGCGCAACAGCCAGACCTCCTTCCAATTGCCGATGCCTGGCAAGAACGCATCCATCAATACGAGCTTGCTGACCTCTTTGGGGTACTGGGCGGCGTACGCGTAAGCTACCATCAAGCCGATGTCGTGCCCGACCAGTTGCACCTGTTCATAGCCGAGCTGGCGCACGAGACTTCGAATGTCTTTCGCCATTGTCTTTTTGTCGTACCCGTCCTTCGCGCGCTCCGAGCCGCCCGCGCCGCGCAAATCCGGCGCAATCACAGTGTGGGAGGCTGCGAGCAAAGGCATCAGGGGTATCCACATGTGGCTCGTCTGAGCGTAACCGTGGAGCAAGACGACCACCGGTCCCCGTCCGCCGATCTTATAGTTGATCTTTACGCCATCCACATTGGCGATTGTCTCCGTGAACCCCTTGGGCAGCCGAGCGGTTGAAATTGAGGTCATCATCTTCTCCAATTCTGCGGCAATACGCTGCGAAGCCATTCATGTTTATTCGAAGGAATTTTTGGATAGCGCCGGAGCCGTTAGCGAGCGAAGCCCGGCGAAGAACCCAATGAGAAAAGCCAGAAGTAGCGTCATTTCTTGCTGTTCCCTTCGTCTGACAATTGTTTCGGTGGGGAAATCGTTCCGTCATACATGCCCGTACCAAAAATCTTATTCCTGCCATCCTCCGCCTAGAGCTTTGTAGAGCTGCACCACAGAAAGCAACTCGTCCCGCTTCGCTTGAGCCAGGCTCAATTCAGCATTAAACAAGTCGCGGTCAGCATCCAGGGCATTGAGGAGTGTATCGACTCCGCCCTTGTATCTCATGTAAGCCAGGCGTTTTCGGTCTTGCAACGAGGTCACCAGCAACTCACGCTGAGCCCGGACCTCCCTAACTTTCTGATACTGGACGAGCGCATCTGAGACATCGCGGAATCCTGTTTGAATGGCCCCTTCGTATTGTGCCAGCGCGCTCCGCTGCTCTGCCTCAGCTCGCTCCACCCCGAACCTGGTTCGGCCGGCATCAAAGATCGGGTACGTGAGCTGGGGCACAAAGGTCCATAACCGCCTTGACCCTGAGAATAGATTCGATAGCGCCGTGCTCTGATAACCGAACTCTCCGGTAAGCGTAATCTGTGGAAAATAGGCCGCCTTTGCGACACCGATGTTAGCATTGGCCGAGATCAGCAACTGTTCCGCCGCCTGGATATCCGGACGCCTCTCCAAGAGCGAGGAAGGCAACCCGCCCGGCACTTCGGGGGGTGTTTGCTGCTCCGTCAGCAGACGGCCTCGTGTAACCGGAGCGGGATTTCTGCCAAGCAGCAGACTGATCTGATTTTCCGTTTGCTCTATTTGCCGCTCTGTGTCCGGTATGGACTGAGCGGCCGTGTACACCAGCTGCTCTCCCTGTCGCACGTCCAAAAGCGTCGCGACCCCGCCCAGCTGCTGAACCCTGATGACCCGTAGCGATTCCGCGCGCGTAATAAAAGTGTTTTTGGCAATGGCGAGTTCCATGTCCAGTTCGAGAAGGCTGAAATAAGCCGTGGCTACATCGCTGATCAAGGTTGTGATTACGGCTTTGCGGTTCCAATCCGTGGCCAACAACTCGGCCCGCGACGCTTCCGTCGCTCGACGCAGCCGGCCCCAGATGTCGATCTCGAAGGTGAAAAGGTTGAGAAACACCGTGCCGAAGGTGCGTTGGCGGCTGGTTCCTCTCGGGATGGTAAATTCTCCCTGTCGTGATTGCTCGACGCTGGTAACATCGGCCCCGACGCCGAAGTTTGGATACTGATCCGCTTGTGTGATGCCAAGATTCGCGCGTGCCGCGTCGACACGCGCAACAGCATCGCGGAGATCGTAGTTTTGCGTCAGCGCCGTGCGGATCAATTCCTGCAACTGCTCAAGCGCCGCGGAATGCATCCGGCGTTGTCACGGCAGGCCGCCGGTAATCCGGACCAACCATGCAGCCGTTCAGCAAAATTATGATCGCCGTCGCCGCGAAGGAGCGCTTTCTCACGTGACGCTCTCTGATTTCGATCCGATCTTTCATCGTTAAGTTGCCCTCATCTCGTTGCGGGTGTCGGCTGCTGCGCTGCCACCTCATGCTCCTGCCGCCGGCGCGAGAGACGCTCTACCACATAAAAGGAGACCGGGATGAGGAAGCTGGCGACGAGTGTGTCGGCCGCCATACCTACGATCACCACGGTGCCCAGTGTTCGTCGCGCCGCGCTCCCGGAACCCGCAGCGATCCATAACGGCACGCAGCCCAAGATGAATGCTAACGAGGTCATAAAGAGTGGGCGCCGGCGTAGTCTCATTCCCTCCAGTGCCGCCTCCATGAGGCTACGTCCTTTCTCGAACTCGAGCTTGGCGAACTCGACGATCAGGATGGCGTTCTTCGCGGCGAGACCGATGAGCACGATAAGACCGATTTGGGCATACACGTCGAAAGCATAAGCGCGCATCCACACGCCAGTGAAGGCGCCAAAGACCGCGATCGGTACCGTCAGGAGTATCGAGAATGGCAGCGACCAGCTCTCATAAAGCGCCGCCAGGATCAGGAAGACGAAGAGCAGCGAGAACCCGAAAATGGCGCTGGCAGATATGCCCTCTGCAGCCACCTTCTCCTGAAACGACATGCCTGAGTAGTCGTAACCCATTTCTCGCGGCATGGTCTGAGCAAACACCTCCTCCAACGCCTTCATTCCCTGGCCTGAGCTGTAGCCGGGCGCCAAGGCGCCGTTGATTTGTGCCGCCCTGTAACCGTTGAAGCGGAGGGTAAACTCCGGCCCGTAAGTGGTTTGCATCTTCACAAGTGTCGAGAGCGGCACTGGTTGTCCGTCGCTGTTGCGCACTCGAAATTGGCCGACATTATCCGCCTCGGTGCGAAACTCGCCCTCCGCCTGGACGTATACCTGCCACACGCGTCCGAAGCGATTGAAGTAGTTGACAAACACTCCGCCCATGAAAGCCTGTAGCGTCTGGTACACCGAACTCAGATCCACCCCTTGCTTGAGCACCTTGTCGCGGTCCACGTCGGCAAAGACCTGCGGGGCGGTCGGGATAAACGTGGTGGTGAGCGAAGCGAACTCGGGCCGCTGGCGGGCGGCCTGGAGGAACCGATCCGTATTCTGCGCCAGGAATGCGATATCCTGGCCGGAATGGTCCTCGAGCATGAAGGTCGCGCCGCCGGACGTGCCAATGCCGGGAATGGCGGGCGGCGCGAAGGCGAACGCCTGCGCTTCGGGAAGCCCGGCGAGCCGTTGGTTGAGGCGCCGGATAATAACGTCGGAGGTTAACCCCTGCGCATCACGCTCATCCCAGGGCTTCAACGTGACGAAGTAAAAAGCGTTGTATGTGGTATTGTTAAAGCTGAGCAGGCTGAAACCAACGACGGTGTTATACGTCTGAACGCCCGGCGTCTCTTTCAGAATGCCTTCGATTTTCTTGGCGACATCGTCGGTCCGCTGCAGCGATGCGGCCGTGGGGAGTTGTATGTTCATGTAGAAGTAACCCTGATCTTCCTCCGGGAGGAAAGCCCGGGGTAACCGAGAGCCAAGCAGGCCAGCGGACAGAGCGATAACAAGCAGCAGCACCACCGAGAAGACCGCCTTGTGGAGCAAGGCATCGCTCCCTATGAGGTAACCGTGCATGACTTTCCCAAACCCCCGATTGAAGCCGTCAAAAAATCGCCCGAGGAGGCCTCGCGATTCCTTGCGCGGCCTCAGCAGTAGCGCCGACAGCGCTGGCGAAAGCGTCAGGGCGTTAAAGGCCGAAATGAGAGTCGAGATCGCAATCGTCACGGCAAACTGATTGTTCAGTCGCCCTTGAATGCCGCCGACAAACGCGACGGGTAAGAAGACCGACGAGAGGACCAGCGCGATTGCCACCACAGGCCCGGACACTTGTTCCATCGCTTTGAGCGTTGCATCGCGTGGCGACAGCCCCTGTTCGATGTGCTGCTCGACGGCCTCGACCACGACAATCGCATCGTCCACGACGAGACCGATCGCGAGGACCAAGCCAAAAAGCGACAGAGTGTTGATAGAGAAACCCAGTAGCGGGAAAATCGCAAACGTGCCAACCAGGGAAACCGGTACCGCCAGCAGAGGGATCAGAGTTGCCCGCCAGTTTTGCAGGAAGATAAAGACGACAATTATGACCAGGGCGAGCGCTTCAAAAAGCGTCTTAACGATCTCGTCGATGCCCGCGGTCACCGCAAGGGTGGTGTCGAGCGAGACTGTGTAGTCGAGGTCTTGCGGGAATCTTTTTTTCAAATCCTCCATTAGCTGCTTGGCGCGATTCATGGTGTCGATCGCATTGGAGCCGGGCAGCTGGTAGATGGCGATGATCGCGGCCGGATTGCCGTTAAGGCGTCCGATCTGGTTGTACTTTTGAGCGCCCAGCTCTACCCGGGCGACATCCGTCATCCGGACGATGGAGCCGTCCGGGTTGGCGCGCACAACAACGTTGCCAAATTCCTCCGCGGTCAGCAGACGGCCCTGTGAGCGAACCGTGTAGGTGTACTCCTGTCCGGGCGGTACGGGCTCGGCGCCGATTTGGCCGGCGGGGTTCACGGTGTTCTGATTGTTGAGCGCCGCTATGATATCGCTGACGGTAATGCCCAAACTCGCCAGGGTGTCGGGCCGCACCCAGAAGCGCATCGCGTACTTGTCCGCGCCGAAGATTGCTACCTGGCCGACACCAGGCACGCGGCTCATCGGATCGTTGATGTTGATGTACGCGTAGTTGGCGAGGAAAGTGCCGTCGTAGGTTCCCTTCGGCGAGTAGAGAGAGAACAGCGCCAGCGGGCTAGTGGCCGACTTGAGGATGGTCACCCCTTGGTTGCGGACGTCGATCGGGAGCTGCGACTCGGCCTGGAGGTAGCGCATCTGCGTGAGGATTTGGTCAGTGTTTGCGTTTGTCCCGACGTCGAAGTCCACCCTCAGCCGCATCAGCCCGCTGCTCGAGTTGATCGAGGTCATGTAGATCATGTTGTCGACACCCTGAAGCTGCTGCTCGATAGGCGTTGCGACCGATTCCTCGAGAGTCAGCGCATCGGCACCGACATAGGTGGCGTTAAGTAAGATCTCCGGCGGGGCGAGTTCGGGGAACTGCGCGATCGGCAGTTGGATCATGGCGACAATGCCGATGATCACCATCACGATTGAAATGACCATTGCCACGATAGGCCGGTTGATGAAGAATTTGGACATGGTGGTTTACCTCGGTTCAGATTTTGCTGTGGGCGCGGGTTTGGCTTCGGTCTCCGCTTTGAGCGGCTTAGGGTTGACCGTCATGCCCTGACGCACTCTTTGTATGCCCTCAGCTATCACCCGCTCGCCCGGCTTCAACCCCGCGTCAACGACCCACTGGCTACCAGTGCGCTCACCGACTTTAACCGGTCGGATGCTAACCTTATTATCTTTGCCTACTACCGCCACCTGGTAGCTCCCTTGCAGCTCTGTCACCGCGCGCTGCGGAACGAGCAGGGCTCCTCTCCTGGTCTTTGTTACAGCCCGTACACGGGCGAACTGGCCGGGGCGAAGGATATTCCCCGGATTGGGAAACAGTCCCTGCAGCCGTAGCGTTCCGGTCTTCACATCCACCTGGCGGTCTGCGAAAGAAAAACTGCCTTCGTGGGGGTAACGCGATCCGTCAGCCAAAATCATTTCCAGCCCTAACTGTCTCTCTTGCTCGGCGCGTTTCGCCGCATCCGGATTTTCCTTAATATAATTGAGGTATCCCTTTTCGCTTACGGGAAAGTAGACCTTGATCGGGTCAAGCGTGGACACAGTCGTTAGTAGACTGGTCGGCCCCACGAGATCCCCAATCTGTGCTTGGGCGATACCGGCAATGCCGTCGATCTGCGAGACGATCCTGGTAAAACCGAGATTTAGCTGAGCTGCATCGACCTGCGCCCTCGCCGCGTCGATCTGCGCTTTGGCCGCCCTGACTTGCGCTTGCGCGGCGACATTGGCTTGAATGGCGTTATCGAGATCTTGCTGCGTAACCGCCTGCTCTTTGGCCAGCGGCGTGTAGCGATTCACGTCGAGCTGGGTCTTGACTTGATTCGCCTCAGCCTGCGCGAGCTGTCCTTCAGCATTGGCGCGCTGTGCTTTGGCCTGATCCAGGGCCGCCTGAAAAGTTCTCGGATCGATCTCAAACAGCAACTCGCCCTTTCTCACAAAAGAGCCTTCTTTATAGGTCTGGCGGAGTAGATAGCCCAATACCTGCGGCTTGATCTGCGCATTGACCAACCCCTCCAACGTGCCGACCCACTCGTTCCAGATAGGAACATCCTTTTGCTCGACCTGAACCACCTCGACTTCTGGCGGACGCGCCTGCGGTGGCTCAGCTTTCCCACAGCCAACTGACCCCAGCAGAATCACAGTCGCAATGACCTGCCAGACACTTGAACGGCGTTTCACGGGCGTATTTATTTGCGGAAACTTAAAAACGAACCACTTATCGCTGCATTTCATGCGCATGCGAATCCTCTCTAGCTTTCATAAATCACCCAATTCTTGCTTCCAATTTTCACAGCCCGCGATGAACCTTTTATATTTTATCGGCATCGACTAACTTCCTGTCACGGCATACTGTGCTCAAATGTGTCGCCATAGCTATAGATGCATGAGCGTAGCTTTTCGCTCTTCTCGGCACGCCTCGGTGAACTCCTTGAGCGGATCAACGCGGGTTTCGTGAACCACCTTGTAAAGGTCGTCAAATGTTGTCGGGGGACGACTATAGGAAACGATAATGCTGTCCGCGACCTTTTCCGCAGCTAACAGCACCTTATCGCTGCCGATCAGTCTGATCCGACCGATCAGCGAATACATTCCGATCAGCGTGGCGGGGTTCGTCAGGGTTTTATCCAGCGAATCGGCGTACAGGTTCGTCGCTTCTTTGATGAACTGCGAATACAGCTCTTCGCGATGCGCCACATCTCGTGACAGCAAGTCGCGGTGCGCCTGGTTGCGCTGGGTAAAGTAGGTTGTCGCGAACGAAGCGAGTCCACCCACTACCGAGCCCGCGATAGCAGCGAGCGCAGTGATCGCAGCAGATTGAGTAGCGGCATCCATAACGGCCTCAGCTAGCCTCGGCCGATGCCCGCCCCGGTGGCCAGGCGACCTTACTTTCCGTTCGTCTCGACATCTTTCAACCTCCTCGTACACTTTTCTCTGCGACGTCGCTGCGCACTGACGTCGCGATGCGCGAGATCAACTCGACGTCCCGAACGGTCAGCATCTGCTCGAGGTCCTTCGAGAAGATCATCTCCAGCAACCACGAGAGCGCCACGCGCGTCTTCTTCGCCAGGCGCGGCAGCTTGAGCAGGTAAACGCTACGCCATAGGAGCCAGGCGATAAAACCGGAAAAATTCATGCCGAGGATGTTCGCGACGCCGTGCCGGTGGCCGATCGACGCGAGCTGGCCAAGGGTGGAAAAGCGGAACGGCCTTTTCTGACGGCCGCCGAGAACCGCTTCGATGTTCTTCGCTGTGTGCCGAGCTTGTCGCAGCGCGTGCTGCGCCGTTGGCGGCTGCAGCACGCCGGTCTTGGCGTCGGGCACGGCGGCGCAATCGCCCATTGCCCAGAGGCCCGCGAAACCCGGCACCTCTAGAAACTCGTCGACCACTATCCGCCCTTTCTCCGTCTTGCACGGCAGCTGCGCGATCACGGGGTTGGGCGTCACTCCCGCGGTCCAGATGAGAGTTGCCGCAGGGATCGCTTCGCCCGATGAAATCGTGACGAGGGAATCGATATAACCTGTCACCTTCGTCCTTGGGCGGATCTCCACGCCGCGCTCGACCAGCTTCTGCTGCGCGTAACGGCCGAGCTTTTCGCCAAGTTCGGGCAGCACAAACTCGCCGGGGTGAACGAGAACGACGCGCACCTCTTGTGGCGCGAGCTGAGGATAGTAGCGGAGAGCTTCGTGAACGAGGTCGTTTATAGCCCCGACGGTCTCGACACCGGCGAAGCCGCCGCCGGCCACGACGAACGTCAGCATCTGCTTACGGACGTCGGCGTCGGGCTCGAGGCTCGCCATCTCCAGAATCCCGAGTACGCGGGCGCGGAGTAGCGCAGCGTCGCCAAGGGTCTTCAGGGTCACAGCGTTTTCGGCCACGCCTTGCAACCCGAAAAAATTGGTCTCCGAACCCAAGGCGAGCACGAGGTGATCATAGTCGAGGCCAAGCGGAACCGGGCGCAGGTTGCGGGTGCAGTGCACCCGTTTTGCGGCCAGGTCAATCGACCGCACGTCGGCCTGGACAAACTGCACCCGCTTGAGCATCCGGCGAATCGCGTCACTTCGACGTCGGCGCGTCGAGCGAGTGTCTTGTCGAGTCGAAGCGCCGCGTACACGCCGCCGAAGCCGCCGCCTAAAATGATTACTTTGGTCTTCTTCATTTCGAGCCTTCGTCAGAGAATGCTTTGGCCCGCCATCGAGCCAAGTGTTTGTCGGCCCTTGAACGACTGGGAGGCTCTTCTTAGCTCCATTTAATTCTGAGTGCCCAGTATCCGATCCAGATTGAATGCGGCGCTAATCAATGCAAGATGTGTGAAGGCCTGCGGAAAATTGCCCAGCGCCTCGCCTTGCGGCCCTGTTTGCTCTGCGTAGAGTCCGAGATGATTGGCATATCCCAGCATACGTTCGAATAGTAGCCTGGCTTGATCGAGCTTTTCCGGGATTCTCTGGCCCGCCCGCGTCAGCGCCTCCACGAGCCAGAAGGAGCACATGTTGAAGGTGCCCTCCTCACCCGGAAGGCCGTCAATCCGCGGTTGCGGCGGGTAGCGGTACACGAGGCTATCACTGACAAGACCCCCGCGGCGCGGGTTCTCAAGGATAGCAGCTATCGTGCTGAGCATCCGCGGATCGTTCGGAGCCATAAAAAAAACCAAGGGCATGATCAGAAGCGAGGCATCCAGATCCTCGCTCCCGTAGAACTGGGTAAAAGAGCGCTGCTTCTCGTTCCAGCCGCGGGTCATCACTTCCTCGTAGATGCGATCCCGCTCGTGGATCCACTTCGCGCGATCTGCCGGCAACGCGCGTTTGTCCGCGAGCCGGACGCCACGATCCAGCGCAACCCAATTCATAACTTTCGAGTAGACGAAATGCTCTTGGCGATTGCGCATCTCCCAAATCCCTGCGTCAGGAAGCTGCCAGTTCTCGCAGAGCCACTCCATCCTAGCGCGGACCTTTACCCACATATCGTATGAGATAGGGCTCACGTACTTGTTGTACAGATAAAGCGAGTCCATTAATTCGCCATAAACATCGAGCTGGAACTGCGAAGCGGCAGCATTACCGATGCGCACGGGGCCGGAGCCCCGGTATCCTTCCCAGTGTTCCAAAGTCCGCTCGGGAATCAGGCTGTCGCCCTGGATCGTGAAGAGTACTGGAAACGGCGCTTTCGGGTCGAAGTGCTTGGATGGGTAATTCTCAATCCAATTCATGAACGCCGCCGCTTCGTCTCTAAAGCCGATGCGGAGAAAGGCGTAAACCGTGAAGGCCGCGTCGCGTAACCAGGTGTAACGGTAGTCCCAGTTCCGAGTGCCTCCAATCACTTCAGGCAAGCTGGTCGTGGGTGCGGCAATGATCGCCCCCGTGGGATCGAAGGTAAGAAGCTTCAATGCCAATGCCGATCTTTGCACCTGCTCGCGCCAGCGTCCGTGGTAAGTGCAACCAGAGAGCCAGTTGTGCCAGAATTTCACTGTGTTCTGAAACAGCTCTTCGGCTTCCCTTTCGGAGGGCGGGTAAGGAACACTGCCTTCGGTGCCCTGGGACCTCAGAATGAAGACTTGCGACTTCCCCTCCTCGAGTGTGAACTCGGCGCCCACTCCTCCCTGTCCGTCCTGCTCTAGTGGAACAGCGCCGCTAAGGGCGATGGTCAAGCTGCGTGATTTGAAGATCACGCCGTTGGCTGCTGGCAGTGTCTCGTGACTCTTACGCCCATAGTCAAAGGCGGGGCGGCAAATGAGCGCAATGCGCACCGCACCCCTCACGCAGCGAATACGGCGATAAAGATGGTGATACCAGGGTGAATCGGCAGCAAGCCCTACCGGCATGAAATCTTCCAGCTCGGCGATTCCATCTGGGAGCAAGAATCGCGTTACAAGGATATTCGTGGAAGGCCAATAAAACTGTTTGTGCCGCACCTGATCGCCGACGGGGCAAATCTGGAACCGGCCTCCTTTGTTGTCATCGAGAATTGCCCCGAAGATGCTGGGCGAGTCGAAGTAGGGGTAACAATACCAGTCGATCGAACCGTTCATGCCCACCAGCGCAAGGGTGCGCATGTTGCCTATGATTCCGTAGTTTTCGATCGACTGATAAGCCATGGGCGTGCCTCCTTGGATTCCTTCTTGGGTACCAAACCCTAACGGGATAAATGGGTCGTCACCAACATTCCGGTAAACTCACGCCACCCCCTCTGTTTCGGCGCGAACATCGCGCGACCCTTCACCGCTAATTTTCGTCCGGGCTCCGTGATCGAGCAGCGCTGCCCTGATCGCTCCGTTTCTGTGGCCGATCAAGCCAAATCAAATACAAGAATCTCAGCGTGATCGAGAGCCTTGACCTCCAGCGTGCTTTCTTCGTTGATAGCCGCGCCATCGCCTGCATTCAGCGATATACCATTAAGCGTCACGGCACCGCGCGCGGATTGTGTCCAGATACTGCGACTCGGCTTGAGGGGAAAACTTGACTGCTCTCCAAGAGAGAAACGCGCGGCCCAGACGTCTACATCCTGATGCACGGTGACGGAACCATCGCGCCCATCTTTCGCAGCGATAAGAGTCCATTTGCCGCGCTGCTCATCGAGTGAAAAAGCGCGCTGTTCATAACCCGGCGGCAAACCTGTCTCGTCTGGGATGATCCAAATTTGCAGGAAGTGCACCGGCTCGGTTTGCGATGCGTTGTACTCGCTATGGCTGATACCTGTTCCAGCGCTCATCCGTTGCACATCACCGACGCGGATGACGGAGCTCGTGCCAGTGCTGTCTTTGTGCGCAAGCGCGCCTTCGAGCACGTAGGTGATAATTTCCATGTCGCGGTGCGAGTGAGTCGGGAACCCGGCGCCGGGAACGACGCGGTCCTCATTGATCACTCTGAGGTCGCTGAAGCCCATGTGTTGCGGATCATGATAGTCCCCGAACGAGAAGGTGTGACGGCTGTCGAGCCATTCGAGTTTTGTTTTTCCTCTTTCCTGACTACGTCTCATGGTGATCATCTTACGTTTCCTTTCTGGTTGGGCGGTGGAACAATGTAAAATGGATGAGAAGATTCCGGCACTTCAATCTAGATTTGGACTCTTCCAGTATTCCAGAAGCCCTACTTCTCATTTTCTCTTCCCGTCGATTGCGCTGACAGCATTAGCAATCTCTCGACTTAGATCTCCGACGGCTTCACTCAGAGCGGCCACCGAACCAGCGGTCGATTTTTCCTGGGCATTGCGAATAACGCGTGACTCTTTGACGACAGCTACTTTCTTATCGGCACCATCCAGGACAGACCAGCGCGCAAACAATTGGCCGTTATGTTCGCTGTTGGCCTCGAAACGTAGCACCTCGATTTCGACGTGGTACCGCGGCCGATTGGCGGGTGACCACGGGTAAACGATGATCAGATCCGTGTTCATAAGCAGCGCAAGATTTTCCGATAAAACCCGGGAAAAATTGTCTTGTAGGGGTTCCGCCCACAGGTCGGTTTCAGAAACTTCCAACCGATTCTGTCCACTTCGGACGACTATCTCTTGTCGATCGAGATAGCCGGGAAACTTGATCGGGCCAATCCCGAGAAACATCTTTTCCGGCCCGGTTGAGTCTTTCGGCGAAGCTTGTGCCATCTGCGGCAGCGAAGATAGCGTGAAGAATCTCGAGGGATCGGGCCTTGGCGAGAAAGTGCCACAGCCCGCCAGCGACAGACCAACGATTGCAATCCTGCATGTTAGGTTGATCGAGCGACTCATTTCCCCTCCTGCACCTCCGGTTTACCGAAGATGAGAGACCTGGGATTTCGCTGAACGGAATCTGACAGCAGGCGCAGGGATCGGGCTGCGGCAGAGACTTCTCGCAGGCTTCTGCCAAGCTCGTAAAAGGTGACAGAGTCCGGATCGCTGATACCGCGGATGTTGATCATTGCCGCCTCGGCTTCCTTGAGAGCCGCGTCCGTTTGCTTCATGGTTAGGGCGGCTTGCTCCATCGCTCCGCGAGCCGTGTCTGAAGTCTGTTCAAGATTTGCGGACAGGGTTGCAATATTGCCGTCGAGATTGCCAGTCATTTTGCGAATCTCGGCTATCGCTTGGTCAACCTTCGGCATGGTCTGATCGAGACGCTGCAGAGCGGAGTTCAGCGCCGGTGAGTTGACCAGTTGATCGACCCCGTCCACCGCTCTTGAAACGGAATCCATCATTCCTTTGAAATCCACCTCGCTTAGTTTGGCGAGGATTTCCCCGGCTGTAACCTGAACCCTTTCGAGAGTTGTCGGGACGGCGGGGATTTCCGGATATCTGGATCCAGCAGCTTGGACGAACTTGACTGGGGTTCCGGGGAAGAGATCGATGCCAATATAAAGCACGCCTGTTACGAAGCTTTCGGTTCGCAGTTGCGCCCGAAGTCCTCGATCGATGGCAACCTTCAACGCGCGGGGATCCTCCAAGAGCGTCACAGCGCCTCCCCTGCTAATGATTTTTTTCAAATCAATTTCAAAAACCACGGGAATACTTTGGACTTCCATGCCCTTCTCGAGCTGAAGCAGGATATTCTTGACTGAGCCGACTTCAACGCCTCTAAACTTCACCGGCGCGCCGATATTGAGTCCGTTGACGGAGCCGTCGAAGTAAACCACGAATTCTTTTGTCTTGCGGAACAACCTGCCTGAGCCAAAGGCGATCACCGCGATGACCAATAAGATGACAGCGCCGAGGACAAAGCCGCCGATAAGTGTTGGGCTGATCTTTTTATTCATGCTCTTCCTCTTCTCCGCGGGTCAGGAAACGGCGCACCGTAGGATGCTGCGAATGGGCCAGAAGCTCCTTAGGGTCGCCGCCGGCGATCATGGTCCGCGTTTCCGGGTCCAAAAACACACTGTTGTTGCCAATCGTAAAAATGCTCGCCAGCTCATGGGTGACAACCACAACCGTCGAGCCCAGACTATCGCGCAGCTCGAGAATCAGATCGTCGAGCAGGCGCGAGCTGATCGGATCGAGGCCAGCAGACGGTTCGTCGAACAGTAGGATTTCCGGATCCAGCGCCATGGCCCGCGCCAGTCCGGCGCGCTTCTGCATGCCGCCACTAATTTGCGACGGATAATAATCCTCGAAGCCTTTCAAGCCGACCAAGGCCAGCTTGAGCGAGGCGATCTCGTTTATTTCCGCCGGACTCAAGTCGGTGTATTCTCCCAGGGGCAAACCGACGTTTTCCGCCAAGGTCATCGAGCTCCACAGCGCGCCGCTCTGAAATAGCACGCCCATGCGCCTAACCATCTCCTGCCTTCTGGCCGGATCCGCCGTGGTGAAGTTTTCTTCGCCGTAGAAAATGTCGCCCCGCGCCGGTTCGTTGAGACCGATGAGATGTCTGAGCAATGTGCTCTTACCGGAGCCGCTTCCACCCATGATGATGAAGACGTCGCCGTGGTTGATGGTAAAATTTAAATCGCGCATCAATACAAAACTGCCGTACGCCATTGTGAGATTACTCACCGTGATGTGGGGGTGAGCGCCGTTGCCGTTGCTAATACCTGCAGGCATAAATACCCTCAGCTTTGCCCTCTCCCGCAAGCGGGGAGGGAAAATACGCATTTTTCTGCCTGGCAGTGCGAATGAATTTCCCCCTTTGGAAAAGGGGGATTAAGGGGGATTTCTTCGAAGATCGAAGCGGCTGAGTAAGAAAATCTCCCCTAGCCCCTCTCTTCCAAAGAGGGGAATTATCTGTTCCGAATTTCATCTCTTTAAATTCCCAAGACGTAAAACACGACCGCAAAAACGCCACACGCCACGACGATGGCAACAATTCCCGTCACCACGGCGGAAGTCGCCGCGTCGCCGACGGCGGAGGAGCTGTTGCCGCATTGAATGCCACGCAAGCAACCCGCAAGAGCGATCAGCACACCGTAGACCGAACTTTTGAATACCCCTCCAAAAACATCCGTCAGGTCGATAGCGTTCGAGGTCTCGCGCAAATACGTGGTCCAGGAAAGATCCAGCATACCCACTCCGATAGCCGCGCCGCCAAGTACGCCGACGAAATCCGCATAAAGACAAAGCAAAGGCATCATCAGCACGAGCGCGATCACCCGTGGCAGCACAAGAAATTCCAGCGGCGAAAAACCCATGGTTGTGAAGGCGTCGATCTCCTGAGTCACCTTCATGGTGCCAAGCTGAGCTGCAAATGCGGCGCCGGTTCGGCCGGCCATGATGATACCCGTCATCATGGCGCCCATTTCGCGAATCATGGCGATACCGACCAGATCTGCCACATAAATTTGCGCCCCAAATTGTTTCAGTTGCACCGCGCCGACAAACGCGAGAATCACGCCGACTAGAAAACTGATCAACGTGACGATGGGAAGCGCTTGAGCGCCGGACTGTTGGATCAAGAGCAAGAGATCCACGGCGCGGAATCGCACCTTCATACGGAAGAGCCGGACAAAGGTAAGCGTCATGTCTCCGAGAAACGCCAGCATCTCTCCGAGAGACGTGCCGGCACCAATGGCAGTGTTGCCGATGCGTTCAAGAAAAGGCGTCTCAACCGTCTCTTTGCGCGCGCCTTTTTTTTCCGGCACCGCTTCGGCCAGCTCGAGTAGCCTGCGCAACCCGGAAGGCAAGCCTGTGCGATCCATATCGATCCCGCGGATGCGGCATAACTCAGAGACTTCAACGAGAAAAGCCAGAACGCTGCTGTCCCACGAAGTCAACGCGCGGGCTTCGAAACCGATGTGTCGCATACTCGGGGCTGATTCAAGTTCGCGCTTGACTAATGCCGCGGATGGAAGGCCGCCGCGCAACCGCCAGGCTCCTGCGAGATGCACCTCAAGCGTGGCATCACCCGTTTGCTTGAATGAGAGGGTTCCTTGCTCCGCCATTTCGCTTTTCTCAACTGGAAAAGTTACCGCTCGCAATTTTTCATACATGCCGCTCACGTCCTTCGAGCATTTCGCCTACTCCGATTCCTCATACAGCCATCGTTTCACCAGCCACGTGTAGCGCGGCATGATCACGAACGTGAGCAACGCGGTGAGCGATGCGGCGACCGCGAACCCCTTCACGAGTTGATCATTGAGAGGCGGCGGTACGAGGTTAAACAGCGGCCCGAGGATCCGGGGAAGTATCAACGTCAACGGATAGACTGCGCTGAGGGTGAGGAGGAATTGTTTCCAAGGCTTAGGAGGTTTGATACCTCCCGGCGTAAACCAGAAATCTATTCCCGTCCTGATCTCATGCTGATCGCCTCTTTCCAGCAGATCGCTCACGCTCTCGACGTATGATCGACGCACATCCGATTCAGCCCAGGCATTAAGGTGCTCGTGGGAGTTGAAGCGCACGATGGTCGTGTACTTCCTGCTTCCATGGCCGGGGCGAAAAATCTCTCTCCCCAAGTAACCCGACGAGCGGCTGACGGCATCTAGAATAGCCGCGAGCCAATCTTCGTACCGTTTCTCCTCACCAGCCTTAATGGTGTGAGTAATGATGAACGCGACCGATGCGCTCTGGCCAAGCGCGTTACGGTTCGGCGCATCCATCGCAATAGCGTCGTTAGTTACAGGTTCCATATTCGTAACCCTTTCAAAACGCAAAGCAATCACAGCCCAGAGTCCAAAGCCCGGATTCACCGTAAATCCACCGGCGCGCTTTCGCCGCGACCGCGTCAACGCGATCGTGCGGTAGTGCGCGTCTCGCGTGTGCCGTGTCCGTTTGCGCGCCCAGAGCTTGCGCAACGTTAGATGGGGCGTACCCATCGTAATATTTCACCGGCGACCAGTCAGGACTGACGGGCAGTGGCGGCGGGGCCAATTTCGAGAAATCCTTGACTGCGTACACTACTTTACCCCCGACGATCGTGAGCACCGATTCGAGTCGTTTGATCTCTTCTTCGGGGATAGAAAAATAATCCGATGAAAGAACCGCTAAATCGGCTAACTGACCAGGAACAATCGACCCCTTTTTTCCTTCCTCACTGGAGAACCAACTGCTGCCCACCGTGTAAAGTCGGAGCGCCTCCATGCGGCCGAGGCGGTTGTTTTCCGGATAAAGCGCAGTGCCCCCGACGGTCTTCCCCGTGATGAGCCAATAAAGTGCGACGAAAGGATTGTAACTGGCGACGCGCGTCGCGTCCGTGCCCGCGCCGACGGGCACGCCCAACTCTAACATCCGGCGAATCGGCGGTGTGCGCTCTGCCTGCTTGGCGCCGTAGCGGTCGACGAAATACTCGCCTTGAAACGCCATCCGGTGTTGTACGGCGATGCCGCCGCCGAGCGCTTTGATCCGTTCAATATTTCGATCCGAAATGGTTTCGCAATGATCGAAGAACCAGTGCAGACCAGCGAAGGGAACGTCACGATTGACTTCTTCGTAGACATTGAGCGCGCGCGTGATAGTCTCGTCGTAGGTCGCATGCAAGCGAAACGGCCAGCGGTTTTGGGCGAGGAGCCGGACAACGGCCTTCAGTTCCGGTTCCATAACGGGCGGCATGTCCGGGCGCGGTTCGAGAAAGTCCTCGAAATCCGCGGCCGAGTAAACCAACATTTCGCCGGCACCGTTCATTCTGTAAAAGTCGTCGCCTGCGCCGGGCTTCGTCAGCTTCGTCCATTGCGTAAAATCCGCCAGCTCGCCCTTGGGCTTCTGCGTGAATAGGTTGTAAGCCAAACGCAAGGTCATCTCGCCGCGTGTGTGCAGCTCATTGATGACCTCGTAGTCGTCCGGATAATTCTGAAAGCCGCCACCGGCATCGATCGCGCTGGTGACACCGAAGCGATTGAGCTCGCGCATGAAGTGGCGCGTAGAATTCAGCTGGTCTTCACGCGACAGCTTCGGTCCCTTGGCCAGCGTGGAATAAAG
>WNGC01001559.1_pt1 | contig 22342 bp, 21 predicted proteins | sample 5400051 | NCBI WGS metagenome assembly WNGC01 (sample SAMN13153368, study PRJNA577476) | soil metagenome | isolation source: 20 cm soil or saprolite under grassland replicate 2 | place: USA:California | collected 2016-06-15
GCACCGCCAATATCTCCGCGTTTATGTCACTCACCTTCGCCAGAAGATTGAAAGCGATCCTGCAAGTCCAAGTCTCATTAAGACCGAGCCGGGAATCGGTTACCGCTTCATCTCCCATGAAGCGTTCTAAATGCGCAGGCAGCGAGTGGCTCACTTGACTGCCGCATCTGCCGGCCAGAAGATTTCGCCAGTTCTTTGTTTCGCTTAATGGATCGGCGAGTGGCCGGTCCAACGGGGGACCCAAATTCCGTCCCGCGAAAGCGGTGCGGATCGGGGCGAACGATGCGCGGCATCGAGAGCATTTAATGGCTCCAGCCCGACAGCTAACCTCGTCAGCACCATTAAAGGGCAATGGATGTCGTGAAATCCGACTCCTGGAAGTGAGGCGCCTCGTCGCGCGAGGCGATCTCGTTTGAGTCGAATCAGTTGATACCAACACACGTTAAGCGACCGCGCAATGTCGATGTTCCGCGCGCGGCGGCGATTTTGTACGGCGACTGGGGGACGAGTAAAGCCTACGTCATTGGGCTTGCGTTCGCCGTCGCGGGCTACAGTTCGTTTTGGCTGATCGCGGCGATGTGCGTGCTAACGGCGCTCGTCGGCCTCAACTACATGGTCATCTGCCGCCTGTATCCCGACGGCGGCGGCGTTTACGCCAGCGTGCGGCATCGCAGCGAAGTCATATCCATCGTCGGCGCGTTTTTGCTAATAGCCGATTACCTGGTCACGGCGGCAATCAGCGCGCTGTCTGCTTTTCAATATCTCGGCGTGCCACATCCGGAGAGATTTGCTGCGGCGTCAATCCTTATAATTGGATTACTCAACCTCCTTGGACCGAAGCAAACAGGTGGGCTGGCGTTCTTGATTTCCGTTCCCACTGCGATCGTTGTTGTTGTGCTTGGGCTTTTCAGCTTGCCGCACCTCGGCACGGCGCTTGGCCACCTTCAACCATTACACGGCACGTTTGGACAGAACTGGGCCGGTTTCGTTGGCATCGTGCTTGCGCTTTCCGGTGTCGAAGCAATCGCCAATGCTACGGGCGTGATGAAGCTCGATCCAGGGAGCACGGACGAGAAGCCATCGGTGGTTAAAACATCCACGCCTACAATCCTGATAGTGATGATCGAAGTTTGTTTGTTCACCGCATTGCTTGGGCTTGCGATGCATGCGCTCAACGGATTGCAGATCGTCAATGGCGACGTCAACGCTCCCGGCGCGGAAGGCGTGCGCGATTACATGCTGCGTTACATGGGCCAGATGTTCGTCGGTGGCGCGCTAGGTTCAGTGCTCGGCCATGCATTCGGTTTCATCGTCAGTATCGTGTTCGGCCTGCTTCTGCTCTCCGCGGTCAATACCGCGATTGTCGATCTCATCGCGATTCAATTCCTCATGTCGCGTGACCGCGAGATCCCGAAAATCTTTCAGCGTCTAAACAAATGGGGCGTCCCGAGCGCGGGAATGTTGTTCGCGACCGTTGTCCCAATGCTGCTGGTGATCATTGTGAAAGATATGTCCGGTCTCGCTGATCTTTACGCCGTCGGCGTAGTCGGCGCGATCGCAACGAATCTTGGCGCAACCTCAACCGATCGGAAATTATCGATCAAAACCTCCGATCGCGCGCTGATGTTCGGAACGTTTCTTGTTATGGCCGCGATCGAAATGTCACTGCTCATTGACAAGCCGAATGCGCGCTATTTTGCCGTCACCATTCTCGCTGTGGGCTTAATCTTGCGCGGCCTTGTGCAAGAGCGCCGGATGAAAAAAGAAGCCCCGAAAGCATTTGAGGGAGCACCAAAACGGCTGCCAGTCGATGTCGGGCAACCTAAGGGCGAACCACTCGCGGCCTCGAGCGGCGAATCAATTCTGTGCGCGGTTCGCAGCGCTGGTCGAACACTCGATTTTGCATTACGAGAAGCGCGCAAGGCCGGCGCTCGACTTTATTTGCTCTTTGTCCGCGAACAGCCGTTCATGACCGAGCAGGATATTGGCCGTAAATGGCAGGAAGACGCCGAAGCGAGCGCAATTTTTGCGGAAGCCAAACAAAAAGCCGGGAACATCACGCCGCTGTTCTGCTATGCGGTGAGCCCCTCGGCTGCCGAGACCATTGTCGACGTTGCCGCGACACTCGGTGCATCGCGCGTCATTCTCGGCGCGCCGCAACGCAGCGCGCTCATGAATCTTCTTCGTGGCAATGTGATCCGGGAAGTGTCCAGCTCTCTGCCAGAAGAAATTGATCTCCTCGTCTATGCGTGAAGATGGACAAGCACTTCGATCTCGGCGGTTTGCGGGAACATGTCGAGGGGCGTGACCGAATCGATGGTGAATTTTTCCCGCAACTCTCTCAAATCACGCGCCAGTGTCGGCGGATTGCATGAAACGTAAATGAGCGTTGTCGGCGCGAGATTAATGATTGCTTTTCGCACGTCTGCGCTCAGCCCGGTGGCCGGAGGATCGACGATGATTGTCAAGGGGTGGCGGTCTGCGAGCGCCGTGGCGATCTGGAGATCGCCATTCCTTGTCGCGTTAATCAATTCTTCTCCCACATCGCCTGCTATGTAAGTCTCTTTTTCGGTTGCGTTTTCTTTCGCCGCCGCAATCGCAAAGCGGTCCCAATCGACGCCGGTCACTCGCTCAAACTTTTCGAGCAGCGCTTTTGCAAAAAATCCGGATCCGCAATAAGCGTCGATCAATAGTTCTTGATTCGCCGGAACAAGATCGACCACCAAATCGCGCAATACATTTGCGACCTCGTCATTTGTTTGGGAAAACATGCGCGCGCTGCCCGAAGTCCGCAACGTGTAGTGGCCATCGCGCACCCGTGGTTGCGAGCGCAAGTCGGCAAGCGCGCCGTTGACTTCGTCACTCGAGATTGGGCAGGCCTCTATGTCGACCAGCTGATGCGAATCGCGGCGATAGAATCCGATCACGCCCTCTTCAGCATGCACAGTGATTCGGTTGCGGTAGCCGTACTGCTTGGGCGAAGCGATGATCGGTCGCATCGGAACATTCTTCAGTTTGCCGATTCGCTGGAGCGCATCGCGCACCTGTCGCCATTTGATCGCAAGCTGATGTTCGTAGCTGATGTGCTGGTAAGCGCATCCGCCGCATCGGCCGAAATAGGGGCATTGGGGTTCGACACGATCCGGGGAGGCTTGCTTCACCTCGACAAGTTCTGCTTCGGCGAATTGTTTTTTCTCGCGCACGATCTCGACCGAGACGAGCTCGCTCTCGATAGTGTACGGAACAAAGACGGCCTTGCCTTGTTCTCGGGCGACGCCTTTTCCGCCAAAAGCGATGTCCTCGATTTTCAGATCGACAATCCGCATATGATTAAGAGCCTGCTTTAGCGGGGTGTGCGATATCAATCAAACGTTACCGACCGCTTTAGCGGTTTCTAGTGATAGAAAAGCGCTAAAGCGGTTAGAGTGACGGCAGTACTCCGAATCACCGCGCTGAAGCGCGGTGTTAATGAATATTGACTGATCTGACGTCTGCGATTGCGCGCTCGATGGCAGCTTCGAGCTTGTCGAGCCTGATCGGTTTGATGAGATGTTCGGAGAACCCTGCTTGCAAGCTTCTCTCGATGTCGCCGTTGTTGCCGAAGCCGCTAATCGCGATTGCAGGAGTTTTCGAGATCGCACGCAGTTGCATAATAAGATCGATGCCCGTTCCATCGGGCAAAGCAATATCGCTGATGAGCAGGTCGAATTTGTTGTGCGCTGCGGCTTCCATCGCTGAGCGGACGTTGTGAGCGGCCGCGACGAGGCATCCGCGCCGGACAAGCAATTTCTCCAGAGCAGTTAAATAACGTCAACAACCGCTGAGAACGTTTTGCCGCAGACCAGAGGATTGCGCTGGGGTCATATCGCTGACGCGCACCAATTTTCGCCTCACTGCAATCCGCAGGAGCTGCTTAACTCACCAGGAGAAGATCCAAGCTAGACGGAAATCGAATGCTAGTTGAAATCCTGGTGCGTATCGCGCACATAGGGATATTTCGACTCGTTACCGACCTCAGGCGGAAATTCCGGATAGCCGGCATGAATGTAAGGAATGTCTGACGGCAGCAAGGGCTGATAGCTGTTGTGCCAAATTGGAAACGGAAATGTCAAAATCTCGATTAAACCAGCAACGTGTCGGGTCGCTGAGCGTCCCAAGCCACGTACAACACCATAACTAGCCCCCGCGGAATTGCCTTCCGTTTGGTTGATTTGGTTAACCGTCACAAAAAAGTCAGTCGGAGCCCAGACAAAATTCGAAAGACCGCGACCGAGTTTGCGCGTTGGCCCATAATCGTTCCCCGGCGGATCTTGAATATCGGCGAAGGCTACGCTAGCAAGGCCAGCGACCGCAGCGAAGGCAAGAATAGTTTTCATAGGCGTTCCAGAGCAGTTAAATGATTCCGAACAGCAAAGGCAACACTTATTTTCGGTCTTCGCCTGCAACCTGATTCTCCGTCTTCAACATCGAAATACCTATGGTGAGTGTGAGAATCAGCACGATTATCCCGAGTGAAAGGCTCCTCGGTATTGGAAAATAATCCACGAGAATCATTTTGATCCCGACAAAGCCGAGCACAAATGCAAGTCCTGTTCTCAAGTAGATGAAACGATTCATCAACCCGGCGAGCAGAAAATAGAGAGACCGCAGGCCGAGGATCGCGCAAATGTTGGACGTATAAACAATGAACGGATCGCGCGTGATGGCGAAAATCGCGGGTATTGAATCGACCGCAAAGATGAGGTCCGTGACCTCGATCACGATCATGGTCAGGGCAAGCGGCGTTAGCATCCAGCGGCCATCCACGCGCACGTGAAAATGTTCAGCGTGGAATTCGCGGGTAATCGGAAGGATCCGACGGCACCTTCGCAACAGCCAACCCTCGGTAAAATCGGGCACCGCACGTTTTCTAAAAAGGATTCGTGCTGCGGTGATAAGCAGGAATGCGCCGAACAAGAAAAGGACGAAATGAAAGCGTTGCACGAGCGCGATACCGCACAGGATCATGGTGCCGCGCATGATTAGTGCACCGACAATTCCCCAAACCAAAACGCGACGTTGTGCGAGCGGAGGAACGCGAAAATGCGCGAATATCAAAACAAAAACAAAAATGTTATCCATGCTCAGCGAATACTCGATGAGATAACCCGTGAGAAAATCCAGCCCGTCCTGTGGTCCCCTGATGCGCCAGACCAGTACGTTAAATGCAAGCGACACCAGCAACCAGATCACGGTGCGTTGAACTGCGGCGCGCATGCTCAATTCCCGACCGCGGCGCTTGGAGGCGAAGAGGTCAATTCCGATTGCAACAAAGACGCCGATGTGAAAGGCAACCCAAACCCACAGCGACGCTCCTGCGATGCTCTTACGCATGAAAACGCCTAGGTCGAAAACGACTCCAGACAAGATGATCGTGGTCACCGCGATGAGGTTTTCACGTCGCGAAGCATGGGGCAATCGTAAATTGCGCCCATGGCCTATAAGACCTATAGGTCACATGCGACTCATGACTCGCATCAATGGACGCGGAATTACAAAAATTGGTCGAAGCTGGCAAACTTACTTCTAAAGCTGCGGAGCAACTGGAAAAATTAAAGCCGGGTACATTTTGTTTGCATAAGAGCTGGGGATTCGGTCGCGTGCGCGAATGGAACCTGCTGCTCAATCAGATCGTGATCGATTTTGCCAGCAAGAAGTCTCATCCAATGCAGACCCAGTACGCGGCCGAAAATCTTACTCCGCTGGCGCCGGAGCATTTTCTTGCACGCAAGGCAACCGATGTCGCGTCGATCAAGAATTTGGCCAGAGAGAATCCGGCCGCGCTGGTGCGGAACATTCTGGAAAGTTTAAATGGCAAGGCCACCGCGCAGCAGATCAGTGAATGGCTGATCGGCGATGTTTTCACTGAGGCGGAATGGAAACGGTGGTGGGAAACAACGAAGAAGGCACTCAAGGCGAGCGGAGCTTTTTCGATTCCTGCAAAAAAGAGCGACCCAATTCAAATCCGCGGGGAGGGCGTATCGCATGCTGACGAGTTGATTGCCGCTTTCAACAAAGCGCGACAGCCGAAAGAGCAAATCGTGGCGCTTGAGCAGATGATAAAATCCCACGAGCAATTGAAGGAGCCCGAAAAACAGCTTCAGCCGATTATCGCAACCATCGAGAACACCGCGGCGCGCAATCAGAAAATCCATCCTGAACTCGCGTTGGAGCTGATCCTGGCGCGGGATGATTTGCTCGAGCGCACACCGGGACTGCACACCACTCACATCGGCTTGACGCTCTCCAAATTGATCATCGACGACGAGAAGCGGCTGGCGTCGATTCTGCAGAAGCTGCCGGCGGCAAAAGAGAAGAGAATTCTGCAAGCGTTGCCATCGGCGCTCGGCCCGCGGTGGGCGGAGCGCGCCTTGCTTTTGATGGAAGCAAACCAAGCTCGCGTCGTAACTCAAATTGCGAGAATCTTGAGCGAAGCTGGCCAGGCCGCCGAATTGCGGACAATGCTGGAACGTAGTATTCGCGAACACTCAGCAACGAGCGAGATGCTCATCTGGCTGTCCAGCGAACGGAAAAACTGGGGTGAACTGGTCACTCCAGATTTACTCTGGGCGATTATCGCCGCGCTGGACCGCGAGCAGCACAGTACTTCCGGTCGCGCCAGCAGGTTGCAGCGTGCTCTGGTTGAAGATCGGCAATTGCTCGCAGACATTTTCAAGAACGCAGATGTCTCTGTTGCGCGTGATGCGATGCGGCGGCTCCAATTAAGCCCGCTATTCGACGAGTTGACGAAGCGCTCGCTCCTGGCGCGGATTGTGAAAGTTTATCCAGAACTGGAAAGCATGATCGCTGGCGTGGAAGCAGAAGAAAAAACAGCGCCCTTGGTTGTATCCTGGAGCAGCTTGGAAAAACGCAAGGCCGAATACGAAGAACTTGTCAAAGTCAAAATTCCCGAGAACACCAGGGAAATCGCGCTGGCCAGATCATATGGTGACTTGAGCGAGAATTTCGAATTTAAGGCGGCAAAGCAAATGCAAAGTGTTCTGACGCGTCGCAAAGCGGAGCTTGAACAAATGCTGCACAACGCGCGCGGAACTTCATTTGAAAATCCCGATACGTCGCGTGTATCAATTGGCACCATCGTAACAGTGCGCAACGTGGAAACGAACAAGGAAGAAACCTATACGATCCTCGGTGCATGGGACGGCGATCCCGATCGTCACGTTATTTCCTACCAAACCGCGATTGGTCAAGCGCTGCTAGGACACGAAATCGGCGAGACGGTTTCGCTCAACACCGAACATAGCACAGCTGAATTTGTGATTGCTTCAATCCAAGCTGCGCCAGCGGATCAAACTGCGTCCGCGCCCGGCCTTCCGAGCGAATCCTCAGTCGAAGCAGCAGTCGCAGAGTAAGCTCAGCGTCTAAATCAGCAGTTCGTAAGAGAGGATACTCAGGCAATAGATTGCTGCGGTTTCCACTCGCAGAATAATGGGGCCAAGCGTGATCGGCTGGCAGCCGTGGCGGTGCGCAAGCCCAAGTTCGGCAGGTGTGAAATCGCCTTCGGGCCCGATAAGCATGAGCACACTGCGTGGTCTGTTGCCGTGTTCACTTGAATAATCCGCCAGAATTTTTTTTAGGTTTTGCGCATCGGGTTGGAGAGAACCAATCAGCCGAAGATCAAACGCTCCCTCGACCGTCCCAGAAAAAAATTCGTCCAGTTTTCTTGGCGGGTGCAGGCGTGGGAGCCAGTTCTGACCGCATTGCTTGGCCGCTTCAACAGCGATCTGCTGCCATTTCGATTGTTTTTGCGCGATCGATTCGGAATCGAGCTGCATGATGGTACGATCGGAGATGATCGGCGCGATTTCGGCTGCACCAATCTCGACTGCTTTTTGTACGATCAACTCCATGTTTTTCCCTTTTGGAATGGCCTGTCCAAGAACGATCCGGCATCGCAACGGCGCTGTTTCCGCTTCGTGTAATTTTCGCAACCGGATTTCGTCACCTCCAAGGTCGATAACTTCCGCCGTGAGTTCGCGCCCTTGGCCATTGAACACCACGAGCTTCTCCCCGGCTTTGATTCGCAGCACGTCGCGGGCGTGGTGTGCCTCGGAACCACGCAATGCGAGCATGCGAAAGTCCCAGTTTTCCGGCGAAACATAGAAACGATGCATGAGACGGTCGGGACTTGTCGCCTACGCGTAACTAGACACGATCTCCGCGTTTAATGTCAGCACATCTGCGAGCGATTTGCTCATTTCCAACGCTATACCGCGCCTTTCGATTGCGGCGATCACGCTTTCCGTGGGAATGTTTCCCACCAGCACATCCTGCGCGAATGGGCATCCACCAAGCCCGCCAATGGCGGAATCAAACCGGCGGCAGCCCGCGTCGTACGCGGCAAGCACTTTTACCTCGGCTTCCCCAGGCGCGCTGTGCAGGTGCACGCCGATGTCGTAATCGGGACATTGTCCCGTTACTGATTCGACCACGCGACGGATCAAATCGGCGTCGGCAGCTCCAACTGTGTCAGCCAGCGAAATAGATCGAACACCGATGCGAGTCAGTTTCGTTATTGCCTGATGCACTTCGTTCTCGTCCCACGGATCGCCATACGGATTTCCGAACGCCATCGAAATGTAAACGACTACCGACATCCCTGCGGCGTCTGCCTTTGCTTTAATTGATTGCAGCACTTTGTAGCACTCTTCCATTGTCTGATTCTGGTTCTTGCGCAGAAAGGTCTCTGAGATGGAGCAGGGAAAACCTAATGTGCCAACTGCTTTTGTGGCGATGGCGCGTTCGGCGCCTTTTTCATTCACCACGATGCCGATGATTTCGACATCGTCTGGCAGTTCAATTCGCTCCAGCACTTTTTCGCTATCGGCCATCTGGGGGACGGCTTTGGGAGAAACAAAACTGACAGCGTCGATGTGCTTGAACCCTGCCGCGATCAGCGCGCCTAGATAACGCGCCTTTACTTCTGTGGGGATCTGCCGGTTGAGACCCTGCCAGGCGTCACGCGGACATTCGATCAGTTTTACGGCATGACGAATGAGGGACACGGCGGCGCTTATTTGAAAAATTCCTTCGCGCGCTCAAAAAAGCCTTTACGCATCGGCGTGTTTTCCTCGCCGCAAAGCGCTGCGAATTCCTCCAGCTTGCGGCGTTGATCCGCATTCAGGTGCGAGGGCACCTCAACAATCAGGCGCGCAAACAAATCGCCATGGCCGTGCCCGTTAACGTTCACGATACCCTTGCCACGCAGTTTGAACATTTGTCCGCTCTGCGTGCCGGCGGGGACCTTTAAATGAGCTCTACCTTCCAGTGTGGGGACATCAATCTCGCCTCCCAACGCCGCGACGGAAAACGCGATCGGCACTTCGCAATACAAATCATCGGCGTCGCGCTGAAAGATTTTGTGCTCCTTGATGTGGACGACTACGTAAAGGTCGCCTGGCGGTCCACCACTCATGCCCGCTTCCCCGTTCCCTAACGAACGCAGCCGGGTGCCTTCTCGGATTCCGGCGGGAATTTGCAACTTAACGCGGCTCAATTTTTCCACGCGCCCCTCGCCGCGGCATTTCTGGCATGGCTTTTCGATGATGTCACCGGCGCCGCGACAGCGAGGACATGTCTGCGAAATGTGAAAAAATCCGCGTGAACTGACCACCTGACCGCGCCCACCGCAAGTGGGGCAGCCGATCCTGTGCGAGCCTGCTTCAGCGCCGCTGCCGCCGCACTTATCGCAGGTATCCAGTTTTGTGATCTCGATCTGTTTGGTCGCGCCAAAAGCCGCCTCTTCCAGTTTGATTTCCATGTCGTAGCGCAAATCCGATCCGCGACGCTGATCTTCAGTGCGTGCGCCACCGGCACCACCGAAGAACGTCTCGAAAATCCCGCCTCCAAACCCGGTCCCGCCGAACACCTCGCGGAAAATCTCGAATGGATCATGGAAAGCTTCGCGACCAAAACCGATGCCGCCCGGCGAAAATGCTGCGTGACCAAAACGATCGTAGGCAGCGCGTTTGTCCGCATCCATCAACACATCATACGCTTCTCCTAACTCCTTGAATTTTTCTTCGGCGCGCGGGTCGTCTGGATTTTTATCGGGATGAAACTTAACCGCGAGTTTGCGATAGGCGCGTTTGACCTCTTCGCCGGTGGCGTTTCGCGCAATGCCCAGCACCTCGTAGTAATCGCGTTTCTCAGTTGCCATGTGGCCAATCAGTCCTGCGTACCCTACAGACTAGAACGTGAAGCAAGAAAGCCGCCTCACTGCTTTGCTGGCCCGCTGGAAACAACGACTTTGGAGGGCCGAAGCAATCGGTCTTTTAACCGATAACCGCGACGAGTCTGGCGGAGCACAGTTCCTTCCGGAAATTGATCGCTGGGCTCATGCGCAATTGCTTCGTGCAAATTCGGATCGAATCTTTTGCCATCCGCTTCGATCGGCTGCAGCCCGTGTTCTGAAAGCAAGTCGTTGAGTTGTTTCTGGACGAGGACCATTCCGGAGTAGATCGGCGATTCTTCGCCCTGGGCTTTTGCAGCTGCAAGACCAAGCTCAAAATTATCGAGAATTGCGGCCAATCGCTGAAGTAACGAACTATTGGCGTATTTGATCGCCTCTTCCTTTTCTCGCGCAGAGCGCTTTTTATAATTCTCAAAATCAGCCTGACTGCGCAGTGCCAGGTCGCGGAAACGGTCGAGATCGGCTTGCAGGCCTGCCATTGGATCTTCGGCATCAGTTTGCTCAACGTCGGCAGAGGCTGGAGCATCGGCTGAATGCATCTGTCTTGCCGCAGCCGACCCTTTCGTTTCTTTGTTTTGTTCAGCGATAGGAATCTTTTTCATGTTTTTCGGATGGCAATCAAGGTGATGTCATCGTTTTGTGGAAGCGAACCGGTAAAGTCGCGCACATCCTGGATGATTTTCTTTACAATCGCCTGCGCGCCATCGTTTGCTCTCGCGCGGACGGTCTGGATCACGCGATCCAGGCCAAACTCGTCTCCTTCAGCGTTGAGCGTCTCGGTGACACCGTCGGTGTAGAGAACCAAGCAATCATCGCGCTCGAGCGATATCGCGAAGTCAACTGTAAGCCTATCAAACACGTTCCCACTGTCAATTCCAACGACCATTCCAGGTGATTTCACGGGCGTAACCGTTTGCGATTGCTGCTTGTAGAGCAACGGCGCATCGTGCCCGGCACGCGCGAGGGTAATGCTATCGCGATGGTGGTCCAGAATCAGGTAGGCCATGCTAATGAACATGTCTTCCTTGATGTCTGGGTAAAGCTGTCGATTGACCTTTCGCAATACGTCGGCCGGAGATGGATTCCGAGCCGCCTCAGCGCGTAACACGCTGCGGCAAATCGCCATGATGAGCGACGCCGGCACACCTTTGCCCGAAACATCTGCGATTGCCACGCCCAACCGCTCGTCATCTACACGAATATAATCGAAATAGTCGCCGCTTACCTGGCGGGCTGGCACATTGATGCCGCTGATCTGAAATCCATCAATCGCCGGCGCTTCCGAAGGGAGCAAAATTCGTTGAATGTCCCGGGCGATCTCCAGGTCATGATCCAGACGCTTCTTTTCGTTAGCCATGGAGTAAATGATCGCGTTGTAGAGCGCAAAGGCCGATTGCTCGGCAAGGGATTTAAAAACGACGAAGTCCCCCTGCGAAAACGGCACACCCATCGGGCCGTTGGCGAGCGCCAATGCGCCGAGATCCTGGTTTCCGTACCGGAGCGCCGCCGCCATAACGGACCGCGTGCCAAAAGCGCTGCTGCGCAATTTCGCTAACTCCGGCGCATCCGAGAACTCGCTCAGGTAAACAGACTGCCCTGTTTGCCAAACGCGACCTATCAGTCCTTCATCCGGGGCGACTGTGTGTAGTCGTAGAAACTTCTCAAGAGCGGTAGGAGTAGCGGCCGCTTGTTGCAAAATATTCGGCGGAATGTCGACTAGTGGCGGGCAGCCCTTCGAAATAAAAGCGGGCGTGAGTTTCGCACCGGTGCGATCGCTGACATAAAGGGCGCCGCCTTGGGCATCAAGGATGCGCGTAGCGCCTTCGACTATCAACCGATGAAGTTCCTGAGGTCGAATGCTCTCCCGGAACGCTTCGCCGAGACCGTGCAGAAAATCGAAAACGAGCGTTTCTTCGACTTGGATCTCTTCGTGAGATCTTTCCAACCTGCGAATCCGTTGCGCTTGAAGATAGCTGGTAGCAATCCACCCGGCAGCAGACGCGACAAGCAGTCCGAGGAGAAGAGTCGGCCACATCATGCAAGGGCCAGCTTACTTCGAAGGCGTCTCGCGATGAAGGTCTTGTCTTAAGAAATCGAGAACGTCCTTAAATCGAAAGATATTTTCCGGCGCTGCCTCGCAAAGCGCCTCGTGCGCTTCCAGCATTGTTTCTGCCTGCTCCTTTTTTTGAGTCTCTGGCAATTGGCGTGTCCCAGACCGTTCGAGCTCTTCGCACTCCGGCGGGCGCTCTCCGTTGGCACGAATGTCAAATATCTGATCGAGGCCCAATCCCGAAAGGAGCTCCTGGCTGCGATTACCGCAATGAATGATGTGGAGGTGACCATGACCAAGTTCCTTCAATCGCAATGCTACACTGGCCATCGTTCCCATGAATGTGGAGTCCATCATGGCGCAATCCGCTAAATCCACCACAAATTCGCGATACCCGCGGTCCAGCATCTCGCGCGCGAACTCCTTCAGGTTACCGCTATTGAGAAAACTACCTTTCCCCTCAATTTTCACCCACACGGTCGGGCCTCTGACCCCTACTTGAATAGATGAATCCACAGTTAGCTCCTTAAAGGATACCAGTCCAGAAGGCATGCTGTCAAACCTCGCGGGACTCCAGAAGTTTCAGAAACTGATTCGAATTGCAGACCAAGAAGGGCCGCATTGATGAAAACCTTCGCCGCTGCGGCGCCCGACGCCGAAGAGGAACGCCGCCTCTGACCAATCCTATTCCCACATGAACGACCGGTTTTCCGCTACGATCCGGCCATTTGCAATTAGCAGGCATCGCCAGGCAATCACACGTCCGTCGTCAAAATAGTCGTCTCCAATAACCTTGAATTCCGTCTTGTGAGTGCCACGTACGTTCCGGTAGGTAATCTCCTGTCCTTGCACGTGTTCGTGTAATTTTTCCTGGCGATACTCCAAGCGCACTGTGACATCGGAGGGACGTTTGGCCCGCCAAAAGAAATCGAAGTAATTACCGAACCGCTGGCGCTGATCCAGCCCGGTAACAGCGCCGAAGAGCCGATACTGGCGCTCAAAAGTGATCGGCGCGTCCTGAAGGGTCGCAGCTTTTTGGCTCGGTGAAGTCGACTTCGCGTGTAGCGTGCTCGTCGTCTGCCGTGCGCTCCCACTTGTCGGTTGTCCTTTCTCGCTGAGGAAGAAAAGCTTCGTCTTTCGAAACTCAAAATCTTTGTCGAACGCCGCCGGGAGCGGCGTGACTTTTTCGAGAATTTTTGATTCCTCCGGCGGCGGCTTACCCGAAGCGCTGAGGCCCAAGATAAAACCGCAGAACGCGATCGCAAACTTCATTAATTTAATAAAGGCGGCTTTTGAACGCGCTGTCAACGCACATAGTTCCTCCACGGTCTGTGGCACTAGTGCAAATCTGAAAGTAGGTTTCTTCGATGATTGAAGTTCGCTACGAGCGTGGCGTTTATTTGGCACAACAAGGCTTATGGCTGGATCCGTGGGACGCGAAGCCCTTCGCTTTTATCTCGCACGCACACAGCGACCACATAGCACCCCATGAGGAGATCATCGTTTCGGAACGCACAGCGCGTTTGCTGAAAAGCCGGCTGCCGGGGCGTCGCGTTGAACACATTCTGCCATTCGGTGAAAAACGGACCGTGCAGGGCCTGGATCTGCCCGCCGGACACATCTTCGGCTCGGCGCAATTTTTTCTTTTTCTCGGTGACGAAACACTTCTTTACACTGGAGATTTCAAACTGCGACCAGGGAAGTCCGCCGAACAGGTGCAGTGGCGCGAGGCTGATACGCTCATCATGGAAACTACATTTGGCCTTTCACACTATCGGTTTCCGCCTACACACAACGTCGTTGATCAAATAGTCTCGTTCTGCCGCGCAACAATTGAGGCCGGCGAAGTGCCCGTGCTCCTGGGCTATTCGCTGGGAAAGGCGCAGGAAATTCTCTGTTCGCTGGACGGCGCCGGACTGACTCCCATGCTCCATGGCTCTGTTTACGAGATGACGCGCATCTACGAACAGTTCGGGCAATCGTTTTGTAAATACACGCGTTACAGGGCGAATGATGTTGCAGGAAAAGTTCTGATCTGCCCGCCCAGCTCGAATGGGTCGCACATGCTGGAAAGAATTCCACGCAAACGCGTGGCCATGATTAGTGGCTGGGCTGTCGATCCAAATGCCGTCTATCGCTATCAGGTTGACGCAGCATTTCCTCTCTCGGACCATGCCGATTACGACGATTTAATTCGGTACGTCGAGCTTGTTAAGCCACGCCGAGTATTTACGCTTCACGGCTTCGCCGCTGCATTTGCATGCGATTTGCGCGCGCGCGGCGTCGAAGCTTGGGCACTGACTGAACAGAACCAAATGGAACTGCATTTACCAGCTACGGACAACGCGTTGCTGGTTGATCCACGTGCGGAAGTCTCGCGTACCGCCGAATCAACGCAAGATCGGTTTCACAAACAGCCCTCCGATACCCGATCCGAATTCCTGGCGTTCGCGAAAGTTGGTGAAGCGATCGCCGCGATTCCGGCAAAGCTGGAGAAAATTCGGCTCCTGTCTAACTATTTTTGTGAGCTTACCAGCGAACAATTGCCAATCATAACTACCTACTTTACCGGTCGAGCTTTTGCACAGAGCGACCCGCGTACATTGCAGGTTGGCTGGTCGCTGATTGTCCGCACGCTTCAAGGGGCAACGAAAATTGATGACGCGGCATTTCACAGCATCGCAGCGCGTCACGGTGACGCGGGCAAAACTGCCTTTGAAGTTCTTGATGGTCGCACAACCCCGCGGCCGTTCACCATCGTGGAATCCCGGGAGTTGTTTGAAAACTTGCATCGGGCCCGCGGCCCACTAGCGAAGACGAAGCTTCTCCAAGATCGCTTCTCGATTTCGTCGGCACGAGAAGGCCAGTACATCGTCAAAATTTTGACTGGCGACCTGCGCATCGGATTGCGCGAAGGTTTGGTCGAGGAAGCGATTGCGACAGCGTTCGATGTTCCTCTCGATCAGGTAAAGCAGGCCAACATGTTGCTGGGCGACATCGGCGAGACGGCAGCCCTGGCCTTGCGCAAAGAAGTACATCAAGCACAGCTATCGCTTTTTCGGCCGATCAAATGCATGCTTGCGACTCCTCTGCCGAGCGCCGAATCCGTGTGGCAACGCTTTGTTGATGTGGGAGATACGAATGGGGGTTCGGCGTTCGCCACACATCCTACAATTTTTTTGGAAGATAAATTCGATGGTATCCGGGCACAGCTTCATCACAGTGCGGATCGGGTTGAAATTTACTCCCGTGATTTACGACGCATCACCGGGCAATTTCCGGAGTTGGTTGATCAGGCCAGAAACTTCCAGGAAAAGCTGATTGTCGACGGCGAAATCATAGCGTTTGAAGAAGGCCGCGGACTCACCTTCTTCGATCTGCAAAAGCGGCTCGGCCGCAAGAACGACGGTGAAGACTTATTCGCGCGGGCTGCGGCGGACGTCCCGGTTGCGTTTGTCGCTTTTGATCTTCTCTGGCTAAACGGAGAGTCATTGTTGAGAACTTCGTTGCGCGAGCGGCGAGCACGTTTGAGCGAGTTGCGACTACCGCCGCACTTTCAAATCGCGAAAGTAGTCTCTGCCGGTTCTGCCGCAGAAATCGAACAAGCCTTTCGACAGGCTCGGCGGCATTTGAACGAAGGCCTGATGATCAAAGACCCGGAAAGCCTCTACTTACCAGGCACGCGCGGGATGTTTTGGTTTAAACTGAAGAAAGAACTGGCGACGCTGGACGTGGTCGTCGTCGCGGCTGAGCTTGGTCACGGCAAGCGTAACAATGTGTTAAGCGATTACACCTTCGCTGTGCGAGACGAAACTACGGGCGGCCTTTTGCCGATTGGCAAGGCTTACAGCGGATTGACCGACGCCGAAATTGCCGAGTTAACTGAACACTTCAAACAGAACACGCTCGCTGACCATGGCCGGTACCGTGAAGTGAAGCCGGATATCGTGCTTGAGGTGGCTTTCAATTCAATTCAGCCAAGCGCTCGTCACGCCAGTGGACTGGCGTTGCGTTTTCCAAGAATCAAGGCAATCCGGCGCGACAAGAACGTCGATTCGATTGACACACTTGAGTACGCTCACGAGCTCGCGGCACGCGTCGCACAAATTCAGCAGTCAGTTTCTACGGAGGTCACCTAACGCACCGCATTTACTGCGGCGTAGCCGAGGGAGTCGGCGAAGGCGTCTCCTCCCCAGGACGTACGACCGCGTGCTCCATTCTTCTTGCACGTAATTCCTCCATCTTACGCTGTCGCTGAGCGAGTCTTTGCTGAATTATTTGCTCCTTTTCATCTCCACGCCCGGGATCAGCAATGAGGCTCTGAAACTCTGGAGGAACCGTTGCCCTGGGCGTCATTGCGTTTTCATTTTCGCCCGACGCCTTCTCCGTTGCTTGGTTGGGATCAGCAATGGAGCCCTGTGGTTGTGCGGGAGGCATTCGCCTGCGCGCTAGGAGTCTTTCTCTTTGTTCCAACGCTCTTGATTGTTCGCTTAATGCTTTCTCGCGCGCATCCAATTCTGCTTGTCGCTGAGCAAGTTGTTGCTGTTCAGCAGTAGAAGTTTGCTTTTGGCAGGAGCCAATCAGCGCAAAAGAGATGAGCATCGAGAGAACAAAAAAATTTTTCATGTTAGGAGTAAATTGCATGGGTCTTCTGTAATTCGAACGAAGAAACTGGAAGGCCAACAGCTAGTCAAACGAAACTTAATGCGAGTGGGGTGTGGGTGAAGTTGCCACCTTCACCACGACCGTTTCCACTTCGCCACGCCGAAAACGCTGGACATTGGCAAAGACAGCCAATAACGCCAGTGCCCCAATGACGACGAGCATCATAACAATAGCGCTTTTTGAAGCTCGTGACCGTCGATGCCTTTCGGAAGACGCAGATGGCGAATTCACGCCTTAGTATCCGTGGCCACTTCGCGCGCGCAATCCCGAGATGCAGGTCTCTCCGACGTTGAATCGGCTCCGGGTTGTTTTCTTCGAGCCACAGCGGCCTGTCGCTCTCAGTCAAGGCGCAGCGCCGCAATGGCGTCCATCACGCGCCCGCTTAATCGGCTGTAGACATCTTTCCTCGGCGGCCCAAGATCGGCTTGAGTAAAAAAAATCGGTTCTCCGATGACGATAGTAATTGGCACAAAGTGTAAACCACCGCCGCCCCGCCGCAGGGCTTCATGCGCACCAAAGATTCGCATCGGTACGACTGGCGCGAGTGTTTTCGCAATCAGCAAACCCAATCCCGGCTCGGCCGGCTGCAAGTTGCCGTCGAGCGTGCGAGAGCCTTCGGGGAAAACGAGCGCCGCGTTCCCGGCCTTGAGAACACGGATCAATGCTTTGATAGCGCTCCGGTCCACGCCTTCTTGATCGACTGGGATCACATTCAACTTTGGCAAAAGCCGGCCGAGCAGCGGCACGTTTAGTAACGTTCGCCTGGCTAGAAAATAAATCGCTCGATCACACGTGGTACCCGCAAGTGGCGGATCGAGATAACTTTGGTGGTTCATTGCCAGAATCGCCGGTCCGCTCTGAATCATGCGTTCCCGATGAATGACGCGAAATCGAAAGAACAGTCTCCCGGTGAGACGGGAAAAGTGATAGCCAAGCCAGTAATACAAGTTCATTGAGTGACCGATTTAGTGATTTAGCGATTTGTTTTACTGACGGGCTAAATCGTTAAACCGCGAAGGCCGAAGACCTATCTCTTTGAGCCGGGTGAGAATCCGGTCGATGACTTTTTCGATGGTTAAATGCGATGTATCGATAACATGTGCGTCCTTCGCAATAACCAGGGGTGAGACGGGCCGTGAAAAATCGGCATGATCACGCAACGCGATTTCATCGCGCTCGCCTTGTGCTGCCCGACGCTGGAGACGCACTTCAGGAGAGGCATCAACATAAAATTTGTAAGGAGTATTGGGGAAAACGACCGAACCGATGTCTCGTCCTTCCACGACCAAATCATTGTTGCTCGCATACTCATGCAGCTTGCGCCCGACAATTTGCCGAACCATCGGCAACCTGCTGACGCGAGAGACAATTTCGTTCACACGATTATCACGGAGATGTCCTGCTGGATCGATGCTATCGATCAGGATGCACAACTCGGCGTCCCGGAGACAGCTCGTAATCGCTACTGATTCGAGGTCTCGGGCGACGCAGTCGGTATCTTCGACATGGATCCTTTTTTGCAGGATATGCCAGGTGATCGCTCGGTAAATGGCACCCGAATTGACATAGACAAAACCGAGCCGCCGGGCGAGTTCTCGCGCGACACTGCTCTTGCCAGAGGCAGCCGGACCATCAATCGCGACCACCTGCTGAAAAATTTGGTGAGAGGAGTGCATGAAACCGAGGTTCCCAGTTTAGTCGCCCATCCCGCGGAATTGCAACGCGTGGCTTGGTTGAAGTCGTCGCGCCTCCACCGCGTGCGGAGAGCAGCTCCGAGCCGCCTTAGCTTGTCTCCGGTGCGGTGGGAGTAAGCGAACCGATCACAGGCGTGCTAACCTGCATCCGTTTCGGATTCGTGAATTCTTCAAGTACCATTTCAAATCCCGGGTAAGACTCGCGAATACATTCGGCATCCTGAACAACAGTTTCGCCGTCCGCAAAAAGACCCGCGATGGCAAACGCCATCGCAATGCGATGATCACCGAAGCTTGCCACGCGCGCGCCATGCAGCGGCGCTGGCCCGTGGATTTCGAGGCCGTCAGTCAGCTCGGCCACATGAACGCCCATAGTGCGTAGGTTGTGCGCGATGGCGGCAATCCGATCAGTTTCTTTTACTCGTAGCTCTTTTGCCTGCCGAATGATTGTTTTGCCCCGCGCCATGGCGCCCGCAACAGACAGAATCGGCAGTTCGTCAATGAGCTGTGGTACCTCTTTACCGTGAATGACGGTTGCCTTGAGCGGGGAACCGGTCACTTCGACAATCCCGCGGGGTTCAAGCTGCTCGATGTCTTCAACAGCCTCGCGCACCTGCGCACCCATGCGGAGCAGAACGGCGAGCAACGCAGTCCGTGTGTCGTTCAGGCCAATGTCGCGGATGAGCAAATGGCCTTTCGGTTGTGCAGCAGCGGCAACCAGCCAAAACGCCGCTGAAGAAATGTCACCGGGGATGGCAAAGTCGCGCGATTCTGGAACCTGGTCGCCGAATACAGTGATACTTCCATCATCTTCAACTGCCGTTCGCACCAGGAAATAATTGAGAATTTTTTCCATGTGGTTTCGCGTCGATGCGACTTCTTCGACGGTAGTCTTGCCTCTGGCAAAAAGACCGGCCAGCAGCAACGCACCCTTCACCTGTGCGCTTGCCACAGGCGGGCGATAATGAATTCCACGCAGTGAACCGCCGCGGATTCGCAGCGGCGCCGTTCCATCAGGTCCCTCGGCAACAATACTGGCGCCCATCTCGCAAAGCGGCGCGATGACACGGTCCATCGGGCGGCGCGAAAGTCCCGCGTCTCCGACCAGCCGACTTTCGAAAGATTGTCCGGCCAGCAGGCCGGCGAGCAGTCGCATAGTTGTGCCAGAATTGCCGCAGTTGATCTCCTCTTTGGGTGCATTAAGGACCCGCCTCTTACCGTGAACGACCAACGTCGCAGGCTCGGGTTGTTCGATCTTAACACCCAATGCACGCATCGCGTTCACGGTGTGCGTGCAATCTTCGCTGGGAAGAAATCCTCGCAATGTGCACACGCCATTAGACAACGCGGCAATGATCACCGCGCGATGCGAGATGCTTTTATCACCGGGGACCGTGATTTCGATGTCGATTCGAGGCGCGCGCTTTACACGTAACTCCATAGAAGATGAAAAAGTGATACTGGATACTTGATGAGATCCTTGATGAAAAATCCAGCGGCGCTAATCCAGCATCCGGTATCTAGCATCCAGCATCAGAAAAGCCCGCTAAACTATCACGGGGCAGCATTCTATTACGGTACCAGAAAAATCTTATCTGTGTAAGGATCCTTCACTTCGGTTCCCGGAGGAAACCCTTCCACGTCGATATATTTGCCGGGCGAGTACGGGCTCTCCACCAAGTGCGGTTTGCCAGGGACGGGGATTCCGTAAGGGTAATCTCCCTTGGCAACTTTTGTCGGCGGAGCTGCGGGGGGAGGTGTTGCTGCTGTCGTCTGCACTGGCGGCGCACCAGTGGGCTCAACTGGTCCGTTGGGATTGAACGGCTGTTGCTGCGGCGGGTATTGCTCCGTTCGGGTGGGATAATTCGCCGCTCTATGCCGAGCTGGCGGCGGTGGCGGCTCCTCAGAGCATGAGGCGACCAAGAAGGCTGCAACGAGAGCAAGTAACAATGAAAATTTCATAATTCGAGGTACTGGTGGGAATCGTATCCGCAGTCCGATTCGTTGCCAATGATTAAATCACTTTTTTCTGCGGGCCTGTGATCTCTCAACAAAGAACATCACAAATACAATGACGGACCGCGTTTCATCCGAATTGGAAGAAGAGATGTCAGACAATTCGCATATCGAAATTCTGGTGGTTGATGACGACGCGATGAGTCGCAGAGTTCTGGCGCAATTGCTCACAGCTGCGGGTTACAAGTGTCGCGTATGCAAGGACGGCTCCGAAGCTTTAGAGATCCTTCATGCCGCGCCGCCCACACTGCTGCTACTTGATTTCGATATGCCGGGACTAAACGGCGCTGAACTGCTGAAACGGCTCCGCTCGGATCGGAACCCTGCAGTCGCACGAATTCCCACTATTATGTTGACTGCCCACGGAAGTGAAAAAAGCGAGGTATCTTGTCTGCAGGCGGGCGCAGATGATTTTGTGACAAAGCCAGTCAATGCCTCAGTACTGCGCGCCCGAATCGAGACCCAGCTTCGTCTGCGCTCCATGCGTCGGCAATTAGAGCGGCAGAACGATGAACTGGAACGCTGGCGGCGCAATCTTGAGCGAGATCTCGCTGCTGCGCGTTTAACACAGCAATCATTGATTCCGCAAAAACCGCTGCCGCTACAGGACTGGGACGTCGCAGCCTGTTATCGCCCAGTGATCCAGGTGGGCGGAGATATCTACGGGTGGCTGCGCATGAAAGATGGCCGGATCTTGTTCTGGATCGCAGATGGCACCGGGCACGGGGCCGCGGCGGCGTTGCTCACCACACTCGCCAAACTTCTCTTTCATCACGGAAATGAGGAACACGATATGCCAGCCAGCATCATGGAGGCCGTGAACAATGACTTTCGCAGTATTTTCGGCTCACGCTCGTTCATGACGGCGATGTGTGTGGCGCTTGATCCTGTAACCGGAAGGGCCAGCGTTGTCGGCGCGGGCCATCCCCCGCTTTTGGTCACACGCCCCAATGGCAAGACCGAATCGATCGCTTCGATTGCGCCTCCGCTGGGGTTGATCGAACAACCGGAATTCACTGAAACGGCGATCGATCTTGAGCCAGGCGATGCTTTTCTTCTCTACACAGACGGTGTGTTTCGCTGGACGAAAGACGAAGGGCATCGTTTAACTCCCGAGCAGCTCAAGAAGATTCTGGATCACTCCGCGCCTACCGCCGAGGCGTTGCTTAAGAGCGTTTTAGCGCATACGGCCCCTGAGACCGCCGCGACGACTTCGCCAGACGATATGACGCTTCTGGCTGTACGGCGGGAGCTGGAAAATAAAAAATTTTAGATTTGCCTAAATTTAGTCTTGCTCTCTCGCAAACGAAACGTTAGTCAGCCTCTATGCCGAAAACCAAAAAGAAAACTTCCAAGCGCAAACCGAATCCAGCCTTCATGAGACCGGTTCAGCCTGATGACAAGCTCTCTGCCATTGTCGGGTCGCAGCCGCTACCACGCTCCGAGCTTACAAAAAAGCTTTGGAACTATATCAAGAAGCATGGTTGCCAAGATAAAAAGAAAAGAACAATGATCAACGCCGACGACTCACTAAGGCCCGTATTTAATGGCAAGAGCCAGGTGAGCATGTTCGAGATGACGAAGCTCGTCTCGAAACATCTGCGTTAGATTTCGGTTATTCGTCGATAGCCCGGCGTTGTTGCGCCGGGCTATTGCGAGGCTTGG
>WNGC01002388.1_pt1 | contig 22338 bp, 22 predicted proteins | sample 5400051 | NCBI WGS metagenome assembly WNGC01 (sample SAMN13153368, study PRJNA577476) | soil metagenome | isolation source: 20 cm soil or saprolite under grassland replicate 2 | place: USA:California | collected 2016-06-15
CGCTGATCGTCATCGCGCTGTTCGGCGGCGCGTTCGGCGTGATCGTCCTCGCGAACCTCTCGAGCCAGCGCGCAGCGAATCAGATCTTTCCGTTCGTACTCCTCCCGCAGTTCTTCCTCGCCGGGATCTTCAACCCGATCCAGAACCTGCCGCTTCCGCTCGACATCCTGTCGCACGTCGCGCCCATGCGATACGCGGTCGACCTCCTTCGTGATCCGTACTACGGATCGACCTCACGGATCGTGCTCTCCGACACGACGACGAACCTCGCGATCATCGGCGGGCTTTTCGTCCTGTTCATGGTCGTGGGCACGTTCCTATTCGTCCGGGCGGAGCGGAACCGCTAGCCAGCGCCACACACCCGGCGAGCCTCGTCGTTTAGATCGGGACTCCGGTCAGGAAGAAGATCACCCGAGCCGAGACCTCGCCGGCGAAGACGCATCCGAGGGCGACGTAGAGCAGGCCGGTCGACGACTGCGTGTTCATACCGGCGGTCCACCATGCCGCGGCCGCGATCACGAGCGTCATGAAAAGCCCGACCCCGATCCGCAGAGCGAGCGCCACCGAGAGCGCGGTCTCCCACGTCCCGGTGAGATCGCCGCGGAGCCAGACGATCGCGACGAGGGCGATCTGCAGCGCGACCGCGGCGACGACGGTCAGCGACGCGCGCCGGAGCGGGCCGGGCGAAAGCTTCGGCGTCACGAGGTACCAGTGGCCGAGCAGCATCGCGCCGTCGGCGCCCCCGAGCGCGATCGCGCCAAGTGGCATCGCCACGAACGCGAGCGGGTCGACGCTCGACTCAGCAGGCTTGGTCGCCAGAGCGACGACCGCCAGTGCCAGGACGCCGGCGACCGTGGTCACGATCCCGGCCGCCATGCGGAGACCGCGCGCCGGGAGGAACGCCGTGATGAGCTGGATGATCACGAGGACCGTCACGACGATCAGCGCCTGACCGAAGGCGCCGAGAGGCCCCGTGTTGATGCTCGCGGCGTCGGCCAGATCGCCGCGGGGGAACACCGGCACGAGTGCGAGCGCGGCGGCGATGGCCCCCGCGTCGACGAAGGCCACGAGCTTGAGGAAGCCGCCGGGCGCGCGTCCGGAGCGGTCCACCCACCACATGAGGAACGATCCGCCGACGGCAAGCTCTGTGAGGACGACCGAAAGCACGATAGGCAGCGTTGCGATCGCCACTACGAAGTCACGCTAGCGTGGCGCGGTGCCACCCTCAAACGAGCACGACCGGCGCATCGCGGCGATGTTCGACCGGATCGCGCCGCGCTACGACCTGCTCAACCGTCTCCTCTCGGTCGGGACGGATCTCTCGTGGCGGCGCCGCGCGCTCGAGCTCGCGCGCCTGGGGGCGAACGGGCGCGCCCTCGACGTCGGTACCGGCACCGGCGATTTCGCGCTCGCCCTGCTGGCCCGGGCTCCACGCTCCGCGACGGTCACCGGTGTCGACATCTCGTCCGGCATGCTCGCGGTGGCCGAGCGGCGCGCAGCGAAAGCCGGCGTCGGCCCACGGTACGAGCGCCTCATCGCGAGCGTCGAGTCGCTCCCCTTCGCCGACGGCATGTTCGACATCGCGATGGCCGGATTCGTCATCCGGAACGTCGGCGACATCCCAAAGGGCCTGCGCGAGATGCGTCGCGTGCTGCGGCCTGGCGGCCGGGCGGTGATCCTCGATCTCCACGCTCCGCGTAATCCGACCGTCCGCCGCCTCTACCGGGGCTTTTCGTTCGTTTCTCCCCGTCTCGCGGCCGCGCTCGGCACTGATGCGGAGGCCTACCGGTACCTGCCGCGATCGATCGAGGCCTTCCACGACCCCGAGACACTCGCGACGCTGCTTCGGAGCGCCGGCTTCTCACCCGTGCGCTTCGAGCGTCTAACCTTTGGCATAGCGGCGATCCACGTGGGGGAGGCCTAGGGCGTGGACTTCGACATCCCGGAGGAGCTCCAGCTCCTGGCGCGCACGGCGCGTGACTTCGTGGAGACGCGCCTCCAGCCGCTCGAGAAACAGGTGGAGGACACCGACCGGATCCCGAGCGAGGTCCTCACAGAGATGGGGCAGCTCGGCTTCTTCGGACTCCCGTTTCCCGAGGAGTACGGCGGCGTCGGTGCTGGCGATCTCGGGTATTGCCTCGCGCTCGAGCAGTTCGGACGCACCTCCGCCGCCTTCTCGAACGTCATCGGCGCACACACCTCGATCGGCTCGATGTCGATCTTCCTCGGCGGCACCGAAGACCAGAAGCGCCGCTATCTTCCCGATCTCACCGCCGGGAAGAAAATCGCCGCGTTCTCGCTCACCGAGCCCTCGAGCGGGTCGGACGCGGCGTCAATCCAAACGAGCGCAACGCTGCACAAGGGCTGTTGGATCCTGAACGGCACCAAGATCTGGGTGACGAACGGTCCTATCGCCGATGTCATCGTCGTCTATGCCGCGAACGATCGTGCGAAAGGCGCGCGGGGCGGCATCACCGGATTCATCGTCGAGAAGGGCTTCAAGGGCTTCCGCGTGGGAAAGGTCGACGACAAGATGGGTCTTCGCGGCTCGCACACCGGTGAGCTCATCTTCGAGGATTGCGAGGTCCCCGAGGCGAACGTCCTCGGTGGAGAGGTCGGCGCCGGGTTCCGCACGGCCCTCGGCGCGCTCGACATCGGACGCGTCTCGCTCGCGGCGGGCGCGGTTGGCTCGAGCCAGCACCTGCTCGAGCTCGCGGTCGAGCACAGCAAGCGGCGCCAGCAGTTCGGCAAGCCGATCGCCGCGAACCAGGCCATCCAGTGGATGCTCGCGGACTCGGCCGTGGAGATCCACGCTGCGCGGCTCATGGTCTACGACGCCGCGTGGAAGCTCGACCAGAAAAAGCGCGCGTCGCTCGAGGCCGCGATGGTCAAGGTCTACGCCTCCGAGATGGCGAACCGCGTCGTCGACCGCGTCCTGCAGATCCACGGCGGCATGGGTTACATGAAGGACTCGCCGGTCGAGCGCGCGTATCGTGACGCGCGAATTTTGCGGATCTACGAAGGCACGAGCGAAGTGCAGCGAATGATCATCGCCGAGGAGTTGCTGAAAGCATGACCACCGTCAGGGTGGAGACGAAGGAGGCGGCGCCGGTCAGCGGAAAGCCGTGGACCCGACACTACGATCCCGACGTTCCTGCGTCGCTCATCTACCCACGCGTTCCGCTTCAAGCGATCCTCGACGCCGCCGCCGAGAACCACCCGAACGCGACCGCGACGATCTTCTTCAACCGCAAGCGCTCGTATCAGAGCATCTCCGACGCCGCGTGGCGTTTCGCCAACGGGCTGCGCCGGCTCGGCGTAAAGACCGGCGACCGTGTGGCGCTCGTCCTGCCGAACTCGCCGCAGTTCGTCATCGCGTTCTACGGCGCGCTCCGGGCGGGCGCGATCGTGGTTCCGTGCAACCCCCTCTACACGCCACCCGAGCTGCAGCATCAGCTCGCCGACTCGGGCGCGACCGTTGTCGTCGTCCTCTCACGTCTCTACCCGGTCGTCAAAGCCGCGCGCGCAAACACGTTCGTCGAGCACGTGATCGTCACGAACATCAAGGAGGAGATGCCGCAGGTCGTACGGCTCCTCTTCACGCTCGCGAAGGAAAAGAAGGACGGCCACCGCCAGCAGTTCGCGGGCGATCCCGGCGCGCTCTCCATGAATCAGGTGCTTTCGGCCCCGCCCGATCGGTTCGACGCCGGCACAGGCCCCGACGACATCGCGGTCCTTCAGTACACCGGCGGCACGACCGGCGTGTCGAAAGGCGCGATGCTCTCGCACCGCGCGCTTGTCGCCAACACCCTGCAATGCCGTGCGTGGTTCACGAACCTCCGCGACGGCCAGGACGTCGCGATGGCGGTCATGCCGTTCTTCCACGTCTACGGGCTGACCGTCGTGATGAGCCTGGCGGTGCAGGGTGCTGTGGCGATGATCCTCGAGCCCCAGTTCGAGCTGGAGCGCGTCCTGAAGGACATCCAGCGGCATCGGCCGAAGCTTTTCTGCGGCGCGCCCCGCATCTACAACGCGATCAACAACTCGCCGCTCGCGACGAAATATGACCTTACTTCGATCGAGGCCTGCATCTCGGGCTCCGCACCGCTTCTCATCGAAACGCATCGGAAGTTCGTCGAGTTGACCGGCTCACGCCTCGTCGAGGGCTACGGCCTCACCGAGGCCGCGCCGGTCACGCATTGCAACCCGCTCTTCGGCGAGGGAAAGCAGAAAGTGGGCTCGATCGGCGTTCCCTACCCCGACGTCGAGTCGAAGATCGTCGACCTGGACACGGGCGAACAGGAGATGCCGCCCGGCGAGCCGGGCGAGCTCATCCTCCGAGGGCCGCAGCTCATGGATGGCTACTACAAGCGCCCCGACGAGACCGCGCAGACCCTGCGCAACGGGTGGCTCTACACCGGCGACATCGCCACGGTGGACCCGGACGGCTACGTGTCGATCGTCGATCGCAAGAAGGAGATGATCATCGTCTCCGGCTTCAACGTGTATCCGCGCGAGGTCGAGGAAGCGCTCGCGATGCATCCTGCGGTGATGGACGCGGCCGCCATCGGCGTCGCCCATCCGATGAAGGGCGAAGAGGTCAAGGCGTTCGTCGTCCTCAAGCCCGGCGCGAAAGCAACCGCCGATGAGATCCGCGCGTTCTGCGAGAAGCACCTCGCGCCGTTCAAGCGCCCGAAGGAGATCGAGTTCCGCGACTCGCTGCCGAAGACGCTTATCGGAAAGACGCTCCGGCGCCAGCTGGCTCAGGAAGAGAAAACGAAGCGCAAGACCGCCATCCCGGCGTGAGCCGGTAGGCCGCAGCCGTTAGCGCTTGGCGACGCTCGCGGTGATCACGAAGTAGTCGTTGATGATCCCGTCGAGGGTGTTGTAGACGACGCGCAGCACCACGTTGACCGGCTCGATCGCCGCGGGCTGCACCTGCGGCAACGAGATGAGCTTCGCGCTCCAGACCGCCGGGTATCCATAACCGTTGTTGTTCATGGCGTTAAGTTCGCACGGCAGCGCTCTGTCGCCATCGGTCGGAGAGGTGAGTTCTGTCTCCCGCGCGCGTACTCCCCCGAGCGCGTACTCCCCCGCGCGAGTTAGTAGGGTTAGCCGCGATGATCGAGCCGGATGTCGTCGTGGTGCCCGCAGGGGACGCGCTGCTCGGCGATCCGCCGCGCACCGAGCACGTAAATATTTTTGCTATCGCCCGCCGCCCGGTGAGCGTGGGCGAGTACGCGATGTTTGTGGATGAAACCCAGCATCATCCCCCGATGGGGTGGGAGGAGAAGCGCCGCGTGACGAACGCCGCTCTCGAGGGCGTGTCGTGGGCGGACGCGGTCGCGTACTGCCGATGGCTCACGGTCGGGACCGGCCGCATCTACCGGCTTCCCGATGAGCGCGAGTGGGAGAAGGCCGCGCGGATCGAAGGAACGCTCGCGGAGCTCGGTCCGTTGCGCGAATGGACCAACAGCTGGCAGAACGGCGGCCGTGTGCTCCGGACCGGCGACGAGCCGGCGGCGCGCGTGTTCGCGGGCGACGACCTCGCGAACGTCGGCTTTCGCATCGTCCGCGGGATGACCGGCCGCTAGTGGCACGCACGATCGGAGTCATCGTGGCGAGCGGCAACGGCGCATCCGCGCTTCCGGCGGGTGTTCGGATCCTGTCGCGCGGCGGGTCAGCGCTCGACGCGGTCGAGGCGTGCGCGAAGATCATCGAGGCCGACACGACGGACACGAGCGTCGGCCGCGGCGGGAAGCCCAACGTCCTCGGCGAGGTCGAGCTCGACGCCTCGATCGTCGACGGGACGACTCACCGCACTGGAGCGGTCGCCGCCCTCAAGGGATATCTCCACCCGATCACCGTCGCTCGCGGGGTGATGGAGCGCACGCCACATGTCTTCATCGTCGGCGACGGCGCCGCGCGGTTCGCGCGCGAGATCGGCGCGGAGACCACGCAGAACCTGACGCCGCCGACGCGCAAGCTGTGGGTGGAGCGCCTCCGCTCGGTCGGTGAAACGCCCGCGAGCATCCGCCGCCGCGCGAAGCTCCTGCCGGTGGTGCGCAGGACCGTTCGCGAGGAGCGCGGCACCGTCAACTTCCTCGCGCTCGACCAGCGTGGCGACATGGCGTCCGCGGTAACGACGAGCGGCTGGGCCTACAAGTACCCGGGCCGCGTCGGCGACTCACCGATCGTAGGCGCGGGCAACTACAGCGACTCGCGCTATGGCGCGGCGGCCTGCACCGGGTACGGCGAGCTCGCGATCCGGAACGTCACCGCGAAAACCGCCGTCGACCGGCTCGCGTCCGGCATGCCGCCGGACATGGTGGCGCGCGCTGCGATCGCCGACGCCAACGCGCTCGAGGACGCGGCATTCAACATCGTCGTGCTGAGCGCGAAAGGAGTGCACGCCTCCGCTACGAATCGCGAAGGTCGCCGCTACGTGTGGATGACCACGCGGATGCCCGAGCCGACGCTGGCGGCCCGGATGCTCGTTAAGCGAACGGCTCGCCGGTCACGGTCGGCCGGAACGAGCCGGCCGCGAAAACTGTAGGAAGGGGAGTGAGTCGTTCACGACCTCTGGCGCTGCTGATCGCGCTGGTGCTGGTCGGGTGCGATCGGTCCTCGTCACCGGCGGTCGCGCCGTCCCTGGCGCCCTGCGGAGCACCGAGCGCGCTCACGATGATTCCCGGCCTCGGACTCGCTGCGAAGGCCGGGCCGCTCGCGATGCGCGGCTGGCCGGACGGCCCCGACGCGACGATTCGCAACTGGACGCCCGGAACGCTGGAGAAGGTCCTTCTCATCCAGGTCGAGTCGGCGCCTTCGTTCACTGTCCGGGGGAGTCGCTGCGGGGACGGTCGCGCACTCCGCTTCTGGTACCGCACGACCGGCCCCGCGCCGGTCGGCGCGAATCCGACCCCGATCCCCGACGCGGTGCTCGCCACGATGGGCGACGAGCTCCTGGTGTTCGACGGGGGATCGGCCTCTCCTCCCGACCGGATCACGGACCTGCCCGGCTACATGCTCTTCACGTCCGAAGGCGATTGGCGGATCGAGGTGCGCTCAGGCGAGACGCTCCTTGGATCCGCGGTCCTGCGCGTCCAGCGCGGTAGCTAGACCGGTGACTCCGCGACCCTTGCCAAAAGCTCTTTCGTCTCCGGCCAGCGCGCGAGCGCGATCGCGTCGGCCAGAGTGAGCCAGCGGTAGTGGTCGTGTTCTTCGTTGAGCACGGGTTCCCAACCTGCGGACACCCGGACCCTGAAGTTCTCGATGGCGACCTCGTCCACTCCGGCTAAGTACTCGGTGCGCATCTTCTCCGGCACTCGGTACGTCTGCCGCAACCGGACATCGACGACCGGCGCGTCGAGGCCGGTCTCCTCGCGGAGCTCGCGCGCAGCGGCATCGGCGAAAGTCTCGCCGTCCTCGACCACACCCGCGACGACGTGCCAGTAGTCGTCGACCGCCCGGTGGAGCATCAAGAACTCGTCGTCTCGCCGGATGATCACCGAGGCCTCGCGAGCCGTCCTCAGAGTGCCGCCACCGCCGCCTGGAGCTTTGCCGTCGCGTCGCTCGCGGGTGTGCCGGCGGGAAAGTAGATCGGGTCCCCGAACACCACTTCCACATCGCCGCGCCAACCGTTGGAGCGAGACGCCTCCCACTTCCGATCGAGGTGGTCAAGCACCGAGACCTTGCCGATCTTGAGCTTCATCGGCACGACGGGTGTCGCGCCTTCGACCGCGATGAGGCCGGTCCCCAACTTGAAGGGCTGCATGGGGCCGCCGATCGTCAGCTTGCCCTCGGGATAGATGAGCACGGAGAACTGGCGATCGAGGCGCGCGCCGAGGAGCTCGAGGCTTCGGCGGATCGCGCCCTCGCGCGCCAGCGGGAACGCGTTCGCCAGGATCGATGACGCGAATCCGTTGAGTTTGTTGCCGAAGACATCGTCCGCAGCGGCGGCGACAGCGAGCTTCCAGCGCCACGAGAGCGGGATCGCCATGAGGATGATCCCGTTGTCCCAGTGCAGGCAGTGGTTCGGCGCGAACATGACCGGACCGCGCAGACCGACGAGCTTCTCCTGTCCGGTGACCTTCACCTTGTAGAAGACGTGCACGAGCGGATAGACGAGCGTCTGCTGCAGCAGCAGACCGAAAGACCGCACCAGCGGGCTGAGCGGCCAGCCGTAGATGCCGGTGTCGCGCTTGACGTCACGCGCCGACGCGACCATGCGCTCGAGATCCGCCACGGTGGCGTTGGGCTCGACTGCCGCGTCGTCGATGTACGCGCCGAGCTCCTCCTCGATCGCGCCCAGGAGATCGACGCGCCCGAGCGAGTCGAGACCCAGGTCCGCCGAGAGCGTCGCGTCGGGATGGACCGCGGCCGGGGAAACGTTCGCGGCCTGCGCGATGAGCTTTTCGACCTCGGTCAGCTCGCGCGTCACGGTCCGCTCCGCATTGGCCGCCTGCGCCTGCTCGGCCCGACCCATGTTGAGGAGCTGTTCGATCACGAGGCGCTTCTTGACCTTCTGCGTGGGCGTGGTCGGGAACTCGTCCTCCGGCCAGATCGTCCAGCCGCGGATCTGCTGGCTGTTCGATAGTTTTACGTTCGTGTCGCGGACAACCGATGCGACCTGCTCCTTGTCTTTCACCAGAAAAACGGCGTGCACCTGGATGTCCTCGCCGGGCCGTTGGAGACCGACGATCGTGGCGACCTCTGGACGGAGCGGCGTGGCCACCGCTTCGATGCGCGGGTCCGCCGCCAGCGTGTTCTCGATGTCCTCTGGGTAAACCTTCGTGCCGTCGCTGAGCACGATCATGTCCTTCTTTCGCCCGTGCAGCCACAGGAAGCCGTCCTCGTCGAACTTGCCGAGGTCGCCCGTGTGGTACCAGCCGTCCCCGTCGAGCACCGCGCGCGTCGCTTCATCGTTCTCCCAGTAGCCCTTGAACACGTTCGGTCCGCGCGCGAGAACCTCTCCGTCCTCCGCGACCCTCACCTCGACCCCGGGCAGCGGCGTGCCGACCGAACCGAGTCGGTTGTGGTCAACGCGGTTGAAGGTGAGACCCGGCGAGCACTCTGTCGTCCCGTAGCCCTGAATGACGTCGATGCCGAGCTCTCGCCACGATCCTCCGAGCGCCGGATCGAGCGCGGCGCCCCCGGAAACGATGTAACGAAAGCGACCGCCGAACTGGCGATGGACGCTGAAGAAAAGGACGCGACGGAACCACATCGGCGAGTGGCGCGCGACGCGTCGGAGCGTGTCGAAGAGCGCCTTCTTTCCCTGCGCCTCGGCGCTGCGCTCGATGGCGAGCATGAGCGACTTCACGACCGCCGGCGTGATCAACACCATCGAGACCTTGCGCTCCTTGAACGTGCGGCGGACGACCGTGGGCTGTCGGCTGGTCGGATAGATCACGGATGCACCCGTGAGCAGCACGGTGAAGAACCCGCCGAGCTGCTCGAACATGTGCGAGAGGGGAAGGAACGACAGCAGACGCTGCTTCGGGCCCATCGGGAAAATCTGGGTCGCCGCGACCGCATTCGACAGCACGTTGCGATGGGTGAGCATCGCGCCCTTGGGGTCGCCCGTCGTGCCCGATGTGAACACGACCTCGGCGAGGTCACCGCCGGTGAGCCCGGCTTTGTCGAGCGGTGCGCACTGCCGCGCGAGATCCGGCAAGCGCTCCATCTCGTGGAGCGGCACGCCGAGCGCCTGCGCGCGCGCGAGCGTCTGGGCCGACACGATCGCCGCGCTCGCGCGCGTTCGCTGCGCGATCTTCTGCGCGAAGTCGGGCATCGAGTTCACGTCGAGCGGAACGAGAATCGCGCCGAGCCGCAAGGCAGCGAGGAACGCGATTCCGTACTCGGGGCGATTCACACCCCAGATGACGACGCGATCGCCCTTGTGGATTCCGGCGTCGTTGAGATAGCGCGCGACCCGCGGGACGACGTCGTTCAGGTCGCGATAGGACCACGCGCGCGTGCGGAAACCCGGCCGGATGATGAAGGCCTCTTTGCCGCCGAACCGGCGAGCCGACTCCTCCAGGATGTCGTTGAGCGTCTCCACCTTCCCCCCTAGATCGCGAGTGCGCGGAGTGCTTCGCGAGCCCCCTCGCGGTACGGCGCGTAGTGCGAGAACAGGATGGTCTCCACGTCAAGTCCCGCGAGCCTGCCGATGGACCGGCGCGCCAGCGCCATATCGTCGGTGAAGAACGCGTTCGGGAGTGTGACCTTTCCTTTCACCCGCTGCAGCAGATCGCCGACGATCACGAATCGGTCGCGCGGGCTGTACAGGCAGATGCTCCCGGGGGTGTGGCCAGGCGTGTGAAGGATGCGGACCCCGCCGAGAACCGGCAGCTCGTCGCCTTCGTCGATCGGCTGTGCGTGGGACGGCGCCCGTGTGAGGAGCGCGACGATCGGCCCGGGCGAGAAGTTCGCGATCACTTCGCGAAACCGGATACGCAGGCGCTCGGCATCCGCGGGGTGGAGGAGCACCTCGGCGCCGGACAGCGCGGCGATCTCGTGGACGCCGCCGATGTGATCGGGATGGCCGTGCGTGCAGACGATGCGGGTGATGTGCTCGAGGGAGCGACCGATCCGGGTGAGGTACGGCCGGAGCATGCGCGCCGAGCCGGCGTGCCCGGCGTCGACGAGCGTGATCTCGTCCCCGTCCACAAGTAGATACGCCTGAGCGCCGATGAGCCGCACCGCATGGACGTTTGGTAGGACTTCCACTCACGCGATGCTAGGTGTCGGTGACGCGAAGAACGTGTCTTAGACGACGAATGTCCGCCAGAGCAGGTTCGCGACGCTCGCGACGAGGAGAAGGACGATCACCTGGCGGAAGCGCGCCTGATCAAGATGGCCGCGAATCGCGATGCCCGCCATGAGCGCCAGAAGCATCGGTATGCACGCCACGATCCCGAGCGTCAACAGGTCAGGGGTGAAAAGGCCGAGGGCGGCGTAGGAGATCACCTGGACCGCGGACGACAGCTGGAAGACAGCGGCGAGGGTGATGACGTATTCCCGCGGCGGCAGCTTCATCGCGTGGAAGAACGATCCGATCACCGGACTCGAGATCGACGTCGTTCCCTGCATCACCCCGCCCACAAAACCAACGATCGGGGTGAGGAGCTTCGCGCGCCGGGCGCCCGGCTCTCCGACGATCCGGTCGCCGCGCGCGAGGAACAGCACGACCATCGCAGTGATGAGGATCGCGAACGTTTTCTGGTCGAGTCCGGCGAGGAGCAGCGCACCCAGGACCGTGCCGGCAGCGTTGGCCAGGATCAAAGGCACGAGGGTGCGCAGGTAGCCGAGCACGCGCCACGACTGCAGCACCAGGATCGTGTTCGCGACGAAGATCGGGATCGTGATGATGACCACAGCCTGCCTCGGCCCGAACACCGATGCGAGGATCGGTGTCGCGATGAGTGGAAGCCCCATGGCGGTCGCGCCCTTCGCGAGACCGGCGACGCCGAGGCCGAGGGACGGCCAATCCACGCGGTGGAGGCGATCGCTCGCGATGTAGCGGCGTCCGATCTTCGCGAGCGGACGTCCCTCGACGCGGACGATGTCGGCGGTGTGGTCGAATCCCGCGCCGTGCACCAGCGCGGAGCCGACTCCGTACACGTCCACGGGCACGCGGAGCTCCTCGAACCGACGGATCTTTTCGGCATCGAACCCGCCGGAAACGACGATGCGGACGTGCCGGTAGCCGTTCCGGTCGAGCGCCTCGCGAAGGATCTCGACCAGTCGCGGCGTGACGCCACGAGGCTCGCTGCTCGCGACGCCCTCCTTCTCCTCGAGCTCGCGGAGGATCGCGCGGTCGACGAGCGACTCGCTCGTGTCGACCCGCACGCCCCACAGGCGCGCGCCAAGGGCGTGCGCGACGCCGAGCGATGTGTTGACGACATCGTTGTTGAAGTCGACGAGGCTCGTCACGTTCACGTGCCCTTCGGGCGTACCTTTCGCTGTCAGGTGGCCGACCGCGTCCGGCGCGCGGTTGATGTACTCGTCGAACTTCAGCGTCGCGACGGTGGTGTCGCCGCCGTACACGGCGATGAGCGCGTGGGGGACCGTCCCCAGCCCGGTGGAACCCCACCATTCACCCTGCTCGTCTGTGGATACGGCGGTCGCGCCGCCCACGTACGCGGCGTATCCCGATCCCGCCTGCGCCTCATGGACCTGGTGCCGCGCGCCGAACATGATCACGGGCTTTCCGTTCGCGGCCGCCACGACGTCGCGCGTGTTCGTCGCGACGCGGGTCCCATCAGCGAGCGCGCCGAGGTAGAGCGTCTCGAGATGCGCGAACTCCGCGTATTCGCCTTCGATGTGCATGACCGGCTCGTGCGGCTTCGCCGTTTCGCCGTCGTAGAGCGATGCCACCTCGAGGTCTTGCCACGCCGGCTCCCAAAGCGACGCGAGCTCGCGCGAGATCTCGAAGACCTCGCGCGAGACTGGCTCGTACGCGGACCAATCGAGCGCCGGAAGTCGGGACCACGCCGAATAGAGCCGTCGCTCCGAGCTTAGGTACCGGTCGAAAAGCGCGTCCGCTGCGGTGCGATCGCGATAGTGCCCCGTGCCGACATGCAGGATCGCGAGCGTCTGATCCGTACCGACCACCACAGCGTCGGGATGTTTCTGGAAGACCTGCATCGTGACGCGCTCGTGCCGGCCGTCGCGCTCGAGGATCAGCTTCGTGCGCGCGAAGTAGATGTCGCTCTTGTACCCGGCGCGGATCTTCTCGATCGGAAGGCGGAAGACGTGAGGGCGAAGGCGTTCGGAAACGATCACGTTCTAGAACATGCTCATGAGCATGCCGCCGTCGACCTGGAGCGAGGTGCCGGTGATGTACGAGGCTTTCGGCGATGCCAGGAAGACGACGGCCGCCGCGAATTCCTCGGGCTTTCCGTAGCGGCCCAAGGGAATGACGTTCTTCTCGTAATGGGCGCGGATCGCGTCCGGTGTCGTGCTCTGCCGCTTCGCGGTGTCGGAGTCGAGCTGCTCGATGCGCTCGGTGGAGATGCGTCCCGGCTGCACGCAGTTCACGCGAACGCCGTCCTTCGCAAGATCGCTCGACAGCGTCTTGGCCATCCCCTGCACCGCGGCGCGGATGGCGTTGGAGAGGATGAGGTTCAGGTACTGCGTCGGCTGACGCACGGTCGTCGAGGTCATGTACACGATCGAGCCGCCGCCGGCCTTGCGCATGTGCGGGAGGACGAGGCGCGTGAGACGCACCGCCGAGAACAGCGTGATGCCTACGGCCTTCTGCCACGCCGCGTCGTCGAGGTCATCGAAGCGGCCGGGCGGCGGACCGCCGGCGTTGGAAACGAGGATGTCGATCGTCCCGAACTTGTCGATAGCGGTCTTCACGAGCTTCTGGCATCCCTCCGCGGTGCCGACGTCGGCGACCGTCCACTGCACCTCGGCGCCGGTCTTGCGCTGCACTCCCTCGGCCGCGGCACGGATGGCAGCCTCGTCGCGGCTGCACATCACGACGCGCGCGCCCTCGCGCGCGAATTCCTCGGCGACGGCGCGGCCGAGTCCCTTGCTCGACGCGGCGACGATGGACACTTTGTCCCGAAGGCCGAGATCCACAGGGCTATCGTGCCACCATGCGGCGGAACGTCGCTCGGACCGGTCGGCTCCTGCTCGCCGCCGGCCTTGCCTATCTCACCGTGGGCGTCGTCTGGGAGACCGCGTTCGACCTAGCGCTTACGCCAACGGGGACCGGCGACATATCGCCGTGGAACGGTCCGATGTCGTTCTTGGCATGGTTCGTCCTTCCGTCAGCGCTTTGGCCGTCGAGCATGAGCTCCTTCATCCCGGGTGGCGCCCTGATCGCGATCGTCCTGTTCGTCGTGATGACGGCTCTCATGTTCGCAGCGCTCGCGCGCCTCGTCCCGGGTGTGACGCCGCCTACAGGATCCCGGCGATCACTCCGACGACGATCAGCACCGCGAGGACGAGCCGGTAGGCCACGAACCAGTTGAGCGAGTGTCCGCGAAGGAAGCGGACCATGAACGCGACCGCGGCAAGACCGGAAAGGAACGACAGGACAAAGCCGACGGCAAGGACGTCCGGCGCCGCGAGCAGCTCGGCGGCTTTCCGCGCGTCGAGCAGAGTCTTTGCGCCCGCCCCCAGGATCACGGGTGTCGCAAGGAGGAACGCGAAGCGCGTCGCATCCTCGCGCCGCAGCTCTCGGACGAGACCCGCCGAGATCGTGATGCCCGAGCGGGAGATTCCCGGGATGAGCGCGATCGCCTGAGCGACGCCGATGACGAGCACATCGACGACCCCAACCTCGTTCATCGATCTGCGCTGACGCGCCATCGCCTCGGCCACGACGAACACGATCGACCCCACCACCAGACCGGCCGCGATGACGAGCGGCCCGCGCATCTCGCGCTCGATCGCTGATTGAAAGAGAACGCCGGCGACTGCGGCCGGGGCGGTGCCCAGAACGATCAGCGCAGGCATCCGCCACCGTCCGCGGAAGAGTCCGAGGACGAGGTCGATCCACGTCCGCGCGAAGTACAGAAGGACCGCGAGCGCGGTGCCGAGGTGCAGCGCGACATCGAAGGAGAGGCCGAACCGCTCCGGGTCGAGCTTCAGGAGATCGCTCACCAGGATGAGGTGAGCGGTCGAGCTGACCGGGAGGAATTCCGTCAGGCCCTGGACGATGCCGAGCAGGATGGCAGCGGCGAGATCGCTCAACGCATTCCTCCTCGCGCGGACGTAAGGGCCTCACGGGCTTCTCGATCGTTCTCTCGTACCAGGTCGAGATTCTTCGCCCAGGAACGGCGGTGCCCAGGATCGATGAACCGCATCGCGACGCTGCCGTCGAACTCCCCGACGCCTCCCTTCACGGCGGCATCGGCAGCGTAGCCGTATGACTCCGCCGCGCGAAGAAGATCGGCGCCGGGCGTGTTGGGTAGCAGGCCGCGCGCGGCGCGAAGGAAACGCGCGGCGGCGCGGCGTTTGTCCACGAGCACCTGGCGCATCGCGTGATCGGCAAACGCGGCACTCCCCGCGTGCTTCGCGTCACTCCAACGCGCGTCGTCGCGTAGGGCCGTTGACCAGGATCCCAGCGCGTGATCGCTCGCCTCACCGGCAGCGAGCGCGGCGTCGATACCCTCGCGAAGCGCGCTCGGCCGGTCGGGTGCCGACGTCTTGTCGAGAAAGATCAGGCCGCCTCGTTCCTCGCTCTCAAACTCGGACCACCCGGCGCGACGCGGCTCGTCGCCCCTGTCGAAGAAGGTCCTCGCGAAGAATGTCGGACCCTCCTCGTCGTAGCCGACGATGAGTCCGTACTCCGGCGCGCCGCCGAGACCGAAGACCAAAGGCGGCAGGCGGCCGTCGATCGCCTCTTTGGCGCGGTCGAGGATGAGCGCCCGCATCTCGTCGTCGTACGGCGGTGGCTCCGGGTCCAGTCGAACACCGGCGGCACGCGCCGCGCGGCCGAGCGTGGCGGCGTCGCGCGGCGTTGCCGCGAGGGGATCCCACGCCGACTCGTCGATCGTCGTGGTGAACGCCGCCCCCGAGGACCCCATGAGCCAGTCGTAGTCCGCACCGGTCGCGAGCGCGAGCGCGTACGGAAAAGTCGTGTCGTGCCCTTCGCCGAACCGTAGCGGTCCGACTTCCTTGAGGATGCGGCGCTTGCTCAGGCAGCCATCTCGGGAAAAGCGTGCTTCAAGATCGTGCAGGCTTGCAACGTGACCCATTTGCTCGCGTCCACCCGCGACGGCATGCGCGCCGCATACGGCGCGCGCCCGCCCCAGCGCCCCCGCGAATCCTGTCGCGCGAGGAGCCAGCCGATCGCGGGCTGCGCGCGGTCGTCGTCGATCGCGCCGGCCGCATCGATCGCCCGGAGCACGAAGAGCACATCGGCTTGATAGAAGAGCGGGAACGAGAGCTGCCGCCAGAGGTAGCTCGGCGCCGTGTCGGTCGGATAGCGGCCGCGTTCGACGCGGTACGACAGGAGGAACTCGACTCCTCGGCGCAGCGTCCGTTGGACCTCGCGCGTGCGCGCGCTCTCGGGTAGGGCGGCGAGTCCCCAGATGAGTCGCGCGTAGCCCCATCCGCACGGCTGGTCCCCGTTGATCCAGCACGCCGCGTCGAATTTCGTCGCGTCGCGCACCAGTCGCTGAACGAGCGGTTCGAGACGCTCGTCAGCGCCGTAACCGGCGAGCGCGATGTAGCGAACGACGCTACCGACGATGCACGACGCGCCGTGGTCTCTGTCAAAGACCCAATTCATGCCGCCGCGGCTAGGGGTGCCGAGCTCCTCGAGCACGTACCGAGCACCGCGGCGAACGCGCGGGTCGCCCGGATCGACGCCGTACTCGACCAGCAGGAGGTTCGCCCAATGGGTCCCCTCGTACTTCGGTCCGTACAGATTCGGACCGGGCCAGCTGGCATCGGTCTTCTGGCGCCGCAAGATCGTGGAGATGGGTGGCGCATTCATCGCGCGCTGTTGCGCTTCGCGAAGCTCCGGGTCGCGCGGGCCCTTGTCGAGGAGCGAACGGAGCGTTTGCGCGCGCACCGCCGGATCGCTCCGCTCGAGAAGCCAAGGCATGGGGTCCCCCTTGAGGAGGGACCGCCAGGTCATCAGGCCCCTCCAATGGAGAGCTCAGAGATCACGAGCGTTGGGCTGCCGAGTCCGCTCGGTCCGAAGACGAGGTCGTTTCCGACAGCGACGACAGAGTTGAGAAGATGCGTCAGGTTGCCGGCGATCGTGATCCCCTGAGCCGGGTGCATACGGTTCCCGCGCTCGAGATAGTTGCCGGTCGCGCCGAGGGAGAACTCGCCCGACACGGGATCGATCGTGTGCAGGTTCAGTAGCGAGGTGACCGCGAGCGCCCGATCGAGGCCGCCGACGAGCGTCGTCGCATCGTCGTGGCCCGCGGCGACGAACAGATTCGACGGGCCGATCCGCGCGGGAGACCCGTAGCCGCCACGTCTCGCGTTTCCGGTGGGCTCGGTGGCGAGCTTCCGTGCCGTCTTGAGCGACGTGAGATATCCGCGGAGAACGCCATTCTCGATGAGCGTGCGCGTCGCCGTGGCGACCCCTTCCCCGTCGAAGGGCGCGCTGCGGAGGCCGCGCGGTCGACGGGCATCGTCGATGATCGTCACCTTCTCATTGGCGACACGTTGCCCGATCTTGTCCGCGAAGAGGCTCCGGCCCTTCAGCACGTTGTCGGCGGAAAAGAGCGGTCCGATCGCGCGCAGCAGGTCCATCGCCATCCAGGGATCGAGCACGACCGGCACCTTCTGTGTCGCGAGCGGCTTCGCGCCGAGCTTCTCCACCGCCCTCTGCGCGGCGCGGCGGCCAACGCGTGCCGGCTCGAGCTCCGCGAACCGGCGAGCAGCCTCGCCGTGGTAACCGATCTGCCGATCGCCGTTTTCGGATGCCACGGCCGAGGTCATGACACCGCAATACGACTCGCGGAATGATGCCCGCACGCCCGTTGTCGTCGCAATGATCGTCGTCGACTCGGAGTCGCTGTACGTCGTCTTGCGGAATTGCTTCACACGCGGATCTGTCTCGCGAGCTGCCTCTTCGACGGCGAGCGCGATCGCCCCTCGCTCGCTCAAGGGACGATCGACGATGCCCGCTTGATAGATATCGAGGTCCGCATCGTCGATGGCCTGGGTCGCGAGCGCGAGATCCTCGTCGCGTTCTGTCAGGGCCGACATTCGTCGGGAGGTATCGACGCACGCATTGATTCCGTTCGCCGACAAGTCGCTCGTGTACGCAAAGCCGAGCCGCTGATCGTCGAGCACTCGGATGCCAATGCCTCGCTCGCCGCGAGCGATGACCGCCTCGATCGCGCCTTCCTTGATCTCGACCGACCCCGACTGGGCTTCTCGCAGAAACACTTCACCGGTAGCGCCGGTCGCCTTCAGCGCACCAAGTGCCGCATCCACGATCGCGTCGTTGGTGAGGCGTTCGCTCATATGGCAGCGCTCATGGGCCGGCGGGTCCTGTCCCGGGGTCGGGGGCGCGCGCTCGCCGCACCCTCCCCACCTTCCGCGTCGTTCGCTTCGCTCACTCCGCGAGGCGGGTCCCCGGGGCACCCGCGGCTCGCGCACACCCCGCTCCCCCGTGCCACCCGCCGGCCGATGTCGCTGCTCACTTGAGTTTTCCGCCGACGACGACGCTGGGAATTCGAATCGTCGGTTGCGCGTCGGCGACCGGCGCTCCTTGTCCGTCCTTACCGCAGGTTCCGGTCGAGTAACCGAGGTCACTTCCGACCATATCTATTTCGCGCATCAATTTCGGTCCCTGTCCTACCAACGTCGCGCCACGAAGCGGCTCGGCCAACTTCCCGTCTCTGATCCGGTAGCACTCGGTGATCTCGAATGCGAAGTTGCCCGACACGACGTCGACTTGACCGCCGCCCATCTTCTTCACGAACACGCCATCTTTGACCGACTTCAGGATCTCGGCGGGATCGGATGTGCCTCGCGCGATCATCGTGTTCGTCATCCGGCAGATCGGCAGATAGCGGAACGATTCCCGGCGCGCGTTACCGCTTCGCTCAATGCCGAGCTTCTCGGCGTGTTTGCGGTCCGAGAGATACGTCCGCAGCACGCCCTTTTCGATGAGCACGGTGCGGCTCGTCGCCGTGCCCTCGTCGTCCATCGCGGCGGTTCCCCGTTTGTCGGGGTCGGTGCCGTCGTCGATCACGGTGATGAGCTCGCTCGCGACCTTCTGGCCGATGCGCCCGGCATAGACCGACAGGCCCTTGAGGTTCAGGTCCGCCTCGAGACCGTGACCGACGGACTCGTGAATGAGAGTCCCGCCGGCCTCGCTCGAAAGCACGACCGTGTAGGTGCCGGCGGGCGCGGGCTCCGCGCCGACGTTGAGGACCGCGCGTCTGGCGGCATCGCTGGCGGCCTGCTCCACGGCTTCGTCGGTCAGCATCTCGAAGCCGGCCGTCCCGCGGATCGCTTCAAACCCGGACTCCAGGACGTCCCCCTGTTTGGCGACCGCATGCACGGCGAGGTTCAGCCGCACGCGTGTGTCTGTGCGGAAAAGCCCGTCGCTATTGGCGATGAGGACCTCCTGGACGCTCTCCCCGTAGCTCGCGGTGACCTGGTGAATCCGCGGGTCGAGCCTCCGGGCGATCTCGTTCGCCCGGCGGAGCAGGCCGACCTTCCGCTCGACCGCGACCGACCGCGGGTCGATCGCCACGGTCGAGTGACGCGGTACCTCATCCGGTTCGGGCTCGTCGGCTTCGTGGAGCTCCCCGCCCTCAGCGACGCTGCGTGCCGCCCTCCCCGCGAGGGCCATGAGGTCATCGACGTCGGCGACGTTCGCGTTCGCGTACGTGGTGCGCTCGCCGCTCGTGACGCGGATGCCGGCGCCCTGATCGACGCCGGAGATCGCGTCTTCGATGCGGTCGTCGTCGAGGATCAGCTGGAGAGTCTCGTGGCGCTCCCAGAAGAGCTCAGCCCAATCGCCGCCTCGCGAGAGCGCGGTGCGGAGCGCTTGAGCCGCTTCGCGCGCGCTGATCGACGGCCTGCTCGTTACTGCTGTAGCGATGACCGACCTCCGCTCCCCTTGTGAAGAAAAGCGATGGTACGACGTTCAGTCACCGATGACAGTTATGGTCGCGGTACGTTCACGTGGTCCATCGAGCTCGACGAAGTACAGACCCTGCCATGTGCCGAGCTCCACCTCTGCTTCGCGTATCGCGAGCGTCACGCTGTTGCCGATGAGGACTGCTTTGACGTGCGCGGGGCCGTTACCTTCCGCATGCGCGTATTTCGCATCGCGAGGGACCATGCGCTCGAGCGCCGTAAGAAGGTCTTTTTGCACATCGGGGTCCGCGTTCTCGTTCACGAAAACCGCCGCGGTCGTGTGCGCGACGGTCACGGCGACGAGACCCTCGCGGACTTTCGCGCGCGTCACCGCGGCCTTTACACGCGGCGTGATGTCGATCGTCTCCTCGCGCTTCGTCGTCGGCACGGTGATCTTCTCGTGGCGAACGGTCACGCACGCGTTCCCGCGGCCTCGCGCTGCGCCGCGATTCGGGCAATGAGTGCGGGCGTGGCGTTTCCACCGCTCACCACGAGAACCGTGCGCCGTCCCCGCAGATCGACCTTGCCGGCGCGCACAGCGGCGAGCGGCGCCGCTCCGGACGGCTCGACCAGGAGCGACAAGGCTTCGAGGTACTCGTAGGAGGCGCGCTCTAAATCGTCGTCGATGACGGTCACAAATCGGTCGACGTACCGAGCCGCCAGCGTGACGTTCAGCGCCTCGGTGCTCTTCGCGACGAGCTTGTCGGCGATGCTCTGCGGGTGATCGAGCACGACCGGATGGCCGGCTCGTACCGAGCGGCCGACCGCGTCGGCACCCTCGGGCTCGACACCGACGATCTCTACCTCCGGCCGCGAGCTGCGGAGTGCGAGCGCGATCCCTGTGATGAGGCCGCCGCCTCCGACCGCGACGATGACGAGCTCGACATCCGGAAGGTCATCCAGTATTTCGAGCCCAATGGTGCCCTGGCCTGCTATCACCAGCGGGTCGGCATATGGATGGATCAGCGTTTTGCCCTGTTCGCGCTCGATCTGGTGGGCGAGCGCGAGCGTGTCGTCGTACACGTCGCCCTCGAGCAAGACCTCGGCGCCGTACGCCTGACACACGCGGACGATCGTCTCCGACACCCCTCGCGGCATGATCACGGTCGCCGGTGCGCCGAGCGCCGACGCCGCGAAGGCGACACCCTGCGCGTGACTACCGGCCGAGGCAGCGACGACGCCGCGGCGCCGCGCCCCGTCGTCCAGCGACGCGATCTTGTTGAGCGCGCCCCGCACCTTGAACGTGCGCGTCGGTTTGAAGGTCTCGATCTTGAGGTAGATGTCGGCCTCGAGATCCGCCGACAAGAGTGGCGAGCGTTCGAGCGGGGCGCGCGGAAGGTATCGATCGACGACCCTGCGCGCAGCGACCAGATCGGCGACGGTCGGCTCCCGCTGCACGGCGCGACGATACTTCGCCGCGGAGATGCGGACTTGGGGCGAGGAGCGGGATGCCGCCGTGGCGCTCCTTCGCGCGGCGGGGATCGCGACCGCGGCACTCGATGCCGACGTCCTTCTCGCGCACGTGCTCGGCGTCTCGAAGGAGATGCTGTATGCGCACCCCGACACGGAGATGTCCCTCGGCGCGGAGCGTCGCTATCGCGACTTGATCGAGCGGCGTGCGAAGGGCGAACCCGTCGCGTACCTGCGTGGCTTCAAAGAGTTCTACGGCCTTCGCTTCATCGTCGACCCTCGCGTCCTCATCCCGCGTCCTGAGACGGAGACGCTTGTGGACGCCGCGCGCGAGCTCATCGCCGGCCGAGCGCTGACGGTCGCGGATGTGGGCACCGGGTCGGGCGCCGTCGCGATCGCGATCGCCGCGCACGAACGGGCTGTGCACGTGATCGCGACGGACATCAGTAACGATGCTCTTGTCGTCGCGCGCGAGAACACGCTGCGAAACGGCGTGGCGGACCGGATCGAGCTCCGCGAGGGCGACCTCTTCGCACCGATCGCCGAGCCGGTCGATCTCGTCGTCGCGAACCTGCCCTACCTGCGCGACGACACGCTCGAGCACCTCGTCGGCGAGCGGACCTCGCTCGCATTCGAGCCACGTCTGGCCGTCACCGCGGGGAAGGACGGACTGGAGCTCATCTGGCGCGCGGCGGCGGACCTGCACCGCGTCCTCGCGCCACACGGCGCGGCCCTCTTCGAGATCGATCCACCGTTCGCTGAACAGGTCGCGCACCTTCTGCAGTACTCGCTCGGCGGAGAGACCAGTGTCATCAACGACCTCGCCGGAGACGCGCGCGTCGTCGGCATCACCATGCCCTGATGGCGCCGTCGGTCAAAGCCGTCAGCTTCGACGCCGCCACGTGGCGTGAGCTGGGGCCGCGGATGCTGGAGCTCGAACGCCAGGAGTGGGGGAAACGGGCGTTCTCCGCGCGTGAGATGCGATGGCAGGCGACGAACCGAGATGCCGTCGTGATGACGACCTGGGACGGGTCGACTCTTGTCGGATTCGCGGTCGCCGGACCGGCTTGGGTCGCGGGCCGCGCGAGCCTGCTCAACGTGCTCATCGATCCCGCCTACCGCGGCCAGGGTCTGGTGTGGCCGCTCATCGCCGGGGTGGAGCGCGAGCTCTTCGCTCGCGGGATACGCGAGCTCGACATCGATGCGCGCGTCGAGAACGGGTTCGCTGATGCGATCGAGCGTCGCTACGGAAAGAGAGCGGTTGTCAGCGAAGGTGACCACCCGAGCCCGTACGGTCCGCAGAGGACGATCCGGGTCAGGCTTACAAGTAAACGGCGTTCACTC
>WNGC01000532.1_pt1 | contig 22320 bp, 23 predicted proteins | sample 5400051 | NCBI WGS metagenome assembly WNGC01 (sample SAMN13153368, study PRJNA577476) | soil metagenome | isolation source: 20 cm soil or saprolite under grassland replicate 2 | place: USA:California | collected 2016-06-15
AGCTCCTTGCGTATTGAGTCGTTGAGCTTGAAATGGCGGCCGAGGCAATTATCGAAAAAGTATTTCTGTTCCCACCGGTAAAGAGCGGCGTTAAACTCGGCCGGTAAATACTGCTTCATCTCTGCGCACACTGATTCGGGCAAACTGTGAAGCTTGATAATTTCGTCGAGCGCTGATTCGTAGAATGCACGGCGAACAAGCCAGCCTTCGTGCTGATAACTGCAGAGATCGCGTTCACCCAAGTCTTCAATCCAGATCAGCCCCTCGGCTGGATCGTGAAAATAAATTTTAGGCACGCGAATTCCGTGGGAATCGAGGAATTTCGCGATCTGGACGTAATGCCGATTTTCTTCGCGCTCCAGATTGTACTTAACAAGAATCAACCTCTGATCCGCAGCGCTATGGATCCGATAAAATTTCCGGTCGGAGCCACCTTTTTCGATTGGCCTGATTTTTATCTGATCGACATCCAGACGCGGAAAATGCATTCGCGTTTGTCGGAGAAGCAGCGCCGTTCTCATGGGTTGGATTTAGATGTCGATGTTGCGATGGATGCCGCTGGCCTTTTTTTTGGAGCGGACAATACAACCCTGAAGCTGGCTTTGGGAAGCAATTTCTGCGTCAGACCACAAAATTGTGTCTTCGAGGATTGCGTTTGCGCCGACTCGACAATGCTCTCCGACAACTGAACAGCCACGCAATTTTGCCGTAGGATCGACATCCGCTGTCTTGGCTACGGCCTGCGGCCACTCGGACGCTTTCACGTACCGTGGTTTCCAGCCTTTTTGGGAAATAACACGATGAACTTCCAAATATTCCGAGCGCGAACCGATGTTGAACCAGTGCCCGTCATCAAGAACTACACCGCCAATCCTTCCGCCTTGACTGATCCACTTAATGAGAATTGGAATGAACGAGACTTTCTGGCGGGGCGGGATTCTTGGGAAAATCTCAGGATTCCACACGGACACATTCGCATAATCAAAATTCTCATCTGGGTTGAATTCGTTTGAGATCGCGACAATCCGACTATTTCGCATAACAACGCCTGCACCCAGGCCGGTATTTCGCCGCAAACCGAGCGTCACATGATTTTGGGCACGGAAATGGTTTTCGATAAGCGGCTCCAAATCGACATCACTTAAGATGTCACCGCTGTACGCGATAAATGGCTTGTTTCCGAGAAGCGCCTCGACATTCTTGATGCCACCGCCCGTCTCAAGCAAATCCTGCTCGTGAACCAGGGTAACCGACTTGCCTGAATAGCTGTTCTCCCAAAAAAGATCCTGAAATAGTTCGGGGAGCCTGTGGGTGTTGACGACGAATCTGCTCACTCCCGCGCCGATCAAATGGTCAAGCGCAAAAGTAATGAGCGGTTTTTGAAAAATCGGGATGAGCGGCTTTGCCAGCTCGTCAGTTAAAGGTCGCAACCGCTTGCCGAGACCTGCGGCCAGAACAAATGCCTGTGTGATTTCCTTCATGAGGAGAAAAGCGAGAGATTCCTCGACTCCGCTCGGAATGAGAACAACAACGGATAGAAGCTACGGCGCGGCGTGCGACTTCATTCGGAATGACAAGGGCCGTTTGGTGGTCGGTCTTACCTCAGGTAAAGCGTGCGCGTGCCAAAGTCGATGATGCCGTGGTGACGCCTCAATGTTTCTGCACCGAGCAGGCCGGCAACCGGTGGGGAACCCTGTAGTAACCCATCGTGAATTAATCCTTCGAGATCGATGACGCCCACTTCTTTACCTCCAATGTCTACGGAACCGACCGATAGTTTGCGGATCTTGGCGACACGCACACCGCGCTCTTTCAGATTCACCGCCGAGGAACTATATGGTGTTCCCCGGGTGGCGATTCGCATTCGCCGAACGAACGAACGGTGCAGCAGCGTGGTGAACGAACCCGTATCGACCATCAGCCTGGCAGGTATTCCATTGACAGAACCATTGACATACAGATTGAAACCATCGCTGACTTGAATCGGAACAGCCCGCAACCCGCGCCGGTTGAACGCGGGAACGTTGCCTGCAACGTCGGGATCCGTTTTTAGAATCAGCAACTGGCGTTCGCAATCCAGAACCGCTTGTGTTGGGAAAAGAATATCCGCTCCAATGATCCCGTCGATTTCCGGTTCGTGGGCCAATCGCGCAGCACGGCTGGAGTAAGCCAGATCAACAGTAACCACCGGTTCGTCGATCAACATCAGGCCTCCGATCCGCAGCTCCCGTGCGATCGCTACGTTGTTGAACGCTCCGTTAATTTGAACGCGTGCCGGTAATTTTGATTCCGAGGTGGTTGGCTTCAGCCGAAAATAATCGCGACGATGCAAAGCAATTGCGCTTACTGGCGCACCGCTGTCGACTGTAAGCCACGCCGGTTTACCGTTGATAAACGCGCGCACGAGCAAATGATTTTGTCTCGAACGGACCAGCGGCAGCGCTTCAAACTGCGTGGTTTGTCGCGCATAAACGATCCGCGGCGCCCCAATCAATCCGACAACAAGCGTGACAGCAGCACACCAAATCGACAAAAACTTGCGCACGGAGGCGAGGTGATTCGAGATCATTCGCGCGGCGGAGATTACACGGTTCCTTTTTATCAGTAAACATTTTTTGCGTTTCAAAGACCGCCACGCGAACCGGTCGCGAGACCGGCAGTTTTTTTGCATTGCGTGACGCACTGGAGTGATGATTAACTCTCCGCGAAATCCAATCAGCTCAAATGACAACTGCACTTACTGAAGCACCAGTGACTGACCAAAAACTCGTCAGGGGACTGGGGTTACTCGATTCAACGATGCTCGTAGCTGGCTCGATGATTGGCTCCGGCATTTTCATTGTTTCCGCTGATATTTCCCGGCAAGTAGGCTCGCCCGGATGGTTGTTGGTTGTCTGGATCATCACTGGCTTGCTGACTCTGACGGCGGCGCTCTCTTACGGCGAGTTGGCCGCAATGATGCCGAAGGCCGGCGGGCAATATGTTTATTTGCGCGAAGCTTTCTCGCCGCTGTGGGGTTTCCTCTACGGCTGGACATTGTTCCTCGTGATTCAGACAGGAACGATCGCGGCGGTCGCGGTCGGCTTCGCAAAGTTTCTTGGTGTCATTTGGCCGAAGATTTCCATCGATAACTACATTATCGCACCGATCCCGATCTCTTCGGGTTATGCGATTTCTCTGTCGACCGCGCAGCTCGTCGGCGTGCTGTTGATCGTGCTGCTGACCTTCATGAACACGCGGGGATTAAAGCTCGGCAAGATCGTTCAGAACGTCTTCACAATCACGAAGACCGGCAGCCTTATCGCGTTAATTCTCCTGGGCATCTTGGTCGGTTGGAACGCCGATGCTGTTCATATCAACTTCGGAGACCTCTGGCATGTTGGCGGCAAGTTGCAGGACGTCGGCCAAGGCTTGACCGCAGCAACCGCCTTCGGGCTCTTCGTCGGCATCTGCGTCGCGCAGACGAACTCGCTTTTCGCTGCGGACGCGTGGAACAATATCACCTTCACTGCCGGAGAAGTGAAGGACCCACGGCGGAACATTCCGCTGTCGCTCGCGTTCGGAACATTTTTAGTTATTGCTCTCTACCTGCTCGCAAACGTGGCGTATCTCGTAACGCTGCCAATCGAAGTGATCAAGACTGTGCCCGCGGATCGCGTTGCATCGGCGACGGCCGATGTGGTCTTCCCGGGACGCGGCGCTGTGATTATGGCCGTCGCGATCATGATCTCGACCTTCGGCTGCAACAACGGATTGATTCTCGCCGGCGCGCGCGCTTACTTTGCGATGGCGCGAGACGGTCTCTTCTTTCGTCGTGTCAGCGAGTTGAACAAATTCCGCGTGCCGGCGTGGGGACTTGTCATTCAAGGTATTTGGGCCGCGCTGCTCGTCCTGCCGCGCACGATCAATAAAGATGGAAGCTTTGGTTCGCTCTACAACGATTTGCTCACATATGTGATTTCGGCCGCGCTTATCTTTTACATCCTGACGATCATCGGCATCTTCCTGCTGCGTCGAAAACAGCCAGACGTGGAACGACCCTATCGGGCATTTGGGTATCCAATCGTCCCTGCTCTGTACGTCATCGGCGCGACGGTGATTCTCGTTGTGCTCTTCGTTTATCAAACTGCGACGACGTGGCCGGGGCTGATCATCGTGTTGACCGGCGTGCCGGTTTATTTCTTCTGGAAATTTTTCGGGGAAAAATCAACAACGGCTTGACTTCCCGGGGCCATCCCGATTAGCACAGCGCAAAGGCAACATCCCTCATGAACCTGTTTCGACGAAAGAGCGTCACGCAACTTCAAGCCGAGGCGCTGACGGACCAACGCTTGAAACGCGCGCTCGGAGCGACAAACCTGACAATGCTGGGGATTGGCGCGATCATCGGCACCGGCATTTTTGTGCTGACGGGAACAGTCGCGGCGCAGAACGCGGGGCCTGCAGTGATTCTATCATTCGTTCTGGCGGGCGTAGCCTCAATTTTCGCGGCGCTCTGCTATAGCGAGTTCGCCTCATTGGTGCCAATGGCGGGCAGCGCATACACCTATGGCTACGCGACACTGGGGGAACTCTTCGCTTGGATTATCGGCTGGGATTTGATTTTGGAATACGCTTTGGGCGCGGTCACCGTTTCTATCGGTTGGTCGGGCTACGTCGTGTCGTTTCTACGAGACATTGGCATTCACATCCCTGCCCAATTGTCGGCCGCGCGCGGGACGCTCGTTACTTTGGCGGACGGAACGCAGGTCACCGCCATCTTCAATCTGCCAGCGGTCATCATCATTGCTATCGTTACGTTGCTGCTCGTGATCGGTATTCGCGAGTCGGCGAACGTCAACAACGTCATTGTGTTTGTAAAAGTGGCAGTCGTGCTGCTGTTCATCGTCGGTGCGGCTCACGCCGTTAATACCGCTAACTGGCATCCGTTCATTCCGCCGAGCGGTGGCACGCGCGGGCATTTCGGATGGAGCGGCGTGACGCAGGGCGCGGGGATCGTGTTTTTCGCGTACATCGGGTTCGACGCCGTCAGCACAGCGGCGCAGGAAGCAAAGAATCCGCAGCGCGACATGCCGATCAGCATCATCGGTTCCCTGTTAATCTGCACGGTGCTCTACATCGCGGTATCAGCAGTGGCGACGGGGATCGTGCCGTACCTGCAATTAGACGTACCGGACCCGATCGCTGTGGCGGCCGATCACGCTGGCGTCGGCTGGATGGCTTCCGTAATCAAATTGGGCGCAATCGCTGGCCTCAGCTCCGTAATTCTCGTGATGCTCCTTGGCCAATCGCGGATTTTCTGGACGATGGCTGACGATGGTTTGCTTCCAGAATTTGTAAGCAGAGTGCATCCAAAATTCTGCACTCCCTGGATCACTACGATATTGACTGGCATTGTTGTAGCTATCTTTGCGGCGCTGTTCACTGTGAGAGAAGCAGGCAGCCTCGTTTCCATTGGCACGTTGCTGGCGTTCATGATCGTCTCAATTGGCGTACTCGTGTTGCGTATTCGCGAGCCGCATTTGCCAAGAACCTTTAAAACACCGGCGGTGTGGGTCGTGGCCCCGCTGGGGGCATTGTCGGCGCTTTACCTGATGATTGCTCTCCCGTGGCGAACATGGGAACGGCTCATCATCTGGTTTGTCATCGGCATGGTCATTTACTTTTTCTACGGCGTACGCCGCAGCAAACTCGCAAAGCCCCGCGAAAACGCTGCGCCGATCTAACGGGACAATAGACTTACGACCCGATTGAGGCCCAGTCGCCTCCGCGCAATGGGCTGCTCGCGCCAAACCGAAGCAGCGCGCCCGCGCGCCTGCTGAGTTCACGACTGTGGGCGTGATCAAAAGCGCGTCGCTGCCCGGCAATCGCTGACGCCGAAACGCCCAGCTTCCGAAGGATTTTCTTTTCTTCGCGGCTGAGGCGCCTCGGTTGTTCGCCGTTCAATACGCGCTTTTCAAATCGCGAGATTGCCACTGCCAACGGAGCTTCGCTGGCTTTGAATAGATTGAGAAGCTGTTGGAAACCGACGTGAAATGGAATCGTCGCAAGATCGACGTCTTCGGTCTCGGCCGTACCGCATGGCGGCATCGCGATCTCAGGTGACATCGCAATCGAATGCCAGACGTCTGCGGGTTGATAATACCCGATCTCAACGCGGTACGAAGAATGCGCTCCCGAGGTCGTGAGATAATGCATCGCGGCCATAGGTTCGACAGCCACAGTTTTTTCTGCGAGACCATCCGCGCCATACATTCGAAGATGGACCTGTCGATCCACTGGTACCGCTTTTTCAAATAACGACAGCCAATCGATATTCCAGCTAGTGAAGATGGTGCGTGGATCCCTTGCGATCGCGAACAGGATCGGCGCGCCGTATTCGCCCGACCGACCGACGCTATCGCCGACATTCTCACGTCCGTCGTCTGCCCCAACGTGCACGAGCGATTCTTTGCAAATCCGGAAGCCGTTTCGCGCCTTCAATGTTTGCGCGGTGGGGTTTCGTTTTCTTGCCGCCATTTTCTCAAAGTCTCCAAAGTCCGTGAAAGGCGAATCCCTAACATTGCGCCAAATTCCGCACCAAGCGAAATTTTTTCTATTTCACCTTTGGAATTTGCGCAATCTTCTAGCGATTCAGCGGATACCTTTCTCGTGTAATCAAGGAATGCATGAACCCGAAAATCGTTGGTTTTGAAGAACTTTCCGATCGCTGCAAGAAGTTGCGCGATGCTGGGAAAAAACTGGTGGCTACAAACGGCTGTTTCGATCTGCTGCACGTCGGCCACGTGCGGTACTTGCAAGGTGCGCATGCGCTCGGTGATTTCCTGGCAATCGGATTGAACGCTGACAGTTCGGTCCGCGAATTGAAAGGAACCCGCCGTCCCATCATGACGCAGAACGATCGCGCGGAGCTTTTGGCGGCGTTGCAATGTGTGGATCTGGTGACAATTTTTCCACAACTGCGGGCGACACAGTTTATTGCCGCGGTGAGACCCGCGATCTACGTCAAAGGTGGCGACTACACATCCGAAACGTTGGACGAAGAGGAGCGCGCAGTTTTAAAGGAAATCGGCGTGGAGATTCGGCTCATTCCATTTGAAGCGGGTTATTCGACTTCGCGCTTGATCGAACAAATATGCAAACCGAGGCCTCAAATTAGGTGAAACGGTTACCAGTTGGAATTCTGGGATCGGGAAAAGGAAGCAACTGCCGGGTGATTCTCGAGCGCATTCGCTCGGGCGACCTTGCGGCGGATGCGCGTGTGATAATCTCAGATGTGCTGGACGCGCCGATTCTCGATATCGCGCGAGAGTTTTCCGTTGCGAATGCGTATCTGCCGCCCGGTCGTTTTCGCACGCGCCTGGAGCCGGAAATAGAAGAAGCGCTGGTGAAAATGTTGCGACAAGCCGGTGTTCATCTTGTCGTGCTCGCCGGTTTCATGCGCGTATTGCATGCGCCAATGCTCAACGCGTTTCCGCGGCGCATCATCAACATTCATCCGGCACTGCTGCCAAAATTTCCAGGACTTGAAGCTTGGAAGCAAGCACTGGCAGCCGGCGAAATTGCAACGGGCTGCACCGTGCATTTTGTCGACGAAAAAATCGATCATGGGCAGATCATCGCCCAACGCGAGGTGCCGATCTTGCCTCACGATACCCCGGAAAGCCTGCATGCCCGGATTCAAGGTGCCGAGCACCAGTTGTACCCTGCGGCAATCGCTGAATTTTGTGAAAAGTATGCGGGGCCAGGCCTGTGATTTCCGGCGCGGTGCGCAATCGAGGTTATCAATTGCTGCGCTAAAGTTGTTCGGCTTTTTGTTCGCGGCTGAGCAACTCTTCCAGAGCAGCCGTCGGTTTTTTCTGCTCGTACAACACCGCGTATACCTCATCGATAATCGGCGTGACGATATTCAACCGCCGTGCGCATTCCCATGCGCTTCGTGTAGTGGGAATCCCTTCAGCCACGGTTTTCATCGATGCCGTGATCTGAGCCAGGGATTCGCCGCACCCAAGCCGTTTGCCGACGGTGTGATTGCGACTGCGTTCACTGTAGCAGGTTAAAACCAGATCGCCCGCCCCGCTCAGTCCGTAAAAGGCATTCGCATTCCCATCCATGGCAACGCCGAGGCGAACAAGTTCGGTGAGTGATCGAGTGACCAATGCTGCCTTGGAATTATCTCCAAGCCCAAGGCCGTCGCTGATTCCTGCCGCCAGTGCGAAAATGTTTTTTAAGGCACCGCCCAGTTCGACAGAAACGACGTCTTGAGTGGTATAAATGCGAAAACGCGAACTCCCCAACAGGCGTTGCAGCTGTGTCGCACGATCAAGATCATCACACCCAATCACGGTGGCGGTGGGAAGGTTTTGCGCGGTTTCTACAGCGAGGTTGGGCCCTGACAGGACCGCGACCAGATGTTCCGGGAAAATTTCCCTTAAGATCTGGCTCATCCGCTTCCCAGTCACGTGCTCGATACCTTTAGTGCAGCTCAGTAACACTGCGTCGGAATTACTGATCAGTTTTCGCAAACGAGTCGCGATCTCCCGCAGTGCAGCTGACGGCGTAACAAAAACTATCAAGTCTGCTCCCGCACAATCGCGCAACTCGGATGTAACGCGTACTGATTCGGGTAATTTGATCCCTGGCAAATAGTCGGTGTTTTCGCGCGTCTCTCGCATGCGCAGGACACGACCGCCGTTGTGACCCCAAAGAGAAATTTCTCGCCCATTTTTGCCCCACAGCCAAGCTAATGCGGTTCCCCAAGCACCGGCACCTACGATTGCTGTCTTTTCTATATTCACTTGCGGCTAAAACGTGGCTCCCTGCCGCGGATTAGTCGGGAGAGATTTGAACGATGCTGCCACACGACAACTGCCGCGATACAAAGCGCTGAGTAGAATAGCGCCTTCGCATGGCCTTCATTTAGTCGAGTCAGAATGGCAATCACCAGCGGCAGCGTGATTGCAGTTACCAGCGACGCTAGCGAGACAAAGCGCGTTAGCCAAAAGACTACGATCCAAATAGCGACACCAATCAGCATCGCGAGAGGCATCAATCCGAAAAGCGCACCCGCAGAGGTCGCCACGCCCTTTCCGCCCCGGAACTTGAGCCATGGCGGAAAAGAATGCCCAATGACACTAGCAAACGCCGCGAGAATTCCATACACCTCGGGTGAACCCCATTCCGGTCGCGCGGCTCTAGCGAACGCAATGGCGATCTCAACGGCCCCCAGACCCTTGAAGAAATCTAGGAGGAATACGGGATAGCCATATCGTTTTCCGAGAACCCGCACGACGTTTGTCGCGCCAATGTTGCCGCTGCCGGCCTGGCGAATGTCGATTCCCGCAATTCGACCGGCTAGATACCCGAAAGGAATCGATCCCAGTAGATAGCTTGCAACTAGCACAAAGACCAATGTGCGCATCAAGCGTGGTTTGTCAGCGGTAGCTTCATTACTGCGAAGTCGCGTGGTGTAAGTTGTTCTTTGACAGCCAAATAGATACAATAGCAACATCCGCTGGCGTGATACCGCTTATGCGTGCCGCCTGGCGAATGGAGCCTGGACGCAAGTTCGCGAGCTTTTGTCTCGTCTCCGAGCGCAAACCGCTGATGTTGTTATAGTCCAGTCCATTTGGGATGAGTTGGTCGCTTCTCTGCTCGAGTTTTCGATTCTGCTCGCGTTGCCGAGTCGCGTAGCCCTCGTACTTGAAATCGGTTGCCACTAGTTCCCAAATCGCAGTTGGCACACAAGAAAAAATATCCGGAGGTAGATCCTGCATACGAAAATTCGGCCGCTTAAATAATTGAGCGATTGGAATCCCTCGGAACTTCGTTTCAACAGCTGTGGATCGCGCTAGCTCCAACCGGCGCATTTTCTGCTGAAAACGAGCATGACGAGATTTGCTTATCAACTGGATGGTATACGCACGCCCGGTCAACCGCTGATCAGCGTTGTCGTGCCTCAGAAACAGTCGGTCCTCGGCCCGGCTTGTAAACATCCGATAGGGCTCTTCAGTTCCTTTGGTGACGAGATCGTCAATGAGAACGCCGATATAGGCTTCCCTCCTATCCAGGATAAATGGTGGAAGAGCTTGAACCTTCAAAGCAGCGTTCGCTCCGGCAATCAGGCCTTGAGCCGCCGCCTCTTCGTACCCAGAGGTGCCGTTCACTTGTCCAGCAAAATACAGCCCGGAAATTAGCTTTGTTTCCAAGGTAGGGAAAAGCTGGGTCGGAGGGAAATAGTCATACTCGACGGCGTAGCCTGGCCGCATAATTTCGGCTTTCTCCAGCCCGGGAATGCTCTGAACTAGTTGGAGTTGAACATCGTACGGGAGACTTGTAGAGATTCCGTTCACGTAGTATTCAGAGGTGTGGCAGCCTTCAGGTTCGAGAAAAATTTGATGTGAAGCTCTTGTTGAAAACTTCACCACTTTGTCTTCTATCGACGGGCAATACCGTGGCCCAGTGCCTTTTATTCTCCCGGCATAAAGCGGAGATCTGTGAAGATTTGCCCGGACAATATCGTGGGTTGCAGTCGTCGTTGCCGTTATCCAGCAGGGAAATTGTTCCACGTGGAACTTGCCGGCTCGGATCGAGTTTAATGTGAAAATCTCCCTCCCTTGGCCGCTGGAAACTTCTTCAGGGTGGAACGTGAACGTCGGAGGAGGTTCGTCGCCAATTTGAATCGCGCAGCGAGAGAAATCGATTGAGCGAGCATTCAGTCTGCATGGAGTGCCGGTTTTGAAACGCCCTACTTGAAATCCGAGCTGTCGGAGGTTCTCGCTCAAACTTGAGTTTGCGTCGCCCATCCGGCCGCCTGGTTTCCGGCTCTCTCCTATGTGCAGGAGACCCCGCAAGAATGTTCCGGAAGTGATTATGACTGCGTTCGCTGCAATTCTCAACCCAAAGTCAGTCTCAACCCCAACCGCTCGTCCGTCATCAACGGTCACTTGGGAAACAGTCGCTTGCTTTACATCAAGGTTGTCGGCGCCTTCTAACAGAGCTTTCATCCGGAACTGGTACGCTTTCTTGTCGCATTGGACTCTTGGAGCGCGCACAGACGGTCCTTTTGATCTATTCAGCATTCGAAACTGGATCCCAGTCGCATCGGCGTTCAGGCCCATAGCACCGCCCATCGCGTCAATTTCCCGCACAATATGTCCTTTCCCTAGACCTCCGATCGCCGGGTTACATGACATCTGCCCGATTGTGTCCAGGTTTTGAGTCAGCATCAGCGTGCGGCAACCCATTCGAGCTGCAGCCAGTGCCGCTTCAATTCCGGCATGTCCACTCCCGACCACCAAGACGTCATATTCTGTTGCAATCTTAAGCGTCATTAACGTAAATAGCTAATTGTTAGCAAGTTAACTCATTGAAACCCCATGCTGGGCGTGGTCTTTCCTTCCATCGGTCGAATTGTGGAGGCATGCGATGTCTGAATAGCGCGATATGCAATCCGAACCAGCACCATTAACAGCAATATGGTCGTCACGAAGACACCTCCCCAGATCCAGTACTCGATTGTTCGCGGGTAATTTTCACCACGCATGATTCGGACTGCAAGCTGCCCGAGCGTCCCAACGTAAACATACAAAAACAACCCCGGCATCCTGCCGATCGACGCCCAGAACATGTAAGAGCTAAATCGAATCCGTGTCAGGCCGTAAAAATAATTCAGCAGGCTCGTAGGAAAAAGCGGGTGCAACTGACTCAACAGAATAATCTTCCAGCTCTCACGTTCAACCGCAGGTTCCAAGGCGCGCAGCGTTGGGTTACTCGAGAGTCTTTGTTGAAACCATCGTTTGGCTATCGACCGACTTAGAGCAAAGGAAATTGCCGTTCCGACGATGTTGCCTGCAAACACGATCAAAAATCCCCACCATAAACCGAAGAAAAAACCACTCCCGACGGCGAGAATACCGCCTGGGAGCAGGAGAATGTTACAAGCTGCAAACAATAATGGGTAGCAAATAGCAGCCCACGCACCGAGGCTCATCACACGCTGTTGGAGCATGGCGATAAAGTCGACCACTGGGAAAAAGCGCGAAAGCGCCCAGACTAAGGCAATTACCAGGAGCAGCGCTGCAGCCTGCCAATAAAGTGCGCGGGGAACCTTTGGCATTTCAAAATTGTGCCCGCGTCAGCACCTTCGCGCAAATTTCGTCACGGCAAAAAATTAGCAATGGTGCGCAGACCTGAACTGCTCAGGGATTGCATCTCTGACTTAAACGGTTGAAGCCTGTGTATTCGAATGACGCGGAATACCGAGGCTGTCAAAAATTATCCGGGTAGCGTCCGAGCGGTTAAGTGTATAAAAGTGAATACCAGCAACGTCGTTATCCAGAAGATCTTGGCATTGTTCCAACGCGTACTGAATGCCGGCGCGCCGGACCAAATCTGGGTTGTTTTGGCAATGCTGCAGAGCGCGAAGAAGCCTGGCAGGGAAGCGCGTGCCACCCGCCAACTCGGCCATGCGTTTGCATCCGCGAATCGAGGTAATCGGCATGATTCCAGCAATAATCGGGATGTGAATCTCGCTCAGCGCACACCGATCGCGAAAATCGAGAAAGTCGCGATTATCAAAAAATAGCTGCGTCACGATGTAGTCGGCACCAGCATCCACTTTTGCTTTGAAATAATCCATTTCGACCAATCGATTCGGCGTGGTGGGATGCCCTTCGGGGAAACCAGCCACCCCAATTCCGAAACCGCGGCGGTCTGGATGCGCTCCTGATTCGTTGAATCTGCGAATGAATTTCACTAAATCGATCGCGTGTTGAAACGAGTCCCGCGATTTATCGTAAGCAATCCCGGCCGGCCTGTCGCCGCCAAGCGCAAGAATGTTTCCAATGGCCGACTTCGCATATCGGAGAAGGATCGCTTGAATCTCCTCTTCGTTGTGACAGACGCAGGTCAGGTGAGGAATCGGGTCAAGTTTTGTTGTATTTTGAATGCGCTCGACAAGATCGTGAGTCAAATCACGCGTTGATCCGCCAGCACCATAAGTGACGCTGACGAAATGCGGCATGTACGATTCGAGATCGCGAATCGCTTGGTACAGGGTCTCGGCCGCTTCTGACGTTTTTGGAGGGAAGAACTCGAACGAGAACGTGGGAGAACTTCCCCGCATAGTGTCGGTGATGTGCATGACTCAGCGCCTACCTTCGTTCCTGCCGCGACTTTCGGTCAACTCAGCGACCCGACTCACGGCACAATTGCAAATACGCGCGCTGGAAAACCCGAGCCATTCTTTGGCTTTGGGAAACTGACTATTACGATAGCGCCGGCCTCCGGAATCTGATCCAAATTCGTGAGCAACTCGATCTGATAATGATTTGTGCTCAAGATATACGTTTCCAGCGAGTAATCGTCTTTACTCGTGGCGATGCCCGGATCGGTGTCGGTCGTTTCGTGACCTGAAGCTGTGATTTTGCGCTCCTCGTAAAGGTATTTCAAAGCGGAGAGACTCCATCCCGGATAATGCGCAACGCCATTCGCATCTTTGTTTTCCATTTTTACGGCATCGGGCCAGCGTTTCGACCAATCCGTTCGCATCGCCACAAATGCTCCAACTGGTATCTGGCCGTGATTTTTTTCCACTTCTTCACGCGCTCAAGCGATAGCGTGTAATCTGGATTGGCGGCTGCCTCACCATGCACATCAATCACCGCGAGCGGCAGGACCATTTCTTTTGGGTCGATCTGATCGACAGTTCGCAGTCCTTTCACGAAGTGCGCCGGCGGATCAACGTGCGTTCCCCATTGACCGACATGCGTGAACAGTTCCGAGAAAAAGCCGGAGCCCATTGTATCTGCGCGCTTGTCGTACCAGTAGATCGTCTTTCGCGTTTCATCGGGGAAACCCGGCCAGCGCGGAATCCCCGGCGCGAATTCATGGGTCAAATCGATATATTTTTTTCCAGTGAGCGTTTTCTGAATTTTCCAAAGCGACGTATCATCTGCGAGGCAGACTGAAGTTAGCGAGAGGGAAAGACACGTTAAGACGCGTGTGCACTCCAAAACCTTAATCATTCGCACCCTGCCTTGTTAAAAGTATGTCTGAGCAATTGGCCAACAAGTTCGAATAATGCCGAATAACTGCTCTGCCTTTTTTGAAAGCTCGCATTTGTCGGCGCGATCCGAAGATGTTATCAACAGCTGTCTGGTCTCCAGCATTTGTGAGAATAGCTAAGCAGGTTATTCACCCGGATAAGAAGAAGAAATTCTCGAAGTAGAAACTCAAATAATCTTGGTTGGATGTGAAAAACCTTTTGGACGAAAGAATAAAGCGCTTCCGCGTTCTCAATCCAAAAATTCCCACCGCAAACACGCACGGGCTTTCCGCTTTAGCTGTAATGACCAAAGCACCACAGCCAGGACAGGTGAAGACACGTCTTGTCCCACCGCTGACAGCGAATGAAGCTGCGGAATTGAATAAATGTTTCTTGGCCGATACAGCGGCTTCGATTTCGAATGTTTGTAGCCGTCGTCCTGCTTGCCCTCCGAAGCCTCAGCCGAGACGGGTGAGCGACGCTGACAGAGCACAATTCACAAGTCAGCTGCACGCTTCGCTTCGCGAACCGGGCAAAAGCGCGCTGGGAATTGCCGTTTACACGCCGGTCGGGGCCGAGCCGACTTATAGCGAAATCTTATCACCAGACTTCGTTTTGTTGCCACAACGCGGAGAAAGATTTGGTGAACGTCTTTACTTCGCTGCGGTGGATCTCTTCAGGTGCGGATTTGAATCAGTGTGTTTGATTGATTCCGACAGCCCAACTGTCCCGGCCGAGAATTTCGCACAAGCGATTAAACTTCTACGGTGCCTCGGAGATCGCATCGTGTTAGGTCCGTGCGATGATGGCGGCTATTATCTGATTGGGATTAAGAAGCCGCATCAGGAAATCTTTGAGCGGATTGATTGGAGCACCGAGCGCGTGCTTGCTCAGACCAAACAACGTGCGCGCGAACTGGGCCTCGAAGTCAAACTGTTGCCGGCGGGATATGATGTTGATGATGAGGCAAACTTACGCCGCCTGTGCAGAGAACTGCTGGCCAGAAATGCGCCGGCGCATATCGCGCCGAAGACCCGAGAATTTTTGCGGAAGCTGACGGCACAAAGAAAACTGTAGCGCTGTCCGATGTCGTACTGAATTTGCGACCGTTCGAGACTGCCGTTAAAGCAATGCATGGCAAAATGCGCCCTAGTCACTGGTGGCGCTGGCCTGATCGGTTCCCATGTTGTCGATCTTCTCGTGCACGAAGGCTGGCGAGTACGTGCGCTCGATAATCTTGAGCTGCAAACGCATCGCCGCGGAAGGCCCGCGTGGATCAATCCGAAGGCGGAATTTATCAAGGGGGATATGCGGGATCGGGATACGATTACTGTTGCACTCGACGACATCGACGTCGTTTTTCACCAGGCCGCGTACGGCGGTTACATGCCCGAGATTGCGAAATTTGTGCATGTGAATTCGCTCGCCACCGCGCAGATGCTCGAACTGATTCGGGAAAAGAATTTGCCGATCCAAAAGATTATCGTTGCGAGCTCGCAAGCCGTTTACAGCGAAGGCGCCGGCGATTGCCCGAAACATGATTTGGTGTTTCCAAGCGTGCGCCCGATCGAACAATTGCGGCGCGGTGATTGGCAAGTGCATTGCCCGTTTTGCGGCGCGATTACTAAAAGTGTTCCGACTCCCGAGAACGCGCCGGTGGGTGGCGAAACTGTTTATGGCTTGACGAAGGTTGACCAAGAGCGACTCGTGCTGCTCTGGGGAAAACAGGTCGACGTTCCCACTGTCGCGCTCCGTTACTCCTGCACTTACGGACCTCGGCAATCGATCTTTAATCCTTACACCGGCGTGATCGCGATTTTTTGCACTCGGTTACTGAACAATTTGCCGCCGGTGCTTTATGAAGACGGCGAGCAAACGCGCGACTTTTCGTTCGTCGAGGACATCGCGCGCGCAAATTTACTCGCTGCCGAAACAGATAAACTCGATGGATTAGCCGTGAATATCGGCAGCGGAATTGGCATACCGATCCGCGAAATTGCCGAACAACTTTCCTCTATCCTGAAGATCAAAATCGCTCCCGAGATCAACGGCGAGTTTCGTCCCGGCGAGATGCGCCATCTTGCCAGCGACACCACAGTCGCCCAAACCGCCGGTTACCGACCGAACGTCGACCTGAGCGAAGGCATCGCGCGCTACATCGATTGGATCCGCACCCAGGCAGGCATTCGCGATTACTTCAGCGAGGCCAGCGAAATTTTAAGGAACAAGCGAATTGTTCATCAGGTAGCGAGATGAACATTACTACGGGCATCCCTGATCTTAATGCCCGTGTTGCAGATCATGCGCGGAAAGATTTTCCGTTGCTTGGCGCCAGCATGACCGTGGGCGATGCGCTGGAAAGGATCCGGCGCGAAGGCGTGGGCGAGCGCGTGATTTACTTTTATGCAGTGGATGAACAAAAGCGCCTTGTGGGCGTTGTGCCCACGCGCCGTTTGCTAACCGCGTCACTGGAAACGCCGCTGCGCGAAATCATGGCCCCGCGCGTCGTGGCTGTTCCTGCGAATGCGACTATTCTCGATGCGTGCGAATTTTTTGTGCTCTACAAGTTTCTCGCGTTCCCAGTGGTTGACGAAGAACGGCACGTCGTTGGCGTTATCGACGCGAACCTTTTCGCTGAAGAAATTCTGGAGGCCGGGGAAAGCGAAGATCGGTCCCGGGGCAGCGGGAGTGGAATCGTCGGACCGGAGTTTTTCGAGGCGCTTGGTTTTCATCTGGAACAAATCCGCGGTGTATCGCCGTGGCGAATTTTTCGGTTTCGTTTTCCATGGCTGCTGGTGACGGTGACAGGCGGCACACTCTCGGCCATTCTGGCCGGCTTTTTTGAAGCGACGCTCGCGCGCAGTTTAGTGCTGGCGTTTTTCCTTACGATGGTGCTGGCACTAAACGAAAGCGTGAGCATGCAATCGATGAGCGTGACGATCCACGCGTTGCGTTCGGTCTCCGTTACGACGCGCTGGCTGGCGGCTGCCTTTCAGCGGGAAGTCGCAACGGCTTTACTATTGGGTGTAGCATGCGGAGTAGTCGTCAGCGCCATCGTGTTGACATGGCGCGGTGATTTGCGCGCCGCGTTTGTAATCGGCGGCAGCATCACATTGTCCCTCGTCACGGCGTGTGCGCTCGGTGTGGGTGTGCCGTCGTTTCTTCACCGATTCAAGCTCGACCCGAAAATTGCCGCCGGACCGGTTACCCTTGCCCTGGCTGATTTGATTGCCCTGGTGATTTACTTTACTTCCGGCTGGCTGGTTTTGCGATGAGCAAGGTCTCCGTCGTTATTCCGGCACTCAACGAGGAAGAACCGATCGCGGGCGTGGTGTGCGAATGTCTCGCCACCGGTGTTCCCGATGAAGTGATCGTTGTCGATAATGGCAGCAGCGATCGCACAGCCGAACGCGCGCGCGAAGCTGGCGCGCGTGTGGTGACAGCGCCGCGTGGCTATGGGCGCGCATGCGCGGCGGGCGTTAGCGCGGTTTCGCCCGGATGCGAGATCGTAGTGTTTTTGGATGGCGACGGCAGCGATGTCCCATCGTTCATGAATCACCTTGTCAATCCGATCGTGCGCGGCGCGCACGATTTCGTGATCGGCTCGCGCACGCGCGGGCAACGCGAGCCCGGCAGCATGAACTTCCAGCAAATTTTGTCTGGGCGGATTGCCGGATTGATTCTGCGATTGCTGTACGGCGTTCGTTACACCGACATGTGTGCCTTTCGCGCCATCAGCCGCGACGCGCTCTCCAAACTCAACATGCGCGAAGAAACGTACGGCTGGAATCTGGAGATGCAGATGAAAGCGGCGCGAGCGGGGCTGCAAATTCTCGAGATTCCTGTGAACCACCGCCGGCGCGCCGGCGGTCAATCGAAAGTGTCCGGCACATTACGTGGCACATTTGTCGCGGGCGCTCGCATCATCGCGACGCTTGTGCGCGTGGCGACAAGCCCCAAGGAGTGACGTTGCAACCGTCCGGGCTGACCGAGCGAAGTCGCATGCCAAGCCGTACCTTTATGCGAAGGTCTGGAGGAATCTTTGATCTTATGCGAGCGATAGTCGTGGCAGCGCTTGCTGCTCTCGCGGCGGGGTCCACGCACGCGAGCGCAATTCGCGAGTTCGACTTGCGGACCGTTGAATCTCTTGGCCGGCAGTTGTACGAGCACGAGAACCAAAGTCCAAAATCGCTGTCAGGCACCGAGGCGCGTGCGCTCGATGCAGCCAAGGCAGCGCTCGGTGCACGCATCGACAAAAGCCATAAGTTCATTGTGCTTCATGATCCGACAAAGAGCGGCTACTTGGTTTATGCGCTCGCAACGCGCAAAGACCCGGATGATGTCGTTTTCGGAATTCACTACCGCGTCACGGTTTCTGCCGACGGCAACAAGGCGGAGCGGGTCGATGGACTTTCACACACCAGGCTCGTCGTGAACAGGAGCGAGACGTCAGTTGCTGTTTGGGCGAACCAGCTCGTCAGCACAATGCCACTGGAGACTCATGTCTATCTCAGTTTGCTGCATTCGACGCCGCTGTACGTCCGAACGTCCGCTCACACGATGTGGAAAATCGAAGATGGACGTATTTCAAAGACAAAAGGTTCGCAATAACCTTCGTCAAAGGCTCGCGTTCGCAAAGAGATGCTGCGACGACGGTGTGTGGGACTGTGGCGGCGGTCTGCAACCGCCGAAAAATCTGCGAAGTCTGCGTTAATCTGTGGTTTGCTAGCAGAGCGCTTCCACCGCGGCGATCGCACCACCGACGACCCCACCGATTACGCCGCCAATGGGATTCCAGCCACTCATCCGCAGACCGCCAAGCGCGCCACCGGCGACACCGATCAGGATGTCGCGGACCGGATGCTGGGACGCTCTCAGCAAGACGCGGCCGCGCCGGCCAAAGTTGGAAGGAATAGCATAGTTCGCAATCACACCGACAATCGCCAGCGCGACCGGGCTCGCGCTGCGATCCGCCAGCATGCGCTTGTGCAAACTTTGCACGTAAGCCACGAACTTCTCTGCCTCGCGGTCCGAGCCGACGCCGAAGCCGCGCTTCCCTAGTTCGAGTAGAACACGCTGTTCTGTCTCCGACACAGCTCCGCCACGCGCGAGTTGGCGAATGATTTCGTAATAAGCTTTCTGGTGATCCGGTCCAAGCTTCTCGCGCAAGCGATATGCTTCAGTCTGAAGATCGCCAAACTGAATTCCGGCCGAAGCCGCTAACGTGCGAACCGAACCCCCACATCCATCGCAATGGTTATTACCCTTGTTTCTCATAGTGAACCAACGTTCAGCCGGTCCACTGCATGGGCAACAACGAAAAGACCGACGGCAGAATTTGGATACCATTTGTAGGGCGTTTCTGTGAAACGCCGAGGCGCCCAAAAACGTTGACTTGCCATCCGCGCGTTCACCGCGCATTATGAAATCCCGATGATCCGGGCGAATTGTCGGGCGCGGTTTACTGCTGCCGATTTCGACTTCATCGTGCGAACGCTGGCGCGTTCGCAAAGTGATCAAGTTTCGCTCGTAGATCTTTTGAGCGATGTCGAAACGCGCGATTCCATTCTGGATCACCCACGACTCGTCGACGCGATCTTGAATCAGTGCGGCCATCTCCGGATTTCGTCACAATTTTATTTTTACGTGCTCGCCCGACACGTTTTGCAACAGGGCGGAATCGGCGACCGAAAGCTTTGCGATTACGTCGCGTCGTTGCTGGAAACATTTTCGCGCGCGAGTCGCTTGCAGATCTCCGATGAGGCGCATCATCTCGCCGAACAATACATCTCCGACATCCTGATCGCGCTGAACCGCGCCACTCCCGAGCAGGCGTTCCTGCTCCGGGCGCATATCGGTAATTATTCGCTGTTCATCAGCGGAATTTTTCATCCCGCCGTCGCGGGACAGCACGGCAGTTTGCGGGGCGGACCCGACATTAAATTTTACGAACAGGTCGGTCGCACGAACTTTCAACTGGTTTCCTCGCACGCCGTCGCACGCCGCTGCGAATTGGATGACGTTTTCGAAGGTTTGGCTGATCGATTTCGCGACATCCGGGTGGCGCTGAATCAGCTTTCCGATCGGTTGCTCAACCTGGATGAGGACACACGACCCTCGCTCTCACTGTGAACGAAACGCTCTTCAGCCAGATTCAGAAATTATTCGAGCGAACGTACGCGCAGGTCGGGATCAATCTGGAGGATTGCCTTATTGATCGGACGCGCTGCGCGCAATTGTCAGTGCTCGCCGGAAAATCGGCGCGCGAATTAAGCGAGCTCGCGCGGACGTTCCTGCGTCGCGCGGGCGACCAGCTTTACGTTGGCATTTATTATTCGCGCTGGCTGATCGAACAGCTCGAGCAACACGATCCCCGCGCAGGATTGGGCGATCGCAACATCCGATCGCTGATCATGTTTGTGGAGGAACTCAATCATGCGCTCCATGCCGCGCTTCAGTTCAAACGGGGAATCCGCGAGATCGCGTCGGAAGATTTTGCGCGCAATCTCGAGCTGCAGGCGCAGGTCGACACGTATCTTGTCCTCTTGTTGTTCGTGGCGTTTTTCCGAAAACCGCAGCGGGTTTCACGGGCGGACCGGCGCTGGCTGCGGTTTCATCTTTTCGCCCGGCAATCGCCCGAGGCCTTTCGCGATGCAAACCTGCGGGGCCGTTATCTTGAAACAAGCCAGCTCGCAGCCAGTTACACCTATTATCTGGACACGCTCAATGGCATGCGTCGCCTCGATGAAATCCGGCGATTTCACTCGCTCGATTACGGCGCGAAACGAACGCGGATTCTGACGTTGATGAGCGGCAGCGCCGACTGATCGGAAGCATGCTACAAAAGCGATGCGGAGAGGCTTCGCACTCCAAAAGCACTTCGTGCGAAATTACGTGACGCGTCGATTGCGTTTTGCGAACGCTTTGGGAGTGCGCGCGCGTCCTCGCGTCGCTTTAGAAACTTCATGGAAATGAAAATCACACATTGATTGCGCTCTCGCGACTGATGCGATTCATTTGGCTATGACGATCTATCCCAAGAGCTGCAAAGAATTAACTCGGGGCATGATGTATTTTCCCCGCATGCTGGACAAGATTCGGCTGCATTTGCGCGGCGAACTCCATGAAGATTATCGAGAAAATTTCGGTGCACTCAAAGCGGCGGATGGCGTGTGCTGCAATTTTCTGCGCGTGCATCATCGCGATCTGATTGAGCGTGTAACGCAGGGCGGGACGGACGAAGAAATTCTGGAATGGTGTTTCGAAAAAGGAAGGCGCTTGAACGACGGCGACCTCTTTGTCTGGAACGGATTTGCATCGAAGCTCGGATGGCGCGATTCGGTTACGCCGCGGCTCGAACAACGAAAAAAAGAGATGGGAATCGCCGATCGCAACGACATTCAGTGCATTCCAGACCTCATCGATTTTGACGAAGGCCGATTCCCAGAGGCGAGCGAGACTTGAGTTCATCGAGCCTAGCTTGGCCACGAAGCCTGGGCGTTGCGTTTTGTCTTTGCACTCTGGCTTTCACCGCTTGCCAATACGAAGTTCCAATCACATCGGATCCGACTCGAAAGGTGCAGGAACGGCTACTTAGCGACTGGACCTCGGATGATGGCAAAGAAAAACTGAAACTCCGAAGGTTCGATGACAGCACCTACATCGTTTATTACGACGGTGATTTGTTCCGCGCTTACCATTCCGATGTCGCAGAGACAGCATTTGCGAGTGTGCAGGATATCAACTCGAACGATCGCAAGTATGCCTTCGTAGTTTGGAAGCTGTCAGATGACGGCAAGCGCCTGAGCTTACGGAATGTCAGCGACAAGGTGATCCCAAAGGAAACCCGAGACTCAACAACGGTGGTTGCGCTTTTAGAGAAGAACGCGCATAACCCTGATCTGTTCGGGGAAGAGATCGAGTTTCGTAGAGAAAAGTAGGGCCCGCGTCCTTTAATCCGATTTGGCGAATCCGCGGAAAATGATGTAGCCGGAGTTCGACATGTCTGAATTGAACCAATTTCGTATCGTCTCTCTTCTCGCGCTTTCATTGTTTGTTTGCGGTTTGCGAGTGGACGGAGAGGAAACGCCTGCTCCGGTATCGAACCCGAGCGCTTCACCGTCCCGAACACCAGCTATCTTTTCGCCACAGACACTCGCGGAACTAAAACGGTTGCAACAAGCCGCGTTGAGTAGTGGTTACGCTTACCGGCAGGTCGCACATCTGGCGAACAACATCGGGCCGCGCTTGAGTGGCTCGGCGCAAGCGGCCAA
>WNGC01000533.1_pt1 | contig 22306 bp, 23 predicted proteins | sample 5400051 | NCBI WGS metagenome assembly WNGC01 (sample SAMN13153368, study PRJNA577476) | soil metagenome | isolation source: 20 cm soil or saprolite under grassland replicate 2 | place: USA:California | collected 2016-06-15
CGGATTTCCAAAGCCGACGCCGAACGCATGGGCCTCGCAATCGATCGGGTGCCGTCGCCCGCCCAGCTGCGTGCGGACTTGGAAGCGATGATCGCCGCTCCGCTCGATCGGCTTCGCAGCTTCGTACTCGCATGGTGTATCGACGGCAAAGCCATCGGACATTCTTCGCTCAAGGACATCGTGCCGGGCGACTTCGGCAGCATACATCTGCACATGTGGCGGGCCGATCTGCGGGGTAAGGGTTACGGTCCGCGTCTCTTTTGCTTGTCGGCGCTCGACTTCTACGAGCGATTTAATCTGAAACGCATCATCTGCGAGCCTAAGGCCGACAACCCGATGGCGAACCGGATGCTGAAGAAGATCGGCTTTCCGCTCGTCCTGACGCATGTTGCCGCGTCGTCGGAACTGGCTTTTGTCTGCGAGCTGAACCGCTACGAGATCCTGCGCGACGTTGCCGAGCGCTACGCAGTCGCGCATGCAGAATGATCCAACCTCCTGCCGCTAACCAATCGATGAAGCTCAACCCAGCACATTGTTGTAACCTTTCGAAGATGCGCTGCCGAATTCCCAAAGTCCCGGGTGGCTTATCTCTTTGACTCATGATCTTCCCAACTCATTCGCGGTCGCGGGCTAACCCGTCCATCTCACAAATTCCCAATCTGCTCGATTCTTCTTAGACTGACAGCGACGCTCCATCTTATGGCAAAGAAGACGATGGACTTTGACGTGGTTCGAGAGATCGCCCTGGCGCTGCCAGATGTCGAGGAGAGCACCATTCACGGCGCTCCCTCGTTAAAGCTGCGTGGAAAGCTTTTGACGTGCCCGGCTATTCACAGATCGGCCGAGCCGAATACGCTTGCCATTCGAATCGATTTCGATCAGCGCGCGAAGTTGATGGCGGCCAAACCGAGCGTCTACTACCTGACCGATCATTACGTGAATTATCCGATTGTGCTGGTGCGACTGTCTCGGATCGACCGGAACTCTTTAAGGAATTTGTTGGGCCTGGCATGGCGCTTCGTGAATTCACCGATGAAGAAAAAAGGACGCAGAGTTGGTAGCCAGCGTCGAAAGGCGACGGAACGACACGCATATTCAGCCTAACGAATCGATGAAGGTAACCCAGCCACTTGCGTTGCAACTGCGCCAAAATCGAAGCTTTTGCTTCAAGTGGCTGAGTGGCTTATCTCCGTCTCGTCAGGCACATTTGTGCATGGGGACTTAGTCAAATTCACCATGAAAAACCTGATCGGATACGCCCCTGCGCTGATCGCGTTTCTAGCGATGTTCGTCGGATTGTTGGGGCCGGGCCGCAGCGCGGACAGGACGGGGTTCCGCGCGATCACGCCGTTCGGCTGGGCATCGTGTGCAATCGCGGCGGCGAGCTTGTGCGTGGCCGTTTACGTGCAGCACACAAAGAACAAGGAACTGGCGGCGGCGCTAGCTTCGAAGCAGCAGATGCAAACCGCTGTTTTTCGCGAACTGCAGGCGTCGCTCGATTCGATGCGCGATGTTCTTCGCCACGCGGCACTGATGCCTTACGTGACAAACGCGGAGAAAGCGGACGGAGTGCCCGCAGAGTTGCCTTACAAAAAGTACGCCCAGTCGCGGAAGGCATGGGATATCGACTTGCGCTCGGAGGAGGCGACCCAGGTCCTTGAACGGCTGTATGTGTCTCCGACCGCAAGATTAAAGGCGCCGTACATTCCAGTTTCGGTGCCTTTCGGCACGGATACGCGAACCTCGATGCGCATCATCGCCGAAGAGTCAGCGGCTGCGGCACGGCGCGTCGAGACCGGCATCCAGAAATATGCGGCGATTGGACTGACGCCGGAAATGATCGCGGCGGGCAGCGAGCTGGTGACAGCGCCGTTTCTCAAGCACCTGATCAGCTTGCGGGAAAACTGGGCCAGTCGCTCCGAGATGGAAGATTCTCAGTCGGCTAGGACGTTAAACTTTCGTTTCCTGAACAGCGGAATGACAGGCGGCTACACCAAGGACTATCTGGAGTTTGTCGAGCGGCTGGATCGGTTCTCGATCTTGCTCGCGGGCGAACGCAAGTAGTCGAGATCGTGAGCACTTACTTGCCGCCTGCACTCTTACCGCTTCGCCAGTTGCGGCTTGTCCGGGATAAGCCGACCGCGGAAATGCTATGAAACGCACGTGGACGATCATCGGCGTCAGGGACGTTCCCAGCAGCTTCAAATGGTACCAGTCGCTTTTCGGTCAGCCTGAGACGCCTCCGGGCCATGACTACTTTGGCCAGATCCTGGATACGGATGGAACCGTGTTGCTCTGCCTCCACCGGTGGGGCGAACACGAGCATCCCTCCTTGATGAGCCCGGACGAGGCGTTACCTGGCAATGGGCTTCTCTTGTTCTTCCGCGTCGACGACTACGAGATGGCCCTGAAGAGGGCACGCGCTCTTGTCCCGCGGTTCGAAGAAGAGCCTCACGTGAACCCAAACACTCAAACACCGGAGTTCTCACTACGGGACCCGAACGGATACTACGTGACGATCAGCGCGCTCTCTGCGTCTGAGCGAACGCGACCCGCGAGGCGACGGCCCGACCAGCGCTTGCTGCCGACGAAGGCGCACGGCCGAATCAGGAAGTCACGGCGGCGACGTCCGCTCCTTGGCGGCAAGTAATCCGCTGGTCTCGCCCCCCGACCTTTAACAAAAGAAGGAAGCGACGAATCATGAAGTAGCCCACCAAAAGTTTGATTTTTCGCTGGATTCACATCGTCTTCAGCAGTCCGATAATCGGTTATGTTTATAGTCCGTTTAGAGAACTTCCAAACTACGATTTGGACAATGCGCAGCTTCCCTTTCAAAGTGCTGGGTGGCTTATCTCTTTCCCGTTGGGCCTTCCGCCGCTATGAAGCCAGCTGACCAATGATCCGATGGCTACTCAAACAATGACGCAAGATAACCACCCGCCTTCCGGTTCGGACCAAGATGGGCCGATCTGGGGCTATCATTTTGTCCCCAACCAACCAGCACAATCAATTACTTCGGAGGAGGCGGTTAAGTTTTTGACCGCGCCGGGTCCCGCCGCACCGGATGAATTCCTCTGGTTGCATTTTTCGCTTTCCAATGTGTCTTCTGAGCCTTGGCTACGGCGGTATCTGACGTTGCCCGATACCTTTTACGAATCGTTGCAAAGCGATGTAGACGCCACTCATTTGGAGCAGGAGGCAGACTCACTGGTCGCACGTATCCATGATGTGCTTTTCGATTTCACATTTGACGTCCCCGTTGCCACCACCACTCTTTGCGTAAAGTCGAGGGTGCTGGTAAGCGCGCACGTGCGTCCGTGGCGCTCGATAGACCAACTCCGGGCAGCGGCGCAAGCGGGCCAGGTCTTTCGCTCGCCGATTGAAATTCTGGCGCGCTTATTGCGAGATCAGGCCAGTGTGTTGGTTGATATTGTGCGCAAGGCCAAAAAGCGGGTGGGTCCAATGGAACAGCAGCTGTTGGCCAGGCGCGTTTCTGTCAGTCGCAGCGAATTAGGTTCTCTGCGCCGGATGTTAGTCCGACTCCAACGGCTTTTGGCTCCGGAACCAGCCGCATTTTTTCGCCTTCTTACCCGGCCTCCTGATTGGATTTCGCAAGACCAGCTTCAGAACCTGCAACAAGCCGCAGAGAAGTTCTCCACCGCTATCAGTGACACAGCCGCCCTCGTTGAGCGCGTCAAACAGCTTCAGGAAGAATTGGCCGCCCTTGTCAGTGAACAGACCAATCGCACACTGTTTCTGTTAACAATGGTAACTGTGCTGGCTTTGCCAATCAATCTGGTGGCAGGCTTGTTTGGCATGAACGTAGGTGGCATTCCGCTAAATCAACACCCGTACGGTTTCTTCTTGGTCCTGAGCCCCCTGCTGGTCTTGACAGCATTCCTGGCGTACTGGGGATTGGGGAGACGGCGTTACTAGGAAGGTCAAAGGCTGTATCCAACCCGTGCATCAGTCGACACCTTGTGACGGTCCGGGAGCTGCAACTTTGTCGTCAAAGTGTTGGGGGGCTGATCTCTTTGACTCATGATGTCCCCGGCTCATTCGACCTCGCGGGCTGTCCCGTCCATCTCGCAGATTCCCAATCTGCTTGATTCTCGTTAGATGAGAATTGGACGTGCAGAAGCGCGCCCCTCCGAGCTAGGTTATTCGCCATGAGCATCGACCTCGCCCAGCTAGCAAACGACCGTTACGAAGTCGCCGATGCCCTTCACCGCTACGCCTTGGGCCTCGATCGCGGCGATGCCGATTCGCTCGCTTCCGCACTCACCGAAGATTGCATCCTCGATTTCCGTCCCGCCGACAAGAAACTCTGTCTCGATTTTCCGCTGATCACCGGTCGTCAGGCCATCCTCGATTCCGTCCTTCCGCTCATCGGCCCGCTCGATACCAGCCACACTGCCACGAATCTCCAAATCGAGATCAACGACGATTCCGCCACGCTCTCCGCCTACGTCATGTCGCAACACTTCATGCCGCGCCAAGGTTCGCGGCGCGGGGCCGAGCACGCCCTTCTCATGAACCGTTACAACTGCGAGCTGGCGCGCGATGGCCACAAATGGCGCTTCAAACGCATCACCATCGACAACGCCTGGTCCCAAGGCGACCCCGAGATCATTAACGCGCTCGCCACCCACCGAGTCCTCACCTCAAAACCCAAGTCGCCAAAGTAACTTCGTCTGCCAACCTCTGCCGGCGTATTCGTGAGATCATCTAACGATATGCACCGGATTAGCTATCTGATTGATCATCCTGAATACGTACCGCAATTGGCGCAATGGCTCTTTGAGCAGTGGGATTCGATTCTTGGCGAAAAGACCCCTGAGACTCGAATCAGAAAACTACAGGCGCACATGAATCGAGATAAGTTGCCGATTGCATGGGTTGCGCATGCGGATGGACAACTTCTCGGGACCGCCGCACTTCGCGTGCACGATCTCGAAGGGCGCGAAGACCTGACTCCGTGGCTGGGCGGAGTATTTGTCGGCTCGGATTTTCGTCGCCGCGGTATTGGCAGCGCGCTCTGTGCGACCGTCGAGGACGCCGCTCGGTCACGAGGGATCCAGACTCTTTATTTGTTCACGCTCGACAAGCAGGCGTGGTATTCGCGCCTGGGCTGGACAGAACTTTGCCCTTGTGTTTGGCACGAGCGGTCCGGTGACATCATGTACAAGCAACTGCAGACCGCCTGACATGAAAGCGTTTCTTGTACTCCTTGCGACCATGATCCTCGCCGGTTCTGACTGCGCGTTCGGAGCAGATCCGAACCCCAGCGCGATCGATGAAGAGTTTTTGCGAGGCTACATGGCTGGAGAGTACATTATGCCAAGAAGTAGGTGAACGCCCCCGAGTCGTCAGGTAGGGACGATTGACATGAGAAGGCCGCTTTAACTATTTCGGCGAACGGGTGTCGGCGTGCGTCTTCACGTCACGCCTTTGCTTGTCGACTACGCGGCGTAATTCGCGTTCCATTGTTTTGAATGCGTCGTGGATCACCTTGTTGAGCGCCTGGTGCGAGCCGTTGTCCATCTGCCTTTCATCGGCGACCACCTCGTGGCCACGCGCCACAGTCACATCGATGCGGCACCGGTAAGGATTGCCTTTCTGATGCGTGTGATTGGTTTGCTCGATCGCCACGTCGCAGCGGTTGATGTGGTCGCAGAATTTTTCAAGTCGCGTCGCATATTCCAATACGAGAGTGTCGATCTGGTCAGATTTTTCCAGACCCCGATACGAGATCTTAACAGGCAATTGCATAATTAATTAGATACTAATGCGTTCTGGAGCGTTGAAGGAACAAGAATATTCCGACACTCCCAGCATCGTCTCATTGGATTTGCTGCAAGGAACGAAACCTCGAAATGAGTTTCGCCGGTTCCACCTTTACCAGATCCGATTTCACATGCTCGACGATCCGGTCGCGCACTGCAGGGGGAAGAAGATCAACAATTGCGGAGTGAATTTCAGCCGGCGCAGCAAACGACCAGCCTTGCTTTCCGTTTGTCGAAACGATCTTCGTAATTTGTTCGGCGAGCTCTTTCTGAATGCGGCGATCGGTTTCCGCCGCAAGTTGAGTCCGTTCCGCGATAGAAGCCGCCCCATGGTGGGCTCCCGCGCCGTCGCTGACCGGAAAACGCCCTGAGAAATCGGTGACCTTATCGACCAGCCTCCCGTGCGCGTCGGTAATGTCGAACGCCTGTACTAGTTGAAGGCTCGGTCCACGGGTTGGCGTCTCGTTCACCCGATATGCTTTCAAACTGCCTCGGTCAGTGACGATCACAAGAGAACTCGGTGTCATTGGCAAATCGCTGACCAAAAGATTGGCCGCGCATCATAGCACGCGCTTTCTATCTCTATAAACTAATTCGTCTTTCGCCACAAGATTGCGTTGCCTGAATTTCATTTTGGGGGCGCACGCGACGGCATGCGCTACGCTTTCGTGGCCGCGCGTTCTTCCTCCGCGCTGAGCGGCGGAAATTCGACAGGCCGCTTTTTCCAGGATTCCTCCCGGGCCTGCGCTTGGGCGCCCTTGACCAATTGCAGCAAACAACAGACGCGCCCGCCGAGATCCACGTCATCGCCGGATGCGAATTCTCTCGGCTCGGTCAAAAAGCCGTTCTGGTTCATCGTGTCGAGAATTAGTTGCCACTCGATATTTTCCTGACCGGGCAGGACAAATGGGATCGCTTCGTAGTGGGCATTGATCAGCAGCAGAAATGTGTCGTCGCGGACCGGTTCGCCTTCAAAATCGACAACATCACTCGTATCACCGCTTAGTAGCATCCCAACACAACGCACAAACGGCGATGCCCATTCTTCCTTGCTCATTTCGCTGCCACCGGGATTGAACCACATCACGTCGCGAATCTCGGAACCGCGTATCCTGCGGCGTTGAAAAAATTTCGGACGGCGAAACACGGGATGCGCGTTGCGGAAGGAAATCAGCTTTCGCGCAAACTCCAAAAACTCATTCTGCTTTTCGTCGCGAGTCCAATCGAACCAACTGATCTCATTGTCCTGGCAATAAGCGTTGTTGTTGCCCATTTGCGTTCTACCCCACTCATCGCCACCACAGAGCATTGGAACGCCTTGAGAAAGAAAAAGGGTCGTCAGGAAATTTCGCCGCTGCCGTTCACGCAAGGCGTTGATCTGCGGATCATCGGTTGGACCTTCAACGCCGCAATTCCACGAGAGATTGTTATTGTCGCCGTCGCGGTTGCCGTCGCCGTTCAGTTCATTGTGCTTCTCGTTGTAGCTGACCAGATCGTTCAGGGTGAAACCATCATGTGCGGTTACGAAATTGATACTCGCATACGGGCATCGCCCGTTGTGTTGATAAAGGTCGGGGCTCCCGGCAAGTCGATACCCCATCTCGCCAACGCGCCTCTCATCGCCTTTCCAAAAACTGCGAACCGCGTCGCGATATTTGCCGTTCCATTCCGACCACGGCGCCGGAAAATTCCCAACCTGATAGCCGCCATCGCCTACGTCCCACGGTTCCGCGATTAGTTTTACCTGAGACAGAATCGGATCCTGCTGGATCACTTGGAGGAACGGATGCAGTCTGTTTACACCCTCATGATTACGCGCCAGCGCAGGGGCGAGATCGAAACGAAATCCGTCGACGTGCATGTCCTCCACCCAGTAACGGAGACTGTCGGTCACCAGTTGCAGCGTGCGAGGATGAAGCAGATTGAAGGTGTTGCCCGTGCCGGTGAAGTCCAGATAGAAGCGCGGATTCTCCGGATTCAGCCGGTAATAAGCGAGATTGTCGATCCCGCGAAAGCAAAGCGTGGGGCCGAGCTGATTTCCTTCTGCCGTATGATTGTAAACTACATCGAGAATCACTTCGATTCCGGCAGCGTGAAGGCTGCGCACCATCGACTTGAACTCGGAGACCTGCTGGCCCAATTGCCCGCTACCGGAGTACTGCGCATGCGGCGCGAAAAATCCGATCGTGTTGTAGCCCCAGTAATTCGTCAGACCGCGATCGACCAGGCCTTTGTCGTCAATATGCGTATGCACGGGCAGCAGTTCGATCGCGGTCACGCCAAGTTTTTTCAAATAATCAATAGCCGGCGCGCTGCCGAGCGCCGCATAGGTGCCACGCAACTCCTCCGGCACAGCCTGCCACAGTTTGGTGAAACCTTTGACGTGCGCCTCATAAATCACTGAAGTGTGCAACGGGATGCCGGGTCTCCGGTCGCCCTGCCAATCGAATGCGGTATCGATTACGACCGATTTCGGCACACCCCACGCATCATCGCGGAAATCCTGCGTCAAATCCTCCTTCTTATCGCCGACGACGTAACCGAACATTTCATCTGACCAGTTCACTTCTCCGGCGATAGCTTTAGCATACGGATCCAGCAGAAGTTTCGAACTGTTAAACCGCAATCCATGTTCGGGATCGTACGGACCCGAAACGCGGAAACCGTACAATTGTCCCGGACGCACATCGGGCAAAAAAACGTGCCAGACCTGATCGGTACGTTCCGTAATTGGGATGCGAACGTTCTCTTCGGTGGCTTCGCGATCCTCGAACAAGCAAAGCTCAACGCCCGTAGCGTGCTCGGAAAACAAGGCGAAGTTGACGCCGTTCCCTATCCACGTTGCGCCGAGGGGATACGGAAAACCGAGCCAGGTTCGTACTGAAGTCATAAACGCGCGCGCATTTATGCGGCATCGAGTCCGCATTGGCAATCATGAACGGCGGACTGGCATGCGATCTAATAGCGCGGCCGTTTGCGTTTTTTGCCCAGACCGTCGAAACCTCATCACGTGACCCTCAAGATCGCGCTCGCATTTATCGCCATTTGCGCCCTGGCGGTTTACGTCTATGCGCATCACAATTGGCACCGCTTGCCGGCAGGAACAACAATCGATCGGATCGTTGTGGAAAAATCAGCGAGGAAATTGTCGGTCTTTCGTGATGGCAGACACGTCAAAGCCTATCGAATCGCACTAGGTCGCAACCCGGTTGGACCAAAGCAGGAAGAAGGCGACATGAAAACACCCGAGGGCATTTACAAAATCGATAGTCGAAATCCGCAAAGCAGCTTTCACCTCGCGCTGCACATCTCTTATCCGTCGGAGGAAGACAACAGCCGTGCGGCGGCGCGCGGCGTCTCAGCAGGTTCTGACATTATGATTCACGGAATTCAAAACGGACGCGGGTGGATTGGCGCATTTCATCGTTGGAAAGATTGGACTCTGGGTTGCGTCGCGGTCACCGACGAGGAAATCGAGGAACTCTGGCGTGTCACGGCCGACGGAACGGCGATTGAGATTCGGCCGTAAGAGGCTGAATGCGCGCTGAAAGCCGCGCCGGCAGTCGCGCCTATGCCTGCCACTACAGATCCTGCAGAACGCGCCGCGCTTTTTCTACATCCGATGGCCGCAGGATGATCAATCCCGGTACACCTTCACGGCCGCCAGCAAGATAGGCGTATTCGATGTTAACCTTGGCTTCGGCGAGGCGCTCCGCGATTTTGGCCATGACGCCCGGTTCACTTACTGTCTCAATCATGAGCACTTCGGTCTCGAGCGCCAGCACACCGGCTTCGCCCAAGAGCATCAGCGCTTTGGTAGGATCGCTGACCACCATGCGCACAACAGTGTGATCGACGGTGTCGGAGGTAGCGAGGGCGTGAATGTTGACTCCAGCCTTCGCCAGCGCTTCACACACGCGCGCAAGCGCCCCGGGACGATTTGCAAGAAAGACCGCGAGTTGGGTGGATGTTTCAACGGAGAGCTTGGGAGATGCGTTCATGCCGCTCCAAAGTCAGGCCGGGAACGACTTCTGACAACTCAGCAAAACTGAAGATGTGATTCTGTTCTAGGCAACGAACGAATTTCCAACCACGACCAGCACGTCGTGCAAACCTCGCTCGCTAATCATGAACCTGAATGCCGCTCCGAAAGAATTAGCCAGTCCTGACAATTTCGGGATTGTCGATTCAGAGATGACCGCGACCGCTGAACGCCGTCCCGTGAAATCGCGTCCCCCGCGGCGGACCATTGGCTTCGTCACTGCATCTTCCATTGTGATCGCCAACATCATTGGCACCGGAATCTTCACCAGCCTTGGTTTTCAATTGGCCGACATTCAGTCGGGATTTCCCCTAATCATGCTTTGGCTCATCGGCGGAATCGCGGCGCTTTGTGGCGCGCTTTGTTACGGCGAACTCAGCGCCGCACTGCCGCGTTCCGGAGGCGAATATCATTTTTTGTCACAGATATATCATCCGGCGCTCGGGTTCATGGCCGGATTCGTTTCTGCAACAGTTGGGTTCGCCGCACCGATCGCGCTCGCAGCAATGGCCTTTGGCAAATACGTCAACGGTGTGCTCGGCTTTGGCTCACCGGTCTTCCTCTCGTTTGCCGTGGTGTGGCTGGTCGCGCTCTTTCATCTTAAGAATTTGCAAGTTGGCAGTGCCTTCCAAAATCTTTCGACACTCATAAAATTGCTCCTGATCGGGGCACTAATTGTTGCCGGCTCTTTTATTTACCCGAAGCAACCAATTAGTTTTTTGCCGGTGCTCGGCGACACGAAATTGATCTTCAGTGGGGCTTTCGCGATATCGTTGGTGTATGTGATGTATTCTTACTCGGGTTGGAACGCAGCCGTCTATATCACCGGCGAAATCAAGCAGCCGGAAAAAAATGTGCCGCGCTCGTTACTTGCCGGGACATGCGTTGTGATCGTCACTTACGTGTTGCTTAATGCCATCTTTCTCGCCACTACGCCCGCTCAGGAATTGAAAGGTCAAATCGAGGTAGCATTGATCGCGGGCAAACATATTTTTGGACTAAACGGTGGGCGCGTTGCCGGCGCGGTCATTTGTCTCGGACTGGTTTCTGCGATCAGCTCAATGACGTGGATCGGGCCGCGCGTCACCATGTCGATGGGCGAAGATCATTGGCTGCTGCGAATGCTGGGCCGAAAGAATCCTCACGGCATTCCCACCCACGCCATTGTGCTGCAGTTGTTCATCGTCAATCTGCTTTTGCTCACGCGCAGTTTTGAAAGCGTAGTGCAATACACCCAGTTCAGTCTTTTGCTCTGCTCGCTGTTCACTGTGGTGGGAGTCATCGTGCTGCGCAAAACGCGTCCGGAAATCGCCCGGCCCTATCGTGTGTGGGGTTACCCGCTGCCCCCGATTATCTTCGCCGTCATCACACTTTGGATGATGACTTATCTCATGCTTTCGAATACCGTTGAATCGCTGGCGGGACTTGCAACCGCGCTTGTGGGTTTGCTCCTTTATTTTTGCGCAAGCAAACGCTTTCACCGATCGCAATGAAAAGGAAGCGGAACATAGGCCTGTGGCCTGTGCGGCCAGCGGGTTTGAAACCGGCTGGTTCGTACCCGGCGGACAACATGTTCGCTGGGCACACAAGCAGAATGCCTGTGTTCCGGCGTGACGCTTGCGCCACATTGGCCATTCTCATCATCGGTCTGGTAAGCGCTCTGGGAGTGTACGCGCAACAAAACCCCGAATTTGCGCCGCGCGCCATGCCGGTGGCGGCCGGACCCAATGACGTCGCACATTTTCTAGCGGGAATGCCGGTGCAGGAAACTTCCCCTCTCGCCCCGCTCACGCACAACCCGGCCTGGCAGCAACACGCAGCATTTTTTGAAGAGCAATTTGCAAAGCTCAACCTTCGGCAGCTCCAGAAACTGCACGCCTGGCAGGAGACGTACCTTCCGGAATCGGTGCAGCCGATCCCTGTGGCGTTTTACATGTTCAGCGGGCCGGATTTTTTGTACGTGGACCAATTTTTGCCCAAGGCTTCGGTATACGTGCTTTGCGGGAAGGAAGCCTTGGGCCCGCCGCCCGATCCGTTACGCATCGGGAATCTCTCCGGCGCGTTAGGAAATCTCGAGAACGCACTGAAGTCCTCGCTCAACACGACGTACTTCATCACCAAAGACATGAAGATCGATCTGCACGTGCAGAACCTCAATGGCGTGTTGCCGATTCTTTATACGTTCATCGCTCGCGCGGACAAATCGATCACGAATGTGACGCTCGGTTCTCTCAACGGCGGCGGCACATTTCAGGAGAGCGCACGGGGCGGCACTCCCGGAGTGCGGATTCAGTACACAGACAACCAATCAGGCGCTGCACAAACGGTATACTATTTCACCACTGATATTTCTGATGGCGGCATCAAGGCGACTCCCGGTTTTTTGAAATTCTGCCAGCGATTGGGCGTCGGTTCGAGCTTTCTCAAATCGTCGTCGTATCTGATGTTTGAGAATGGTTTTAACACGATTCGCAATTTCATTCTCGAGCACAGCAGGATAATTGTGCAGGACGATGCGGGGATTCCGCTGGCCTACATCGACCCAGGCAAATGGAACCTGCGTTTTTTCGGTGTTTATCTTGGGCCGATTGAGCTTTTCAAACAACATTACCAGCCGCGCCTGCAGCAACTGTTCGCGCAAAGCAATCCACCATCGCTCGAATTTGGATTCGGTTATCGCTGGAACTACAAGGAAGCGAACGTAATCGTCGCAACGCGAAAGTGATGGCGCGTTTTGTCATTCGGAGCGGAGTCGAAGCCTGGTGCGAAGGCACTGTGCTCGACATGACAGAGGGCCGTACACTTGGGCTTAAAATCTCGTAGGAGATAGATCCGCCGAAACTTGCCTCGACTAACGAGGTTGAATGCTTTGATCACCTTCATCAGATGAAAAAATTATCTCTCTTTTCGGCAGCAATTTTTGTGTGCGCCATGGGTTCGCTTCGAGCCGGCGAAGCCGTGGCCTACAAACAGGTCGCCCCACCGGCACCGGAACTTTACGGAACCGGTTTTTATGGGGCCATTGATCTCGGCGCCAACCTGTTTCAAAACCGCGGCGACACCAGAACATTTACCGATCAGTTCGATCTTTTCACGACCGACACTGTCCAAATCCATCCTGACAATGATGTCGGCGTCTTCGGCGGCATCAAACTCGGTTACGTCTTTGGCACCGGCATAGTTCGCCCGACCGTCGAAGGAGATTTTTTCTACAACGGCTTCAGAGGCGACACTGATTTCACCTTGCGTGAGGTATTCGACCCCTGTCACGGAATTCCCGGATGCGAAGCGCCGATCTTCCTCACAACTCGTAGCGGCAGCACGAGTACCTGGATTAATACCGGGGCATTCATGGGAAACTTCATCCTGAGGTTAGCCTTGGGCAGATTCCAACCGTATGCCGGGGCCGGAGTAGGCGCTTACTATGCGGGGTCTTCGGACGTCCAAATCAGAACGCCTTCTCATGTATTCACTCGTGATGGCGAAAACCATGCAGACCTCGCATGGCAGGTGATTGCCGGCAGCGATTACTATTGGAATCCGAAACTCAGCACCTTTATCGAGTACCGATTTCTCAACTACACGAACACTCAGGATGATGCGGGGAATGATCGCGTCCTCCGGCAGCATTTGCTAGGCGCCGGTCTCAGGTTCCATTTCTAACAGGGATCTGAATTCGTATCGCTAAAACCTGCGGAACCACGAATAGGGAAACGCGTCTCCCGGACAATCGGTCGCCCATCGCGGTGGATTCATTTCACGATGCGGCCGCACCGGGATATTGCCTCTGTCGACTTTGCCGCAGCGTTCTCGCAGGTAACGGATTAGTTCTTCGCATGCCTCGAGCTGCGCGCGCGTTGGTTGATCGCGATTAAAATCGCCTACCAGGCAAATACCGAGCGAAATGTTGTTCAAATAATCGCTGTGCACATGGCCGCCATTGATCTGGCGTCGCCAGCGATCGCCTACTTCGATCTGCCCGTTGCCTGTCGACGTTCCGTTTCCGATGACGAAGTGATAGGCAAGACCGTTCTGCATCCGGCGCACATGCCGATGATAATAATCGAACACGCGCGCGTTTCCCTGTCGTGTGCCGCTATTGTGCACTACGATGAATTGCCAGCGACGCCTCTTCACCGGCGCGCGTCGGATGGCTTCGATGACTGATTGGGTAAGATATCGATAGTTGGCTGATCGACGAGACCACGGCCAAAAACCGCGCCGCGGCGGCGCCGACGGTGGCGGCTCGAAGCCCTGGTCTTCCTCGACGCCTGATTTTTCGATGACAACCTGCGCTCGTTCGCCGGGTGGAACAGGGCGGGCAGCTTTTGATTGGGGCGCCGGAATTGGCGTCGGCGCAGCAACCGCGCGTGGCGGTGGAGTTGAGCTTTCGGTTGAGGCCCCGCGCTCTTCAGCGCGAGCCGCCGGCGTTTTTTGCGGTTTTGGCGTTTCCTCTTCTCGCGCCTGTTTCGCCTTCTCAGGTTTTTTTGAACTTTGTCCGGTTTGTTTCCCGGGAGACTTCTTCTTCGCCGTTTTCGGTCTAGGTGTTGGCGTGTGGCGCCGCTTTGATTTCGATGACGCGCTGGGCTCGGGTGTTTCTCGAGGCGTTGACGATGCAACGGGCTCCTCTTCGTCGCCAGATTTTTCTTTGGTTGCTTTACGTTCAGCGCCTGGACTCGGTGATTTTTTTGGAGTCACAGAAGCGTCTGCTTCGCTTCCCGATGTTTCATTTGCCAGTTTTGCTCTTGGAATCGCAGTGGGCGCTTTGTCTGGCGTCGCAGAAGCTCGATGCTTCCTGGTCGATTTGTTGGTTGCGGTTTTTGCTTTCGGCGTCGGCGATTTTTTTGGTTTGGGAGATGAGGCGCTTGTCTCGATTGATTCCGATTCGTCGCGGCGACTTTTTTGTTCTTCACTGTCTTGCGCGCTAAGGAGACCTGTGATGATCGCGCCAACGGCGAGCGCAGTTGCGAGCGAAATGCGAAAGCGCACCACTGCGACGGAGCGTAACAGAGCGCGCGACGCGATCAACTCCGAACGCTTTCGCGAGTTAACGGAATCGTCAAAAAAGTTAAAAGAAGGTCGATTACCTCTTCCTTTCTGGCCGTTGTAATCGATAACGCTTTAACTCGCCGTCGCCGGCTCCCGTGTGAAAGCCGCAGCTCTGCGCATTCTTTCACGTTCCCGTCGAAGAATGGCGTTCAATTTGCCGCCCAGCAACAGAAGCAGACAAGTCAGATACATCCAGGTGAGCAGCACAATGATGGACGCCAGCGCGAGATACGTCGGGTTGTAGCGATCATATCTCCCCACATAGAACTGAAAAAGTTTTGTCGCGACGATCCAGCCGACTGAAAAGAAAATAGCGCCGGGCAATGCCTGGCGGACAGTCAAATAATTTTCAGGTGTCAGGATAAACAGCGCCAGCGCGAAGATGATCAGAACAAGGGCGGTGAACGGCAGACTCAACGCTCCAATCCATGCCTGAAGCGGAAACGCCAGCTGAAAATTTACCTCTGCAATACCAGCCAACTTTTCCCCAAACACAATTGCGTTAAAGCAAAAGACGATAACGATCCCAAACCAGAAAAGCATGAAAAACGAGATGATGTATTTCGACCACCAATGGGGGTCTTCTCGCATCCCGTAGGTATGGCTCAAAGCACGTGAAATTGTCGCGATGAAGACCGTGCCGAAATAGATTCCGAGAATAATGCCTGCGTTCGCAAGCAGACCGCTGGAGCCTGTCACCACCACATTGGCCATCGCGGAATCCAGAATGTCCTGCACTTTCCGATCGGGCGGCACGAAGCTTTTCAGAAGATCAAACATCCGATGCAATTTAGTTGGATCTGTGCCGAAGAGACCCAGCAGATGCCACAGAAACAATGACCCGGGAGCCATGGCGAAAAGAAGCAGGTACGCCATCTGCGCAGCCAGGCCTGTCGTATTGTCCATCGCCGTTTCCCAAACCATCCGGCGCAAGACGCGCCAGAGGAATCCGAGATATTTCATCTGCGGGAGAGTTTACTTTGCCGCGCGCAAATATCCATTAAAGTCCGAATGCCTTCGCGAGCAGACTTCACGCGCGCTGCCCACCCTGGATGTCTCGTATTGATGGAGTGTTGAAAAACTCCTGCGTTCCCTCTAATTCCTATTCCTATTCTTACTCTATTCCTGCTCCGGCTCGTCACAGCGACTCTGGAGCGGGGACATGAATAAGGTAAGAGCAACAGCAAGCAAGACGCGTCTCCTGACAACCTGTGAAAAAAAGAATCCTGATTCTCACGGCCAGCTTCGGAGAGGGTCACAATAGCGCCGCGCGAGGCGTTCGCGACGGCTTGGCCCGCGTCGCGCCGGAAGGGGTTGATGTGGAATTGCGCGATTTGTTCGCCGAAGCCTATGGACCGATCAACGAGCTCGTCCGGAAAAGCTACCTCGCAGTGATCAATCTCGCGCCCCGCGCCTGGGGAATTGTTTACCGATGGCTTGATCGCAAGAAGGATTTCGATAACGAATTCGCGCGATTCTCCCGGCTAAAAGAGCATTTCACCGCGTTGCTGGAACGATTTCAACCTGACGTGGTGATCACCACCTTCCCGGCGTATCCGAATGTGCTCCGAGAAATTGTAAAAGAAAACCTCGGCCGTGTCCGGCCCTGCAAGAGCGTGGTGATTGTCACCGATTCGATCACCATCAACGCGTCCTGGTATCATTGTGCCGCCGATTATTTCCTCGTTGCCAACGAACAGAGCGCGTCGGTGTTGAAAGCAGTGGGCGTTGTCCCAGATAAAATCAAGGTGTTTGGATTTCCTGTAAGCCCAAAATTTGCTGACGTTGCAGGGAATCGGGGTTTGCCTTCCAAGAACTCCGATCGACGTGTTTTGTACATGATTCATGCTGCCACTCGCGGCGCGCCGGATCTCGTACGGCGGCTTGTGGATCTTGGCGTCGATCTGACCGTGACGATTGGCCGCGCTGATAAGCTGCGGCCGGCGATCGAAACGGCGGTGGATGGTCGCCCCGCAAAAATCCTTGGCTGGACTGATCAACTACCTCGCATGATGCACGAGAGCCACTTGCTCATCGGCAAAGCCGGAGGTGCCACAGTGCAGGAAGCAATCGCCGCTGGCTGTCCAATGATCATCAATCATGTCGTGGCAGGTCAGGAGGAAGGCAATGCCCGGCTGATTGTCGAAACGAACTCCGGCGTGACCGCGAGTTCACCGGCGGAGGTCGCCGTACAAGTTGAACGCGCGTTCGCCGATGACGCAAAACAATGGCGCGAATGGGCCGGCAACATCACCAAGCTGAGCCGCCCGCGCGCCGCGCTCGATATCGCCGAATTCGTGATGGCGATCTAAGCATCCCGGCCGGATTACGGGAGACGCCGAACGAGTGGCGAAGCCTTTCAAGCCCCGCTGTATTGAGACCAGACCTCCTCACCGGCAGCGAACGTGCGCAAAACTTGCAGCTCCGGTGAAAATACAACCAGGTCGGCGTCAGCTCCTACGTTCAGTGTGCCCTTTGTCTCGATCCGGATCGCACGTGCAGGATTTTGTGTCGCCATTGCGACTGCTTCATGCAATGGAAGATTGACCTTCTTTACTACAGTTCGCACGAGATCGATCATGCGCGACGCGCTGCCCGCAAGCGCGGAGCGGTCGGCAAGCAGACAGACGCCGTCTTCCACAATGCAATCATTGCCGAAGAGCGAAAACCGCGATCCATCCGATAATCCGGCGCCCGCAGTTGCATCCGTCACGAGACAAATTCCGCCGGGCCCCTTCGCGCGATACAACATCGTCATTAATGTCGGCAAAACGTGATGACCATCGGCGATCAGTTCGCAACTGATCTGCGGTTCGCTTAGTGCAAATTCAAGCAAACCACCAACGCGATACACTCCGCGACGGCGCGCTGAGGACATGCAATTGAATGTATGCGTTACATTGCGCATGCCAGATTCGAACGCGGCGCGTGAGTCTTCGTCCCAGGCATCGCTATGTCCTCCGCTTACGCTGATTCCATGCGTGTGAAAATTTTTAATTGCCTCGAGCGCTCCCGGCAGCTCTGGCGCGATCGTGATGCGTTTGATCACATCGGAGTGCTCGAGCAACTGCTGGACACGATCTGGTGAGGGGTCCTGGATGAATTCCGCGCGCTGTGCGCCGCATTTCGCTTTCGAGATGAACGGGCCTTCCACGTGAACACCCACGATCGCGCTGATCGAAGATCGAGAATCTCGAACCGCCCCTAAAACTTCGGCAAGGCGGTCGATCGGCGCTGTCGTTGTTGTGAGCAACAATGACGTCGTGCCGCCACTGGCATGAAAATCGCGAATCGCGCGAAACGCTGCCGCAGATGCATCCATGGCGTCGTGTCCAAGCGCGCCGTGCACATGAAGATCGATGAACCCGGGCGACAGATAATTTCCGGAAAGATCGATAATTTCTTCCCTGCGCGCCTGCGTCTGCTCGCGAATCGCGGAGATTTTTCCTTCCTCGACAGCGAGTTCAAGCCCGTCGCGAACTCCATCGGGAAAAATCAAACGCGCATTGGTAAAAATCATTTTCGCCTAACGCTCCGTCTTGAATGCTGAATCATCAATTCCAAAGGAAGGGAATTGCGTTCGGATGCAGCAAAGTCCATCCTCTTTGGCGACGATGAATTCAGACTACGATGTCGTAATCATCGGTGGCGCATTTTCCGGCGCGGCGACGGCGCTCGTGCTCAAACGCAAACGACCCGAAGCACGCGTCTTGATCATCGAAAAAACATCCGAGTTCGATCGCAAAGTCGGCGAATCGACCACGGAAGTAAGCAGTTGTTACATGACGCGAATTTTGGGTCTCACCCATTATCTCGGTCACCACCAACTGGCGAAACAGGGGCTGCGCCTATGGTTTTCGAATCGGCCTGATCAACGCTTTGATGATTGCGTCGAGGTTGGCACACGATATCAGAGCAGATTGCCGGGATTTCAAGTGGACCGGGCCAAGCTGGACTCACACATGCTCGGTGTCGCAGCGCAGGCGGGTTGCGAACTATGGCGTCCGACGAAAGTAACGAACGTCGAATTGAACAACGGGAATGGCCAAAAGGTCAGCGCTGCCGTCGATGGTGACGAACGCACCATTAGTGCGCGTTGGATCGTCGACGCGACCGGACGCGCTGCGATGCTGGCGCGCAAACTCGGACATTTTCGTCCCAACACCGAGCATCCCATCAACGCTGTCTGGGCGCGATTCAGCGGAGTGAAAGAATGGGACAGCTACGAATGGCGGCAACGTTTTCCCGACTACGCGAATCGCTGTCGCACTGCACGCGAATGGGCGACGAACCATCTCTTCGGACGCGGCTGGTGGGTCTGGATCATTCCTTTGCACGGCGGCGATGTCAGTGCCGGGATCGTTTACGACAGTCGCATCTTCAAGCTCCCCGAAGGACCGAGTCTTGGCCAACGACTGCATGCCCACATCCTCGGCAATCCGGTTGGCCGCGAAATTTTTGGTGGAGCACGTGTAATCGAAGGCGACGTGCACGCTTTGTCGATGTTGCCATATCACAGTGAAAAAGTTTGTGGTGACGGCTGGGCAACAGTCGGGGACGCCGCCGGCTTCATCGATCCACTTTACAGCCCGGGCCTCGATTTTTGTTCCTACACCTCCTACTACGTGGCCGATTTACTGGCGCGCGGTCTGGCCGGTGAAGACGTCACCGAGCTGCTTCGTCATTACAACGAGCAATACGCCGTCACCTACCGCTACTGGTTTGAAAGTCTGTACAAAGACAAATACTACTACATGGGGGATGCCGAGCTCATGTCGGCGGCGCTTCTTCTCGACGTGAGCGGTTATTATCTCGGTCTGGTCTGCGGTGTTTATCGCGATCCGGACCGAGGATTTCTCAACCTGCCCTTCACAGGTTTGGGCGGCAGATTCGCTCGGAGCATAATGACTTTTTATGGCCGACGCCTTGTGACATTGGCGAATCGGAGATGGGCGACTGGTTACTACGGAAAAAGAAACACCGGCTGGCGCGAGCTGTATGATGGATTTTCTCCAGACCTCCGAATTCACAAACAGATTCGGCGCGGCCTGCTGCGCTGGTGGAAATGTGAGCTGATTAATTTGGGCTTGATGCTACGCGGGCGTGCAGCAGTGGACGCAACGCAGCAGTCGGCAGAGCTGGCACTAAACCAATGACGAAACCCGAAATTCGAATGACGAAACCCGAATGCCGACGAAAGCAGATCTCAATGGTTCGTCGTTTGATCATTCGTCATTCTTTCGACCTTCGTCATTCGAATTTCGTCATTTTCGACCAATTCGTGTCGCTTCGTGTCCATTCTGGTTAATCGATGCTAGGGGCTGAGCAGCGCTCCGTACCATCGTAAAAAAAACGCGCCAAAAAACATCCACGTAACTGCGCCAAATGCCAGATAAGGTCCAAAGGGCAATTTGGCTGACCAAACAGGCTTTCCGACGACGAGCGTGATCAGTCCGATAACGGACCCGAGAAGGGATCCGGCAAAAAGACTAAACAACACCGCGCGCCACCCGAGAAATGCGCCAATCGCAGCGAGAAATTTCAAGTCGCCGCGACCCATGGCCTCGCGCGGAATCACCAGTTCACGTGTCACGCCGGAAATCTGCGTCACGTCATCGAGCATCATCACATGGCCTTCGGCTGTGACGCGATCGTAGCGAAAATCCAGCGTTGCATTTTCATACGTGTGGTGGTCGATCCTAACTTCATCGCACGTCAGCAACAGTCGATCTCTTTCCCGCGCAAAATAATCGCTCCACAAACTTTCTTCGGTGCCTACGACGAAGTCAGCGTCATCATTGCGTTTTGTCCACGCGAACGGCGTCGGCGCATCGAATCGGATCCGTTTTCTTCCAAAAGCGATTTTGCCCGCTTCCAACACAATCCACAGGATCACATAACCAAGAGCAGCCGCGAGCAAGGAGCGAACGCCAGCCGCAAGCCGGGTATTGGTTCCCATCAACGCTGGGACCGCCAGACTGGAAGTGATGCCCGCGATTGTTCCGCCGATTGTTACCCGATCTGGAATAATGAAATGCTCAAAATCGATAAACGTTCCGATGATAAGGAAGGAAACAAAAATCCAGTAGGCGATCGCGACCTGCCACGGGAATACCGCCCAAATTGCAAGGAAAAGGAACGCCGTAACCAGTTCGACGGTGAAATAGCGGAAAGAAATTTTGGCGCCGCAATTTGCGCAACGGCCGCGAAGCGCGAGCCAACTGATCAACGGCAGATTTTGGTGCCAGGAAATCGCTTGCTTGCAGTTGGGACAAAAAGACCGGCGCGGCCGGTTAATAGAGAGGTCGACTGGCCATCGATAAATACAGACGTTCAAGAATGAGCCGACTGTCGCGCCAAACACGAACGCAAAGGCGCCGAAAAGAAATTTGTAAGCCGGGTCGTGCACGCGATTAGGTGGCGATCGGTTTCAGGCGGCGGCGCTCCATAAGCCACGCAATCCAGATGCAACTTTCGTAAAGCAGACACATTGGCAGCGCCATTGCGACCAATGTCAGGATGTCTGGCGTAGGCGTGATGATGGTCGCCAGAATAAAGATCAGCACTACTGCGTACGGCCGGGTGCGGGCCATGAACTTGTAAGTGATTAAACCAAATCGGACCAGCGCCAGAACGACCACTGGCAATTCGAACGCCAGGCCGAACCCAATCGTGAACCGCGTCACAAAGGAATAATACTGTTGCACTGTCCAGGTCGGCGCCCATCCCAATGACTCGGTATCGCGAAAGAAAAATAGAATCGTTTTCGGCAGCAGCCAAAAATAACAAACGGATACGCCGAGAAGGAACAGCGCGAAGCTGACGCCGATCGCGGGAACCAAAAATCGTTTCTCGACTGCAGTAAGCGCGGGCAACACAAATTCCGCCAGGAAATAAAGCAGAAACGGAAACGAGAGGACGATGCCAGCGTAAAATGCCAGATGAAACGAAATCACGATTGAATCGGTGATACCGAGCGCCTTGAGCGTCCCAATTTGTGAACCAACATCACGCAGTGGCGCTTGCAATATCCGCACGAGGCTCGAACGAAACGCGAAGCAAATAATCATCGCGACGCCGAGCGTGAGGGCCATCTTCACAATGGTCCATCGCAGATCTTCGAGATGTTCGAGAAACGGCTTGGAAGTTTCGCTCTCCGGCGAGTCGCGAAATTTGAAAATGTTTTTCAGCGTCATTGGGATAATTCTCGCGACGGTGCAGGACTCTCATCAACACCCGGCTGAAGCCTGGTGGACCCACACTGAAGAAGCAAAGAACCGTTTCAACGGTTTCCGTCCGCCAATCAAAAGCCGTTGAAACGGCTTGTGCCGAGGTTTGCCTTTGGCACCTGGCTGAAGCCAGGTGCCAATGAAATCAGCGAAATCATCAATCATGAGCAAAACTCGGCGGACAAAAGACCGCGCGCTGA
>WNGC01001623.1_pt1 | contig 22294 bp, 19 predicted proteins | sample 5400051 | NCBI WGS metagenome assembly WNGC01 (sample SAMN13153368, study PRJNA577476) | soil metagenome | isolation source: 20 cm soil or saprolite under grassland replicate 2 | place: USA:California | collected 2016-06-15
CGTCGGCCTCGAAATCGAACTCCGCGGTGCCAAGTGCCAGCTCACTCGAACGCACGCTGCGAAAACTCCTGCGCGATCCGGCCTCCATCTCGATGGCTCCGCCGAGCTGGATCTGCGACCCCTTGGCCGTCTTGAACGGCTCGCTGGGCGGCGTTGTCGCGGCCTGTGTGGCCGGGTCCTTGGGTGGTTGCCCGGCCGCCGCCGGGTCTGCGGCCGCCGGCCCGCGCTTGCTCACGGCCTCTTCGAGCTCGCGGACCCGTCGCCTGAGCTCCTCGTTTTGCGAGATGACCTCTTCCACCTTGCGCTTGAGAGCGTCCAGGTCTTCAGCCGCGGGGCCTTGCTGGGCCCGGGCAGGAGACTCCGGCAGCAGACAGACCATCGATGCCCCGACCATGGCCGCCGTCGCGACCATGCTCCGTGTCCAGTCCCTCATTCGTCCCTCCCCCGAAGGGGATTATAGAGCAGCTCCGCCTCACGCCGCGGTCTCACCGAGCCGACGCCTCTCTGCCGAAACGCAGGTACAGCGAGGGCACGACGAACAGGTTGAGCAGCGTCGACGTGAACAGGCCGCCCAGGATGACGACGGCCATCGGGTGCTCGATCTCGTGGCCGGGAAGATTTCCAGCGACCACCAGGGGGACGATGGCCAGTCCCGTGGCCAACGTAGTCATCAGAATCGGCGAGAGCCGTTCGCGCGCCCCGCGCAGGACGAGCGCGGGACCAAAGGCTTCACCTTCGTACCGCCGGAGATGCTGACAATGATCGATCAGCAAGATGCCGTTGCGCGCCGCGATCCCCAGCACCGTGAGAAATCCGACGAGCGAGCCGAGCGAGAGAACGCCGTCACCCAGGTAGGCCGCCAGCACACCGCCCACCAGGGCCGAGGGCAGGGTCAGGAAGGACAGCGTCGCCAGACGAACGCTCCCGAAGGAGGTCAGCAGGAGCAGGAACACGCCGATGGCGGCGACGATCGACACGTAGAGCAGGTTCTTCTGAGCCGCTTGGCGCTCCTGGTACTCGCCGACCAGCTCCGGGTGGTATCCCAGGGGGAATGTCACCTTCGCGAGACGAGCCTCGACATCGCCCACGATGGAGCCGAGATCGCGTCCACGCACGTTGGCCTTGACGCCGATGCGACGCTTGAGGTTTTCGTGCTCGACGACGTTCGGCGTCGGCTGGATGCTGACGTCGGCCACGTGCTGCAGCTGCACGTGACCGCCGTCCGGTTTGTCGATCGGCAGCTCACGAATACCCGTCAGGCTGGAGCGCGCCTCGGGGACGCTCCACACGTTCACGTCGTAGGTCCGGTTCGCGATGTGGATGTCGCCGGCTTCTTCGAGCGCCACCAGCGTGGTCGCCGCCCGCCGAATGTCACCGGGCTTGAGGCCATGCGTGAACGCCCGGTCGAGATCGACCTTGACCGCGATCTCCGGGACGTTCTCATGGAACTCCACGTGCAGGTCGATGATGCCCTTGATGCCCGTGAGGGCATCCTTCACCCTCGCCCCGAGCGCGTGGAGGGTGTCCACGTCGTCACCATAGATGCGCACGACGATGGCCTCGGAGTGTCCGGTGAGCACCTCCCGGATTCGTTCCTTCAGGTAGGTCTGCACGTCGCGATAGAGGCCCGGATAGCCGTCCACCGCCTCCTGGATCGTGTGCAGCGTCTTGTCGTAGTCGACCTTGGGATCGACGCTGATCCAGTTCTCGCCGAAGTAGATGCCGACCACTTCGTCCATGATCAGGGCCTGACCGATATGGGCGCCGAAGTTGCGGACGCCCGGAATGCTCCGCAGCTCTTTGCTCGCCTGGATCGTGATGCGGTTCATCTCCGGCCAGGAGGTGCCGGGCTTGGTCAGCCAGTGCATGAGGAAGTCGCGCTCTTTGAACGACGGCAGCAGGGACTGCCCGAGATGCGACCACACCAGCAGGCCGGTCACCGCGATCACGACGACGCTGACGTACGCCGGGCGTGGAGTCCGGATGATCCGGGAGAGAATCGCCTCGTAGCCACGCTGGAGCCACGGGACCAAGGGTGACTGGCGACGCTCGAGCGGCACGTTGCGCAAGAGGACCAGGGCCATCGCCGGCGTGACGGTCAGCGCGACGAGCATGGAGGCCAGCATCGCCAGCGCGTAGGAGAGCACGAGCGGCTGGAAGAATGCGCCGGACAGACCTTCCAGGAAAAAGACCGGCGTGATGGCCAGCACCGAGATCAGGGTCGCGTAGACGACGGCGCTGCGTACTTCGAGCGAAGCGTCGAGAATGATCCTCGCCAGCGACGTGTCGCGACGACCGCTCTTGCGGTACTCGCGGAGCCGACGCACGATGTTCTCGATGTCGATGATCGCGTCGTCGACGATTTCGCCGAGGGCGATCACGAACCCCGCCAGGATCATCACGTTGATGGTCGCCCCGCGCCAGGAGAGCACGAGCCCGGCCGCGACGAGCGACAACGGCATCGCCACGACGCTGATCGTCGCAACCCGCCACTCGTAGAGAAAGGCGACGAGCACCAGGATGCAGAGCGCGGCGCCGATGAGCATCGCCATGGTCAGATTGTGGAGCGACATCTCGATGAAGGTCGCGGGCCGGAAGATCGTGGTGTCGATCTCCACGTCGGGAAGACCCGGCCGGAGCGTATCGATCGCGGCTTCGACGCCCCGGGTCACTTGGAGCGTGTTGGCCCAGGGGAATTTTTCGACGATGAGGAGGAGGCCGGGGCCGTCGTTGATGATCGCGTCCCCGACCATCGGCTGATGGTCGACCACCACCTGCGCCACGTCCTTCAGAAGCAGCTGCTTGCCGTCCCGCATCACGAGGGGCACGTTGGCCAGGGGCTCCGGCCTGACGTCGTCATATTTGTACACGAGGGGCGCGACGTGCCGGACCTGGAGCCGTTGGTTCGGGGTGTCGATGAAGCCGCCGGTGCCGATGTGATGGCCCTGCGAGAACGTGAACATCCCCGAGTCCAGGGCGTCCGCCGTGGCCGTCATGACCTCGTCGAGCGCGACACGGTGCTGCTGCAGCAGCTCCGGCACGACGTTCACGTTCAGCATCTGCAGCCGTTCGCCCCAGATGGCGACGTTGGCCACACCGGGGACGCGCAGCAGCCGCTGTCGGATGGTCCAGTAGGTGATCATCGACAGGTCGATCACGGAGCGGGTCTTCGACGAGATCCCGATCTTCATCATGCGGCTGGTCGACGACAGCGGTGGCAGCACGATTGGCGGGGCCGCCCACTTTGGTATCGACGGTGTGACCATGTGGACGCGCTCTTCCACCATCTGCCGCGCCAGCATGAGGTCGGCGCCACGCTTGAAGAGCAATTTGACCGACGACAGCTGGGGAACCGACTTGGAGCGCAAGACGTCGAGGCTCGGCAGGCCGGCGAGCGCCTGCTCCATCGGAACGGTCACCAGGCTTTCGACTTCAACCGCGGTGAGCCCGAGGCAGATGGTCTGGATCTCGACGAGCGGCGGTGCGAACTCGGGGAAGACGTCCACCGGCATACGCCGGAGCTGCGCGACGCCGAAGTACATCATGATCACGGCCACCGCGATCACGAGGAACCGGAACTTCAGGCTGGATCCAACGATCCACCGCATCATGGGCGCCGCTCCATTCGAAGCTTAATGACCAACCTTGAATTCGGTGCCATACAGCTCGGCCACGCCGACCGACGCCACGACGGTGCCGGTGGCTGGGCCGTCCTTCAGGATCGCCACGTCACCCTGGATATGGTCGACCTCGACCTTGTGCCGGACGAAGGTTCGAGCGCTGGGACTCGTATAGACCCAGGTCTGGCCGTGTGAGTCATAGATCAACGCGGAGTAGGGCACGAGCTTCCGGTCGCCGAGCAGCTGATTCTTCCGTGTCACCTTCTCCTCACGGACCTGCTCCGTCTTGAGACCGAGCCGTTGGATCGCTCTCTCGGTCAGCGTCACGCTGCTGTGCTCCGTCCCGTCGATACGCGTGACCTGGGCGGGATGCTCGGCCTCGACCTTCCCTGCCACTTGTTGACACGCCGCAAGGTGTAGGCCGGCGATGACCAGGACCGTCACCATCAAGCCACTGTGGTTTCGCATCATGTCCCCCTCTCGCTTGCCGCGATTCGTCCTCACGCGTTTGCCGTTACCCTCGAAGCCGTCTCTTCGTCACGGGCCGCCGTGGCACCGAGGTCCTCGAGCTCGGCCTCACGGGCGGCGCCGAACAGCAGGTACATCGCCGGCACCCCGACCAGGCTGAGCAGCGTCGTCGTCACCAGACCGCCCAGGATGACGACCGCCATCGGCCGCAGGATCTCGAGGCCGGCGATGTTGCCGGACACCGCCAATGGCACGAAGGCCAGGGCCGTGGTGATGGCCGTCATTAAAATGGGCGCAGACCATTCTCGGGTGCCGCGCTCGACCAGCTCGGCGCCGAACGCACCGCCGTCGCGCTGCTCGAGCCGGCGATAGTGGCCGACCAGGGTCGTGCCGTTGCGGACGGCGATTCCCAACAGCGCGACCAGTCCGGCGATCGAACCGAGCGAGAGCAGGCCGTCGTCGGCGACGAACGCCATGAGCACGCCGCCCACCAGGGCCATCGGCAGGGTCACGAAGACGGCGGTCGCCAGGCGCCAGCTCCGGAAGAACGCCTGCAGGAGGAGCAGGATCGCGATCGCCGCGGCGATCGCGAACGTCCGCACGCGGTCCTGCGCGGCGAGCCGCTCCGCGTACTCCCCCAGCAGCTCCGCGCGGTACTCCAGCGGGAACTGGACTGCCTTCATGCCGCGTTCGATCTCGGCGGCGACGGCGGCGAGGTCGCGCCCGCGCACGTTGGCCGTCACGTCGATCCGACGCGCTGCCATGTCTCGATGGATTTCTGTCGCGGTGGGCGCGATGCGCACGTCGGCCACGTCCTTCAGGCGTACGTGATCGCGCGAGGGCGTCTCGATCAGGAGCTCCTGGATGCTGGTCAGATTTCGGCGCGTGTCGGGCGTGCCCCACACCACGACCTCGAACACCTTCTGCTCGTCGAAGAGATTGCCGACCTCGAGGCCGGACACCAGGGTGGTCGCGGCCCGGCGGATATCGCCGGGCTTGAGGCCGTGGTGCTTGGCTCTCTCGAGGTCGACCTCGATCTCCAGCGTCGGCATTTCTTCCGGGTACTGGACTCTCGCGTCGGAGACACCCGCGATCCCCGCCAGCACCTTCTGGACCTCCTCCGCCTTCGTGCGGATGATCTTCATATCATCGCCATACACGCGCATGACGAGGGACTCGCCGGTTCCCGACAGCTCCTGTCGGAGTTTCGCCTGCAGATTGGTCAGCACTTCAGGGGAGAGACCTGGATAGCCGGCCGCCACTTCCTTCACCGCGGCCACGGTGGCCTCGTAGTTGGCCGTGGGATCGATGCTGACCCACAGCTCGCCGGAATTGATATTTTTCCGCTTGTCCGACAGGATGGCGCGCCCCATGTTCGCGCTCACGTTGTGGACACCCGGAATGGACCGCAGCTCACGGCTGGCCAGCGTCGTGATGCGGCTCATCGCCGGATGGGACGCGCTGGAACTGCCGTCCCAGCGGATCACCAGGTCGGTCTCCTTGAAGTTCGGAATCAGTGACTCCTGACGGAGGAACGCCAGCGACACGAGACCCGCGACGGCGACGACACAGAGGGCGACGAAGACGGGGCGCGGCGTGCGGGTGGCCCACCCAGAGAGCGCGCGCCCGACGCTGCGCAGCCTCCCGGCGAGGGGAGAATCACCGCTCGCGAGCGTCGCGTCGCGCAGGAACAGCAGGCTCAGCGCCGGCGTCACGGTGAGCGCGACCACCATGGAGGCGAGCAGCGCCAGCATGTAGGACGCGGCCAGCGGCTGCCAGAATGCGGCGGACAGGCCCTCGACGAACAAGGCCGGCACGACCGCCAGCACCATGATGACCGTCGCGTAGAGGATGGGCCGGCGCATCTCGAGCGACGCCTCGAGGATGATCCTCGCCGTCGATTCGTCACCGCCCGCGGTGCGACGCTCGCGGAGACGCTGCAGGATGTGTCCCGTCCCGACGATGGCGTCGTCGATCACGGCGCTGAGGGCCATCAGCAGCCCGGCGATGATCATCATGTTGACGGTCACGCCGCGCACGTAGAGCACGGTCCCCGCCGCGACGACGGATATCAGGACGGCCACGGCGCTGATCAACGCCGTGCGCCAGTTGAACAGGAGGGCCAGGAGGGCCGCCAGCGCGAGGACGGAACCGATGAGCAGCGCCCGGCGCAGGTTGCCGACCGCCAGCTCGAGGAAGGTGGCCGGCCGAAAGAGGGTGGAGTCCATCTCCAGGCCGGAGAGCCCGGGCCGGAGCGCCGCGAGCGCCTTTTCCACTTCGTGCGTCACCGCTCGCGTGTTGGCCCAGGGAAGCTTCTCGACCACGAGCATGAGCGCCGGACCGTCCTTGACGATGGCGTCACCGATGAGTGGCTGATGGTCTTCGACCACCGAGGCCACGTCCCCGAGGCGCTTCGTCTCCGCGTCCTCGACCGGCACCTTGGCCAGGTCCTTCGCCGTCGTGATGGGCAGGACGTGCCGGACGCCGAGCCGCTGGTTCGGGGTCTCGACCCACCCGCCGGTGCCCGGGGTGGAGGCCTCCAGGAAGCTCAAGGGCGACGACCACAAGGCGTTGCCGGCGGTCTTGATGATTTGCATCAGCGTGACGTTTTCGTCTCGCAACTTGTCCGGGTCCACTTGCACCTGCAGCTGCCGCTCGCGCCGGCCCCAGATCGACACGTTCGCCACGCCGGGCACCCCCAGGAGGCGGGGCTGGATCGTCCAGTGGGCGAGTACCGTGAGATCGATGAGGGACAGCTTGTTCGAGGTCACCCCGATCGCCATGACCCGGCCGGCCGACGAGACGGGATTGATCATGGTGAAATGTTTCGCCACCCTCGGGAGGGCGAACACTTCATTCAGGCGCTCCTGCGCGACCTGCCGGGCGCGCATGAGGTCGGTTCCCTTCTCGAAGACGAGATCGATGGACGCGAGGCCGGGAATGGACACGGAGCGGAGCTCCTTGACCCACGGAGTCCCGTTGAGCAAGTCCGCTTCCATGGGGGTGGTGATCAAGGCTTCCACTTCCTGGGCGGACAGGCCGAGGATCTCGACCTGAATCTCCACGTGCGGCCGCGAGAACTCGGGCAGGACGTCGACCGGCAGGTTGCGGAGCTGCGTGAAGCCGAACACCATCAGCAGCGCGGCGAACGTGGCGACGACGAGTCGAAGCTTCAAGCTCGACTCGATGATCCAGCGCATCATGTGCGGCCTCCCTGGCGATCGTCTATCGAGCTTTTGCGTCCCGCGTTTGCTCCGCCGGTGGCGTGTTCCCGTACGCCTTCTTGCCGATCCGGTACGCGCGCTTCTCCAGCGCCAGCACCTTCGCGCGGGCGTCCGCCAGCGCGTCTGGCCCGAGCTGGACGACCTCGACCAGCTCCAGCGTCTCTTTCAATTTCTCTCCCTGACCGCGCCAGCCGACTCGCACATTGCCCACGCCGCGAGCGTAGTACTTGAGCTGCTCCGCATTCGGCTCCTCCCGGCTGGTCTCGGCGATCACCAGGACGTCCTCGTAGCAGCCCTTGCGGACACAGGTCTTCTGGCCCATCTGGTCCACCGTCGCGCGGTCCGTCCACTTCACGGCGGGGCCCCACCCCTGCGCGTAGCTCGGGGTTCCAAGCTGCGGCTTTGCCTGCATGGCGATGCCCGCGCGCGCCTCTTCACGGCCGTGGAGCCACACCGGGGCCTTGAGGAACTTCCCGCCCTCCCACTCCTCGGGGTACTCACCCAGGAGCCAGACGTTCCCGTCGTTGTCCTGTGCGAAGAAGGCGATCTCCGTCTCCGACAGCTGGCCGTCTTTGTAGTCCACGTCCCAGACGATGACCGTACGCACGCCGCCGATCACCTTGGTCAGGTCGGTGACGATGGACACCAGCCGACGAGGCACGGCCTTCCCATCGTCCTCGATCGTGGTCCCCGCATAGACGAGCCGCGTTCCCGGCTTCAGGGGGAACCATTCGTTGTCGATCGTGGTCGAGCGCCCGTCGAAGCTCTTCGGATTGAAGGCCTCGACCTTCTTCTCCTGCGCCATGACGCCGCCACCGGACAGCGCGAGCCAGGTGCACGCGATGAGGACGAGGAAACGGACCTTCAGGCTCGACCCGCCGATCGAACGCATCATCTGGTGGACCCTCCTCGCGCGCGCAGCCTGGACAGGACTCACCGGAGAACAATTCGGAGAACCCGTGAAGCGGGGTGGGAAAAATCCCGCGACGAGAACCGCGACTGAATTTCCGGAACTCGCTCGCAGACCTTCAGGAAATTTCCCAGCGTCGGTGACGAAACCCTGCCGTCGGATCGCGCGGCTCACTTCATCGTCTCACGACGTCTCCTCACGAAGCGCGGGGCATTGTGCGTCCCTCCGGCTTCCATGAACAATAGGCGGTCAGACGGTCGCTCCGTAGGAACGTGGCGCGAGCGCGTATCGGATTCCGTCCTATAGAGGAGGCGCCGTGAAGCGGCGCCTGCGCTACGCCGGTTCGGCCAGCTGCCGCCGCAGGACGTAGTGCACGAGCTGGGCGTTGCTCTGCATCTCCATCTTCGCGAGGATCCGTGCCCGATAGCTCTTGCCGCTGCCCAGGAGACACAGGACCTGGTACTCCCTGTTCGAGAGACGTTCGTGCGGCGCTTCGTCCGACCCATCGTGGGTGCCCAACGCGTCGACCAGCCCGTCGGCCGCGGCCGAGCTCATGTACCGTCGTCCCTGGGCCAGCCGCTGAACGGCGCGCACCAGTTCCTCGGGGGCCGCCGTCTTGCCGATGTAGCCGGCCGCCCCCGCGCGAAGCGCGCGGACCGCGAACTCCTCTTCGGGGTGAACGCCGAGGATGAGGACGGGAAGCGTCGGACGCTCCCGCTTGATCTCCTTCAACACGTCGAGGCCATGGCAGCCGGGCAGGCTCAAATCGAGAGCGACGACGTCCCAGGGCTTCTGGGCGACCAGCAGGAGAAGCTCGGCACAGGTCTGCGCCTCGCCCAGCGCGGTGATGTGACACTCTCGGACCAGGATGGCTCTGAGACCGACTCGGACGACGGGATGGGCGTCCGCGACGAGCACGCGCATCTCAGGACCCTTGCGTTTCGGCGGTCGTCATAGCGTCTGGGGCAGCTGCGTTCCGGTTATCGTTCCGGCAAAACTCACCCAGCCCGCTCGCGTTGCAGCCATAGTTTGCGACGGCGCCGGGGTTCATTGGCCCGCTGAATAGGTGCATTTGTCACGCCACGGAGGCGCGCGGTCACGCCACGTCACCTCAAGCGTCCGCCATCACGGTGGAAACACCACGCGCGATGTCGCGCTCGACCGGCGACGGTCGACACGGCCTGGGCACTATTGTTAACATTTCAGAACGACCCATTGCGGACGCACTGAAGGTGATTTATCAGGCCGCATCCACTCCGTTCTCCATGTGATAACGTCCGGAAATGCAATGCCCTGACCTCGACACGCCGCTGAGCTAGGGGGGCTCGCCCATCTATCTCGATCGTCGCCTGTGGGCCTTCGCGCGCGGCGTGCGGCTGCGCATCGCGGGCACCGCGCTACTCGGCCTCGTCGCCGTCGGCGCCGGCATCGCGCGTCTGGCCCTCTTCGGCTGGCTCCTCGCCCACGTGATCGCCGGCCGGCCGCTCCGCTCGCTGCTGCCGCTCGTCGCCCTCACGGCCGCCGCCGTCGTCCTCCGCGGCGCGCTCGACTACTGGCGGGCGATGGCGGCGCACCGCACGGCGGCGCGCGTGCAGAGCGCCTTGCGCCGGGCCATCTACGAGCGCGTCACCGCGCTGGGCCCCGCGTACTTCACGCGGGCTCGCACCGGGGACGTCATCCTCTCGATGGTCGAGGGCGTCCAGCAGCTCGAGGTCTACTTCGGCCAGTACCTCCCCCAGCTCGTCGTCGCCGCCCTCACCCCGGTCCTCATCTTCGCCTTCGTCGCCTTCGTGGATCTCCCGATCGCGCTGGTGCTGCTCTCCGCCGCCCTCGTGACGCTGGTCGCGCCGGCCCTGTGGCACCGGAAGGACAGCCGGGCGAGCCTCGGCCGCCAGCAGGCCTACGCCGCCTTCGCCGCGGAGTTCCTCGACTCGGTCCAGGGCCTGGCGACGCTGAAGGCCTTCGGCCAGAGCGGCGCGCGGGCGAGCATGCTGGAGGACAAGGGGCGCCGGCTCTTCCAGAGCACCATGAGCGTCCTCGGGACGAACACGCTCGCCCGGGGCATCACCGACACCGGCATGGCCGTGGGCGCGGCGCTGGCCCTCGGCTGGGGGGCCTTCCGGGTACGGGCCGGAGAGATGGAGCTGGGGGCGCTCCTGGTCGTCCTCATGCTGGGCGTCGAGGTGTTCCGGCCGCTGCGCGAGCTGCGGGTCGTCCTCCATCAGGGGATGCTCGGCGTCTCCGCCGCGCGCGGCATCGTGCAGATCCTCGAGGCCGAGCCCCGGGTCCGCGACCCCGGGGCGCCGCTGAAGGACGCGCGCACGCTGGCGCCCACCGTGGGCTTCGAGGCCGTGACGTTCTCCTATCCGGGTGGCCGGCGCCCGGCGCACGACGGCCTGACGTTCGAGGTGAAGGCCGGTGAGCGGGTCGGCATCGTCGGACCGAGCGGCGCGGGCAAGTCCACGGTGGCCCGGCTCCTCCTGCGCTTCTACGATCCGGAGCGCGGTCGCGTCACCGTCGGCGGCCACGATCTGCGCGAGCTCACCCAGGACCAGCTCCGCGGCCTGATCGCGGTCGTGAGCCAGGACACCTACCTGTTCCACGGCACCGTCGAGCAGAACCTCCGCATGGGGAAGCCGGACGCGACGCCGGCCGAGCTCGAGGCCGCCGCGCGCGCGGCCAACGCGGAGGAATTCATCGCGCGGCTGCCGCAGGGCTACGCCACGCTCGTGGGTGAGCGCGGCGTGCGGCTCTCCGGGGGCCAGCGCCAGCGGATCGCCATCGCGCGCGCGCTCCTGCGCGACGCGCCGATCCTGATCCTGGACGAGGCCCTCTCGTCGGTGGATGCGGAGAGCGAGGCGGTGATCCAGCAGGCCCTCGAGCGGCTCATGGAGGGCCGGACCACCCTGATCTTCGCCCACCGGCTCTCGAGCGTGATCGGCGCGCACCGGATCCTCGTGCTCGCCGACGGGCACCTCGTGGAGAGCGGCAGCCATGCGGAGCTCATGGCTCGCGGAGGCCCGTATCACCGGCTGATGGCCGCCCAGGCTCAGGATGGCGCGGGTCACGGCGAGCCGACCGTTCGGCCGGGTCTCGTGGCTGCCGAAGACCGCGTCGAGGACGAGCCGTCGGCGTCTCCAGCCCCCGAGCCCACGGACGCGATCCTCAGGGCGGAGGGGATGGGCTGGCCCGCGCTGCTGCGCGTCCTGCTCGGGATGGTCGCCGGCTACCGCGCCCGCCTCGCGGTCACGTTCGTGCTCGGCGTCGCTCGGGTGGTGGCGCTGATCGGGGTGGGCGTGCTGAGCGCGCTGGTCGTCCGCGCCGCGAGCACCGGGATGGCCTTCGACCGGCTGCTGGTCGCCCTCGCCGTCGCGGCGCCGCTGGCGGGGGTCCTGCACTGGCTCGAGTCGTGGCTGGCCCACGACATGGCGTATCGCCTGCTCGCCGACATGCGTCTCGACATGTTCAGAAAGCTCGACGCGCTGGCGCCGGCGTACCTCACGCACCGGCGCACCGGGGACCTGGTCTCGGTCGCCACCCACGACATCGAGCTGATCGAGTACTTCTTCGCCCACACCGTCACCCCCGCGTTCGTCGCCGTGCTGGTGCCCGTCGGGGTGCTCGTCACGCTCGCGGCCTTCGGCTGGCCGCTGGCGGTCGCCCTGCTCCCGTTCCTCGCCTGGGCCGCGCTAACGCCGGTGCTCGGGCGCTCCCGGATCGATCGCCTCGGCTCGCGGGCGCGCGAGGTCGCGGGCGATCTCACGGCCCACGCGGTGGACTCGGTGCAGGGACTGGCCGAGATCGTCGCCTTCCGGCAGATCGGGGCGCGAGGCGTGGAGTTCGCGGCCAAGGCGCAGGCGTACCTCCGGGTGCGCGTGCCGCTCCTCCACGACCTGGCCGTGCAGACCTCGCTGCAGGAGATCGCCACCGGGCTCGGCGGGCTCGCCGTCGTCTGCCTGGGCACGGTGCTCGCCGGAGCGGGCCGACTCGACAGCGCCATCCTTCCGCTGCTCACCCTGCTCGCCATGTCCGCGTTCGTGCCCGTCTGGGAGATCGCGCAGGTGGGCCGCCAGCTCGCGGACACGCTGGGCGCCGCGCGGCGCGTGTACGCGGTGCACGCCGAACCCGTACCCGTGACCGATGGCGGGGGCATCGGCTCGCCCGGCGCCCTCTTGGACGGGCCGGCGCTCGAGCTTCAGCAGGTGAGCTTCACCTATCCGGTCCGCCGCCGGCGAGCGCTCTCCGAGGTGAGCTTCGCCGTGCCGCGGGGGGGCACGGTGGCGCTCGTCGGGCCCTCCGGCGCCGGCAAGACCACGATCGCCAACCTCTTCCTGAGATTCTGGGATCCCGACGCGGGCGCGGTCCGGCTCCAGGGTCATGACCTCAGGGAGTACGGGCTCGACGAGTTGCGCCGGCGCATCGCGCTGGTCGCGCAAGACACCTATCTCTTCAACGACACCCTGAGGAACAATATCTTGCTCGCCCGTCCGGGCGCGACCGAGACGGAGCTGGCGGCAGCGGTGGAACGGGCGGCCCTCGGTGAGTTCGTCGCGGCGCTACCCGACGGGCTCGACACCGTCGTGGGCGAGCGCGGCGCCCAGCTCTCCGGGGGCCAGCGCCAGCGCGTGGCCATCGCGCGTGCCTTCCTCAAGGACGCCCCCATTCTCATCCTCGACGAGGCGACCTCGCATCTGGACGCGGTCAGCGAGCAGGCGGTGCGTGGGGCCCTGGCCCTCCTGGCGCGGAACCGCACGACGGTCGTCATCGCCCACCGACTCTCGACGGTGCGCGACGCCCAACGGATCCTCGTCCTCGAAGACGGACGACTGGTGGAGAGCGGCAGTCATCGTGAGCTGCTGGACAAGGGCGGGCTCTATGCGCACCTGATCTCGCGACAGCTCGCCGGCGCCGCCGGTGCGACGCTCAGTACGCGAAGCTGAGACCGAGCCGGAATCCGCTGTCGCTGAGCTCGAACAGGTTGTCTTCCTTGGAGCTGGTCTCGTGCTGGAAGAAGTAGGTGTAGTTGTAGCCGGCCTCGAGCAGGGCGTTGCGCGCGAGCGCGTACGTGACGGCGAGTCCGCCGTCGACGTGGATCTGGCTGAGGTGGACGGTCCCGCCTTCCTTGCGCAGGCTGTCCACGGCCGGGATGCCGCCGCCCGCCAGGGACGCCCGGGCGGCGAAGCGCTCACCCAAGGGGATCTCGATGCGCAGCCCCGCGATCGGCACGGGCAGCTCGTCCCGGTAGAAGTCCTCACGACTGCCGCGCCCCCGACTGGAGAGCTTCGGCTCGAGGTGGACGTAGGTGAGCCCCGCGGTGCCCGTCAGGAACATCCCGTACCCGTCCAGCAGCAGGCGTTCGTAGGCCAGGCTCAGCCGATAGAAGTCGGCGTTGGCGTGGATATGGCCCGGGCCGAACGTGTCGTCGTTGTAGCGAATCGCCTCACGGAAGGTCGCGCTGTTGTCCAGGAAGTAGTAGAGCCCGGTGACGCGAACCGCGTCCCGTGGCGTGAGGTGGAACGCGAGACTCGCCTCCACGGCCTCGGAGACGTCGAGGCCGAGGTCGTCGGCGAGCCGGAGCCGCGTTCCGTGGTTTCCGCCCTCGCCGACTCTCAGGGAGCCGTCAGGGAACCCGAGCCGCGTGTCGAGCGTCACTTCCAAGCGCGCGTCGGTGGGACCGAACCCGACGAAGAGCGGGGCGCGGCCAGCAGCGGTGGGGGGCGGGCTGGCCTGGCCCTCGCTGCGCCCCGGCCAGGCCAGCGCGAGAAACACGGCGAGCGCAGCGACGAGGCGCAACGGCGATGCCGTCAGGAGTGATCTCATGGCCGTTCCACGGGGCGGGCCGGGAACGCTGAGATGATAAGCCATGTCCGGGGGGCGCGGCAACGATCGCGAGCGCCCCTCACACCGCGAGGTAGCCCCCGTCGACGACCAGCTCGGTCCCGGTGATGTACGACGCCTCGTCCGACGCGAGGAACAACACGGCGTAGGCGACTTCTTCCACCCGTCCCTCCCGTTTCATCGGGACGGCCCGGAGCGTCTTCGCGCGCCAGTCCGGATCGGCGGAGACCGTGGAGCTCCGCATCGGGGGCATGATGCCGGGATGGACCGAGTTGACCCGGATGCCGTCCTTGGCGTATTGCACGGCGGCCGACTTGGTCATGAGGCGCACGGCGCCCTTGGACGCGTTGTACCCCATGTGGATCCGGTCCTGGCCGACGAAGCCCGAGATGGACGAGATGTTGACGATGGCGCCGCCGCCGGCCCGCTGCAGGGCGGGGATCGCGTGCTTCATGCCGAGGAAGACCCCCTTGGCGTTCACGTTCATGAGGGTGTCCCAGGCCGCCGTGCTCTGGGTGTCTGGATCGAACGTGCCGCTGATGCCCGCGTTGTTCACCAGGACGTCGAGCTTGCCGAAGCCCGCCACCGCGGCGGCGACGGCCTCGCGCCAGGCAGCCTCGCTCGTGACGTCGAGCCTCACGAAGCGCGCCTGCCCACCCGCTGACGCGATCTTCTCGACGGTCTGGCGTCCCTCCGCCTCGAGGAGGTCGCCCACGATCACCTTCGCGCCCTCCCGGGCGAAGATCGTCGCCTCGCTCTGACCCATCCCGCTGGCGCCACCCGTGATGAGTGCAACCTTCCCGGCGAGTCTCATGCCGCCTCCTCAGGTAGGAAGGCCGAACAGCGACGTCATCCGCCTCGAGGCGAGCATCGCCGCCATCGCGTCGTCCGGCGGACGGCGCTGGAAGCGGCTCGCGGCGTCGAGCACCTTGGGCAAGAGGGCCAGGTCTCCCGCGGTGTTGAGGAAGACGCCCGGCAGGTCGAGGATCCAGTGCACCGCCTGGTCGATGTCCGCCTGGGCCTCGAGCGGCTGGTACCAGGTGGTGTGCGTGCGGTCGGCCGTCGCCCACGGCCCCCGCGCGATCGACTTGATGATCTGAACGGCGACGTTCCGTTCCCGGCAGACGGCCAGGACCTCCTCGAAGCTTCCCCGGTACCGCGCGTTCTGCGCCATGAAGAAGTTGTACGGCAGCAGCACCGCGTCGAAGTCGAAGCGCGCGAGGCTGCGCCGGTGCATGGCGGCGATGGTCCAGCCGTGGCCGGTCACGCCGATGAAGCGCGCCAGTCCCTGCTGGCGGGCCTCGATCGCCGCCTCGAGCGCGCCGCCGGGCCCGAGCGCCTGATCCCAGTCGTCGGGATGTCCGAGCGAGTGCAGCTGGATCAGGTCGACCTGGTCGACGCGCAGCCGCTCGAGCGAGCGGTGGATGTCCTCGCGAGCCTCGCGGGCCGTCCGCATCCCGGTCTTCGTCGCGAGGAAGAAATCCTTCCGGTGGCGCGCCATCCACGGGCCGATGCGCAGCTCGGAGTCGCCGTACCGCGCGGCGGTGTCGATGTGGTTGACGCCGTACCGGAGCAGGAGCTCGAGCGTCCGATCGGCGTCCGCCTGACTGGCCTGGGCCAGGGCGGCTCCGCCGAACAGGGTCACCGAGCTCCGGTGGCCGGTCCGTCCGAACGGTCGTTGTTCGAGCATGGCGCCCGCGGCCGGATGATACAGGCGGCGGCGGCGCTCCGCCAGCCCCGGCGTCGAATCGTGCGCGGACCGCGCGCATCGAGGGACCACGGCGGGCGAGAATTGTCTCGCTCGGCGGGGTGCGGCGCCGACCTATACTGGACTCCACGCATGAACCCGTCAGCGGAGGCCCTGCGGGTCCTGGTGGTCGAGGACGAGCAGGGCGTGCTCGCGGCCCTCCTGGATTTCGTGCGGGAGCTGGGCTGTCAGCCGGTGGGCGCGAAGACGGCCGAGGAGGCGCTGCGCCTCCTCGAGAGCGAGCCGGTCGACGTGGTCCTGCTCGACTTGCGCCTGCCGGGCATGAGCGGCCTCGATTTCCTCCGGCTCCGCGCCTTCCGCGACCGCGGCATCCCCGCCGTGGTCATCTCGGGGATCGCGACCGAGCCCGAGGCCCACGAGGCGCTGGAGCTCGGGGCGATCGACTTCCTTCGCAAGCCGATCGGGCTCGACCGACTGGCCGGCGTGCTGTCGTTTCTCCAGGTGCACACGCTGAAGGGCCGGCTCTACGAGCGCCGCGCGCCGCGCGCGGCGGTGACGTTTCCCGTGCGGGTGGACACCGACTGGGAGTGGAAGGTGCTCGACGTGAGCCCTCTCGGAGTGAAGATCGCGCCGCAAGCCTGGCTCCGCGCCGGCGCGACGGTGCAGCTGCTCCTGGCCCTCCCCGACGGAGGGCCGCCCCTCGCGGTCGACGCGGTGCTGGCGCGGACCGAGGAGAACGGCGACGTGCTCTCGTTCGTCGATCTGAAGCCGCCGGACTTCGCGCGCCTCACCAACTTCGTGAACCGGATGCGGCAGCCGGGCCTGGAGGAACCGGGCGCGCCGTGAGCGCACCGCGCGAGGTCCACTTGTAGCGGGGCCCGCGAGCCCGGCGTGCACCGTGGGTGGCCTGAGCCAGGCGCGCGTCGCTCATCGCCTCGTGGCTCAGCGCGTCGCCCCCTTTTCGAGCTTGGCGGTGAAGTCGAGGAAGGCCGCGGCGATCGTCTCCGCGACGGACGGCGTGCGCTTGCGGAAGAGATCGTGGCCCGCGCCGTCGAGCGGGAGCAGCTGCGTGCGGGCGGGGATCAGCGCGCGCGAGGCCTCGACCTCGTCGAGCGTGCCGAACGGGTCCGCCGAGCCGTGGACGAAGAGCGCGGGCGTCCGGAGCTCCGAGAAATGCGCCGTCCGCCGCTCGCTGGGCTTGCCCGGCGGATGGAGCGGGTAGGAGAGGAGCAGGAGCGCGTCGACGAGCCCGGCCTCCCCGGCCGCGAGGATGCTCGCCTGGCGGCCGCCGTAGGACTGGCCGCCGAGCCAGAGACGTCCCGCCGCCCGGCGCCGCATCGCCTCGACGGCCTCCCGAAGTCCGGCGCGATCGCGCGCGGCCTCCTGGCGCCTCGGCGGCCCCTTCGGCCGCGCCTGACGGTAGGGCAGGTCGTAGCGCTGCACCGTGAGCCCGCGCCCCTCGAGCAGTCGCGCGAGCGCCACCAGCAGCGGCGCCTCGGCGCTGCCGCCCGCGCCGTGCGTGAGGACGAGCCCGTCGGCCATGCCCACGGTCGGTCAGGAGATGCGCCGATAGAGGACGTGCCGCCGGTTCTTCGTGTACGGGCGGACCTGGCCCGGCCAGCGGCCCGCGTCCACCGCCTTCGCCCAGCCGGGGCTCGTCAGCACGTCGGGGCTCTCGAGCTCGTAGAGCGCGTTGTAGGCGGGCTCGTTCTCGATCACGATGGTCTTCCGCTCGCCGCCGATCACCATGGTGAGCTCCTGCTTCTTGAAGCGCGCCACCGCGATGACGCCGGGCACCTTGAGGAGCAGCGGCACGTGCTCGGTGTCGTAGACCTCGTTGAAGACCTTGTCCTGCGCGGGCTCGACGTCCATCGCGGCGGCGAACAGGTAGCGGCTCTGGATGGGCATGTGCGGTCTCTCCTTTGATCGGGGACTAGCTGGCCCCGGCGACCCCGCGAATGGTGAGATCGTCGAAGGCGGTGACCGAATCCGCCTCGGTCCACAGGCCGACCCGGCCGGCGCGCAAGCGCGTGTCCCGGTGATCGAGGAGCAGCTTACCATCGGTAGCGGGGTCCGCGACGCCGGCGTGCACTGAGTGCCGCCTCTCAGCATGACGTCGAGGAGGTCACACTAGCGGCGCTCGAGCGCCAGCCGCAGGCCGAGCACCACCAGCACCGCCCCGGTCACGCCCTCGAGCGTCCGCCGCACGCGCCGGCGCTCGATGAACGAGCGCAGCGTGGCGACGAACACCGACACCAGCGAGAGCCACACGACGCCCATCCCGACGTGGATCGCCGCGAGCAGGACGGACTTCAGGAAGACGACGTCGGTGACCCCGACGAACTGCGGCAGGAACGCGAGATAGAAGATCGCCACCTTGGGGTTGAGGAGGTTCGTCAGCAGCCCCTCGACGAACGAGCGCGAGCCGGGCCGCCCCGGGCCGGGCCCCGGCGTCGTGGCGCCGGCCTCCGGTCGCCGCAGCCTCCAGAGCGACTGGGCGCCGAGGAAGATCAGGTACCCGGCGCCCGCCAGCCTGACGGCCTCGAACGCCATTGCGGAGCGCGCCAGGAGGAGGGAGACGCCGAGGGCGGACAAGGTCGCGTGGATGAAGATCCCCGCGCTGATGCCGCCCGTGGTCAGGAGCCCCGCGCGCCGGCCGCGCGCGAGCACGTTGCGCATGACCAGCAGCGTGTCGGCGCCGGGCGTGAGCGTGAGCAGCGCGGCCACGCCCACGAACACGAGGAGCGGCGCGTCGGTCATCGGTAGCGGGGGTAGCGGGTCATCTCCGGTCCTCCGCCTCCTCCGCCGGGAGCAGCAGCACCCGCGTGCGCCGGACGCTCATGCCCTCGCCGCTGACGAAGTCGGGCCGGGCGATGACCAGCCGGAGACCGCGCCGAGCCGTCACGAGGACCACGTCGGCGTCGCGCGCGCGCACGTACCAGGCGCGCGCGCCCGGGCGGAGACCGCGGCTCACCGCGAGGCCCACGGCGCCCGTGACGGGCCGCCAGCGCACGCGGATCGGGCGGAGGGCGAGGCCGAGGCCCATGAGCGCCAGGGCGAGCACCGCCGCCGCCCGCGCGCGTCCGACACCGGTGAGGCCGACGCCGCCTCCCCAGAGGATGAGCCCGGCCAGGGCCGCGTCCAGCGCCCGAAGCCAGCGCAGGCGCGAGGTCCAGCGCACGACCGCCTGAGGCATCGGCTTCGGCACGGGTCCCATGAGTGTATGGTAACGGGGCCCGCGAGGCCGGCGCGCACCGTGGGTGGCCTGAGCCAGCGTCAGCGGGCCTTCGCTCGGCAGAACGCGTAGAGGGCGTCGTACACCGGGAACTGCCGCGCCATGTTCTCGTGGTCGTCCCGCGAGATCTCGCGGAAGCCGGACGCCACCGCGTAGAGACCGGCCGCCTCGGGCGCCAGGTGGCGCGCGTCGGTGTCCGCGCCGCGAACGATCAGCGCGAGGGCGCCGAGGGCCGGATCGTCGAGGCGGTACTTGTCGAGGAAGGCGTCGAACGAGCAGCGCTCGCCCTTGTGGCCCAGCTCGACGCCGGGCACGTCGTAGGGGATAGCCCCCTCGCGCTCGGCCACGGCCATGACCTCACGGTCGGGCACGAACAGGAAGGTGGGCGCCTTGTCCACGAAGCGGCTGACGAGCCACGGGCAGGCGATCCGATCGACCCGGGCCTTCTCGCGCGTGATCCATTTCATCGGGAGTCTCCTCTCTCGGATTTGCTGTTGCATCTCTATGTAACATACGTTACATTCCGATGCAACCGATGACGCAATGGCTGGTCCTCCTGGTCGCCCTGCCTCCGCACCCGTCGAGCGTGCGGGTCCGGGTGTGGCGGAAGCTCCGGGCGCTCGGCGCCGTGGCGCTGAAGAAGGCCGTCTACATCCTGCCGTTCACGGCCGAGAACCTCGAGCAGTTCCAGTGGCTGACGCAGGAGATCCAGAAGGCGCGCGGAGAGGCGACGCTGCTCAAGGTCGACCAGATCGAGAACATGACGCGTGCCGACGTCGTGCGCCGGTTCCAGGAGGCGCGCGAGCAGGACTACCAGGCGCTCGCGGCCGGGTACCGCAAGGTCGCCCAGCGGCTGGAGCGCGCGACGTCCGGGCGCGGGCGCGCGGCGGTGCTCACCGAGCACGCCCGGCTCGCGCGCGAGCTCGAACGCGTGCGGGAGATCGACTTTTTCGACGCGCCGGGCGGGGAGGAGCTCCGACGGCTCCGCGACACGCTCGAGATGCGCCTGGAACCGCGCGCAGCGGCAGCCCCCGGCGGGGGCGACCTCGTGCCGGCCGCCCTGCGCGGGCGGCGCTGGGTCACGCGCCCGCGGCCCCACGTCGACCGGCTCGGCTCGGCCTGGCTCATCAAGCGCTTCATCGATCCGGACGCCGAGTTCGTCTTCGCCCGCCCGGACGAGTTCCCGCCGGACGCGATCCCGTTCGACGCCCTCGGGGCGGAGTTCGGGCATCAGGGCGAGGACTGCACCTTCGAGACCCTGATCAAGCGCTCCGGGCTCCGCGACGAACGCCTCCGGGAGCTCGCCGAGATCGTGCACGAGGTGGACCTGCGCGATGACAAGTATCGGCGCGCCGAGGCGCGCGGCATCGACCTCGCGATCCGCGGGCTCCTGGCGGCGCTCAAGGACGACCACGCGGCCCTGGCCCACGGCCTGACACTCTTCGACGGGCTCTACGCCGCCATGCGCGCGGGGCGGCGCTGATGACACGGCCCTCCACGGCCGAGCTCCTCCGCTACTTCCTCTATCTCGGGAGCCTGGGCTTCGGCGGCCCCGTCGCGCTCATCGGGTACATGCAGCGCGACCTCGTCGAGCGCCGGCGCTGGTTCACCCGGGAGGAGTACCTGAAATCGCTCGCGCTCTCCCAGCTGGCGCCGGGCCCGCTCGCCGCCCAGCTCGCGATCTGCCTCGGCTACGTCCACTCGCGGGTCCGCGGCGCCACGCTGGTCTCCCTCGCGTTCGTCCTGCCCTCGTTCCTCATGACGGTCGCGATCGGCTGGCTCTACGTGCGCTTCGGCGGCCTCGCCTGGATGCAGGCGGCGTTCTACGGGGTCGGCGCGGCCGTCATCGGGATCATCACGATCGCCGCCGGCAAGCTCGCGGGGCTGACCCTGTCGAAGGACCGGCTCCAGTGGCTCATCTTCTCGGTGATGGCCGTCGTCACGGGATGGACCGAGTCGGAGCTCGTCTCGCTCTTCGTCCTGTGCGGCGTGGTGGCGCTGGTCGCGAAGGCGCCGCCGGCGTTCCTTCGACGCGCGAAGGCGGCGTGCCTCGTGGTGGCGACGCCCGACCTTCTGCTCCAGCTCTTCTGGTTCTTCGCGAAGGCCGGCGCCTTCGTCTTCGGCAGCGGTCTGGCCATCGTGCCCTTCCTCTACGGCGGCGTCGTGCAGGAGTACCGCTGGCTCGACGACAAGCAGTTCGTCGACGCCGTGGCGGTCGCGATGCTGACGCCGGGGCCGATCGTCATCACGGTCGCCTTCATCGGCTACCTGGTCGCGAGCTTCCCGGGGGCGCTCGCCGCCGCGATCGGCGTCTTCCTGCCGGTCTACCTCTTCGTCGTGATCCCGTTCCCCTGGTTCGACCGCATCGGCGGCAATCCTCAGGTGAAGGCCTTCGTCAGTGGCGTGACGGCGGCCGCCTCGGGCGCGATCGCCGGCGCCTGCTTCGTGCTCGCCCGGCGCGCCGTGATCGACGCGCCGACCGCGCTGATCGCCTTGGCGGCGCTCGGCGTGACGTGGCGGTTCAAGGTGCCCGAACCGATTCTCATCGCGGCCGGCGCCCTCGTCGGCCTGCTCATCGTCTGGCTGAGGGGGTAAGCGTCATGCCGACCAAGACCGTTCTCTTCGTGTGTCTCCACGGCGCGGCGAAAAGCGTCCTCGCGGCCGCGGACTTCGAGCGGCTCGCGCGCGAGCGGGGGCTCGACGCCCGTGCTGCGTCAGCGGGCACCGAGCCCGACCCCGAGATCGCGCCGCGGGTCCTCGCGGAGCTCCGCGCCGAGGGCGTGGACCTGCGCGGCCGCCGCCCGCAGCGGGTCACCCGCGCGGACGTCGAGCGCGCCTGGCGCGTGGTCGCCTTCGCCTGCGACCTCGGCGAGCTGGCCGCCGCGGGCCCGCGGGTCGAGCAGTGGGAGGTGCCGGCCGTCGGCGAGGACTTCGGCAAGGCGCGCGCGGCCATCGATGCGCGGTTGGTCCGGCTGCTCGACGAGCTCTCGGCCTGAGCCTTCGCAGGCTGCCGTGCTTCCGCCGGCCGGATGCTAAGATAGCGCGCGGGAGGGCTCTCGATGAGCGCCGGCGGCTGGATTTTTCTCCTCGTCGTCGCGGGGCTGATCATCGCCGCCGTCGCGGGGTACAACAAGCTCGTCGGGCTCCGCCAACGATCCGAGGAGGCGTGGTCGGACATCGACGTGCAGCTCAAGCGCCGCACGGACCTGATCCCGAACCTGGTCGAGACGGTCAAGGGCTACGCCGCCCACGAGCGCGGCACGCTCGACGCGGTCGTGCGCGCGCGGGGCG
>WNGC01000903.1_pt1 | contig 22293 bp, 21 predicted proteins | sample 5400051 | NCBI WGS metagenome assembly WNGC01 (sample SAMN13153368, study PRJNA577476) | soil metagenome | isolation source: 20 cm soil or saprolite under grassland replicate 2 | place: USA:California | collected 2016-06-15
ACGCCATAGTCCCCTTACGCGGCCTTGCTCCAGGTAGCGCTTGCCCGTTTCACCCCGCTTGCGCGGGTTCGTCACTGTGGCGCTGGCCTCGCCTCGCGGCGGAGGGGCGTTACCCCTTACCTTGCCCTGTGGAGTCCGGACTTTCCTCGGCGGCTTTCGCCGACGCGACCGTCAGGCCTACTCGGCCGTCCCATTCTACCGGCCTTCGGCCGAATTTTGGTCCGTATTCAACATTCGCGCCATTTGGCTAACCAGCCGACTTGCTCGAGCCAGCTCCTTGTTGATCGTGATCCCAATCAGTTCGCCGTAATAGCTAAAGAGACGATCCTCTTGATCCTCACCCGTGAAACGACGGACATCCTCGGTGAGCTGCGCGATATCCAACAGGCCGCATCCCAAGTAGGCGCGGCGCCACTCCATGAGGATCACCCCGCGTGCGGTCAGCCGTGCGTGTGTGCACGCCAGCTCCCCGTGACAGAGCACCGTCGGAAGACTCGAGAGCACCCTCGCGGCAGCGCGTGCCTCCACATCGAGCGGGCGATCCGTGGCGGCACGCTCGACCGCGCGCTCGACGAGCTCGACGGGCGTGAGGGTTTTCACGCCGAGCGCTTTGAGCGCTGGGCCATCCGCCGCGACCGCCCGCTCGATCGCGCCTTTGGTCAGGACGATCGCGCGCGCGTCCTCGTGGCATGCGCTCGTCGTGTCGAGAAAGTCCTCGGTCATGACCCACGGCCAGGCCGGCACAGCGGGCGGAGGAGCGCCCCGCGCGAGCACCCGCGGTACGCGGTCGGTCTTACGCGCGAGGAATGGCAAAAGCTGAACCTCGAGCGAGTCGTCTTGCGGCACGCGCTTCAGCGCGAGGGAGCGCTCCACGCCGTCCTGGCTGAAGCGGATCCGCTCGACCTCGATCAGCGCATTCCTCGCAACGAGCTCGCTGCGCACGTCGGTCACATCGGCGCGAAGGCTCCGCGAAACGAAGGCGGTGAGCGGGTCCTGGCTCACCCGGTGATCTCGCCTTCGTCGATCGCGCGGTTGGAGAGCTCGTCTGCGGCGCCATTCTCGTCGCGTGGGACGTGGCGAATCTCACGTTCCTGAAAAGACGCAAGGAGGGCGCCGGCACGAAGCGCGAGCGGTACGAGGCCGGGATGCTTGATGCGCCAGAGCCCGCGCATCTGCTGTACCACGAGAAGCGAATCCATCCGCACATCAATCGCGCTTGCTCCGCGGCGCTTCGCTTCCTCGAGCCCCAGGATCAGCGCGCTGTACTCGGCGACGTTGTTCGTCGCATGGCCGAGAGGCCGGGCGAGCTCTGCCACAAGCTTTCCTTTGTCGTCGTACAGGACGGCTCCGGCGCCGGCCGGGCCGGGATTGCCACGCGCGGCGCCGTCCGCGTAGAGGACCAGCCTCACCCTCCGAAGAGCTGCGCCATCCGCGCGAGGTCGACGTTTCCGCCGGAGACGATCGAGACGACACGCTCGCCGGGCCGCAGCGGGATCTTTCCGGCGAGGAGAGCGCCGGTCGCAGCGGCCCCCGCCGGTTCGGCGACGAGCTTCGCGCGCTGCGCCAGGAAGCGCATGCCCTCGACGATGAGGCCGTCGTCGATCACGACGACGTCGGCGACGAGCCGCCGGATGATGTCGAGCGGAATGGTCCCCGCGATCGGAGCCGCGAGCCCGTCGGCGATCGTGTCGATCCGCTCGAGGCGGACGGGTGTTCCGGCGTCGAGCGCGCGCCTGATCGCCGCGGCGCCGGTCGGTTCGACGCCGATGACCCGCGCGCCCGGCCGCCGTGCCGCCACAGCGACCGCGACGCCCGCGATGAGCCCGCCACCGCCGACGCCGACCACGAAGACATCCGCGTCCGGGAGATCGTCCAGGACCTCGAGCGCAGCGGTTCCGTGGCCCGCGATCATCGCGGCGTCGTCATACGGGTGGAGGAAGTAGGCGCCGGAGCGCTCTTGGAGCTCTCCAACGAGGGCGATGAGCTTCGTCATGTCAGGCGCGAACACGATCTCCGCGCCGTAGCCGCGCGTCGCATCGACCTTCGCCTGGGGGGCGGTCTGTGGCATCGCGACCGTAACGGGAACGCCCGCGCTACGGGCCGCGAACGCGATGGCCTGCGCCGCGTTTCCCGCGCTCATTGTCACGATCCCCCGTTCGCGCTGCTCGCTCGAGAGCTTCGAGACCGCGTAGACGGCGCCGCGGGGCTTGAACGAACCCGTGCGCTGGAAGCTTTCGGCCTTGAGGTACGCGGCCGTGCCGATGCGCTCGGACAGGGACCGGCTCGAAAAGAGTGGAGTCCGATGGAGGACCGGCGTGACGATGTCGCGAGCGCGCTCGACGTCGGCGAGAGTGACGGAGATTGGCGTCCTCCACGGTGGGCCCGCCAGGGATCGAACCTGGGACCAGCAGATTATGAGTCCGCCGCTCTACCACTGAGCTACAGGCCCTAGGAGCGACGCGCGGGAGCTCGCTCACGCGGCGTCGCGACGACGGGCCTGGAGCCGCGAAGCGGCTACGGGCCCGAGCGCACAGCGAATTATCGATGACCGGCCCGCGGGCGACGCGCGACAGGCCCCAAGGCGGATCACGGAGAAAATCTTTCTGCAAAGCCGCACAAAGACGTGGACGTACCCGTTATAGTCCGTGCGGGGCTGGTGGCGCGTACGTTTCCGCGCGCTGTGGGGAGCACAGCAACTCGAAGCGGGCCCGGGCAAGGGGGTTCGCAAAGAGGAGAGCGCGGTTGGGCAACGTTATAGCGATCGCGAACCAAAAGGGCGGCGTCGGCAAGACGACGTGCGCGATCAATCTCGGCGGCGCGCTCGCGTCGCTCGGCCACGAAGTCCTCTGCATCGACCTCGATCCCCAGGCCAACCTCACGGTCGGTCTCGGTATCGACCTCAACACCGTCGAGCGCAGCATCGCGGACGTCCTCATCGATTCCAATGTGACGCTCGGGTCGATCATCCGGCCGACGAAGACGAAGAAGGTCGACGTCGCACCGGCGACGCTCGAGCTGTCTGCGGCCGAAGTAGAGCTCTTCAACGCGATCGGCCGCGAGATGGCACTGCGCGACAAGCTCGCACGGGACGTCGTCGATCGGTACGACTACGTTCTCATCGACTGTCCACCGACGCTCGGTCTGCTCACGCTCAACGCGCTCGTCGCGGCGACCGGCGTCATCATTCCGGTCCAGACGCAGTACTACGCGCTCAAGGGTGTCGCAGCACTTCTCAAGATCATCAAGACGGTGCAGACGCGGCTGAATCCGAACCTGAAGGTGTACGGCCTGCTTCCGACGTTCTACGACAGCCGAACCATCCTCGCGCGCGACATGCTCGACTCGCTGAAAGATCTCGGAGATCACCAGGTGTTCGCCACGGTGATCCGACAGTCCGTGAAGATCGGGGAAGCGCCCACCGCGGGCGTCCCGATCACTGTCTACGAGCCGCGAAGTGATGCGGCAAAGAGCTTCGTGGACCTCGCGAAGGAGGTGATCGGTGCTCACAAGTAATCGTCCGAGGAAGTCATTCCGCGATGCCGGCGACCGGATCTTCCAGCAGGAGACCGAGTCGCAGCCCGGCATCATCAGTCTGCTCGCCGCGCGAACGCCCACCGCCGTTCGCGATATCCCACTCGAGAAAGTGATTCCCAACCCAGGACAACCGCGGATGACGTGGCACGAGGACACGCTGGCCGAGCTCGCAGCTTCGATCCGCGAGCACGGCGTCCTGCAACCGATTCTCGTGCGTCCTGCCGGCGACCAGTACGAGATCATCGCCGGCGAGCGTCGCTGGCGCGCGTCGAAGCTCGCGGGCAAAGAGACGATTCCGGCGATCGTCGAGCGCTTCGACGATTCGACAGCCCTCGAGATCGCGCTCATCGAGAACCTGCAGCGCGAAGACCTTTCACCCCTCGACGAGGCGGTCATCTACAAGAAGATGACGGACGAGCTCGGGTATTCGATCCGGAACCTCGCGACGAAGCTCAGCAAAGACAAGGGCTACGTCGAGAACCGCCTGCGCCTCGCCTCAGCCCCGGACGACGTTCGGGACATGGTCGCGCAGCGCTACGACACACTCTCCGCCGCGTACGAGCTGATGAAGCTCGACAACAAGCGGCGGCGCCAGTCGCTCGCGAAGCAGATCATCGGCGGCAAGCTCACGCTCCTCCGCCTTCACGATCAGGTGGAGCGGATCCTCCATCCCGGCGAGAAGGCTCACCGCGCCGCCCCGGAGATCCCGCCGCTCCGCGACGATGCGCTCATCACCGCCACCCGCAAGCTCAACGAGTCTCTTTCCGAGCTTGCGCGCGCCATCGGAGACGATGGGCACGGCTCAATCGCCGAAGCCGACCGGCAGAACCTTGCAAAATTCCTCACGATCTCGCGAGCGCGACTCGACAACCTAGTGGCACGCCTCCGAACAGGGACTCGCGCCTAGCGAGCCCGAGCTCGCGCGGGAAGGCGAGCGGATGTCGGCAGTTTTGCGCGCGGGTTGAGGCTCGGGTGCCCCACGTGCTCGCGGGTCCCTTTGCCTGCGCACTTGTGCGTCCGGCGCACTCGCTGGACGGCAACTCCCGCTGCGCCGTGGGTCCCCACTCGCCTTCCCCGCGCGGCGGCGACTGGGGCCGCCCTAGAGTGAATTGGTGCGAGTCAGTTTCCGAAGCAGTGCAATCGGATTCGCGGTTATGAGCGGCGCGGTCACGCTCGCCGCGATGGGTCTATTCGTTCTCATGGATCCGCGCGCGCAAGCGTTCTGGGGAGCGCGCATCGGGGACGTCGTGAGCTTCGTGCGGTCGCTGTTCCCGCGTTAGGCGGCGCGGCCCAGGTCGACCGGGATCTCCTCGGTTACGGCGATAAGACGAGCCTTCTGCTCCTTGGCGTCACGCACGATCGATACAGCGGTCGCGACGATACCCACGGCCGTGAAAATCGCGAGTGCGGCGTCACCGGTCAAAAGGTCCATCATGCGAAATGGATAAGCACCTCTCATGCCAGCGTGGCGGGCAAGCGGGCCGTTACTTTGTCGTGACAATCGCTCAGGCAGCTTTGCGGGGCGGCCGTGCGCGGACCACTCGGACCTGGGCGACTCGGCGGCCGTCGACAGCGGTGACCTGAAACCGGTAGCCCTCGATCTCGATCGCGTCGCCGACGGCTGCCAGTCGGCCGAGGCGCCCGAACACGAGGCCGCCGACGGTGTCGTAGGGCTCGTCGGTCAGCTCGATGCCGAGCCGGTCACGGAGCGCCTCTAGTGAGGTGAGCCCATCGACGACGAAGGTTCCGGGTCCTTCCTCCTTGAAGGCCGGCGCCTCGCGATCGAACTCGTCGTGGACCTCGCCGACGAGCTGCTCGATGACGTCCTCGAGCGTGACCAGGCCGGCGGTCCCGCCGAACTCATCGAGGACGATCGCAAGCTGCACCCGCTGACGCCGGAACTCGGCAAGTGCCTGGTCGAGCCGCATGGTCTCCGGCATGACGGGCACCTTCCGCATGACGTCGCGCGCGCGAGTCCGGTTCTCCTTATCGACGCCGACGAGGTCCTTCACGTGGACGATGCCGATGATGTGGTCGAGGTCCTCCTGATACACCGGAAAACGCGAGAAACGATGTTTCCTCGCGGTGACGAGCACTTCGGCAACGGGCGTGTCGTCCGATACCGCGACGATCTCGGTACGCGGCACCATGACCTGCCGCACGATGCGGTCGGCGAACTCCATCGCGCGTCCCACGATCACGCGCTCGCTCTCCTGGAGCACGCCCTTTCGGGTCGAGACCGCGACGAGCATCTTGAGCTCCTCTTCGCTGTGGACGTTGACCTCGTCGGTCGGCCGGATGCCGGCGACGCGGAGGATCGCATTCGCGCTCGTGTTCACAAGTGCAATGAACGGGTACATCACTCGGTAGAAGAGGTGCAGCGGGTAGGCGCACCAGAGCGCGAGAGCGAGCGCGCGCTGGATCGCGAGGTACTTCGGGGCGAGCTCGCCGACGACGATGTGCAGGTAGGTGATGACCCCGAACGCCAGCGCGAACGAGATCACTTCCAAGAAGGGGGCCGGCAGCCACGTGAACACCGGGGCGAGGAGGGCTGCGACCGCGGGTTCGCCGATCCAGCCGATCGCGAGGGAGCAGAGCGTCACGCCGAGTTGAGACGCGGAGATGTACTGATCGAGCTTGTCCACGACGCTCGCCGAGAGCCGAGCGCGGGCGCTGCCCTGCTGGGCGAGCTCATCGAGCTGGGTCTTTCTGATGCGGACGAACGCGTACTCGGCCGCTACGAAGAACCCGTTCGCCAGAACGAGAAGCACGGTGAGGCCGAAAGCGACGAGCGCGCTCGTGTCCATGAGCGTGCGATTCTCGCACCTCCGCTAGGCTCATACCGTGCGCGTGCTCGTTCGTTTGTTCGCCTCATATCGCGAGGCGGCGGGCCGAGGACACTTCGATCTGGAGCTTCCCCCGGGAGCGACCGTGCGCGACGCGATCGCTCGCATCGTCAGACAGCACCCGCTGATCGCGGAGGGGCGTCAGGTGGTCATTGCCCGCAATCGCGAGTACGTCGGGCTCGATGAGCCGCTCGCCGACGGCGACGAGCTCGCGCTCATACCACCAGTGTCCGGAGGCGATGCGCGCACCCTGGCGCCGATCGCCGTGAGCGAGGCGCCGCTCTCGGTCGACGACGCCCTCGCGCTCGTCCGCGACGACGCGTTCGGCGGTGTGGTCGTCTTCCTCGGCACGGTCCGGAGCCAAAGCCGCGGGAAGCGAATCCTTCATCTCGGGTACGAGGCGTATGCCGAAATGGCCGAGGCGAAAATGCGGGAGATCTCCGATCGGCTCATGCGCGAGCACGGCCCCCTTCGGATCGCGATGCATCACCGTGTCGGCGATCTCGCGATCGGCGACATCGCCGTGATCGTCGCCGCGGCCGCTCCGCACCGCGACGCCGCCTTCGCCGCGGCGCGCTCCGCGATCGACGAGCTCAAGTCCATCGTGCCGATCTGGAAAAAGGAACACACCGAAGACGGCGCAATCTGGATCGAGGAGCACGCCTAGCCCCTGGCCCGGCACGAGTACGTACGTACTCGACGAGAGAGGATTCGCGTAGTTCCCACAACGTCCGGCCGGTCGAACGCGCCTACGTTCGGGCCATCTCAGCAAGGAGGAACGAGATGGCCACTCACGAACAGCGGAAGACCACGAAGCGACTCGCGAGGACCCTCGGCGTGCTCGTGATCGCCGCGAGCATGAGCCTCGTCGCCTGCGGAACGAGCGAGGTCCTGTCCGGAGCCAAAGCGGCACAGATCACCGGCGCGCATCAGTCGGTGGTCCGCGATCCGGCCAACCCGTACTGGTCCGGCAACAAGGCAACGCCCGAAACCGACGATGCGATCGACCAGCGCGCCTCACGCCCGCACTAATGCTGGAGCGTCGCGCTCCCGGACCTTCGCTGTCGAGGCCGGGAGCGCGACGCCGGTGCGGGGATCTCGAGTGTCAGAATCCATCTCGGGGAGGGCAACGTGACAACAGCGGACGCTGGACCGTTGGCGGATCGGCGGATCCTTTGCCCCGTTCTCATCGGACGGAGCGCCGAAATGAACCAGCTCGAAGTCTGTGTGCGCGATTGTCTCGGCGGCCGCGGCCGGACCGTCCTCGTGTCCGGCGAGGCTGGTGTAGGTAAGACGGCCATGCTGAGGGACTTCGTGAAAAGGGCACGCGCGATCGGCACGCGTGTGCTGGTGAGCGAGTGCACCGAGATCGAAGCCCGCCGACCGTTCGGTCCGTTCATGGATATCGCCCGCGCGGCGAACCGTGCGGACGCGCTGCCCGTCGCTTCGTCCGATACCGCCGCCGCCGCGGGCGATCGATATCGCCTCTACTCGGCCTTCGCCAATCTTTTCGGCGATCTAGCACGAGAACGACCGATCGTGATCGTGATCGAAGATCTGCAGTGGGCGGACGAAGCATCACTCGAGCTCTTCCCACATCTGGCGCGCAAGCTCCGTGACGTCGGCCTGCTGCTCATCGGCACCTACCGCAGCGATGAGCTTCATCGAAGACACCCACTACGCCCGGTGCTTGCCGAGCTCAGCCGGACTCGTGTCGCCGAGGACATTCCTCTTCGCCCGCTGGGTGAGGACGATGTCGCTGAGTTCCTCAGCGAAGCGATGCATCTCGGCCGGCCGCCGACGCCCGAATTTCGGCAGGCGATCCACCGGACATGCGAAGGGAATCCTCTGTTCATGGAGGAAGTCCTCCGCGCGCTCGTCGAGCGCGGAGACATCGAGCTCCGCGACGGCTCGTGGCGGCGCACGAAGGACGTCGCCGAGATCGCGATCCCCGACACGCTCCGCGACGCTGTCCTCGAACGATTTGCCTCGCTGTCCGCCGAGAGCCAGGGCATCTTGAGGCACGCCGCGGTCATCGGGCAGCAGTTCGACTTCGATCTTCTGAGCCGTGTCACCGGCGAGCGCGAAGAGCTCATCGTCGCTTCGCTCCGTGCGGCCATCGCCGTCCAACTGCTCCAGGAAGTCGGCAAGGATGGCGGCTCCGAGCAGTACGCCTTCCGCCATGCGCTCAGTCGCGAGAGCATCCTTATCGATCTTTTGGGCCGCGAGCGACGCCGCATACACGGAGCGGTGGGAGAAGCCATCGAGTCGCGGGTGGGCCGCTTATCGACAGCGCACGCCGAGGACCTCGCATATCACTTCGACCAAGCGGGCGACACGAAGCGCGCGTCGCTGTATCACGAAATGGCGGCCAATGAGGCGGCGCGGCTTTTCGCCTACCGGCGCGTGGTCGAACACCTGGATCGTGTCGCTGCGCTTGCGCCGGAGGGCGACCTCCACGTCGCCAATACGCAGCTCAGGCACGCCAAGGCCGCGCGAGGTGCTGAGGACGATACGCGCGCCGTCCGTGTCGCGATTGAAGCCCGCGAGCTCTTCTCTCAGGCCGGCGACGCGCGCGGGGAAGCGGATGCCCTTCTGGTGGCGGCGTCGTCGTACGCGAACCTCAGAGATTACGAGCGCGCGCTTGCGGCCGCCCGCGAGGCGGCGCGAATCCTCGGGCCGCACGGGGAGACCCCGTCCGTCGCGGCGGCCCACGGCGAGATCGCACGAACGGCCATGCTCACGGGTGACTGGACCAGCGCGATTAGATCTGCCGAGCTGGCGATCGCCATCGCGCGCTCGGTTGGCGCGGCGGATGTGGAAATTCACGCGGAGGTCACTCTCGGCGCGAGTATCGGAAGGCGGACGAGCGATCGCCGCGCCGAAGGCCTAGAGCGGCTGCGGTCGGCGATCGCGAGGGGCATCGCCGAGGGCGCGTTTCTACCGACCGATCGGGGTTTCGTCAATCTCTGCGATGCCCTTCGCTCTCGTTCGCCGGCGGATACGCAGCGGACCGCAACGGCGGACTACTCGGCCTACGCGCGAACGCACGGCTTCCCACGCTCTACCGCCCTGTGCTCTGAGGCCGACCTCCCGCTTGTCGATGGTGACTGGGATGCGGTTCTGCGTATAGCCGCTGAGGGCGCCGGTCAGGGGCATTACGCGGATTGGTTGCAGCTCAAGGAGGCTTTCGTTCGCGTTGGGCGGGCCGGACCCGCGTCGGGTCTCCCGCTCGTCGAGGATCCCCGCCGCAGGCTGGCGTTGCTCGGGTGGCCCAATCGCGATCCACAAGCTGTCCTCATATCGCAGGTGTTCGCTCTCGCGGGCGAGCACGTCAAATCCCTCGCATTCGCGGAGGATTACGCGGCCGCGGTTGAATCCGGCAATCCGGATCGACCTTTGGATGGACTCACGCTCTGCGCGATATACGCCGCGCGCGCGTTGGGCGACGGGTCTGCGCTGCGACGCTGGATAGGACTTGCCCTCGGTGCGCCTCAAGTGGTCCCGGCTCCGTTCGACGCGCAACGGGCCTACGCCACGGCCGAGCATCGTGCGAGCCAGGGAGACATCGACGGTGCGCTGCTCTCCCTGGACGAATCCGCTCGGATCTTCGCCGACGCGTTCGTCTTCGATTCTGTCTTTCCGCTAACGGCGATACGACTGCGACGGGTCGAGCTTCTTCTCGCACGGGCAAGCAGCTCTCGCGAAGCCGCGATCGCCGAGTTCGCTCTCGTGCTTTCCTATTGGCGCAAGGCCAAGGCAACGTGGTACCTGGGACAGCTGGAGCGTTGGGCTACCGCCCTCGGCTTGGCCTTCCCTGGGGAGGCATCCACCCCAGGAACCTCGGTCGCGCGCGCGGGACGTTCGCAGTTGACCCCGCGTGAGCGCGAGGTCGCGACGCTGGTCGGTTCCGGCCACTCAAACAAAGAGATCGCCGAGAAGCTCGTGATCAGCGAGCGGACAGCCGAAGCCCACGTCGAGCATATTTTGGCAAAGCTCGAATTCCATTCGAGAAGCGAGATCGCATCCTGGCACGCGGGAGGCAACCCGAGGCGCTCGGCATCATGACGCGACGCTCCCGCGTGACAGAATCCGAGGGTGGACCGAGCTTCACCTAGCGCCCTTGTTCGTCGACTCCAGGGGATCTGCGGCGACGAGAACGTCTTCTGGCGACCCGAGGATCTACTCGTGTGGGAGTACGACGCGGGCTTCGATCGCCGACCGCCCACGGCCGTCGCGCTACCGGGGTCGAGCGCGGAGGTCGCCGAGGTCGTGCGTGCGGCGCGTGCCGAAGGCGCGAGCATCGTGCCGCGCGGCGCGGGCACGGGTCTCTCCGGTGGGACGATCGCGTGCGCCGATGCGATCGTGGTGTCGACCGCGCGACTCCGCCGCATCGTATCGATCGACCGCGTCGCGCGGATCGCGGTCGTCGAGCCCGGCGTTCCGAACCTCGCGGTCACCGCGGCGGCGCGCGACGTCGGTCTTTTCTTTGCCCCGGACCCGGCGAGTCAGCGCATCTCGACCATCGGCGGCAACGTCGCGACGAACGCCGGCGGCCCCCACGCGCTGCGCTACGGGTCCATGACCAATCACGTGCTCGGCATCGAGCTCGTTCTGCCGACCGGCGAGTGCGTTCAATTCGGCGGCGAGGTCCCCGACCTCCCCGGATACGACTGCGTCCCGTTCATCGTCGGTAGCGAGGGGACCGTCGGGATCATCACGAAGGTCTGGCTGCGGCTGCTTCCCCTCCCCGAGGACGTGCGCACGTTCGTCGCGGTCTTTGCGGACATCGAGCACGGCGCGCGCGCGGCAAGCGCGATCATCGCGAGCGGCGTCGTCCCGGCAGCGATGGAGATGCTGGACCGAGTGACGATCGGCGCGCTCAACGCCGCCTTCGAGGTGCACCTGCCGGCCGACGCGGGGTCGCTTCTGCTCGTCGAGGTCGAGGGACTTCGCGAGGAGACCGCGGACTGGGCCACCAGCATCGAGCGCATCCTGCGAAAGAACGGCGCGACCGACGTGCGGTCGGCGGAGACGGCGGCCGAGCGCGAGCTCCTCTGGAAGGCGCGCAAGCTCGGCTACGCGGCGCTCGCGCGGATACGCCCGAACAACTATCTCCACGACGCGGTCGTCCCGCGGACAAAGGTGCCCGACGTTCTCCGCGAGGTGAACGCGATCGCCGAGCGATACGGATACGTGATCGCCAACATGTTCCACATCGGCGACGGGAACCTTCACCCGGTGCTGCTGTTCGACGCGCGGACCCAGCCGATCGACCGGGTGATGGAAGCGAGCGCGGAGATCCTCAAGGTCGCGATCGACGCCGGCGGCGCGCTCTCGGGCGAGCATGGGATCGGACTCGAGAAGAACCACTTCATGTTCTGGGTGTTCGGTCCGGAGGATCTCGACGCCCAGCGACGCGGGCGCGAAGCATTCGACCCCGATGGCACGATGAACCCCGGGAAGGTCTTTCCGGGCGGCGACGCCTGCGCGGACATTCCGACGGAGCGCACGAAGAGAGCGCTCGCCGAGGGCATGTGGGTGTAGCCCTGCGGGCAGAGGCGCACTCCATCGACGGCCTGGCCCCGGCGCGCGTCATCCGCGCGACGAGCGAGCCCGAGGTCATCGACGCGGTCCGCGGGGCGAACGAGCGCGGCGAAGCTATGGTGGTCAGCGGCGGCGCGACCCGTTTGAGCGTGGGCGATCCGCCCACGCGTTACGACGCGGCGCTGGACGTCTCCGCGCTGCGTGGAGTCATCGAGTACGAACCTGGCGATCTCGTCGCCACCGTGCGGGCGGGGACGACGCTCGCCGAGCTCAGCGCGGCACTCGCCGCGCATGGCCAGCGCTGGCCGGTCGAACCGGGCCTGCCCGAGCGGGCGACGGTCGGCGGCACGCTCGCGAGCGCGGCGGGAGGCCCGTCGCGCCTTCGGTACTTCCACCCGCGCGACTGGGTCATCGGTGCGAGGGTCGTTCTCGGCGATGGGACGCCGGTCCGGTCGGGGGGACGGGTCGTAAAGAACGTCACCGGGTACGACCTCACGCGATTCTGGAGCGGCACGTTCGGCACGCTCGCTGCCATCGTCGAGCTCACCTTGAAGCTCACGGCGGTCCCCGAGCGCACGGTGTCCCTTGTCGCTGAGCTCGACGTCCCCGAGGCATTCCGAGCGGCAAAGGAGCTGCACGCGAGCGGCCTTCCGCTCGATGCCCTCGCGATCGTCACAGGCGAGACGGTCGGGTCCGTGGGTGCACGCGCGGATGCGGCGCTCATCGTCCGCCTCACCGGGCCGGCCGCCGCGGTGCGGCGGCTCGGGCGTGAAATCCGCGAACGCGTGCGCTGCCGCGACGTCGCGAACGAGGTGTGGGACCAAGTGGCGGCGCTGCCGCTCGAGGCGAAGTGGGCGGCGCGTCTTGCGTGGCCGGCGAGCGGCCGACCGGATATTGAGTTCGCCGGGTACGCAGCGGTGATCTATCCAGCGAGCTCGACCGCCTATCTCCTGCGCTCCATCGATCGCGCCACGTTCAGCGCGGTCCGCGCTTCGCTCGAGGCGGCGGGCGGCATCGCCGTATTGGAGCGCGCGAGTGCGGACTACAAACGCGACGCGGGCGGAGCCTGGGGTGCGCCACGCGTGCCACTGGGCATCGCGAGGGCGCTCAAGGAACGCTTCGATCCGCGCGGCGTGCTCGCGCCGGGACGGCTGCCCGCATGACCACCGCGTTCGACACGACTGGGCTGGAGCGATGCATCCACTGCGGGCTCTGCCTCGAGGCCTGCCCGACGTACAAGCTCACGCAGCTCGAGACTGAGTCCCCGCGCGGGCGCCTCCATCTCATGGGCGCCATCGCGGACGGGCGGATCGATCTCGCCCGGAGCGACGCCACCGTGCTGCACCTCGACCGCTGCCTCGCGTGCCGGGCGTGCGAGGCGGTCTGCCCCTCGGGCGTGCCGTACGGTCGCCTCATCGAGGAAACGCGCGCCGCCGTCGCACAAGCGCGCGGTATCTCACCGCTCGGCCAGCTGCTGCTCTGGTCCGTCTCGCGGCCGTGGGTCCTCCGCGCGATGGCCGCGGTCCTGTCGATCTCGGAACGGACCGGCCTGCGCACGCTCGCACGTCGATTCCTGTCGCCGCGCCTGCGGCGGATCGACACGCTCGCGCCACCGGTGGGCCGTCCGCGATACCGGCCGGTCGAGGTCGAGTCGCCGCGTTCGTCCGTCGCGCTGCTGCTCGGGTGCGTGATGCGCGCGTCGTACGGTGACGTACACACCGCCACCGCGCGGGTGCTCGCGCACTTCGGGGTCGAGGTCATCGATGCGCCGGACCAGACCTGCTGCGGCGCGTTACACGCGCACGCCGGCGATAAAGAGGAGGCCATTCGGCTCGCGAAGCGAACCATCGTCGCGTTCGAGCGGGCCGAGGTCATTCTCGTCAATGCCGCGGGCTGCGGCGCGCACCTCAAGAGCTACGCGCACCTCCTCGAGAACCGGCCGAACTGGGCGGAACGCGCCACGGCCCTCGCGTCACGAGTTCGCGACGTAAGCGAGTTCCTGGAGACGATCGTCGGCGACGAGACGTTCGGCGAGCTCGCGATGCGCGTCACCTATCAGGACCCTTGCCATCTCGCGCACGCGCAGGGGATCCGAGCGGAGCCCCGGGCACTGCTCTCGCGGGTCCGCCGTCTCGAGCTCGTCGAGATGGCCGGCGCCGACGTGTGCTGCGGGAGCGCCGGGTTCTACAACCTCGCCCAGCCTGACTACGCCGACCGGCTCCTCGAGCCGAAGATCGACGCGATCCTCGCCACGCGGCCGGATGCGGTCGTCACCGGGAATCCCGGATGCATGCTGCAGCTCGCCGCCGGGCTGCGCTCGCGCGGACGCGCCGATATCCCGGTGCTGCACCTGGTCGAGGTGCTCGACCGCGCGCTCGCCGCCACATGAGCGGGCGCCGCGCGCTCACGATCCTTCTCGCAACGCTCGCGACGGTCATCGCGGTGCTCGCGCTTCTGCTCATCCCGGTGTCGATCGCGCTCGGCCGTTACGTCAACGTCCTCGGGGAATTCCTCGTGCTCGTCGCCTGCGTGGGGTACGTCGCGCGTGTCATGCGCGCCGACCGGCGCCGCCGGCGCGAGGCGGAGGCCCTCCTTCCGCCCGAGCGCAGGCCCGAGCGCCGGGTCCCGCGGAGTCCGATCACGTTCCAGCTCCGCGAGACGGCCTTCGCGTTCGTTGCTTGGTTCGTGCTCGTCGCGGCCTTCAACGCGTTCATCGTCGGACTAGGCCCGGTCCCGAACGTCGGCATCGCGGTCTTCGCGGCATTCATGCTCGCGACGTTGACGGTGACGGGGAGGCACATGATGTTCCGCTTGACCGCCGAGGAAGAGACACCACCGGAGCGTTGAGGACCGCGCGCCGCTAGAGTCCGGCGAATGGATCTCGGCGTTCAGATCGAGCCGCAGTTCGGCTTCCAGTTCGACGACATCGTTGCGATCGCGAACGATGCCCGCGCCGCGGGATTCACACGACTGTGGGTGTCGGACCACTTCTTCAACGATGCCGAGGCGGTGACGACCGATTGCCTCGAAGCGTGGAGCCTCTTGGCCGCACTCGCAGTCAAGACCGAGGGGATCCGGATCGGCGCCATGGTTACGTGCCAGTCGTACCGCAACCCGGCCCTTCTCGCGAAGATCGCGGCGGGCGTCGACGTCATGAGCGGCGGGCGTCTCGACTTCGGCGTCGGCGCCGGCTGGAAGGAGATCGAGTACCGGGCCTACGGGTACCCGTTCCCGGACGGGCCGACCCGAGTCACTCAGCTCCTCGAGACGCTCGAGATCTGCACGAGGATGTGGCGGGAGAAGCGGGCGACCTTTCACGGGAAGCACTACCGGATCGACGATGCGCTCTGCTCACCGAAGCCGATGCAGAATCCACTGCCGATCTGGATAGGCGGGTCGAAGCCTCGGGTCATGCGCGCCGCCGCGCGCTATGCGACCGCTTTCAACTTCAACCTCGGCACCTCGGCACGGACGGAGACGCTGAAGACAGCGATGCGCCAGATGGACGACATCTGCAAAGGCGTGGAGCGCGACCCGTCGACACTCCTCCGGAGCTCGTTCCTCATGTCGACGGTCGGATCGACGTCGACGCGCAGCGAAGCCCTGCTCAACGAGTTCGCGAAACAGGAAGGGACGACTCCGGCGAAAATCCTCGAGCAACGGCCGGGACTCTTAAGGGAAACGCCGGAGCGTGCGCTCGGCCGACTTCGCGAATACGCCGCGGTCGGGATCGCGCACGCCAACATCATGTTCCAGCCGTACGGGTCAGAGCGAGAGCAGATCGCCGCTCTCGCCGGGATCACCGCGAAGCTCGCGTAGACATGCCGCGACCACCGATCTGGCTCGTAACCGGCGCGCCCGGCGCCGGAAAAAGCACGGTGTCGGCTGAGCTCTGCCGAAGGTTCCCACTGGCCATGCATATCCCCGTCGACGACATTCGCGACTGGGTGCGGTCTGGCTTCGCGAATCCGGTCGAGTGGACGGCCGAGACGAGCCGACAGTTCGCTCTGGCAAGACGTGGCGCCGCACGGATCGCCGCCGATTACGCCGACGCGGGATTCGTTGCCGTACTTGACGACGTCGTCCGCGAGTCAGAGCTCGGGCAATACACGGACTACCTCGGAAAGACCGCGCTTCGTAAGGTGCTGCTCAACCCGAGCCTCGAGACCGTCTTGGCGCGTAACGCCGCGCCCGGAAGAAAGCCCTTCGACTCGAGCGTTCTTGAAGCCGCATGCCGCGGCCTGCACCCGCTCCTCCTGGCGGAGAACACTGTTGAGCGCGGATGGGTCGTGATCGATTCGACCGATATGACAATCGACCAGACGATCGAGGCGATCATGCAGACGTAGCGACTCCGAACGAAGCCGGTGGAATGTGGTGCGTACTGAGCAGCGCCGGGGTCTTTGGAGCGAGCGGCCCCTAGCGGGCGGTCCAGCGCGATCCCACGAGGGGCCGAGCGAAGAAGACCCCGGCGCTGCTCAGGCCTCGACGTGTAGGACCCGCGGCTTGCCCTAGTCCCTCGGTCGTTTGGTGTGGTGATCCGTTTGGCGCTGGTAGGCGGACGCGAGAGCGACGAGGAGCGGCTCGCTGAAGGGCGGTCCGACGAGCTGCAGCCCGACCGGCAGTCCATCGGTCGCAAAGCCGCACGGAAAGAAGATCGCGGGGACGCCGGCGAGATTGCCAGCGGCGATGAGCCCGATGTTCCCAAGACGCCGGTTCGGGGGCGGTGTCGCGCTCGCGGTCGTCGGCGGGCTGTCGAGCGGCTGCGTGATCGGCGTCGCCGTGATCGCGCGACCCACCGAGAGGATCACGTCGACGTCGCGGAACATCGAGTCGAGCGCGTCCTGGAGGCGTGTGCGCATGCGCATCGCGTGCAGGTAGTCGCGCGCCTTCGTCTCGAGTGCGGCGCGGAGACCTGCTTTCTGCCGCGCGTCGATGAGCTGCTCGAATCGCTTGCCCTCGATGAGCTCGGCGAAGATCTCCGCACCTTCAGATCCGTAGACCGTCTGCACCATCGGCCCGTACGGCATCGCCGGCAGCGCCGCGCGGACGAAGTTCGGGGCGATCTTCTTGAACTCGGCCACGCCCTTCTCGAGCGCGTCTCTTGCCTCGGTCGAGGCATGGTCCGCGATGTCCTCGTCCGCGAACGCGATCCGCGCCCGTTTCGCGGCGGTCGCCGCGGCGCGCGACGTCATGGGTTTGAACCGTTTCCCGCTCGTCGTGCGGTCGGCGGCGTCGGCTCCGGCGATCGCCTCGAGCACGGCCGCACAGTCATCTGCCGTTCGGGCCATCGGTCCGAGCTTGTCGAGCGTCCACGAAAGGGCCATCGCGCCCTTTCGGGAGACGAGGCCGTACGTGGGACGGAGGCCGGTGACGCCGCAGTACGCGGACGGCGTGCCGATCGAGCCCGATGTCTCGGATCCGATGGCGAACGGCACGAGCCCGGCCCCGACCGCGGCACCCGATCCGCTCGACGAGCCCCCGGACCAGCGCTCGGTATTCCATGGATTGCGGCCGGGGCCCTGGAGGGATGCGCTTGGGTAGCGATATCCACCGCCGCCGGCGAGCTCGACCATGGCGAGCTTCGCGGCGAGCACGGCACCGCTCTTCTTGAGCTTGGCAATGACGGTCGCGTCCTCGCCGATGATCTGGTCGCGGTACGGCGGCGCACCCCACGTCGTCGGCGCGCCGCGCGCCGCGAGCAGGTCCTTCGCGCCGTAGGGGATCCCGGTGAGGGCGCCGCCTTGTTTCTTTCCGAGCGCGCTATCGGCCCGCTTCGCCTCGTCGAGCGCGCGCTCGGGCGTAAGCGCGGCTACCGCGTTGTATTTCGGTCCGAGCCGTCCGAGGAGATCGAGCGACGCGCGATGGGAATGCGTTGCGCTCGCAGCTCCGTCGCCGCTTTCTGCACGATCTCGCGCGCTTCGTCCGCGAGCCGCGCGGGATCATCGATGTTCCGTTCGTCCAGAGGCACCGTGAGTGCGCAGGATAGCGTGCTAGGCTCGGCGAAGGAGTCGAAGGCCGTGCAATACCGCCGTCAAAGCCTCGTCGAGCGTCCGTTGTCCCCGCGCGACTACGACATGCCGGTGGGTTGGTGGGGCTGGAACTGGGAACCGCCTGTTCCGATGTCGGTGACCGAGCTCCTCGAGGCGCGGAACATGGATGCGCGCACCGCGGCGCTCTGCGGGATGGTGCTCGAGGCGCACGGATCGATCCTCATCGCGGCGGAGCAGCCGCATTCGGGAAAGACCACGACGCTCACGGCATTACTCGACTTCCTTCCAAACGACGTCCGCCGCATATTCCTGCGCGGTTGGGTCGAGACGTTCGACTACCTGAAGCAGACCGCCCCCGAGCGCACGATCCTTCTCGGGAACGAGCTGTCCTCTCACCTGCCCGTGTACCTTTGGGGCCCGAAGGCTGTCCGCGCCTTCGAGACCCTTCGGAAGGGCTACGCGCTCGGCTCGACGCTACACGCCGATAGTGCAGACGAAGCGATCGCGCAGCTGACCGGCGAGCTCGGGGTCGCGCCGGGCGATCTCGCCCGCGTCGATCTCCTCATGGTGATGCGGGTGTACGCGACCATCGGCGGTCAGTACGCGCGCCGCGTCGTGACGCTGCATCGCCTGACCCCACGGGACGGGACCGGCCTCCGGCTTCTGCCGCTCGTCGAGCACCGCGAGGCAACGGACGAGCATGAGCACGACGAGGACGCCGAGCTTGAGCTCGTGGCGAAGCGCCGGCACGAGGACATCGATGTCGTGGCGGCGGAGCTGGAGCGTCGCACGGGTTTTCTCTGCGACCTGCTCCAGACGCGACGCCGCGAAATTCCCGATGTCCGCGCGGCCCTGGCCGAGTACCGTGGAGAGGCGACACCGATCGATATGCGAGGAGATCCGACCGTATGACACAAGCCACGACCATCGGCGCGCTTCGCGAGACCGGCTACAGGCCGAAGACCGTGAAGGAAGAGCTCCGCGGGAACCTCATCGCGGCGCTCGCCGCGAAGCGCGAGATGTTCAAGGGCATCGTCGGATACGAGACGACGGTCATCCCGCAGATCGAGAACGCGATCCTCTCGGGGCAGGACATCATCTTTCTTGGAGAACGCGGCCAGGCGAAGACGCGCATCGCGCGGCGGCTCATCGAGCTCCTCGATGAGACCGTACCCGCGATCGCCGGCTGCGAGATCAACGATGATCCCTTCGCTCCGATCTGCGCAGCGTGCAAGTACCGTGTCGCCAACGACGGCGACTCGGTTGAGCTTGTGTGGCTCACACCGGATCAGCGGTACAGCGAGAAGCTCGCGACCCCGGACATCTCGATCGCCGATCTTATCGGCGAGGTCGATCCCATCAAAGTCGCCGAAGGCCGGTACCTGTCAGACGAGATGACGATCCACTACGGTCTCGTGCCCCGAACCCACCGCGGGATCTTCACGTTGAACGAGCTCCCCGACCTCGCCGAGCGCGTCCAGGTCGGCCTCCTGAATGTGATGGAGGAGCGCGACGTGCAGATCCGCGGCTACAAGGTTCGGCTTCCGCTCGATCTCTTCGTGGTGGCGTCGGCGAACCCCGAGGACTACACCAACCGCGGCCGGATCATCACGCCACTCAAGGACCGCTTCGGTTCACAGATCCGCACCCACTACCCGAAAGAGATCGCGACCGAGGTCGGCATCATGGAGCAGGAGCGGCAGGTCTTCGTCGACGAAGGCATCACCACGATCGTGCCGGCTTACATGAAGGAGCTCCTCGCGGAGATCTCGCAGCTCGCCCGGCGTTCGCCCGAGATCTCGCAGCGGTCCGGCGTTTCGGTCCGCGTGACCGTCGCCAATTACGAGAACCTCGTGTCGGCGGCGTTCAAGCGCGCGCTCCGCACCGGCGAGACGAGCGTCGTGCCGCGGATCAGCGATCTGCCCGCGGTCGTCGCGTCGACCGCAGGCAAGATCGAGCTCGAGTCAGTCGGCGAGGTCTCCGAGGAGCGCGTCATCGACCGGCTGGTGCAGCGTGCGGTTCTCAACGTCTTCAACCGGACGTTCTCGCTCGTCGAGTTCGATTCGCTCCTCGCGGCGTTCCAGCGCGGCGCGACGATGCATGTCTCGCCCACGCTCTCGAGCCAGGAGTACGTGAAGCAGGCGCTTCAGATACCGGGAATGAAGGGCGCGGTCGCAAAGCTCGGTGCGACCGGGAATCCCGCGGCGATCGCGGCCGCCGTCGAGTTCGTCCTCGAGGGTCTCCACCTCAACCGCAAGCTGAACAAGGAGCGTGGCGAGACCCGCTCCACCTTCAGAGCCTGATGCAGGATCCCGCCCCGAGCGATCCGCGCAACGATCCGCCCGGGCTGGCGCAGCCCTTCAGCGACGTTCGGTACTCGCGCTGGGACGGCACCCAGCGCCTCGACGCGCTCGAGGCTGAGGAGCTTCTCGGCGCGATGGCGGACGAGCTTCTCTCCGGCGGCGATCTCGAGGACGCCATGGCGCGCCTCTCGCGCTGGGGCATACCCGGTCGGATGGAGGGCCTCAAGGACCTCCTCGAACGGCTGCGCACCGCGAAGCAGCGGCGTGCGCAGCGGCACGATCTGTCGAAAACCTTCGACGAGCTCAAGGAGAAGCTCGAGGAGGTGAAGAAGCTCGAGCGCGAGGGACTCGATCGGCGGCGCAACGCGGAAGCGCCGAACGAACAGCTCAAGGCGGCGATGGAGAAGCTCGCGTCCGAACGAATGGCCCAGCTCGACGCATTGCCTGAGGATTTCGGACGCGCCGTACGCGCGCTCAAGGACTACGAATTCGTAGAACCGAAGGCGGCTCAGAAATACCAGGAGCTTCTCAAGGAGCTCCAGCAGCAGGTCCTCGGCTCGTACTTCAAGAACATGCGCGAGTCGCTTCAAAACCTGACGCCGGAGCAGCTCGAGCGCACGCGACAGATGATCCGGGACCTGAATCGCGCGCTGAAGGAGCGCATGGAGGGCGGCGAACCGGACTTCGAGGCGTTCCAGCGGCAATACCCCGAGCTCGCCGGGGGCGCGAAGGACTGGGACGATCTCCTCCGCCAGCTCGCGCAGGGCATGGCTGCGATGCGTTCGCTGTGGCAATCCATGTCCTCGGACATGCGCTCGCAGCTCGAGGAGCTGCTCGGCGCGGCCTTCAACGATCCGGGTTTGCAGGATGCGATGAACGATCTCGCCGAGACGCTCGGTCAGCTCATGCCGATGGACGGCTACGACCACGCGACGTCCGGCGACGAGCCGCTCACGCTCGCCGAGGCGCTCGGACTCATGGACGAGATGAACCAGATCTCGGACATGGAGGACACGGTCCGTGGCGCGCGAAACTCCGACGACCTCGAATCGCTCGACCGCGACCAGGTCGAACGTCTGGCGGGGCCCTCAGCGCGGCAGGCGCTCGACGAGCTGCGCCGTATGACCGAGCTCCTCGAGGAAGCCGGACTCATTCGCAAGGACGGCGAGCGCTACGAGCTGACGCCGCGCGGGATCCGCAAGATCGGCCAGCGCTCGCTCGAGGAGATCTTCTCCACACTCAAGAAGGACGCGTTCGGTGGGCACCGCTCGAAGTCGCGCGGCCGCGGAGGTGATCCGACGGACGAGCTCAAGACCTATGAGTTCGGCGATCCGTTCCTCCTGGACCTGCCGGGGACCGTCCGCAACGCGGTGATCCGCCAGGGCGCGAAGGTCCCCGTGAAGCTCACCGCCGACGACTTCGACGTCTACCGCACCGAGCTGGTCACGCAATCGGCCACCGCGATCCTCGTCGACGTGAGCCGCTCGATGCTCTTTCGCGGTTGTTTTCTCGCCGCCAAGAAGGTCACGCTCGCGCTCGACTCACTGATCCGCTCGACGTTCCCCAAAGACGACCTCTACATCGTGGGCTTCTCCGCGTACGCGACGCAGCTCAAGCCCGCCGATCTTCCGCGGCTCACCTGGAACGAGTACGTGTATGGGACGAACATGCAGCACGCGTTCGAGACGGCGCGCACGCTTCTCTCTCGGTCTCGCGGCAAGAACAAGCAGATCATCCTCATCACCGACGGCGAGCCGACCGCGTACTTCGAGCCCGGGGCCACGTATCCGCAGTTCAACTACCCGCCGACGAAGCGCACGTTCGAGGCGACGCTCCGCGAGGTGATCCGCTGCACGCGCGAGAGCATCACGATCAACACCTTCATGCTCGCCCGCGGTCATTACCTCGTCGACTTCGTCAATCAGATGTCGAAGATCAACAATGGGCGGGCCTTCTACGTTGAACCGGAGCATCTCGGCGAATACGTTCTCGTCGACTACGTTTCTCACAAACGCCGCCGCGTCGCCTAACGCGGCACTTTCTCGATCACGAAACCGCGGGTCCTGTCCC
>WNGC01001867.1_pt1 | contig 22271 bp, 15 predicted proteins | sample 5400051 | NCBI WGS metagenome assembly WNGC01 (sample SAMN13153368, study PRJNA577476) | soil metagenome | isolation source: 20 cm soil or saprolite under grassland replicate 2 | place: USA:California | collected 2016-06-15
CGCCGCTCCTCGCGCTCCTCGCTCAGCGTGCGCTCGCTCGTCGCGAGCTCGGCGGCCAGCGCCTGCGCGCGCGCGAGCTCGGCGGCGGCGCGTGACAGCGCCTCCTCGGCCGCCTCGCTCTCGCGCGCGATGTCTGCGGCGCTCTGCTGCAGCCGCTCGCCGCGCTCGCTCACTTCCTCGGCGCGCGCCTGGGTCGCCTTGAGCCGGCCGAGGAGCTCGGCGTGCCTCTGCTGTGCGGCCTGCAGCGCCGTCTGGGTGCGCTCGCGCTCGGTCTCGGCCTGCGCTTGCCGCTCGCGCGCCGCGGCGAGCTCTGCTTCGGCCTCCGCGACCCGCTGGTCGGCTTCCGCCGACGCACCGCGCAGGCTCCTCAGGCGGTGCTCGCGCTCGAGAGTCCCGGCCCGCGGGTCGGCGCCGCGGCTGACGCGCAGCCAGTCGCGGCCGACCCACTCGCCCGCGGCCGTGATGAAGGAGCGTCCGTCGACCAGGGCGCCGCGCGCCGCGAGCGCCTTGCCGAGCGATTCGGCCGTCGACACCGCGGCGAGCCGCGCGATGACCGCCCGCGGACCCTTGACGTGGGCGGCGAGCGTCTTCGCCTCAGCACCGCAGGCGCGTTCGCCGCTCTCCACCAGGGTGAGTCGCCCCGCGGCGAGACCGGCGAGCGCGCCCGAGAGCTCCTCCAGCCGCTCGACGCACACGGCCTCCAGGTAGTCGCCGAGCGCGGTCTCGACGGCGCGCTCCCAGCCCGGCTCGACTTCGAGATCCGCCGCGAGCCGCGGCCGCGCGGCGAGGCCCGCACCGCGCAGCCACTCGGCGGCCTGCCCCGCATGATCCGAGAGCGCCGCCGCCTGCAGCGCCTCGAGCGAGGTGAGCTCGCCGCGCGCCGCTTCGCGCGCGCCGCGCGCGCCCTCGAGACGCTCCTCGCAGCCGAGCTGCGCGGTGCGCAGCGCCTGCACCCGCGCCTGCGCCTCGGCGAGCGCGGCCGCGTACCGCTCGCTCGCGCGACGCGCCTCGGATTCCTCGAGCGCCAGCTGGCCGAGCTGCGGGCCGCCATCCTCCGCGCCGAGACTGAGCCGCTCTCCGGCGAGCCGCTCGGCCTGCGCCCGAAGCTGCCGCAGCTGGTTCTCGAGTTGCTCGATGCGGGTACGCTCGACCTCGGTGGTCTGCTGCGCCCCGCTCGCCGCCCGCGTGTGCTCTTCCCAGCGCTGCTGCCACTCCTGGAGCGCCTGCTCGCTCGCCTCGAGCGCCGCGCCGGTGCGCTGCTCGGCCTGCTGCGCGGCCTCGCGCTCGGGCGCGAGCCGCGCGATCTCCGCACGCACCGCGGCGAGCTCGCCCTCATCGCGGGCGATGTGCGCCGCGAGCTCCCCGAGTGTCACCTGCGCCTGCCCGAGATCCGCGCGCTGGCGCTCGCGCAGCTCGCGGGTGTGCTCGATCGACTGCTCGAGCCGCGAGATGTCGGCTCCGACCTGGTAGTAGCGGCCCTGCACCGCCGACAGACGCTCGCCGTGAGCGGTCTGCACCGCACGCTGCTTCTCGATCGCGGCCTCGGCGGCGCGCTGCGCGGCGAGCGCCTCCTGCATGGCGAGCTCGCGCCCGCGCACCGCGGCGTCGTGCACCTTGCCGCCGCTGTCGAGGTCCCGCAGGCGCAGCGCCAGGAGCTCCGCGGCGAGGCGTCGCTCCTGCTCCTTGAGCGCCTGGTAGCGCCGGGCGGTCGCCGCCTGACGCTGCAGGTGCCGGATCTGCTTCTCCACCTCGTCCCGCACGTCCTGGAGCCGCTCGAGATTCTCGCGGGTCTCGGCGATGCGCGCCTCGGTCTCCTTGCGCCGCTCCTTGTAGCGCGAGACACCGGCGGCTTCCTCGACAAAGGCGCGCATGTCCTCGCTCTTCGCCTCGATGACGCGCGAGATCGTGCCCTGCTCGATGATGGCGTAGCTGCGCGAGCCGAGCCCCGTGCCGAGAAACAGGTTGGTGATGTCCTTGCGCCGGCAGCGCACGCCGTTGATGAAGTACGCCGAGGTGTCGTCGCGCGCCACCTGGCGCTTCAGCGAGATCTCGCCGTAGCTCGCGTAGGCGCCGCCGATCTTGCCGTCGGAGTTGTCGAACACCAGCTCCACGGAGGCCATGCCGACCGGCTTGCGCGCGGCGGAGCCATTGAACACCACGTCCGCCATGTTGTCGCCGCGCAGATGCTTGGCGGAGAGCTCGCCCATCACCCAGCGCACGGCGTCGATGACGTTCGACTTGCCGCAACCGTTGGGACCGACGACACCGGTGAGATTGCTGGGGAAGGTTATTTGGGTGGGATCGACGAAGGACTTGAAGCCGGCGAGCTTGATCTTGGTCAGCCGCATCGCGCCTATCTTCCGCCTCCTGGGCGGCCCCGAGGATGGTGTAGTGTAGAGGAATATGCCCACGACGCCCACCAGGGCTCTCGAGACCTTCGCGAACCCCGCGCCTGATCGCGACTACACCATTCGCATGCAGATTCCCGAGTTCACGTGTCTGTGTCCGCGCACAGGGCAGCCGGACTTCGCGACGCTGGATCTGGAGTACGTGCCCGACCGGCTGTGCGTGGAGCTGAAATCGCTGAAGCTCTATATCTGGTCGTTCCGCGACCGTGGCGCGTATCACGAGGCGGTCACGAACGAAATTGTCGATCACCTCGACGCGACGCTCCGCGCGCGGTTCCTGCGCCTCACTGCGCGCTTCAACGTGCGCGGCGGAATCTGCACGACCGTTGTCGCGGAGAGACGACAGAACGCCTGGGAACCGCAGCCAAAGGCGGTCCTGCCGTAAAGTCCCGCGGCCGCGCTTTTGGGGTGGTGCTCACCTCGCTTCCCGCGGCGAGCACCGCCGGCCAACATCCCGGGCACGGGTCCTCAGCGTCCGCGGATGCGCCCGCGGCGGCGCAGCGCAGCGCACCCGCGCGGAAGCGCGGCACCCGCGGAGGGCGCACATCAGGTAAACCACCACCCCGAAAGAGCTCGGGTTTCACCACCTGTACAGCCCGGGGACCGCCGGTATAATCGCGCGTTCTTCACGAGGCTGATGCCGATTTGAGGAGCCATTAGATGCCGGCCAAGAGACCAGCGCCTAGGTCCGCGAAGGGCAAGAAGGCGGCCAGCCGGCCAGCGGTCAGAAAGGCGACCGCGCACAAGCCCGAACCGCTGCGTGTGAGAGCGGTGGCGGCGCCGCCGCACAAGGCCGCGCCGCCGCACAAGACCGCGCCCCCGCCGAAGAAGCCCGGCGCGGCCGCACCCGCCGCCGCCAGCGAGCCGGCTGCCGAAACGAGAAAGCCGCTGCGCCCCGGGGCTCCCGCGAGCCCGCCCCGCGCCGCGACCTCGATGCTCGGCGGCAACCGCGTCGGGCCCGCGCCCGCTGCGACGGCCGACGGCGAGGACGCCGAGCTGGTCGAGCCGGGAAGCCTGCTCGCCGGTCCCCGCAACGTCCAGCCGTACATCGCCAAGCGGGGCGAGCAGTACATGAGCAAGGAGCAGCTCGACCACTTCCGCAACATTCTCAACAGCTGGAAGCGCGACCTCATGGTCGAGGTGGATCGCACCGTCACGCACATGAAGGACGAGGCGGCGAACTTCCCGGATCCCAACGACCGCGCAACGCAGGAGGAGGAATTCAGCCTCGAGCTGCGCACGCGTGACCGCGAACGGAAGCTCATCCGCAAGATCGACGACGCCCTGAAGCGCATCGAGGATGGCTCCTACGGCTACTGCCTCGAGACCGGCGAAGAGATCGGGATCAAGCGCCTCGAGGCGCGCCCGGTGGCCACGCTCAGCATCGAAGCCCAGGAACGCCGCGAACGGCGCGAGCGCCAGTACGGCGACCGCGACGACCGCTATCGCTAGAGCACCCCGGGCCGCGCGGGCGGACTACGTCGGGCGCTTCGCGCCCTCCCCGACCGGATCGCTCCATCTCGGCTCGCTCGTCGCCGCGGTGGGCAGCTTCGCCGATGCCCGCAGTCGCGGCGGCCGCTGGCTGCTGCGGATGGAGGACCTGGACGCATCCAGGGTGATTCCCGGCTGCGCCGAGCGCATGCTGCGCATGCTCGAGGCCTTCGGGCTCACCTGGGACGGCGCGGTCGAGTACCAGAGCGCCCGCACGCATCACTACGGCGAGGCCCTCGCCACCCTCGAGGCGCTCGGCCTCACCTTCGAGTGCAGTTGCACGCGGACCGAGCGCAATGCCGACGGCGGTTATCCGGGCACGTGCCGCAACGGACCGAAGAGCCGGGGAGCCACTGCCACGCGCTTTCGCGTCGATGACGGAACCGTCTGCTTCGAGGATCGCGGGCAGGGGGAGTGCCGCTTCGAGCTGCGCGAGCGCGGGGACGTCATCATCCGCCGCCGCGACGGGGCGTTCGCCTATCAGCTGGCGGTGGTCGTGGACGATGCGCTGCAGGGGGTGACGGACGTCGTCCGCGGTGCCGACCTGCTCGACAGCACGCCCTGGCAGATCGCGCTGCAGGGGGCATTGAGGCTGCCCACCCCGCACTACCTCCACCTGCCGCTGGTCACGGAGCCCGGCGGCGCGAAGCTCGCCAAGGCCCGGCGCTCCGTGGCGCTCGATCCGCGCGCCTCAGGCCGGGAGCTGCACGAGGCCCTCAGGCTCCTCAACCAGGACCCTCCGGACACGCTCAAGCTCGAGTCACCCAGCCGGGTGCTCGAATGGGCCTGCGCCCACTGGGAACTGGACCGGTTCCACGGCGTGCGGGAAGTCCGCGCCACCACCCCCGGCGCCGACTGAAGCGGAGTCTCCGGAAGCGCGCTCGGCGAGTTGGGTTCGCGGCGCCGCTACCGACGGATGTAATATGGTATGTCGAAACGGCCCAGCACTACGGAAGGTGCATAACCCATAGTGAGGGACCTGCGATGAGCGCACCGCGAATAATTAAGAAGTATCCCAACAGGCGGTTGTACGACACGGTAGAGAGCCGGTACATCACGCTCGCCGATATCCGCCGGCTGGTGATCGAGCGGGTCGACTTCGTGGTCATCGACAAGAAGACCCAAGGCGACATCACCCGCCCGATCCTGCTGCAGGTGATCGCGGAGCAGGAGCATGACGGCGAGCCGCTCATGAGCCGCGATTTCCTCTCACAGGTGATCCGCTCCTATGGCGACGCCATGCGCAGCACCGTCGGCAGCTACCTGGAGCAGAGCCTGAAGCTGTTTGCGAGCCAGAACGGCGGACGCGGGCCCCCGGGCTGAGAGGGAAGCGCGCGGCGCCGCGGCCGTCAGGAGTCGAGGTCGCGCATCGACAGACGGATGCGTCCCTGGCGATCCACCTCGAGAACCTTCACGCGAATCAGATCGCCCTCCTTGAGCTTGTCGCTCACCCGCTCGACGCGCTCGTTCGAGATCTGCGAGATGTGCACCAGCCCGTCGCGGCCGGGAAGGATGGTCACGAAGGCTCCGAAATCCATGAGCCGCGCGACCTTGCCCTCGTAGATCTGGCCCACCTCGACGTCGGCGGTTATGAGCTCGATGCGCCGCTGCGCCTCGCGCCCGGCGGCGCCCGAGACCGAGGCGATCTTGACCGTGCCGTCGCTCTCGATGTCGATGGTGGTGCCGGTCTCCTCGGTGATCTGGCGGATGACCGCGCCGCCCTTGCCGATGACGTCGCGGATCTTCTCCTGATCGATCTTGAGCGTGATGATCGACGGGGCCCACTCGGACATCTTGGCGCGCGGCTCGCGGATGACCTTGTTCATCTCATCGAGGATGTGCAGGCGGCCAGCGCGCGCCTGCTCGAGCGCCACGCGCATGATCTCGGGCGTGACGCCCTCGACCTTGATGTCCATCTGCAGCGCCGTCACGCCGTCCCTGGTGCCGGCGACCTTGAAATCCATGTCGCCGAGGTGATCCTCGTCGCCGAGGATGTCGGTGAGCACCTGATAGCGGCTGCCCTCGAGCACCAGCCCCATGGCAACGCCCGCCACCGGCGCCTTGATCGGAACCCCCGCGTCCATGAGCGACAGCGACGTGCCGCACACGCTCGCCATCGAGCTCGAGCCGTTCGACTCGAGGATCTCCGACACGACGCGGATCACGTACGGAAAGGCAGTCATGTCCGGCATCACCGCACTGACGCCGCGACGCGCGAGATTGCCGTGCCCGATCTCGCGCCGCTTCGGGGCTCCCATCATGCCGGTCTCGCCCACCGAGAAGGGCGGGAAGTTGTAGTGCAGCATGAACGGCTCGCGCCGCTCGCCCTCGAGGGCGTCGATGATCTGCGCATCGCGGGTGGTGCCGAGCGTGGTCAGCACCAGAGCCTGGGTTTCCCCGCGGGTGAAGAGCGCCGACCCGTGCGTGCGCGGCATCACGCCGACCTTGACCGTGATCGGGCGCACGGTGCGCGTGTCGCGCCCGTCGATGCGCGGCTCGCCGTTGAGGATCCGCTGGCGCACGATGCGGCTCTCGAGCCTGAAGAGCGCGCTCTCGACGGCCTCCTGGGTCCACTTGGGTTGGTCCCCTCCGGCGAGCGTCGCGAGGGTCTGGGTCTTGATCTCGGTGAGCCGCGCGTGCCGCTGCTGCTTCTCGGTGATGGTGTAAGCCTGGGCGAGCGCCGCCTGCGCATGGAGGCTGAGCGCGCTCATGAGCTCGGCGTTTTCCGCCGGCGGCTGCCAGCTCCAGCGCGGCTTGCCCGCTTCCGCGGCGAGCTCCTTGATCACGCGGATGGCGGTCTGCATCTGCTCGTGTCCGAACACGACGGCTCCGAGCATCACTTCCTCGGACAGCCCCTTCGCCTCCGACTCGACCATCAGCACCGCGTGCTCGGTGCCGGCGACCACCAGATGCAACTGCGATTGCGCGAGCTCCTTCGCGGTCGGGTTGAGGACATAACGGCCGTCCTGCCAGCCGACCCGTGCGGCTCCGATCGGGCCGTTGAACGGAATGCCCGACAGGGCGAGCGCGGCGGATGCGCCGAGGAGCGCCGGAATGTCGGCATCGATGTCCGGGTCCATCGACAGCACCGTCGCCACCACCTGCACGTCGTTGTAGAACCCGTCCGGAAACAGTGGGCGGATGGGGCGGTCGATGAGGCGCGAGGTCAGCGTCTCCTTCTCGGTCGGTCGGCCCTCGCGCTTGAAGAAGCCGCCCGGGATGCGCCCGGCGGCGTAGGTCTTCTCGACGTAGTTGACGGTCAGGGGAAAGAAATCGCGCCCCGCGGTCGGGGTCTGCTGTATGCAGGCGGTGACCAGCACGACGGTATCGCCCATGGCGACGCGCACCGCGCCTTCCGCCTGGCGGGCGATCTCACCCGCGTCGATGGTGACTGAATGCTGACCGTATGAGAATGATTTGCTGACGACGCTCAAGGCTCAATCCTCGAAAAGTTGGATCTTCGGAAATCTCAAGGGCGAAAACACAAAGGCCGCGCGTTGCCGGCGGCCCTTGAGTTTTCAGCGGCGAAGCCCGAGTCGCTCGACGAGCTCCTGGTACTTCTGGGGTTGCGTGGCTCTGAGGTAATCGAGGAGCTTGCGCCGCTGGTTCACGAGCTTCACGAGCCCGCGGCGCGAGGCGTGGTCACGCTTGTGCGCGGTGAAGTGCTCGCCGAGTCCGTTGATGCGCTCGGAGAGCAGTGCCACCTGAACTTCCGGTGAGCCGGTGTCGGCCGGTCCGCGGCGGAACTGCGCGAGGATTCCGCCCTTTTTCTCGCTGGTTAAGGCCATTGCGCGATTGTCCTAACTAATTGTCTCAAGAGCCCTTTTAGCAAGCGCGGGATTCTACCCGCCCGTAGCGTGCCGCTACAAGCCGCACGCGATGCGTTCCCTTACGCGGCCGTCCGATGAGCGGCGGAACGGTGTGCGCTCATCGGCGAGCCGCACGGGACGACTCACCCGCCATGCGGCGCGAGAATCGCGGGGCGGCGTGCGATTCCGAAAGTGCGCCGCGCCGTCTGTCCGCGGTTTCCATCAGGCGCCGCTCACGACATAATGCGGCCGACAAATCAGCGACTTACGAATCCTGTCTCAGAGGGCACTGCGCTGGCGCGACGTGCATCTACGACTCCCCGGCCGGCGCGTCCGTAGGATCGCACGCAGTTCTGTCGCGATCCTGAAACGTCTGCCCGCATGAGCGCTGATGCATTGATCGAAGGACTGCCCGATCTCGTCGTCCTGATCCGACGGGACGGCCTGGTGCTGGAATGCGGCGGAGGACACGGCGTGCCGGGCCTTCGCTGCCGCTTGGATGCGGCCGGCAAGCGGATCGAGAATCTCTGGCCGGCGCCCGTCGCGGAGTTCCTGAAGCTGCTCATGCGCCGGTCGCTGGCGCTGCGCACCACGGCGGAAGCGCGATTGGAGCACGACGGCATCGCCTATGAGGCACGCGCCAGCGCCCGCGGTCCGGAGCGCGCGCTGTGCATCATCCGGCAGGCCTCGGCAAGCTCGCGGGACGACTCGCTCGAGGGGAGCGACGAGCGGCCCCGTCCGCAGCTCGACCGCCGCGGCTTCCTCAGACGTTGCAAGGAGTCGATGGCCATGGCGGCGCTGCGCGAGCGGCCGCTCGCGGTCGCCGTCATCCAGCTCGATGGCATCAGCGACATCGCGCAGATCATCGCCACCAAGGTCTCCGAGCAGATCATGAGCACGGCGATCCTGCGTCTGCCGGCCAAATCGGACGAGCGGGACGGCAAGCCCTGGTGGTACCTCGGGCAGCTGAGCGAGAGCCTGCTCGCGCTGGTGCTCGAGAGTGCGGATCGCGAAGCGATCGGCGCGTGCGTGGCGGGGTTGTCCGCGAGCCTGCGCGAGCCGATTGCGATCGGCGGCGCGGAGTTCCATCTGACGCCGTACGCCGGCGTCGCCATCCTCGGCCAGGACGCCTCCACGCCCAAGCTCCTCCTCGATCATGCGCGCGCGGCGGCGACCGAAGCGCGCCGCCGCGGCTCATCCGAAGTGTGTTTCTTCACGGATACGATGCGGCTCGAGTCGCTGGCGCGCCTCGACATCGCCCGCGAGATGCGCGAGGCGATCGCCAATCGCGACATCCGCCTGCGCTACGTCGGCCGGCACGATCTCGAGACCGGGCGCCTCACCGCCTGGGTCGGGTATCTGCGCTGGCTGCACCCGCTGCGCGGTGAGATCCGGCCGGCCGAGTTTCTGCGGGTCGCCGAGACGACGGGCCTTGCGGCGCAGCTGTCCCGGGCCGTCCTCGGTTGCCTCAAGGAGGATTTCGCATCGCTCGCCGCCGCTGCCGACCCGGACGTGCGGGTGTCCTTCGGAGCGCTGCGCCATCACGTGCTGCATGAGGATTTTGCGGCCGACATCGGCCGCTTCCTGGCGGAAGGGGCGCTGCCGCCCGAGCGGCTCGAGCTGCGCATCGCCGAGCGCGCGCTCGTCGCCCGCGACCCGCTCGATCTTCACGACCTCGCGCAGCTCGGCGCCCGAGTGGTCGTCGATGAGGTCGCCCGCGGCATGGGCTCACTCGAGCTGCTGGCACGCGCGCCGCTCTGGGGCCTGCAGCTCGATCGCGCCTGGGTCACGGGGCTGCGCCGCGAGACCCAGTCACGCAAGGTGTGCCAGGCCGGCATCGCGATCGCCCAGGCGTTCGGGCTGACTCCGATCGCCAGCGGCGTCGACGATCCCGGGCAGCGCGAAGCGCTCCTGGCGCTCGGCTGCCGCTACGGCAGCGGCGACCTGTTCCGCGATGCCGCACCTGACATAACAGCGCCCGCGCGCGCGGCCGTCGGAGCTCAACCTCCGGCACCAGCGCTACCTCGCCGGCATCGATCGTGACCCGGGTACCCATCCGGCCGGCCGCGCGACTCGCCACGGCGGCGTGCCTGCTCGCGGCGGCCTTGAGCGCGCGCGCCTCCGATGCGCCGCTCATTCTCGAGCACCTGACCACTTCCGACGGCCTGCCGCAGGGTACGGTGTTCGCGACGCTGCAGGATTCGCAGGGGTTCGTGTGGCTCGCGACCGAGGACGGCCTGGTGCGCTACGACGGCCACGAGCTGTTCCGCTACGCCTACTCGCGCACCGCCCGCGGCGGGCTGCCGGGCAACTACATCGAGGCCATCGTCGAGGATCGTCACCACGATCTGTGGATCGCCATCAAGGACGGCGGCCTCGCGCGCTGGCAGCGCGCCACCGACAACTTCATCGTCTACCGCCACGATCCCAAAGACACCGGCTCTCTCGCCAGCAACGCCGTCCACACGCTGCTCGTGGATGCCGACGATCGCGTGTGGGTCGGAACCTTCGACGCGGGTGTCGACGTTCTCGAGCCCGCATCGGGCCGCATCCAGCACCTGCGCCACGATCCCGGCGACCCCAGCTCCCTCGTCGATGACCGGATCAACGCCCTGCTGCTCGATCGCACCGGGACGCTCTGGGTCGGCACCGAGGCGGGACTCGAGCGCTGGCAGCCCGAGCATCATGGCTTCGTGCAGCTGCGCTCGCTCGGCGCGAGTCACATCTCGCGCGTGCTGCAGGATTCCTCCGGGACGCTCTGGGTCGGCACATCCGATGCGGGGCTCCGCCGCCTGGATCACGCCGGCGAGCTGCTGCAAACGTTGCATCACGAAACGGCGAACCCTGCCTCCCTCGCCAGCGACGACGTCCGTGCCATCCTCGAGGATCAGGCGGGGCATCTGTGGGTCGGGACCGCGGCCGGTCTCGACATGCTGAACCGCGCCACCGGCCAGTTCAGCCACTACCGTCATGACCCGAGCGATGCGGATTCGCTGCGCGACTCGTTCGTCATGTCGCTGTACCAGGATGCCACCGGCCTGGTGTGGATTGGAACGCGCGCGGGCGGCGTCAGCCGCTGGAATCCGCGCAGCTGGGAGCTCGGCGGCCACCGGCCGGGCTGGCTCGGGGACAAGCTGGTGACCGCGTTCGCCGATGGGCCCGACAACCGGGTGTGGATCGGCACCCTCGGAGGCGGGCTCACGCTCTATGACGACGACAGCGGCCAGACCACCGACATCGACGCGATCACCGGCCGCCGCAACGCCATCGGCGATCAGCGCGTGATGTCGCTCCATCAGGATCGGCACGGCACGCTCTGGATCGGGACCTTTGCGAGCGGCTTGCGCAGGCTCTCGCGCGACGGACGCCTGCAGTCCTTCGGTGTGAAGCCGGGCGACGAACATTCGCTGAGCGCCGCAGGCATCATGAGCCTCTTCGAGGCGCGCGACGGCGCGATCTGGGTCGGCACGCACGGCGGCGGCGCGAACCTCGTCGACCCCGCGAGCGGACGCGTGCGCCAGCTCCCCTACGGCTCCGCGGCGCCGGGCGCGGTGAGCTCGCCCCACGTCACCGCGATCGCCGAGGATGCACACGGGGACCTCTGGCTCGGCACCGAAGGCGGCGGGCTCGACCTCGCACGCGCCGACGGCACCGTCGTCAAGGTGTTCCGGCACGACCCGCGCGATCCCGCGAGCCTGCCGGCGAACACCGTCTATGCGCTCGCCGTCGATGCGAACGACCGCGTCTGGGTCGCGACCGACGGCGGCGGACTCGCGCTGGTGCAGGGATCCGTCGCGGCGCCCGATGCCATCCGCTTCAAGGTGCTCTCCCGCGAGGAGGGCCTCTCGAGCGACACCGTGTACGGGGTGGTGGCGGACGCCGCCGGCCGGATCTGGCTCAGCGGGGACGCGGGGCTCACGCGCTACGACCCCGAGAGCGACGGCATCAAGACCTACCATCGCGAGCACGGCCTGCAGGGCGAGGAATTCAACTCCGGCGCCTACCATCGGCTGCGCGACGGGCGCCTCGCCTTCGGCGGGCCCGGCGGATTCAACATCTTCGACCCCGCGCGGCTCACCGAGAACCGCCTGCCGCCGCACGTGGCGCTCACGCGCGTCGAGGTGCTCGGCGCGCCAGCGCCGGGACCGAAGCCTTATTGGCTCCTCGAGCGCATCGACCTCGGCTACCGCGCGAACATCCTGTCGCTCGACTTCGGCGCGCTCGACTTCGCCTCCCCGAAGCGCAATCGCCTCGCCTACCGCATGACGGGCCTGACCGACCGGTGGCTCGATCTCGGCACGCAACGCCGCATCACGCTCACCAATATCGAGTCGGGCGATCATCTGCTCGAGGTGCGGGCCGCAAATTCCGACTCAGTCTGGAGCGGCACGCCGCTCAAGCTCACCATCCACCGTGACCCGCCTCCGTGGAAATCGTGGTGGGCCTGCATCGGCTACGCGCTCGCCGTGCTCGGCGTGATCGCCTACCGCGTGCGGCTGCAGCGGCTCAAGTTCCAGCAGGTCCTCGACACCCGCCAGCGCCTCGAATCCGAGGTCAAGCTGCGCACCCGCGAGCTCACCGAGAGCAACCGCCAGCTCGCGCAAGCCGTGCGGGCGAAGAGCGACTTCCTCGATCGCATGAGCCATGAGCTGCGCACGCCCATGAACGGCGTGGTCGGCATGACGGAGCTCCTCGCCCGCACGCCGCTCTCCTCGACCCAGTCGCGCCTCACCGAGACCATCCGTTCCTCGGCGCGCGTGCTGCTGCAGATCGTCAACGACCTGCTGGACCTGTCGAAGATCAACGTCGGCAAGATCGCGCTCGAGGATCTGCCCTTCGATCTCGGCCAGGTTCTCGAGGAATGCTCGAGCCTCTTCGCGGGCGCCGCCCAGGCGAAGGGCATCGAGCTCATCGTCTCGCCGCCGCCGCCCGAGCACTGCTCGCTGCGCGGGGATGCGCTGCGCGTACGGCAGATCCTGATGAATCTGATCGGCAACGCCGTCAAGTTCACCGCGCGGGGCGAAGTGCTCGTCCGGGCGGAAGTGCGTGCCGCCACCACCGCCGACCGCGCGAGCGTCGAGATCTCGGTGAGCGACACCGGCATCGGGATCGATGCCGCCACCATCGGCAGGATCTTCGAGCCGTTCACCCAGGCCGACGAGTCGACCAGCCGCCGCTTCGGCGGCAGCGGCCTCGCAGCCGCCCCTGCCGATGCGCCACGTTCGGATTCTCAGCCGCCGCCCCGCGCTCGCCGAATCCCTCGCGCGCCACGTGCGCGCGCTCGGTCTCACCGTGCAGGGCGAGGCCGACTCGCCCGCCGACGGGCCCGAAGACCTGGTGCTCGTCGATGCGAGCAGTCAGCGCGATTACCTCGAGGGCCGCCTCGGCGCGGGCAGCGCCTTCCACGCGCCGCTGATCGTCGTCGCCAGCACGGCCGAGCTCGACTCCCCGGATCTCGCGGGCCTCGAGGCGCGCTGCGTGGTGCTCAAGCCCGTCGAGCGCAGCGCGCTGCGCGAGGCCCTCGCCGCAGTGCTCGCCGAGTCGGCGGGCGCGGCCCGCGCAGCGCCCGCCACCGCCGCCATGCCTGCCGCGGAGCCCCTCGGCGCACACGTGCTGCTGGTCGAGGACGAGGCGGTGAATGCGGCGGTCGCCCAGGGATATCTCACGGCCCTCGGGTGCACGTCGGTCTGGGTCAAGGACGGCGCCGAGGCCGTGGCCCGCAATGCCGCCGAGCGCTTCGACCTCATCCTCATGGACCTGAGCATGCCCGTCATGGACGGCTTCGCGACCACGGCTCTCATCCGCCAAAGGGGCGGCGCGGCGGGACGCGTCCCGATCGTCGCCCTCACCGCGCACGATGCTGCCAACTTCCGCCAGGCGTGCCTCGCTGCGGGCATGGACGAGATGCTGAGCAAGCCCTACACCCTCGAGGAGTGCGCGCGTGCGGTGCGCCGCTTCAGCGCGCGCAGCGCCTCGCCGTCGGGCAGCGCCCCGCGCGCCGAGCCGCTCGCGAGCGTCGATCCGTCCGCGATCGCGGGGCTCCGCCGCCTGCGCGGCGACGGACGCGGGGACCTCTATTCGAAGCTCGTCGAGCTCTTCGAGGCGAGCTGCGCGGAATCCCTGGCGCAGCTTGCCCGCGCGCTCGAATCCTCCGACCTCGCCGCGGCCGCCGCCGTCTGCCACAAGCTCGCCTCGAGCGCCGCCAACGTCGGCGCCGGCGCCTTCGCGCGCAATGTCCGCCAGCTCGAGCGGCTGTGCAAGGCGGGCGATACCTCCGCCGCGCGCGAGCTCAGTCAGCGGCTCGCCGCGGCCCATCCCGAGCTCATCGCCGAGCTCTCGGCGATGCGCCTGCGAGCGAGCGCATGAGCGGCACGGTCGCAACGACAGGCGTCGCGATCATCGCCGACGACGAGGATCTCGGCCGCCTGCTGCTCGCCGAGGCGGTCAGCGCCAGCGGACTCACGCCGCTGGCCTTCGACAACGGCGGGGCCGCACTCGAGGCCGCCCGCTCGCAGGATGTCGCGATCGTGCTCCTCGACGTCGACATGCCGGGCCTCGACGGCTACTCGGTGTGCCGCCGTCTGCGCTCGGAGCCGCGCTTCGCCACCGTGCCGATCGTGATGGTGACCGGGCACGAGGACGCCGAGGCCATCGGCCGCGCCTTTGACGCCGGAGCCACGGACTTCATCAGCAAGCCGGTCAACTGGGCGCTGCTGCCGCGACGCCTCGATTACATCCTGCGCAATGCCGCCGCCGCCGAGCGTATCGAGCGTCTCGCGTACTTCGACCCGCTCACCGGGCTGCCGAACCGCCAGTGCTGCATCGAGACCGCCGAGCGGCTCGTGCCCGAGGCGGCGCACCTTCAGGAAGCCGTGGCGATCGTGTACCTCGACCTCAACAGCTTCAAGCGGGTGAACGACACCTTCGGCCACTCGGTGGGAGATGCGGTCCTGCGTAACGTCGCCGGGAAGCTCAGCGGCGCGCTCGAGGGCTTCAAGGCCGAGAACCAGCACCTGTCGCTCTCGCGCTTCGGCGGCGACGAGTTCGTGATCCTGCTGCGGCATCCCGCGGCGCGCGCGCGCGCCATCTCGATCGCGGAAGCCTGCGCGGCGGCGTTCAAGGAGCCGATTCTCTACGAGGGGCTGGAGTTCTACCCGGCGCCCAGCGTCGGGCTCGCCGTCTATCCGGACGACGGCGGCGACGTCGTCACCGTGCTCAAGCACGCCGACACCGCCATGTACCAGGCCAAGAGCGGCGCCGCCGAGTCGGTTGCCGTCTACACGCCTGCGATGAGCAGCCGGTTGAGCAACTGGCTCGACCTCGAGGCGCGGCTGCGCCGCGCTGTGGCCGAGGATCGCCTGCGCCTGGTGTATCAGCCCAAATTTCGTCTGCGGGACAATCAACTGGTGGGGGTCGAGGCGCTGCTGCGCTGGTGCGACTCGGAGTACGGCGATATCCCGCCGACGCGCTTCATCGAGATCGCCGAGGACAGCGGCCTGATCCTCGACATCGGCAGCTGGGTGGTGCGCGCGGTGTGCAGGCAGCTGCGCGCGTGGCTAGACCGCGGCTTCACCGTGCCGGTGGCCATCAACGTCTCGGGCAAGGACCTGCTGCATGGCGACCCGGCGCGCGTCATCGCCGAGGAGACGGCGGCGGCCATGATTCCTGCGTCTCTGATCGAGGTGGAGATCACCGAATCGGTGCTGATCAAGGACTCCGCCGCCGGGCGCACCGCGCTCAAGCGGCTGCGCGAGCTCGGCTGCCGGGTCGCGCTCGATGACTTCGGCACCGGCTATTCCTCGCTCGCCTACATCACCCGCTTTCCGCCCGACCGCATCAAGATCGACAAGGCGTTCGTGCACGACGTGGACACTGCCCCAGGCAACGCCGCCATCGCCAACGCCATCCTGTCGCTGGCCGAGAGCCTCGGGGTCACCGTGACGGCCGAGGGGATCGAGCGTCCCGGGCAGCTCGAGTGGCTGCGCTCGCGAGGCTGTCAGGAGGCGCAGGGGTTCCTCCTCGCGCGTCCGCTTTCGCCCGCGGATCTCGAGCGGCAGTTCCTCGCGCCCGCGCAGCCCACCGCGGAGGCGGAAACGCTTGCGCGGCGCTCGGGCCGGCTCTAGCATCGGGATGAGGTAACTTTCGATGCTCAAGACCCTCCTCACCGGCGCTTTCCTGCTCCTCACGCTCATGGCATGCGCCACGGTCGCCCCGACCCCGGCGCGCGATGTGGCGAGAGCCGCTTCGCTCGCTGCGGCCCCTCGGCGGGCCTGCGTTTCCGACACGGCGACCCGCATTCCGGTGAAGGCCGACGAGTGCGTTGGATTCGGCCAGACGTACACCCAGAACGACCTGCAGCGCACCGGCCAGCGCGAGCTGGGACCGGCGCTGCGGATGCTCGATCCCTCGGTGACCGTGCACGGCCGCTGAGGCTCAAATCCCGGGGTTGAGAAGCCGGCGCGGTCGCACCGCGCGCCCGTCCGCCTCTCCGAGACCGAGGAACACGCCGCTGTCGTCGTACAGGCGCACCCGCGCGGGCGCTTCGGGAACCTGCGCCGGCACGCTCTGCCCCTGGAGGAGCCGGCGCGCCTCGTCCGCTTCGAGGCGCACCGCGCCGAGATGCGCGAGCGGCCAGTCGGGCGGCAGCAGCGCGGGCCAGGCTCCCCGGGCCCGCATCTCTGCCAGCGACTCGAGCGTTTGCATCGGTTCGGCTGCGAAAGGCTCGACGTAGAGTCTTCTGAGCGCGCTCACGTGGCCGCAGGTGCCCAGTGCCTGCGCCAGGTCCTCGGACAGCGCGCGAACGTAGGTGCCCTTCGAGCACAGCATCTCGAGCTCGAGGCCCGCGGTCTCGAGCCTGAGCAGCTCGAGCTCGAACAGCTCCACCTCGCGCGCGGCGCGCTCGACGGTCACCCCTGAGCGTGCGAGCCGGTAGAGAGGCTGTCCGGCGCGCTTCAGCGCCGAGTACATCGGTGGAGTCTGCTTCTGGCGGCCGCGGAACTGCGCCAGCACCGCCTCGACCGCGCCGCGCTCGAGCGGCGGCACGGGCGCGCTCGCGGTGACCGCGCCTTCCGCGTCGCCGGTCGCGGTGCGCTCGCCGAGGCTCAGCGTGAAGCGATAGCGCTTACGGGCGGCGAGGATCTCGCCGGCGATCTTGGTGGCCTCGCCGAGGCAAAGCGGCAGCATGCCGGTGGCGAGCGGGTCGAGGCTTCCGACGTGGCCCGCCTTCGGACGCGAGAGGAGCGCCCGAACGCGCTGCAGTGCTGCATTCGACGTGAGGCCCCGCGGCTTGTCGAGCAGCAGGATGCCGCTGGGCATGCGGGTCAGGGGTTGGAGCGCCCCGGGGGGCCGGCGCCGGTCTCAGGTGGCCCGGGGTCCGCGTCGCGGGCGGGTTGCGACGTCGTGGCGTCGGCGCCGGCTGGCGCGCCGGCGACCGCGCGGTTGATGAGGCTCGTGAGGCGCGCCGCGTCCTCGACGCTCTCGTCGAACACGAACTCGAGCCGCGGCGCATAGCGCAGCGCCAGCCGCCGCCCGAGCTCGCCGCGCAGGAAGCCCGCGGCGTGAGTGAGTCCGCTGCGCACCTCGTGCGGGGTGTGCTGCGAGGCAAAGGGCGTGAAGAACACGCGCGCCAGGCCCGAGTCGGCCGCGATGCTCACCGCCGTGATGGTCACGTTGCCGACGCGCGGATCCTTCAGCTCGCGTGCGATCAGCGTCGCGAGCGCCCGCTGGATCTCGGACTCCAGCCGTTGGGTGCGGGCCTGCGTCATTACTGCAGGGTTCTCGCGACCTCGATGCGCGCGAAGCACTCGATCTGATCGCCGGCGCGCACGTCCTGGTAGTTCTTGACGCCGATACCGCACTCGGTGCCGGCGCGCACCTCGTTCACGTCGTCCTTGAAGCGGCGCAGCGACTCGAGCGCGCCCTCGAAGATAACTACGTTATCGCGCAGCACGCGGATCGGATGGTTGCGCCGCACGTAGCCCTCGGTCACGAGGCAGCCCGCCACCACGCCGAACTTGCTCGAGCGGAACACGTCGCGCACCTGCGCCACGCCCACGATCTGCTCCTTGACCTCGGGCCGCAGCATCCCGGTCATCATCTGCTTCACGTCGTCGATGGCCTCGTAGATGATGCTGTAGTAACGCACCTCGACTCCGGTCTCCTTGACCGCCTCGCGCGCACCGGCATCGGCGCGCACGTTGAAGCCGATGACGAGCGCTTTGGAGGCCGCGGCGAGCTGCACGTCGGAGACGGTGATGCCGCCCAGGCCGCTGGCGACGATCTTCACCTGAACCTCCTCGGTGGAGAGCTTGGTGAGCGCCTCGCTCAGCGCCTCGGCGCTGCCCTGCACGTCGGCCTTGATGAGCACCGACACCAGCCCCGCCTTGTCCTCGCCGATCTGCGAGAACGCGTCCTCGCCGCGCGGTGCCTGGCGCGCGAGCTTGACGTCGCGGAACTTGCCCTGCCGGTAGAGGGCCACCTCGCGAGCTTTGCGCTCGCTCTCCACCACCAGCAGGTCATCCCCGGCGTTGGGAGCGCTCGAGAGGCCGAGTACCACCACCGGCATCGAGGGCGGCGCCTCGGTGACCGCCTTGCCGTTCTCGTCGAACATCGCGCGCACCCGCCCGTACTCGGAGCCTGCGATGATCGGATCGCCGAGGCGCAACGTACCCTTCTTCACGAGCACCGTCGCCACCGCGCCGCGCCCCTTCTCCACGCTCGATTCGATCACCACACCGGAGGCGAGCCCGGTGCGCGGCGCGCCGAGCTCGAGAACTTCCGCCTGCAGCAGGATCGCATCGAGCAGCTGATCGATCCCCTGTCCGGTGCGCGCCGAGACCGGCACGAACATGTTCTGCCCGCCCCAATCCTCGGAAATCACCTCGTGCTTCGAGAGCTCGGTGCGCACGCGGTCCGGGTCGGCGTCGCTCTTGTCGATCTTGTTGACGGCCACCACGATCGGCACGCTGGCAGCGCGCGCGTGCTGGACGGCCTCGATGGTCTGCGGCATCACGCCGTCGTCGGCCGCGACCACCAGCACCACGATGTCGGTGGCCTTGGCGCCGCGCGCCCGCATGGCCGTGAATGCCGCGTGGCCCGGGGTATCGAGGAAGGTGATCACGCCCTTCGGGGTCTCGACGTGATAGGCGCCGATGTGCTGGGTGATGCCGCCCGCCTCGCCTGCCGCGACCTTGGTGCGGCGGATGTAGTCGAGGAGCGAGGTCTTGCCGTGGTCGACGTGACCCATGACGGTCACGACCGGCGGACGCGGCGCAACTTCCGCCTCGGCTTGCGCTCCCTGCAGGCCCTCAGCTCCGCCACCGTGACGGTCTCGCCGACGCCGACCTCGCGCACCACCGGTGCGGTCGGCATCTCGAATCCGTGCCGGCCCTCGGCGGCCGCCGGAACGGGGCGCGCCTTGGCGCGGCGTTTCTTCTTATAGCGCGAGCTGACGTCGCCGGTGACGTGCAGCTCCTGGCGGCCATAGCGGGTTTGCTTGTCGTCGGCCGCGGCCGCCGGAGCGGCGGCCGCGGCGGCGACGGCGGCGACGCGCTCGCGCGCGACCGGTGGGGGCGGGGCACTCGCCTGCGGGCGCTCCCGGTCGCCCTCGCGCCGCTCGTGCTCCTCGCGCTCGCGCGTGCGTCGCGCCTCGTCATCGCGGGTGCGCTGCTCGGCGGCGCGGCGGGAATCTTCGGCGGCGCGGCGGCGCGCCTCCTCCTCCTGCTCGACCCGGCGGCGGTTCTCGGCCTCGAGCCGCTCGCGCTCGCGCCGCTCGGCCTCCGCGCGCTCGCTCTCCGCGCGCGCGGCCTCCTCGGCCTCGCGCCGGCGGTGATCGATCTCGTCCTGCTGCGCGCGCGCCTTCTCTTCCAGCACGTCGCGCTTGATGTAGGTACGCTTGCGGCGCACTTCCACGTTCACGGTGCGGGCGCGCCCCTGGGCGCTCGCCAGCTTCAGCTCGCTCTGGGTCTTGCGTTTGAGCGTGATGCGGCGCGGCGCGCCGTCGCCGTCCGCCTCGCTCCCGTGGCTGCGGCGCAGGTGCGTCAGCAGCTCGAGCTTGGCGTCGTCGCTGATGCGCGCGTCGGGGCCCGACACCTTGATGCCGGCCTGGTCGAGCTGCACCAGCAGCCGGTCGACCGGCACCTTGAGAACCTCGGCAAACTGGGAAACGGTCACTTCCGCCATACGCTTAACCTGCCTCGAACCACGGGGCGCGCGCGGTCATGATGAGCTTCGCCGCCTGGTCGGCGGCCAGCCCCTCGATGTCCGCGAGCTCGTCGACCGACTGCTCGGCGAGATCCTCGCGCGTGCGCACCCCGCGCCGCGCGAGGGTGAGCGCCAGGTCCGGGCTCATGCCCTCGAGCAGCAGCAGGTCATCGGCCGGCATCGACTGATCGAGCGTTTCTTCGCTCGCGATCGCCTGCGTGAGCAGTACGTCGCGCGCGCGATTGCGCAGCTCCTTCACGATGCCCTCGTCGAACTCCTCGATCGCGGCGAGCTCGGCCTGCGGCACATAGGCGATCTCCTCGATGGTCGAAAAGCCCTCCTGCGCGAGGATCGTGGCGACGTCCTCGTCGACGTCGAGCTGCTTCATGAAGTTCTGCACGAGTTCCTTCGCCTCCGACTCGCTCTTGGTCTCGGCGTCGGATTCGGTCATGACGTTGAGATCCCAGCCACTGAGCTGGCTCGCGAGGCGGATGTTCTGGCCGCCGCGCCCGATCGCCTGCGACAGCTTGTCCTCCGCCACCGCGATGTCCATGCTGTGCGCGTCCTCGTCCACGACGATCGACATGACCTCCGCCGGCGACATGGCGTTGATCACGAACTGGGCAGGATTATCGACGTAGGGAATGATGTCGACGCGCTCGCCGGCGATCTCGTTGGACACCGCCTGCACGCGCGAGCCGCGCATGCCGACGCAGGCCCCCACCGGATCGATGCGCGGGTCGTTGCTGCGCACCGCGATCTTGGCGCGCACTCCGGGGTCGCGCGCCGCGCCGAGGATCTGGATGAGGCCCTGCCCGACCTCGGGGACTTCGAGCTTGAAGAGCTCGATCAGAAACTCGGGCGCCGTGCGCGTCAGGAACAGCTGCGGACCGCGCGGCTCCGAGCGCACCTCCTTCAGGTACGCCTTGATGCGATCCTGGGGCTTCGCCTGCTCGCGCGGGATCATGTCGATGCGCGGCACGAAGCCTTCCGCGTTGCCGCCGAGATCGATGTAGATGCCGTTGCGGTCGACGCGTTTGACCACCCCGCCCACCAGCGTGCCGACGCGGTCGCGGTAGGCGTCGACGACCTGGGCGCGCTCGGCCTCGCGCACTTTCTGAACGATCACCTGCTTGGCCTGCTGGGCGGCGATCCGCCCGAAGGCCACCGATTCCATAGGCTCCTCGACGTAGCCGCCCGCTTCAGCCTTGGGATCGAGCTCGAGCGCGTCCTCGAGCCGCAGCTCGTGCTCGGGCACCTCGAGCTCCTTGGAGTCGTCGGCGAACACCTTCCAGCGCCGGAAGGTCTCGTAGTCGCCGCTCTTGCGGTCGATGGCGACGCGCACGTCCCACTCCTCGCCGTGTTTCTTGCGGGTCGCGGACGCGAGCGCGGCTTCGAGCGCCTCGAAGATCACTTCCTTGTCGACGCCCTTCTCGTTGGAGACGGCGTCCACCACCATCAGGATTTCCTTGTTCACTGTGCCGCGTACCTCTCTAACACGCGCTTCGCCCGTCAGGACGCAAGCCTCGCCTCGCCAATCTCCGCAAACCTCATCGCCACGCGCTCGCGGTCGACCTCGAGCGCGATGCCGCCCTCATCCACCGTGAGCAGCGTTCCGGTGTAGCGCCGCCGCCCGGCGCGCGGCTCCTTGAGCTCGACGAACACCCGGGAGCCGACGAAGCGCCCGAAGTGCGCCCGGGTGCGCAGCAGCCGGTCGAATCCCGGCGAGGACACCTCCAGCGTGTAGGCGGACGGGATCGGGTCCTCGACGTCGAGGAGCGAGGACACCTCGCGGCTGACGCGCTCGCAGTCATCGAGCCCGACGCCCGCTTGCGCGTCGATGTAGAGCCGCAGGAGCGAGCGGCCGTGGCCCGGGGCGTAATCGAGCTCGACGAGCTCGTACCCGAGCCGCGTGAGCAGCGGCTCGAGCAGCGCCCACAAGCGCTCGCGCAAGTCCACCGTGACCGTCTGCATCGCCTTCGTTCCCGTCCGTCCCAGTGCCGCAAACAAAAAAAGGGCCCCAAGGCCCACCGAAAAACAAAAAGCCCCGCGGGGGGCTTTCGGTCATACCTTATTCTCGGGGGCGCCGCGCTCTTTAGTCCGCTCCGCCGCGCGACACCAGCCACCCGTCCCCGCGCGGCCACAGCCCGCGGGGGGCCGCGCATTTTACCGGAACCGGGGCGCGCAGGGAACAGCGCGGCAAAGGGCGCCGGGCTTCGGGCAGCGCGCCGCGCCCGGTCCTCGCCCTGGACGCCCCGGCCTCCACCCTGAACCTGTATAGACAACTCGGCCCGCCCGGTGCCACCATGGCGCCCCTCGCAATCCCTCGCCATCCGCCCCCAATGTCCCTGCCCCAGGCCGC
>WNGC01000536.1_pt1 | contig 22206 bp, 19 predicted proteins | sample 5400051 | NCBI WGS metagenome assembly WNGC01 (sample SAMN13153368, study PRJNA577476) | soil metagenome | isolation source: 20 cm soil or saprolite under grassland replicate 2 | place: USA:California | collected 2016-06-15
CCGCTGTCGGAGAAAATCCTGGTCGGCGAGTTCGCACGGGGCGACGAAATCGAGGTCGACGTGGCCCCGGACAAGGAACGGCTGGCGTTCCGCGCGCTCTCCGGCTCGAAGGCGTGATCCGCACAGCTTCGCTCGTCATTTTCCTGGGTGGTCTGGCGCTGCTCGCGCCGCGCGTCGCGCGGGCGCAGGGTGCGGCCCCCGCCCAGGCGCCTCCCGCCGTCGCCCCCGATTCCATCGTAGTGCTCGGTCTGCGCCGCGTGGACCGCAAACAGGTCCTCGACCAGAGCGGGCTCGCGCCCGGCCGGCCCCTCGGCTATCGCGACGTGCAGCGCGCCATCCAGGCTCTCTACACCAGCGGCCAGTTCGATGACGTGCGCGCCGAGCAGGACACGGCCGGCGGCCGCCAGCTCCTCATCGTGCACGTCCACGAGCGTCCCATCCTCGTGAAGTGGGCGGTGCGCGGGGTGAGCCGGCTGTCGGAAGGCAGCGTGCGCGACAAGGCGCAACTCGCGGAGGGACGGCCGCTCGACCCCGCGGCCCTGGCCCGCGGGCGCGGTCGCATCGACTCGCTGTACCGCGCCGAAGGCTACTACCTGGCCCACGTGAGCGTGATCAAGGTGTACGAGGCCGACTCGGCGCGGGTCCGCGTCGTGTTCGACGTGGACGAAGGGCGTCGCGTCGCGGTCGCGCGGGTGGCCGTGGAAGGCAACACCCACCTGGGGACCGAGCAGCTGGTGGGGTCCATGAAGACCCGGCCCGAAGGTTTCTGGTGGTTCCGCTCGGGCGAATACGACGACGAAAAGCTGCGGTCCGACCTCCAGGAGCACCTGCCCAAGCTGTATGGCGACCGGGGCTTCGTCGACTTCCAGGTGCTGGGCGACACGCTGCTCGTGGACGACTCGACCGGCAAGGCGACGCTCGTGGTGCGCATCAGCGAGGGCGAGCCGTACCGCGTCGGCACCTTCGAGATCGTGGGCAACCGGCGCTTCTCGACCGAGGAGCTGCAGCAGATCTTCCCGTTCAAGGAAGCCGGACGCACCGGATTCCTGGGGTTCGGGGGAGCGCAACAAGGGCCGCTCTACTTCGATCAGGAAAAGTGGAACGCGGCCACGCAGCAGCTCCAGACGCTGTACTACAACAACGGCTACATCTACGTCAACGTGCAGCCGCAGGTGATCCGCCGCACCGCCCCGGACGGCAAGCCGGTGGTGGACCTGCGCTGGGCGATCAACGAGGGGCAGCCGGCGATCGTCAACAAGATCGAGATCTCGGGGAACGACGTCACCCACGAGAGGGTGATCCGCGAAGCGATCGTGCTGTTGCCCGGGGACGTGTTCCGGCAGGACGCCCTCATCCGCTCCTACCAGAACATCTCGAATCTCGGGTTCTTCCAGCAGCCGCTGCCGTTCCCGGACACCCGGCCCGCCAACGATCAGGGCGACGTCGACGTGATCTTCCGGGTGACCGAGAAGCACACCGGGAACATCAACTTCGGCGCGTCGGTCGGACAGGGCACGGGCGTGGGCGGGTTCCTCGGACTGGACGAGCCGAACCTGTTCGGGCAGGGCAAGAAGGGCCACTTCCAGTGGCAATTCGGTCAGAACATCAGCGACTTTTCGGTCACGTACACCGATCCCGCCATCCGCGAGACGCGCATTTCGGGCACGTTCGACGTGCACAACACCCGCCTGCGCTACACGATCGCGGATCTCGGCACCCTGCGCCGCCGCGGCGCCAGCGTGCAGTTCGGCTTCCCGCTGTTCGGCGATCGCTACACCCGGCTGTTCGTGTCCTACGGGATCGACGATCAGTCGTTCACCGGGGCGAGTACCGGGCTCGCCGCGCTGCGCTGCAACAACTGCATCCGATCCACGTTCGGGGTCTCGCTGCTGCGCGACACCCGTATCGATCTGCCGTTCCCCACCGCGGGCACCATGCACTCGATCGGGCTGTCGCAGTCCGGAGGACCGCTGGGCGGGTCGGGGAATTTCCAGCGGCTCGATCTGGAAGGCCGGTGGTACGCTCCCCTGGGCCAGCTGGGCGCCGCGGCCAGCACGTCGCCGGTCAGATTCGTGATGGGGCTGTCGACGCGCTCGGGCCTGGTGTTCGGGAATTCGCCCTTCTTCGATCAGCTGTTCACCATGGGCGGCGTGCAGTACGGCATCCCACTGCGTGGCTACGACGAGTTCTCCATCACGCCCCGGGGGTACGACCCGACGGCCGTGAACGGCCAGGCGACGGCCGGCTCGTTCGGCAAGGCGTATTTCGCCATGACGGGCGAGATCGGCGCCCGGCTGTCGCAGATGTTCTATATCAACATGTTCGTGGACGCCGGGAACGTGTGGGCGAACGCCGGCGAGTTCGATCCGACCCGCCTGTTCCGTGGTGCCGGCATCGGCTTGAGCATCATCTCGCCCCTCGGGCCGATCGGGATCGACTGGGCATACGGCTTCGACCGCACCGATACCTTCGGCCGCCCGGCGCCGGGGTTCAAGCTGCACTTCAAACTGGGCAACTTCTTCTGATCGGACTCCGCGCGCTGCGCGGGGCAACGGACACCGGTCTTTCTCTCGGGGAGACAGCTATGAGGAGTGTGGTGACAGTGTGGACGTGGGTCGGGCTGGTCGCGGCCGCACCGGCCGTGCTCGGCGCGCAGGCGCAGGGCACGCTCAAAATCGCCTTCGTCCACTCGCAGACGATCCTCGAGCAGACACCGGGCTACGCCGCCGCCGAATCGACGCTGAGCAAAGAAGGCCAGAGCATCCGTGACTCGCTGCAGCGGATGCAAGCGCAGTGGGACTCCACGATGAAAGCCTTCGAGCAGCAATCGCTGGCGCTCTCCTCGGCGGGCAAACAAGCAAAGCAGCGCGACCTGCAGGCCATGCAGCAGCGCCTGCAGCAGCGCCAGAACGACATGCAGACCCGCTACCAGCAGCGGGAGCAGGAGCTGCTCCAGCCGATCCAGGCCCGGGTGATCGGGATCGTCCAGGGCATCCGCGCCGAAGCCAACTACTCGTTGATCTTCGATATGGACGGGCAGAACAGCAGTGTGTTCCTGGCGGTCGACCCGAGCCTCGATGTCACCAACAAGGTGATCGAGCGGCTGAAGCAGTCCAAATAGGGCGCCCAGCCCGTGCGCGACCGGCAGCAGTCGGAGGGCGGCGGGGACAGCGGAGCCGGGTCCGTCCGGCGCCTCAGCGCCCGCGACATCGCGGCGCTCACGAATGGCGAGCTGGTGGGCCCGCCGGACATGACCGTGTCGGGAGTGGCGCCGCTCGACCGGGCCGGTCCCAACGACCTGTCGTTTCTTGCTGCCCGCCGCTATCTCCAGTATTTTCAACGGTCTAGCGCGGCCGTCGTGCTCTGCAAGCCGGATCTCGTGCACGAGGCGCCGGACGGTCCCGCCTGCCGCGTGTTGGTGCGCGATCCGCACGTGGCGCTGCTCTCGGTCATCCCGGTGCTCTATCCCGAGCCCGCATGGGAGCCCGGGATCCACCGGACCGCCGTGATCGGCGCGGGGGTCGTGTGGCAGGAGCCCGTGGCCATCGGCCCCTACGTGGTGCTGGGTAGCGGCGTGCGGCTGGGTCGGAACGTGCGGATCGGCGCCGGGTGCGTGCTGGGCGACGGCGTCCAGCTGGGTGACGACGTGCAACTGTTGCCCCACGTGGTGTGCTACGGCGGGACGGTGGTGGGAAACCGGGTCATCCTGCACGCCGGCGTCCGGCTCGGGGCGGATGGGTTCGGCTACGTCCCGGGGAAGCGCGGCGAGCTGCCGCGCAAAGTTCCCCAGGTCGGACGCTGCATCATCGGCGACGACGTCGAGGTCGGCGCGAATACCACCATCGACCGCGGCAGCGTGGACGACACCGTCGTCGGCCCGGGGACGAAGATCGACAACCTCGTGCAGATCGGGCACAACTGCCGCATCGGCGCCCGCTGTCTCATCGCCGGCCAGGCGGGGATCGCGGGCAGCACGCACGTCGAAGACGACGTGTTCCTGGCGGGCCAGGCCGGCCTCGCCGACCACGTCACGATCGGGCGCGGGGCGCGCGTCACGGTGCAGGGAGGGGTGATCGGAGACATCGACGCGGGCGCGACGGTGTCGGGGTACCCGGCGCGCAACCACCGGGAGTTTCTGCGGGCGCAGGGGGCCCTGTACCGGCTGGCGCAGATCGTGGACGATCTCGAGGCACTCGTGCGAGGGACCGATGGCTCCCGGCGCTAGGCGCAGCATCACGAAGCAGGCCGCCGTGTCGGGCATCGGACTGCACACGGGAGCGCGGACCGAAGCCACCTTCCTGCCGGCCCCCGCGGGGCAGGGAATCGTGTTCCGGCGGGTCGATCTCTCGGGGAAGCCCGAGGTGCCGGCCCGATTGTCGGAGGTCGAGGCGGTCGAGCGACGCACGGCGATCGGCAAGGGCGAGACGACCATCCACACGGTGGAGCATGTGCTCGCCGCGATCGCGGCCCACGAGATCGACGACCTGGTGGTCGAGCTCACGGGTCCGGAGCCGCCGATTCTCGACGGCAGTTTCCAGCCGTACTTCGACGCGCTGGCGCGCGCCGGCCCGACCGAGACGAGCGGCGAGCCCGTCATCCTGACGGTGCCGGCGCCGTTCACCGTTACCGACGGAGACTCGACGTACGTGGTCGCCCCCGCCCGGGAGCTGCGGCTCACGGTGACGATCGAGTGGCCGCACCCGCTCATCGGGCGCCAGTCGGGGAGCTACACGATCACGCCCCAGGCGTTCGCCACGGAGCTGGCGCCGGCACGCACGTTCGGGTTCGTGAGCGAAGTCGAGTCGCTCAAGGCGCGGGGCCTGATCAAGGGCGCGTCCCCGGCCAACGCCATCCTGCTGGACGAGCGCGGCCTCGCCAATGGAGCCCAGCTGCGCTGGCCGGACGAGTTCCTGCGCCACAAGGCCGCGGACATCATCGGCGATCTCGCGCTCACGGGCGCGCGCATCCGTGCGCATGTGGTGGCCGAGCGCCCCAGCCACAGCGGCAACATCGCGTTGGCCCGCGCGCTGGCGCGCGCGTCGCGGCGCACCGGCGCGGCGCCCAAGATGGACATTGGGCGCATCATGGACGTCCTGCCGCACCGCTACCCCTTCCTCCTGGTGGACCGCATCATCGAGGTCGAAGGCCAGCAGCGCATCGTCGGCATCAAGAACGTGACGATCAACGAGCCGTTCTTTCAGGGCCACTTCCCGGGCCACCCGATCATGCCCGGCGTGCTGATCATCGAGGCCATGGCCCAGGTGGGGGGCATGCTGCTGATGGGCTACTTCGAGGGGCAGAACGTCGAGGACAAAGTGGTCTATTTCATGTCGCTCGACAACGTCAAGTTCCGCCGCCCCGTCGTGCCGGGCGACCAGATCCGCTTCGAGCTCGAGATGCTGCAGTTCCGCGGCAAGACGTGCAAAATGAAAGGCGTCGGGTATGTGGACGGGCAGGTGGTGGCGGAGGCGGACATGATGGCGACGGTGGTCGATCGGTGATCCACCGGACCGCCCTGGTCGATCCCACCGCCCACATCGGCAGCGACGTCACCGTCGGGCCGTACGTGATCATCGGCCCGCGCGTGACGATCGGGGAGCGCTGTCAGGTCGCGGCGCACGCGGTGCTCGAGCGCAACGTCAAGATCGGCAACGGCGTGAAGATCGGGTACGGCAGCGTGCTGGGCAACGACCCGCAGGACCTGAAGTACCGCGGCGAAGACACCTGGGTCGAAGTGGGCGACGGGACCGTGATCCGGGAGTACTGCACGATCAACCGGGGAACCTCGGCGACCGGGAAGACGGCCGTGGGGCAGCGCTGCTTCCTCATGTCGTACGTGCACCTGGCGCACGACTGCTACGTCGGCAACGACGTGATCATTGCCAACGCGGTCCAGATGGCCGGGCACGTCACCATCGAGGACCGCGCCGTGGTCTCGGGACTGGTGCCGATTCATCAGTTCGTGCGGATCGGGACGTTCTCGTTCGTCGGCGGGGGCTCGCGGGTCAACCAGGACGTGCCGCCCTACACCAAGGCGGTGGGGAATCCCGTACACCTGTACGGGCTCAATTCGGTAGGACTGCAGCGCGCGGGCTTCTCGCCCGAGGTGAAGCTCGCCTTGAAGCGGGCCTACCGCCTGCTGTTCAATTCCGACATGACCGTGAGCCAGGGCATCGCCAAAGCGCGCACCGAGCTGCCGCAGATCCCCGAGGTGGAGAACTTCCTCAAGTTCATCGAAGGGTCGCAGCGCGGAGTGCTCGTGTGAGCGCGCCGCCGATCCGGGTCGGGGTGGTCGGCACCGGAGCGCTCGGGTTCCACCACGCCCGGCTGCTGTCGCGCATGCCGGGCGTGGGCTTTTCGGGGATCTACGACAAGAACCCGGCGCGCGCCGCCGAGGTGGCGCAGCAGCTCGGCACGGTGGCGCACCCCACGCTGGCGGCGCTGCTCGACCGCGTGGACGCGGTGACCGTGGCCGTCCCGACGCCCGCGCACGCGGAGGTGGGGCGTGTCGTGCTCGAGCGGGGCGTCGCGGTGCTCATGGAGAAGCCGCTCGCCGACACGCAGGTGGGCGCCGAGGATCTGGTGCGGTGCGCGGCCGAGCGCGGCGTCGTGCTGCAGGTGGGGCACGTGGAGCGGTTCAACCGCGCGGTGCGCGCCGCCGCGCCCTATCTGGACGAGCCGCGCTTTCTACAAATCGACCGTCTGGCCCCGTTCCAGCCGCGCGGCAGCGACGTCGCCGTCATTCTCGACCTGATGATCCACGACCTCGATCTGGTGCTCGAGCTGGTGCGTGCGCCGGTCACGGACGTGCGCGCCACCGGCGTCGCGATCCTCACGCCTCACGTGGACATCGCCAACGCGCGTCTCGAGTTCGCCAACGGCGCCATCGCCAACGTGACGGCGAGCCGGGTGTCGCGGGAGCGCACCCGCAAGCTGCGCATCTTCCAGCCGACCGGCTACTGCTCGCTCGACCTGGCCCAGGGCAGCGGCGATTTCTTCCGCTTGAAGCCGGGCTGGCAGGGTCTGGGCGCGACCACACTCGAGCAGATCGTGGAGCACGTGCGTCTCGAGGCTCCGGAGGCGGAGCCCCTCCGGCTCGAGCTCGAGAGTTTCGTGCGCGCCGTGCGGGGCGAGGAGGAGGTCGTGGTGTCGGGTGCCGCCGGAGCGCGGGCCCTGGCCCTCGCGTTCCGCGTCGCCGCCGCCGTGCAGGCTTCGCCGCTCGCGCCGCTCGCTCCACCACCCGCGCCCGCCGTTCCCCACGCCGCCACGCGGCCGTGAGCCGCGCGCCGCGGATTTACATCTCCGCCGGCGAGCCGTCGGGGGACGCGCACGCCGCGGCCGTCGTGACCGCGCTCAAGCGTCGCCTCCCCGCGGCGACCGTGGAGGCGTTCGGCGGGCCGGATCTGGAAGCCGCCGGCGCCGTCGTACTCGACCGCATGGAGCGATTCTCCGTGGTCGGGTTCGTCGAAGCGCTGTGGAAGCTCCCGGCGCACGTCCGGCTGCTCGGTCGCGTGCGCGACGCCTTCCGGGCCAAGCGCTACGACCTCGCCATCCTCGTCGACTATCCGGGTTACCATCTCCGGGCGGCGGCGGCCGCGCGCGAGGCGGGAGTCCCCGTGCTGTATTACATCGCTCCCCAGATGTGGGCCTGGGGGCCGGGTCGCGTGCGCCGGCTCGCGGCGGTGCGGCGCCTGGCCGTGATCCTGCCGTTCGAGGAGAAGTTTTTTCGTGACCGCGGAGTCGCGGCGACGTTCGTGGGCCATCCGCTGCGGGACCGGCCGCCGTCCCCGTCGCGCGGCGAGGCCCGGCGCACGCTCGGGCTCGACCCCGGGCGACCGGTGCTGGGCTTGTTCCCGGGGAGCCGGCCCCAGGAGGTGAAGCGGCTGTGGCCCGCGTTCTCGCGGGCCGCCCTGCGGATCCTGGCCGCCCGTCCAGAGGTGCAGGTCGTCGTCGCCGGGACGGGGCGGGCGCAGTACCCGGGCGCCGGCGCCATCCGCATCCACCGCGGCGATCCGCTCGCCGTGTTTGCCGCCGCCGACGCCGGGCTGTGCAAGTCCGGCACCACGACGCTCGAAGCCGCGCTCGCCGATGTCCCGATGGCGATCGCCTACCGGCTCAATCCCGTATCCTTCGCCATCGCGATCCGGGTGCTCCAGGTGCCCCACGTGGGCCTGGTGAACCTGATCGCCGAGCGCGAGGTGGCCCCCGAGTTCCTGCAGGACGCGGCCACGCCGGGCGCGCTGGCGGACGCCGTGCTCCCGTTGCTCGACCCCGCGAGCGCCGCCGCCCGCCGCCAGCGGGAAGGCCTGGCCCTGGTGCGGGAGCGACTCGGGCCACCGGGCGCCGCGGAGCGAGTCGCCGCGCTGGCGGCGGAGCTCGCGGGGTGACCGTGCTGCTGGCGGGGCTCGTGCGCCTACTCGCGGCGACGTGGCGCTACCGGGTGCGAGGGTGGGAGCACGTGACGACCGCGCGCTCGAGCGGCCGCCCCGTGATCTACGTCCTGTGGCACAGTCGCATCCTGCCCCTGCTGTATCACCGGCGGGACGAAGGGATGGCCCTGCTCATCAGCCGTCACCGTGACGGGGGGTACCTCGCGGAGCTGTCCGGGCGCTGGGGGTACCGCGTAGTGCGCGGGTCGTCCAAGCGGGGCGGCGACGTAGGGCTGCTGGGCCTGGTGCGCCACCTGCGACAGGGCGGAGAGGTGGCGCTCACCCCCGACGGCCCGCGCGGCCCGGCGGAGCGGATGAAGCCGGGCGCGCTGGCCGCGGCCCAACACGCCGACGCGCTCGTGATCGCGGCGGGCGCGCGCACCTCCTCCGCCTGGTGGCTCCGGTCCTGGGACCGGTTCTGCCTGCCGCGGCCGTTCGCGGCCGTGGAGATCGTGTACAGCCCGCCGTTCGCGGTCGAGCAGGGCAAGGCCGCGCTCAGGCAGGCGCTAACCCGCGCGGAGGAGGAGCTCAAGCGGGTGACGTATGGGGACGGGAGACGAGGGACGAGGGACGGGTGAGCGCGGCTCGCGTGGTGCAGTGGCTGTGGGGGACCTCGGCGGCGGCGCGCGTGACGCGCCTGCCGCTCGTTCCCCTGGCCGGCCTGTACTGGGTCGCCATGCGGATACGGAGCGCGCGCAACGCCGGCGGCGGCGTGCTGCGTCTGTCCCTCCCGACGATCGCGGTCGGGAACCTGTCGGTCGGGGGCACGGGGAAGACGCCGCTCGCCGCCTGGATCGCCGCGTACTGCGCGCGCCGGGGATGGAAACCGGGGATTCTGCTGCGTGGCTACGGCGACGACGAGCCGCTGGTTCACCGCCGGCTCGTTCCCGAGGCGGTGGTGGTGGCGAACCCCGATCGCGTGGCGGGCGCGGCCGCTGCGCGGGCGGGGGGAGCCCGCGTGCTCGTGCTGGACGACGCCTACCAGCTGCTGGGCGTGGCGCGGGACCTGAACGTCGCCGTGGTGAGCGCCGAGAGCTGGGCCGGATCGCCCTGGCCCCTGCCGGCGGGTCCCTGGCGCGAGCGGTGGGAGGCGCTCGACCGCGCCGACCTGATTGTGGTCACACGGAAACGTGCCCCCGCGGCCGCGGCCGGAGACATCGCCGCGTGGCTCGCGCGGCGTCGGCCCGGGACGCCGGTCGCGGTCGCGTGGCTCGCGCTCGAGTACCTCGAGGGGATACAGTCTGGAACACGCGCGACGCTGGGGATCCTCGCCGGCCAGGACGTGGTGGCGGCCGCCGGGATTGCGGACCCGGCGAGCTTCGCGGCCCAGCTCGCCGCCGCGGGAGCACGAGTGCAACTGCTGGCGTATCAAGATCATCACGCGTACGGCCCGGGCGATGTGGGGCGACTCGTGCGGGCCGCGGCGGCGGGCGGTTATGTTGTAGTCACTGAAAAAGATGCCGTGAAGCTCCGCGGCCGCTGGCCGGAAGGGACCCCGGAACCGCTGGTCGCGGTGCTCGGCGTCCGTTGGGAGCGTGAGGGCCGGGCCCTCGAGCAGGCGCTGGACGCCGTGCTGGCCCCCTCCCCGGCCACACGTCCCGAGACCCCACTGGTGCGCGAGTGACATGACCGAACCCGCGATCAAGCCGCCATCCCCGCCGGCGATCATTCGGCCGGATAAAGACACGTTCCTCGCGGAGGAGAATCCCTTCGAGGCCATGATGGAGCGGTTCGACCACGCCGCCCAGCTCCTGAACCTCGATCCCGGCCTGTACAAAGTCCTGCGCCATCCCGAGAAGCAGATCATCGTGTCGGTGCCCGTGCTGCGGGACTCGGGCGTGCTCGACGTCTACACCGGTTATCGCGTGCTGTACAACACGTCACGCGGGCCCGCGAAGGGCGGCATCCGGTTCGACCTGAACGTGACGCTCGAAGAGGTCAAGGCGCTCGCCGCCTGGATGACCTGGAAATGCGCGCTCGTGAACATCCCCTTCGGAGGGTCGAAGGGCGGAGTGGTGTGTGATCCGAGCACGATGTCGCTGACCGAGCTGGAGCGCGTCACGCGCCGCTACACGGCGAGCATCATCGAAACGCTCGGTCCCGACTCGGACGTGCCCGCCCCGGACGTGAACACCAACGAGCGGGTGATGGCGTGGATCATGGACACCTACTCCATGCATCATCGCCACACCGTGACGGCGGTCGTGACCGGCAAGCCGATCGAGATGGGAGGCTCGCTGGGGCGGCGCGAGGCGACGGGGCGGGGGTGCATGTTCGTGACGCGCGAGGCGCTCGGCAAGCTCGGCATGACGCTCAAGGGCGCGCGGGTGGCCGTGCAGGGGTTCGGCAACGTAGGATCGGTCGCCGCGGACCTGATGGCCAAGGAGGGCGCCGTGATCGTCGGCGTCTCGGACAAGTCCGGGGCCCTGCACAACCCCAAGGGGCTCGACGTCCCCGACCTCCTCAAGTGGGTACGCGAGCACCGTCAGCTGGCCGGCTACCCCCAGGCCGAGGCGATCCCCAAGGATCAGCTCCTCACGCTCGACTGCGACGTCCTGGTGCCGGCCGCGACCGAGAACGTCATCACGCGCAAGAACGCGCCGCAGATCAAGGCGAAAGTGATCTGCGAGGGCGCGAACGGTCCCACCACGGCGGCGGCGGACGAGATCCTCGAAAAGAAGGGCATCTTCGTGATCCCCGACATCCTCGCGAACGCGGGGGGCGTGACCGTCAGCTACTTCGAGTGGGTGCAGGATCGCGGCGGCTATTTCTGGGACGAAGACACGGTGAACCGGCGGCTCGAGTCGATCATGACCCGCTCGTTTCACGAGGTGATGGCGATGGTCGAGAAGCACAAGGTCTCGACGCGCATCGCCTGCTACATGCTGGCCGTGGACCGCGTGGCGGCGATGCACCGGCTGCGTGGCATGTATGCCTGATGCAGTATCGCGTCGTCGCGGTGGGTCGCCTGCGAGCCATGGCGCTCCGGGCGGCGTGCGATGACTACCTGGCGCGGCTGAAGCACTACGCGCGGGTGGAGGAGCGGGAAGCAAAGGACCAGGCGCGTCTCCTCGAGGCGGTGCCCGAGGGGTCGCGCCTCGTCGTCTTGTCGGAGCGCGGGGAGGAGTGGACCTCCGAGCAGCTGGCGGGTTGGACGGCCCGCTGGGAGATGGACGGCCGGGACGTCGCCTTCGCGATCGGCGGCGCCGAGGGGGTGCCGGAGCCTATGCTCGCGCGCGCGGAGCTCGTGTGGAGCCTGTCCCGGCTGACGTTCCCCCACGAGCTCGCCCGACTGCTCGTGTACGAGCAGTTGTACCGCGCGTACACCATCCGGCGCGGGGAGCCGTACCATCGGGGATCCTGAGCTGACGCCCCAGGACCGGGCGGCGCTGCTGGGCCTCGCGCGGGCGACGCTGACGGCGCACCTGGCGCAGCGGCCGCTGCCGCCCACGCCCGGTATCCCCGGGGCGCTGCTCAAGCGGGGGGCGTTCGTCACCATCACGGCGCGCGGAGCGCTGCGGGGCTGCATCGGGCACATCGCGGCCGACCGCGCGCTCGGCGCGGTGGTGCGCGAAATGACGGTCGCGGCCGCACGAGACGACCCGCGGTTCCCGCCGGTGGAGCCCGACGAGCTGCCGGACCTGGCGCTCGAGATCTCGGTGCTCACGGAGGCGGCGCCGGTGGTGCCCCCGGTCGATCCGGCGCGCATCGCTGTGGGGCGGGACGGCGTGATGGTGCGCCGCGGCCGCAACGCGGCCCTGTTGCTGCCCCAGGTCGCCCGCGACCACCAGTGGGGCGTGGATGCGCTGCTCGCGGCCACGTGCCGCAAGGCGGGGCTGCCGGCCGACGCATGGCGGGAACCGGGAACGGAGCTGTTCACGTTTCAAGCGGATGTGTTCGGAGAAACCGGGGACGAGGGACGAGGGACGAGGGACGAGTGATTCCGCGGATAGTAGCAACGCCGATCGCGCCGCTCGCGATGCCCGACTCGCGGCTCGCACCGCGGCGCGTGGACGCGGACGTGATCGCGGCCGCGCTCCCGGGGCCGGGGCGCGATCAGCTCGCCGCCGGCGAGGTGCTCGTCGTCACGACCGGACAGCAGCCGGGGCTCCTCACCGGCCCGCTGTACACCGTCTACAAGGCCCTCTCCGCGATGGCGCTCGCCCGGCGGCTCGCGCGCGAACGGCGCACGCCCGTGGTGCCCGTGTTCTGGGTCGCGGGGGACGACCACGACTTCGCCGAGGCGAACCACACGTACTTCCTCGACAAGAACGGCGAGCTGGCCCAGGTCGTGCTGCGCGAGCGTCTCGCGGAGGCTGCGCTGCTGCCCCTGGCGCGCGAGCTGTGCGGCCCGGAGATCGCCGCTGTGTTGCGGCAGCTCGAGGAGGGCACGTCCGAGACCGAGTTCAAGCCGGCCGTGCTGGAATGGCTGGGGCGGTGGTATCGTCCCGAGGCGACGCTCGCAGACGCCTTCGCGCAGGCGCTCGACGCGCTGCTTGGCGCCCGTGGGCTGGTCGTGTTGCGCGTGTACGACCCGCGCGCCAAGCGCGCCGCCGCCCCCTGGGTCCTGAAGGGGCTCGACGTCACGCTCCCCGACGGCTACACGCCGGTCTTCGTGGAAGCGAGTCAGGGCCGCGACCGCCTGCAGCAGGACGGCGACGGTTTCGTCACGCGCCGCAGCGGCGAGCGCTTCAGCCGGGCCGACCTGGCGCGCCTGGCGCGCGATGCGCCCGAGCGGCTCTCTCCCAATGTGCTGCTGCGACCCGCGGTGGAGGCGGCGCTGCTGCCCACGCTCGCCTACGCGGGCGGCCCGGCCGAGCTCAAGTACCTCCCCGACGCCGCGCCGCTGTACGAGACGCTGGGCGTGACCCGTCAGGCACCGGTGCCGCGCTGGTCCGGGGTGCTCGTCGAGAGCCGGGTGGAGAAGGTGATGGAGCGCCACGGCCTGGACCTGGCGGCGTTCGACGGGAAACCGGGCGAGCTCGAAGCGCGCCTGGTGCGCGACGAGCTGCCGGCGGAAACGGTCGCGACCCTCAGCGCCCTGCGGCACGGCATCGAGGAGCACTACGCCGCGCTGCGCGAGTCGGCGGTGCGGATCGATCCCACGCTCGAGCGGACGGTGGAGTCGGCGCGCAACGCGGCCCTCTCGGGCGCGCAGACCATCGAGAAGAAGCTGGTGGCGAGCCTGAAGCGTCTCGAGGGCGAGACCCTGATCCGTCAGATCGCCCGCGCGCGCGCCGCCGTGTACCCGCAGGGCCACCCGCAGGAGCGCGTGCTCACGCTCGCCTCGTTTTCGATCCGCTACGGGCCCGCGCTGCTAGACGCGCTCGAGCAGGAGGTGGCGCGGTGGGCGGGCGCTTCGTAGAATGCTCTCATGTGGGTTCTGGTGGTCGTACTGCTCGTGGCCCTCATGATTCCCATCACCGCGATCCTGCTCGATTCGCCCCTGGGGCGCTCGGTCGCCCGCCGGCTCGAGGGGCAGGGTGACGGAGCGGCAGGGGGCGCCGGCGCCGGCGTGCGCCAGCTGGAGCGCCGGGTGGAGGTGCTCGAGACCGACCTCGAAGAGCTGAACCGCTCCATCACCGGGATGCGCGAGGAGCTGCAGTTCGTGCAGCGTCTGCTGGAAGACCCCCGCAAGAAGAAGCCCGGCTCCTGACCGCGCCCCGGTCGGCCGCCGGGGGAGGGGGAGGGGGGCGCCAGGCGGCCCGGGTCGCCGCCGGGATCCTGGTGACCCGCGTGCTCGGCTACGTGCGCGAGCGCGTGTTCGCGTACTATTTCGGCAACGACAGCGTCCCGGCCGATGCGTTCCGGGCGGCGCTCCGGATTCCCAACACGCTCCGCAGTCTGCTCGGCGAGGGCACGCTGCTGGCGTCGTTCATCCCCGTGTACGCCGCCCTCAACGAGCGCCCGGACAAGGGGCCCGCGCGCGCCCTCGCGGGTGCGATTCTGGGACTGTTGTTGCTCGCCGCCGGCGTGCTTGCCCTGGTCGGGATCGCGCTCGCTCCCTCGATCACCACGGTGCTGGCGAAAGGGTTCGACCAGCCGCGCCGTGAGCTGACGATCACGCTGGTGCGCATCCTGTTTCCCATGACCGGGCTCATGGTGATCTCGGCGTGGTGCCTCGGCGTGCTCAACACGCACCGGCGCTTCTTCCTCCCGTACGCGGCACCAGCGCTCTGGAACGTCGCGGGCATCGTGGCCATGCTCGCCGCGGGCACCTGGTTCGCGAACCGCGCCCTGCCGCCGGACGCCCAGCTGCACCGGCTGGCCTTGGCGCTCGCGTGGGGCACGGTAGCGGGGAGCCTGCTGCAGATCGCGGTGCAGCTGCCGGCCTGCTGGCGGCTGCTGCACGGCATCGTCCTGCGTATCTCCACGACTCCCGAGGGTGTACGGAACGTGCTCGTGGCGTGGTTGCCCTTGCTGTTGGGGGCGGGCGTCGCCCAGCTCTCGGGGCTCATCGACACGCTGCTCGGCTCGTTCACGGGGCCCGGGGGCGTGTCGGCGCTCGGCTATGCCCAGCTGATCCAGGTGCTGCCGATCAGCCTGTTCGGCGTCTCGGTCACGGCGGTGTCGCTGCCGGAGTTGTCGCGTGACGCGGTCGCGCGAGGCGGGGGACCGGCGCCGAACGAGCAGCTGCGGGCGCGGATCGCGGTGGGGTTCCGGCGCATCGTGTTTTTCATCGTGCCCTCCTCGATCGCATTCATCGTCATATCCCGGGAGATCGTCGCCGCGCTGTACCAGACCGGGCGCTTCACGCCGGTCGCCACGGCCCTCGTGGGGCGCGTGCTCGCCGCGTACGGCGTCGGGCTGCTGGGGCAGGCGACCGTGAAGCTGTTCGCGTCGGGCTTCTACGCCATGCGCGACACGCGTACGCCGGTGAAGATCGCCGCGCTCTCCCTGGTTGTCTCCACGAGCCTCGCGTGGGTGCTCATGCGCTGGCTGGGGGCGCCCGGGATCGCGCTGGGATCGTCGATCGGGGCGTTCCTGAACACCTCGCTCCACCTGCGCGACCTGGGCCGGCGCATCGGCGGCGTGCTGCGCGGTCCCGACTGGCGGGCTTTCGGGATCGCGCTCGCGGCCGGGATCGTAGCGGGCGCGGGCGCCCTCGGGGCGGCGCAGGTGAGCGCCGGCCTGGCGCCGGTGCCGCGCGGGGCGCTCGTGCTCGCTATCTTTGGGTTGGTGTACGGCGCGCTGACGCTGCTCCTGAAGCATCCCGACGCCATCCGCACATGGGCATCCCTGACCGCCTCGCACGCAAGCTAGACGCCCTTCCCGACAAGCCCGGCGTGTATCTGTGGAAGAATGCGGCCGGCGACACCGTCTATGTGGGCAAGGCGAAGAGCCTGCGCGCCCGGGTGCCGAGCTACTTCGGTCCCGACGGCGGCGCCACGCCGGAGCGGGCGGCACTGGTCGCGCAAATCGCCGACCTCGAGACGATCATCGTCCCGAACGAGGCGCAGGCGCTGCTGCTCGAGAACAACCTCATCAAGGAGCACAAGCCGCGGTTCAACATCCGCCTCACCGACGACAAGAGCTACCCGCGCATCGCCGTGACACTGGGAGAGCCGTTCCCGCGGGTGCTGGTGGTGCGTCGCGTGGCCATGGCGGGGGCGCGCTTTTTCGGGCCCTACACCGACGTGGCCACGCTGCGCCAGACGCTCCGGATCATCCGTCGCATTTTCACCGTGCGGTCGTGTCACTGGGATCTGCCGGGCGAGGCGCCCGCCCGCCCGTGCCTCGACTACCACATCGAGCGCTGCCGGGCCCCGTGCGTCGGGTATCAGAGCGAGGCCGATTACCGGCGCATGATCGACGACGTCGTGCTGTTCCTCGAAGGCAAGACCGTGGACGTGCGCATCCGGCTGCGCGAGCGCATGCAGCAGGCCTCGCAAGAGCTCGATTTCGAGCGGGCCGCCCAGCTGCGCGATGCCTTGAAGTGGCTCGACCAGCTGGAGCAACCCCAAGCCGTCGAGCTGATCGGACGGGGCGACGCGGACGCGGTGGGACTCGCCCGCGACGGCGACGATGTGTGCGGCGTGGTGCTGCGGGTGCGCGACGGCAAGCTGATCGCGCGCGACCACTGGTTCCTCGAGAACGCGGAGCACGAGACCGAAGGCGCGATCCTCGCCGCGTTTCTGGTGCGCTGTTACCTACCGCTGGAAGTGCGGGCGCAGCGCGTGCTGCTGCCGTTCCCCCCGGACGATCTCGCCTCCCTCACCGAGCTGGCGCCCGCGGTGGACTGGCACGTGCCGCAGCGGGGCAGCGACGCGAAGCTCGCCGAGCTGGCGGACCAGAATGCGCGCTACCTGCTGGATGGCCTGAAGATCGAGAGCTTCGACATCGACGAGCGATCGGCCGACCCGGTGTTCGCGCTGGGCCGCGACCTGGGGCTCGCGGCGGTACCGCGGGCGTTCGTGTGCATCGACATCTCGACCAACCAGGGGCGCGACACGGTGGGCTCGCTGGTGTGGTTCGAAGCGGGCCGCCCCAAAAAGGCCGAGTACCGGCGCTTCCGGATCCGAGGCGCCCCGCAGGACGACTTCGCCGCGGTACACGAGGTCGTGACGCGCTATCTCACCCGGCGCCGCGCCGAAGAGAAGCCGCTGCCCGATCTCATGGTGATCGATGGGGGGAAGGGACAGCTGGGTGCGGCGCTCGACGCGGCCCGGCAGGCCGGTCTGGAGCAGCTCCCGATCGTGAGTCTCGCCAAGCGCGAGGAGGAGATCTATCAGCCGGGGGAGGCGGAGCCGCTGCGCCTGTCGCGCCGCAGTCCGTCGCTCAAGCTGCTGCAGCGCGCCCGGGACGAGGCGCACCGCTTCGCCGTGAGCTACAGCCGCCAGCGGCGCGCCCGGCGCACCATTACATCCGAGCTGCTCGCGATTCCCGGCATCGGGCCGGGCCGGCGGCGGGTCTTGCTGGAGCGGTTCGGCTCGCTCGCGGGAGTGAAAACCGCCACGCCCGCCGAGATCGCGTCGCTTCCCGGGTTCTCGACCAGGTTGGCGGAACGAATTCTGGATCGACTGCATGTCCGTGCCTGAGGCGGCGCAAGTCGCGACGCTCCCCTGGTCGCTCGAGTGCTCATCTTGCGGCAAGACCAGGGGAGCCACCGGACTGGCGAGCGTATGCGACTGCGGCCAGCCCTACCTCGTGCGCTACGCCTCCGCCCCGCCGTCCGACGTGAAGTCGCTGCTCGCGGAGCGCGACTGGACCATGTGGCGCTACCGCGAATGGCTGCCGCTCGCGGACGGCGAACAGCCCGTGACGTTGGGGGAGGGCGGCACGCCCCTCTTAGCGGCGCCGCGGCTCGCCGCGAGGCACGGCTTCTCTCGGGTTTGGGTGAAGGACGAAGGCGCCAACCCGACGGGCTCCTTCAAGGCGCGCGGCCTCGCTGCCGCGGTCACGCGTGCCGTGCGTGCAGGTGCCAGGTCGCTCGTGGTCCCCACCGCGGGGAACGCCGGTGTCGCGCTCGCCGCCTATGCCGCGCGCGCCGGCGTGCCGGGGCGCGTGTATGCGCCGGCCAGCACCCCGGCCACGATACTCTCCCAGATCAGGAGCTTCGGCGGCGACCTGGTTCTGGTGGAGGGACACATCGGCGACTGCGGCGCGGCCGCTCGCGCGTTCGCAGCGGAGACGGGAGCGGTGGACGTGTCCACGCTGCGCGAACCCTATCGAATCGAAGGAAAGAAGACGTTGGGCCTCGAGCTGGCTGAGCAGCTCGGCTGGACGCTTCCCGACGCGATCGTGTATCCCACGGGTGGCGGCACGGGGCTCATCGGCATGTGGAAGGCATTCGGCGAGCTCATCCGAGCGGGGTGGCTCCGCGGGACGCCGCCGCGCATGTTCAGCGTGCAGGCCGCGGGGTGCGCCCCGGTGGTACGGGCGTTCGAGGCCGGGGACGAAGCCTGCGCGGCGTGGCCCGATCCGTCGACCGTCGCCGCTGGGTTGCGGGTGCCGCGTCCGCTCGGGGACCGGCTGATCCTGCGGGCGCTGCGGGAGAGTGGTGGTGCCGCCGTGGCGGTGACCGACAACCAGCTCCAGGCGGCGGCGCGCGAGCTCCAAGCAGAAGGGATCGACGCCTGCCCCGAAGGAGGGGCGGCGGTGGCCGGCGCGCTGGAGCTCAAGGCGCGCGGGTTGATCCAAGGTGGCGAGCGCGTCGTGGTGTTCAACACCGGGGCCGGGTGGCTCTACAGGGCCTAACCCGTTAATTTTCCGCCGCTTCGCACGCTATGCGCATCGCCATACTGGACCCCGCCGCCGGCATCTCGGGCGACATGACCCTGGGAGCGCTACTGTCCCTCGGCGTGTCGTCAGCGTGGCTCGAGGGGTTACCCAGCCGCCTGGGACTCGCCGGAGTGGGGGTCGCCGTGCGCGACGTCGTACGCTGCGGCGTCGGGTGCAAGCAGGTCGAATTCATGATCCCTGAGCAGCCGCACGGGCGCCATGTGGGGGAGTTGGTGCGCCTGGTGGAGCGGGCGCCCGTGTCGGAGTGGGTGCGAGCGCGGGCGGTGCGGGCGTTCCAGCTGCTGGGCGAGGCCGAGGGGCGCGTGCACGGCGTAGCTCCGGAAAAGGTGCATCTGCACGAGGTCGGGGCGGTGGACGCGGTGCTCGACATCGTCGGTGCGATAGAGGGGTTCGAGCAGCTGGGCGTGGACGCGATTTACACGTGGCCGGTAGCCGTGGGCCGCGGTTGGATCGAAGCGGCGCATGGCGCGCTGCCGGTCCCCGCTCCCGCGACGGCCATCCTGCTGGAAGGCCTGGAGCTGGCGGCGGGCGGCCCGGTGGAAGGGGAAGCGACGACGCCCACGGGAGCCGCGCTGGTGCGCGTGCTTGCGACGGGGGCGACACCCGAGCGGTGGCGTCTCGTGAAGAGCGGGTGGGGGGCGGGGCAGCGGAACCCCGGGCATTACCCCAACGCGTTGCGGGTGCTCGTTGCGGAACAGGCGGCCGAGGCGGGCCGGGTGATGCTCGTCGCGACGGATCTGGACGACATGAGCCCTGAGTATGTCGAGCCACTGCGGCAGGCGCTGGTTGCCGCCGGGGCATTGGATGTGCAGACCTGGCCGGTGCAGATGAAGAAGGGCCGTTCCGGGTTTCGAGTGGAGGTCGTGGCCCCCGAGGCGCTGGGTGAAGCGGTGACGGCGGCGTTGTTTCGCCACAGCACGACGGCGGGCGTGCGCCGCTGGGTGGCGGAGCGGGCCACGCTGGCCCGGAGCCAGGTGACCGTGGAGCTGGCTCCCCAGGTGTCCGTCCGGGTGAAGGTGCTGGAGCAGCCCGACGCGGACGGCGTGCGGGTCAAGCCCGAGTACGAGGATGTTCTCGCGGCCGCCCGGGCGTTGGGCCGGCCGCCGCTGGAGGTCGCCCGGGTCGCGCAACGCGACGCCGAGGCACTGGTTGCCAAATCGAAGGAGTGATCATGAGCGTGCAGCGGTTCATCGGCCTTCTCGGGTGGATGTATACCGCCGGTGCGGCGCCCCTCGCGGCGCAAACCCCCTGGCTCCCCGCGGCGTGCGATATCAAGCCGGGGCACCAGCTGGTGAACAGCGGGATGCAGTCGCTCAGGAGCGCGTTCTCCACCAAGTTCGCGGACCAGAAGACCAAGGATCTCAAGGACGCGGAGCGCTCGCTCACCCAGGCGGTGACCAGCGGCAAGCAGGAGAAGAATCCGGCCGCGTGGTACTACCTGGGTCGCTACTACCTGATGGTGCATGACGTCGTGGGCGCGGACTCGGCGCTGTCCAAGGCCCTGGCGCTCGCGCCGGCATGCAAGGAAGACATCGGGCTGTATCGCCGCCAGGAATGGGTGGGGGTGTTCAACGCCGGGGTGCAGGCGTGGCAGGGTGGCCAGAGCGATTCGGCTATCGCGAGCTTCCGGCGCGCGAACCAGATCTACCAGGCCGAGCCGATGGGGTTCGTCTATATCGCGAACTTGTTCGTCGGCCGAGAGGAGCCCGATTCGGCAGGCAAGAAGACCGATGCGGCGAAATACCACATGGACTCCGTCGTCTACGCCACCCACATGGACTCGGCGGCCAAGTATTTCCGGCTGGCCGTGGGAGCCGCCTCCGATCCCAAGTACGCCCGGGATCGGAAGGACGCGCTGTTCAACGTGGCGCGGGTGTACCACTCCGCCAAGCGCTACGACGAGGCGATCGCCGCGTATCGCGAGTATCTCGCCGCCTACCCCGGCGACGTTTCGGGTATGGCGAGTCTCGCTGGGCTGTACGGGCTGACCGGCAAGCGCGATTCGGCCCTGGCGCTGTACGGCCGGGTTCTCGAGCATGCCGATTCGGCCGGCGCCGACGACCTGTTCACCGCCGCTGGATCGATGCTGGGCGCCATTCCCAATTCGCCGGACACGGCGGTGATGGACGCCGATTGCGGCAAGGCCGCGAAGAAAAAGACCCCCGCCCTCACGGCCCGTCAGGTGGCGGCGCGGTGCGCGCCGGCGGCGGCCGACACCATGCGCAAGTACCATGTGCTCGCCGATCCCCAGTACGCCATGGTCGCCAAGACGTACCAGGCCGGGCTCGCGAAGAATCCCTACTCGCGCGACGCGCTGTATAACCTCGCCGGCGTCTCGTACCTGATCGGCGACTCGGCCAACGTGCTGCCGCTCGCCCAGCGGCTGTACGCCCTGGACCCCATGAACCGCTCGACGCTCGCCAAGCTCGCGGGCGGATGGCAGCTGAAAGGCAAGAAGGACTCGGTGCTGTACTACCTGACGATCGCGGATTCGCTGCCGGTGGAGATCACCGTGTCGAGCTTCACGCCGACGGAGAAAGGGGCGACACTCGACGGGCAGATGACGAATTTCCGGCCCAAGGCGTCGGCGCCGCTCAAGATCACGTTCGATTTCCTGGATGCCAAAGGGAACGTGGTGGCGACGCAAACGCAGGACGTGCCGGCCTTGCAGCCGAACGCGAGCCAGGGTTTCAACGTGAAAGTGGAGCAGGCGGGCGTAGCGGCCTGGCGGTACAAGCGCGGCTGATCGCGGCGGCTTTCCGTTTGGCGTACGGGCATGTAAATTGCGCTTGTATCTCAAGCAGTTGCTCTTGAAGAGGATGTGGGATTGACGCCCCGCGGACGCGGGCGTGCGGTGGTCACGGGTGTTGCACCGGGGAGGGGTTTGCGGGCGTAATTCAGGGGTAGAATGCCAGCTTCCCAAGCTGGACGTCACGGGTTCGAATCCCGTCGCCCGCTCTGCAGCGCGATTCTGTCGGTAGCAACCCCCCCCTTGCCCGGGCGCCATGCGCAGATCATGGCGCCGCCGAGCTTCGTCCCCGACACGGCCGCGCATCGCTCGCAGCGGCCGCGCTGCACCTCTAGTCGACTTCCTCGACGTCTCCGTCCAGGTCGTTGCGACGGTCTCCCACGCCGTGTCCTCCTTCGCGCCCCGGCAGAACCGCGCCTTCGAGCTGCAGGTGAGCGGCCAGCGAATTGCCGGCTGGCGCTACCGGGCCTCATAAGTCATATTTCCTGACTGTCGGAAGTTCTGGCCTGCGTTGGGGTTGCGACGTCTGGGCTCACAAAGTCCTTGAAGGTCAGGTTGCGGGTGGCATGATTCGCGTTCAGTCGGTGGCGCCCGACTCCCTTGGCGCCGAGCTGGGGCTCGCCCCGGGAACGGAGCTGCTGGCCGTCAACGGCCGGCCGCTGGAGGACTTCCTCGACTGGGAGTTTCTCACGGCGGACGACCGCTTCGTGCTCGCCGCGCGGATGGCCACGGGGGAGGAGATCGAGTTCGACATCGAGCGTCCCGAGGGGCTCCCGCTGGGCGTGA
>WNGC01002268.1_pt1 | contig 22123 bp, 18 predicted proteins | sample 5400051 | NCBI WGS metagenome assembly WNGC01 (sample SAMN13153368, study PRJNA577476) | soil metagenome | isolation source: 20 cm soil or saprolite under grassland replicate 2 | place: USA:California | collected 2016-06-15
GCGGCATTGGTGCTCATCGTGCTGCTGCTCGCACTGGCGTTCGGTCGCAGCCGTCACGTGTTGTTGGTGCTGGCGGCGCTCCCGAGCACGCTGATCGGCGGGGTGCTGGCGGTGGCGCTGACCGGCGCTACGCTGTCACTGGGCGCGATGGTGGGATTCGTCGCCCTGTTCGGTATCGCCGCACGCAACACGATCATGCTGATCTCGCATTACGAGCACCTGATTACGATCGAGGGCCAGCCCTGGAGCCTTCAGACCGCGTTGCGGGGCGCCGAAGAGCGCCTCACCCCGGTGCTGCTGACGGCGTTGCTCACCGCGCTCGCGTTGCTGCCGGTGGCTCTGCAGTCACATCAGCCCGGACACGAAATCGAAGGTCCCATGGCGATCGTGATTCTCGGCGGTCTCGTTTCCTCGACCCTCGTCAGCCTGGTCTTCGTGCCGCCTCTCGCCGCGCGCTGGTTGCACCGCAGCTGAGCCGCACGCTCGCGGCGTCGCAGCTGACGCTGCGGCTCTGCAGTGAGTGGTGCATACGTGCAACACTCCTCGAGTCACAGTGTGGCCTTTCTGACACGACAAACCGTCAAGCCGATTTACGCAACTGGATAAGTGCTTGTTGTATCATAGGCGCCGATGTTGTCCTTGAGCAACGACGGCTGGCATGCACCTTGCTGCCGCCGCAGCGATGAAGGTCTGCGCCGACGCCACCGCCGCACGGCAGGAGCGCCGCTGTCGCAGGGCAAGGCAGGAAACAACCTGTGGGGAGCAATTAAATGAAGAACGCACAGATAACTCGGCAACTCTTCTTCTTCCGACTCTTCCGACCCCTGGTTGCCGGGGTGTTGTTGGCCGTGGTCGCGCTGCCCGTCGGCGCCGTCGAACTCAAGACGTCCGACGGCAACTGGACGTTCAGCATCTCGGGCAACGTGAACGTGCACTACATCTACTCCGAGTGTGAGGATTCGACCACACCTACGGTGGCCGGCGGACTCGCGTGCCAAGGCACGCTGAGCGGCAGCAATGTTTCCAACATCAGCAACGGGCTGCTGCCCGCGGCCTTCAGCTTCGGCGTCACGACCACGCAGAACGGCATCGATATCGGAGCCCACCTCGGGTTGTATCCCGGCATCGTTGCCAACGACGGCGGCAGCCCGAATCTGCAGCAGACCGCCACGGCCGTTGGTACGAATACCGCTCTGGCAACCACCGGACTCGATGTTCGCCAGGTCTATCTCACCTTCGGCAACAAGGAGATGGGGACCTTCACTCTCGGCCGGAACATCGGGCTGTTCGGCGCCGACGTGATCCTCAACGACATGACTCTGCCCGGAGTCGGCGTGGCCGGCGGTTCCTCCGGTGCGGCGCCCGCCAACACGACCCTCGGCTCGATCGGCCTCGGCTACATCTACACCGACTGGCTGGCGCAGATCGACTATACGACTCCGGAGATCTCGGGATTCAGCTTCACGGTCGGCATCTTCGATCCGATCAATTCGATCGGAGACGCCGGTACGACTGTCGGCAAGAAGGCGCCCGGCATACACGGCAAGCTCTCCGATACGGTGGATCTGGGCGGCGGGAGCAAACTGTATTTTTCCGTGGCCGCGCTCGAGCAGAAACAGGACCACGTCGTCGGCGCGACGACATTCGATTACGACGGAACGGGGATCGATGTCTTCGTCAAGTGGACGTGGACGGCCCTCGAGGCTTTCGGCTACTACTATCACGGTGATGGCCTCGGCACGACGGGCCTGTTCGTGAATTCCTCCGACGGTGTCGGCAACAAGCGCAGCTCGAGCGGCTACATGGCGCAGGCCACCTACAAGTTCGGCGATCTCAAGCTCGGCGCGAACTATGGCGTGAGCAAGCTCGACTGCGCGGGCGGTACCGACGGCGGTTGTAACGGCACCCTGCTCGTGGAAAAGAACCGCAAGGTGACCGTCGGCGGCTACTACTCGCTGACCAAGAACCTGACGCTCCTCGCCGAGGTCAGCGACGTCCACGCGGACGCCCAGAGCGGCGCGAGCAACCACAGCAAGAACGGGAACGTCGGAGCGTTCTTCTCATTCTGAGCGGCGCGACGGGCGCCACCCGCAATCGCGTCCGCGCGTGGTAAGGACTGATGGCAGGGTGCGACGATGATCATCGTGAGCGTCTTGTATCCGAACGGACCGAAGGCCAGGTTCGATATCGACTATTACACCCGCAAGCACATGCCGATGGTGCAGGAGCGCCTGGGCACGCCGTTGCGGCGCGTCGTGGTCGAGCAGGGCATCGCCGGCGGGGCGCCGGGCGCGCCACCGCCGTTTCTGGCGGCAGCGCATCTGTATTTCGACTCGCTCGAGGCGTTTCAAGGCGCCTTCGGTCCGCACGCCGGAGAGATCATGGCCGACATCCCGAACTACACGAGCGCGCAGCCGGTGATCCAGATCGGCGAGGTGCGGGTGTAGCGTACCGTGGACGCTCAACTGGGCCGTCGGCTTGACGATAGCGCCGGCGCCACATACGGAGCGGCAGTGCCGGCTGCGTCTGCCCGGCGCGGTCGGGTGACGAACCATGCTGGAGCTATGCTGCACGATTGCGGAGCGCGAGTGTGCCAGCCGTGACACACGACCTGTCGCCTGCGCACCACTTTGGTTCTTTGCTGCAGATCGAGACGAATGAGTCTACGATGTCGCGCCTGAATTTCTCGCTGAGTTCAAGGGAAGGACCGGAACCGTTCCGGAAGGCTAACTAAAGAGGTTACGCTGTGTGTCTCACAGCGCCCGAGCACGCCCCGTGCGATGCCCGGCGACAACGAACGTAAAAACCAAGTCTAGGAGAACTGCGTATGCGATCCAAATGCAACAACAGCCTGCGCATCATAGTCGCCGCGCTTGCACTTGGAGGGTCGTGCGCGGCGGCAATCGCCGATGAGGTCACCGATCGGTCGCAAGATCCGAATCTCTGGGCAGCTCCCGGCGGTGATCAGGCCTTGACACGGCACAGCGCACTCAAGTCGATCAACGCTTCGAACGTGCGCCACCTCCAGATGGTGTGGTCGCAGTCGAGCGGCACGCTGCGCGGACACGAAGGGCAGCCGCTGGTCGTCGTCGTCAACAACAAGCCGATGATGTACATGGAGAGCGGCTGGCCGAACATCATCCAGGCGCTGGATCTGAGCGATCCGGATCATCCGAAGGAAGTGTGGAACTACCGCAAGACGAGCAATCGCGACGAATCGGCCGTACCGCGCGCCTGCTGCGACACCGTCAACCGCGGGCCGTCCTTTGCCGACGGCAAGCTGGTGTTCGGCACGCTGGACGGCTTCGTCATCGCGCTCGACGCGGCAACCGGCAAGGAAGTCTGGACCGTCAAGCACGCGCATCCCGACAAGGGCGAGACGATCACGCCGGCGCCGCTCATCGCCGAGGGCAAGGTGCTCATCGGTTTCGGCGGTGACGAGTTCGCAGCCCGCGGCCGCTTCACGGCGTACAACCTGGCCGACGGCAAGAAGGTCTGGGAGTGCTACAACACCGGCAGCGACTCGGACGTGTGCCTCACGAAGCAGAGCAACAAGAAGCACCCGGAGTACGGCACCGCCGGGCACGACCTCGGCATTTCCGGCTTCCCGGGCGATGAGTGGCAGCGCGGTGGCGGCGCGATGTGGGGCTTCTACAGCTACGATCCGGAGCTGCACCTCGTGTATGCGTCGAGCGGCAACCCCGGGCTGTGGAGCCCGTCCTACCGCTGCGGTGCCAAGACCCACGAGGAGTGCAACAACGGCAAATGGGACAACAAGTGGTCCATGACCATCTTCGCGCGCAAGGTCGACACCGGCGAGGTGGTGTGGGCGTACCAGATGACGCCGTTCGACCAGTGGGACTACGACGGCATCAACGAGAACATGCTCGAAGATGCGACCGTCGACGGCAAGCCGCGCAAGATCCTGATGCACTTCGATCGCAACGGCTTCGCCTATGTGCTCGACCGTACCGACGGCACGCTGCTGCGCGCCACCAAGTACGTGACCACCAACTGGGCCGAGAAGGTCGACATGAAGACCGGCCGCCCGGTGAAGGTCAAGGACCATTCGCCGCTCGAGGCGCACCGCAACACCCAGGCCTGTCCGTCAGCGATGGGTGGCAAGGACCAGCAACCCTGCGCGATCGACCCGGCTGAGCCCGGCATCGCATACTGCCCGACCAACAACTGGTGCATGGAGGATGAGCCCCAGGAGCGCTCACACACCCAGCAGGGTACCGTGTACGTGTTCGCGAACGTGTTCATGTATCCGGAGAAACCGGGGATCACCGGCAAGTTCAAGAAGTACAACACGCTGACCGGCGAGACCATCTGGGAGATTCCGGATCCGTACCCGAACTGGGGTGGTGCGCTGGTCACCGACGGCGGGCTTGCGTTCTACGGCAGCCTGAATGGTGACTTCCGCGCGGTCGATCGCAACAGCGGCGAGGTGCTGTGGCAGCGGCGGCTGGGCTCGGGAATCATCGGCAACCCGATCACCTACAGCGTCAACGGCAAGCAGTACGTCTCCGTGTGGAGCGGCATAGGCGGGTGGATCGGGCTGCCGGTCACGGCGGGGCTCGATCTCAACGACAAGTTCGGCGCCATCGGGGCGACCGCCATGACCAAGGCCGCGGGACTCAGCATGATCCCGCAGGGTGGAACGCTCTATACCTTCGCGGTTCAGGAGTGAGGAGGACGAGGGCGCAAAGCAATAAACGAGCCTGAGCGAGGGCGTTGTCGAAGAGGCGGGCAGGGCGCGGGCGCGCCCGGCAGCGGGCGCGCCCGCCAGAGAAACGCCCGGGACACCGAGGGGCCCAGACGGATGACAACGTGGAAGAGAGGTGGGCTGGCGCTGACCGCGGCGCTGGCCACGGGAGCGGTGGCGCTCACCGCGGTGCCACGCGAGGCGCAGGCTGCGCTGCTGCGGGTGTGCGCCGATCCCGGCAACATGCCGCTCTCCAACAGCCGCGGCGAGGGTTTCGAGAACAAGATCGCGCGCGTGCTCGCACGGGCGCTCGACACCGGCGTCGAGAACTATTACCGCCCGGGTGTCGAGCGCGGTCTCACGCGCACGACGCTCGATGCCGACCAGTGCGATCTGATGCTCGACATGCCCGCCGATGCGGACGACGTGCTCACCACCACGCCGCTGTACCGCTCGACTTACGTGCTCGCCTACCGCAGCGATCGGGGCCTTGCCATCAAGAGTCTCGACGATCCACGTCTCAAGACCCTGAGAGTCGGCGTTTACGAGACTTCGGCTATCCGCGAGGCGCTCGCCGAGCACGACGTCCGCAAGGTTCGCATTCACTACCTCAGCCACGACGCCGATCTGGTGCCGGCGGATCAGCCGAGCCATCAGGTCCAGCAGGTGATCGACGGCGAGCTCGACGTGGCGGCGGCCTGGGGCCCGCTGGCGGGCTACTACCGCACCATCAAGCAGGCACCGCTGGTGATCCAGCCCGTCAACCTGATGGATGACTACGTGCCGCTCGAGTTCGACATGGCCGTCGCGGTGCGACGTAACGATCGCGATCTGCAACGCCGCCTGGAGCAGGCCATACGGCAGGAGCGCGACGCGCTGCGCGCGATCCTGGATGAGTACGGCGTGCCGCTGGTGCGCTGCGACACCTGCATCATCAGCGGCGACCTGCCCGCGCATGGGCCGTACCGCAAACGCCCTCCGCAGGCTCCGGAGCGCGGCGGGACGTCGGTCAGCATCGCGCAGCTGAACGACTGGCTCGCGCATGGCGCGAGCATCGCCGTGGAGCTCAACAATGCGGTCCTGGCCGAGGATCGGACGCGCGTGCTTTACCTGCTCGAGAAGAAGCACGCGGAGGTCGGAGCGCTCGACCTGCAAGGCGAGGCGCCGCTGCATCATGCGCTGATGCAGAGGTCCGATTCCATGGTGGGGCTGTTGCTCGCGCACGGGGCCGACGTCAACCAGCGCGATCGCGACGGCTGGACGCCTCTCATGACGGCGGCGTACTACGACGATGCCGCCGACATCAAGGTGTTGGCCGCACGCGGCGCCGATCCCAATGCCGTGAGCGCGCAGAATCTCACGCCCCTCGGTATCGCCGTGCAGTACGGCAAGGACGCCGCCGCCGTGGCGCTCGTCGAGGCAGGCGCCGATACGGGACGTCCGATCGGCGAGGCCGCTTACACGCCTTTGATGCTCGCGAGCGCGAACGGCTCGCTAAGCGTAGCCCACGCTCTGATCGAGAAGGGCGCCGACTTGAACGCCCGCAACAGCGGCGGCGTCACCGCGCTCATGATCGCGGCCGCCAAGGGTCACGCCGACGTAGTGGAGCTGCTGGTGCGTGCCGGCGCCGACGTCGAGGCGCAGACGGAACATGGCGATACCGCGCTGTCCATCGCGCGCGCCAGGGGCGACCAGAAGGTGATCAAGCTGCTCGATGAAGCGCCCCGCGGGCGTTCAGGCGCCTAGACGGGGCGCACAGTGCTGAGGTGTACGTTCATGATGTGCGTTGCCGGTCTGACGTCGAGCCTGCTCTCCGCCGGGCAGGTGAGTCCGCCAGTGCCGGCCGCGCCGAGCGCCCCGGCCCCCGCGGCCCCGGCTGCCCCCGCGAACGGCGTGACCCCGATGCAGCGGGCGGATGCCACGCCCAAGGGCCAGCTCAAGAACCCCTATTCGGACGGTGATGCGGCGGTGGTGGAGTCGGGAAAGCAGTTCTTCTTCAAATACGCCTGCAGCGGCTGTCACGGCGGCAACGGTGGCGGGGGCATGTGTCCGCCACTCACCAATGACGTCTGGGTCTACGGCGGCGACGACGATACCCTCTTCAGGCTGGTCGCCTACGGCACCGAAGCGCTGCAGGCCAAGGGCTACGGCCGCATCCTCGCGTTTGTGCGCTCGAATTATCATGGAGCGCCGGAATGCAAGGTCGGCTGCGGGAGCGACTAGCCTGCCTTCGGGGAGCGGAGGAGCCTTAACATGATGCGTACGCGAGCTGCGTCCCACAGTGGTCCCGACCTGATCGCCAATCTGGTCCGCAGGCGCGGTGCGGAGCTGCCCATCTCCGACGTTGTCCGCAGCTCCTGGAGCCGGTGCCTCAACGCCTTTGCGCTCGACCCTCACGAGATCCGGCATCCCCACAGTGTCGAGCGGGCGGACCTGCAGGCGCGCCGCGAGCGCCTCGGAGTGCTGCTATCCATCGCGCGTATCGAGATGGAGGCCTTGGGGAAGCTCATGAAGCACTCCGAGTACAGCATCATGCTGACCGATCGCGACGGGGTGATCGTGAGCTACCTCGGTGACACGGGCTTTTCGGCTACGGCCCGGCGCAGCGGTTTCCGCGAAGGAGTGATGTGGGGCGAGCGCGAGATGGGTACCAACGGCATGGGGACCTGCCTGATCGCCGAGCGGCCCGTCATGATCCATCGCACCGACCACTTCCTGGCGCAGAACACGCAGCTGACCTGCTCGGCAGCGCCGATCTTCGACATGCGCGGGGAACTGCTGGCAGCGCTCGACATCTCCGGTGCCTCGACCAGTCCGCAGCCCCACACCCTGGCGTTGGTCGACATGGCGGCGCAGAACGTCGAAAACCGCACCTTGCTGAGCGCCTGCAAGGAATTCCACGTGGTGCGCTTTCACCGCTGTCCGGAATTCGTCAGCACGCCGGGCGAAGGCGTGCTGGCGTTCGACGATCAGGGCCTCGTCAAGGGCGCCAACCGCGCCGCGCTCAAATTGCTCGGGTATCGAGACCACGAGGCGGTGTGCGGGCAGCCGGTGGAGCGAGTCCTCGATACGAGCTTCGCGACGCTGATGCGCTTGACGGGACACAGCAGCTATCCGGCCGAGCCGCTCGGCTCGAGGCTGCCCCAGCGGCGCTGGTTTGCGAGCGTGCATACGCCGGCCGGGGCGTCGCGACCCGCGCAGGCGAGTGCCGGCGCCAGTGTGCGCACGCAGGGCGAGGCGGGCGCTGCCGAGGCGTGCGGCTCCCTCGATTGCCTGGAGTCCGCGGATGCGACCATGCACTCCTGCGTGGAGATCCTGCGGCGGGTCGTCGATCGCGACATCTCGGTGCTGCTGCTCGGCGAAACCGGTACCGGCAAGGGCTATTGCGCGCGCGCCATCCATAACGCCAGTAGCCGCGCCGAGAAGCCCTTCGTGACGGTCAACTGCGCCGCCATTCCCGAGACCCTGATCGAGAGCGAGCTGTTCGGTCACAAGGGGGGCGCCTTCACCGGCGCCACCCGCGAGGGCGGCATGGGCCGCATTCTGCAGGCGAACGGCGGCACGCTGTTCCTGGACGAGATCGGCGACATGCCGATCGCATTGCAAACGCGGCTGCTGAACGTGATCGAGGATCGTGAGGTGATGCCGCTCGGCGGCAACAAGGTGGTGAGCGTGGATGTGCGTGTCATCAGCGCCACGCAGCATCATCCGCTCGACCTGATTGCACGGGGGCAGTTCCGCGAGGATCTGTACTACCGGCTCAATGGGATCACGGTGCGCCTGCCGCCATTGCGTCAGCGCACCGATGGCGCGGAGCTGATTCGCAAGTTGCTGCACGACGAGGCTCCCGGCGCGCTGTTCGAGCTCGAACCAGCGTTGCTCGAGCGGTTGCTGGCTCACGGCTGGCCGGGCAATCTTCGTCAGCTGCGCAATGTCCTCCGTACCATGCTCGCGTTGCGCACCTCGGATCGACTGACGCTGGCCGACTTCAACGAGGAGTGGCTCGCCGGGAATGCCGCGCAGGGCGCACCCGGCGCCGCGGCGTCGCACCTCGAGCGCGACGGCGAGAGTGTGCTGAGCGATGCGGAACGCGATGCCCTGCGGCGCGTGCTCGAGATGTGCCAGTGGAACGTCAGCGAGGCCGCAGCCCGGCTACACATCAGCCGGCGCACGATTTACCGCAAGATTCATCGACACGGATTACTGCGCCACGCCCAGAGCCTCAGGGCGGGCACGGGGGAGTCCGAATGAGTTCCTCACGGGAACTCGAGATGTCGCGTTCAAACCCAGAGGCGAGGCTAAGACTACCATGGCAATCAAGATTCACCCCCTGGTTGATCAGGGTGTAAAGCAAGGCGCGGCGGGCTTCGCCGGCGGAACACTCACCTGCAGGTGCACGCGCGATCCGGTCACGGTGCGCGTCGCGTCGAACGTGGCGTTCAACCACGTGTGCGGCTGCACCAAGTGCTGGAAGCCCGAAGGCGCGTTGTTCTCGCTGGTCGGCGTAGCCGGACGGGACAAGGTCAGCGTGACCGCGAACGACAAGAAGCTCAAGATCGTGGACGAGAAGGCCGCCATCCAGCGCTACGCCTGCACCGGGTGCGGTGTGCACATGTACGGGCGCATCGAGAACAAGGCTCATCCTTTCTTCGGCTTCGACTTCTTCCATGTCGAGCTGTCGAAGGAGAGCGGCTGGGAGGCCCCAGGGTTCGGCGCGTTCGTCTCCTCGATCATCGAGTCGGGATTCCCACCGGCTCGCATGGGTGAGGTCCGTGCACGGCTGAAGGAGCTGAAGCTGGAGCCCTACGACTGCCTGTCGCCGGCGCTCATGGATCTCATCGCGACCCATGCGGCCAAGGCGAAGGGCGTGCTCGCCGCGTAGCGCCGCAGCTGCGGAGAAAATAGCGCCCCGTGCGTGCGCGGGGCGACTGCGCTTCGGACTCCTGACCGCTTCCGAACGAGGAATAGCTTTCGCCATGAAAACACGTGCTGCAATTGCTCACGCCGCCGGCAAGCCACTGGAAATCGTGACCGTCGATCTCGACGGCCCCAAGAGCGGCGAAGTGCTGGTCGAGCTCAAGGCCACGGGGGTTTGCCACACCGACGAGTTCACGCGCTCCGGCGGAGATCCGGAAGGCCTGTTTCCCGCGATTCTCGGGCATGAGGGCGCCGGGATCGTGGTCGATGTGGGTCCCGGAGTCACCTCGGTGAAGAAGGGCGACCACGTCATCCCGCTCTACACACCCGAGTGCCGGCAGTGCAAGAGCTGCCTGTCGCGCAAGACGAACCTCTGCACCGCGATCCGCGCGACCCAGGGAAAGGGCGTGATGCCGGACGGCACCAGCCGCTTCTCCCTCGGCAAGGACAAGGTGTTCCACTACATGGGCTGCTCGACGTTCTCCAACTTCACCGTGCTGCCCGAGATTGCGGTGGCGAAGATCCGCGAGGACGCTCCCTTCGACAAGGTCTGCTACATCGGCTGCGGCGTGACCACCGGCATCGGCGCGGTGATCAATACCGCCAAGGTTGAACCCGGCGCCAACGTAGTCGTGTTTGGTCTCGGCGGCATCGGCCTCAACGTGGTGCAGGGTGCACGTCTCGCGGGCGCCAACAAGATCATCGGTGTCGATCTCAACCCCAATCGCAAGGCGCTGGGTGAGAAATTCGGCATGACGCATTTCGTGAACCCGAAGGAGGTCGAGGGCGATCTGGTGGCGCACCTCGTGACGCTCACCGACGGGGGGGCGGACTACAGCTTCGAATGCGTCGGCAACGTGAATCTGATGCGTCAGGCGCTCGAATGCTGTCACCGCGGCTGGGGCGTGTCGGTCATCATCGGCGTGGCCGGCGCGGGCCAGGAGATCAAGACCCGTCCCTTCCAGCTGGTCACGGGCCGGGTATGGAAGGGCACGGCCTTCGGCGGCGCCCGCGGGCGCACCGACGTACCGAAGATCGTGGACTGGTACATGGAAAAGAAGATCGCCATCGATCCTCTGATCACGCACAAGATGCCGCTCGATAAGATCAACGACGCCTTCGATCTGATGCACGCGGGCACCTCGATCAGGAGCGTGATCACGTACTGAGCCCGGGATGAGGCGAAAGACCAGGGTCGACACGGGGTCTCGGGTGGCGGCTGCCGCAGCGCTGCTGGCGGCGACCTTGCTGTCCTCGGGCGTCGCTCCCGCCGGCGGGGCGCCGGAGCGCCTCTACGTCTCCGACGAGACCGGCGGCGACGTGGTGATCGTCGATCCGCAGCGTGAGAGCGTCGTGGCACGCATCGCCGTCGGCAAGCGTCCGCGTGGCATCCAGCTGTCCGCGGATCACCAGCGACTGTACGTGGCACTGTCGGGCTCGCCGATCGCTGGCCCCAATGTGGACGAGTCGAAGCTGCCACCCCCCGATCGTCGCTACGACGGCATCGGCGTGGTCGACCTCAAGCTGCAGAAGCTGGTCAACACCTACCCGAGCGGCGCGGACCCCGAGGCCTTCGCCCTGTCACATGACGGCAAGGTCCTGTACGTCTCGAACGAGGACGCCGGCAAGCTGTCGGCCGTCGATCTGACCCGTGGCACCGTGCGCGCGACCGTGGCCGTCGGGTCGGAGCCCGAGGGGGTTGCGGTCAGCCACGACGACCGCGTCGTCTACGTCACCTGCGAGACCTCCAACAGCCTCTATGTGATTGACGCGCATACCATGCACGTGCTGGCGCAGATTCCGACCGAGAAGCGCCCGCGCGGTATATTCCTGGGGCGCCAGTCGCACCGCGGCTATGCCACGGACGAGTTCGGCGCGGCGCTCACGGTGTTCAGCACCGACGACTACCAGGTGGTGCAGACGATTGCGCTCGGCGACCCGAAGGTCGTGCGTCCGATGGGCATCGCCTCGACGGACGGCCGGCGGTTGTACGTCACTACCGGGCGGTTCGGCGCATTGCTGGAGGTGGACCCCGGAGCGGGTCGAGTTCTCAGGACCATCGAGGATGTCGGAAAGCGTCCCTGGGGCGTGGCGTTGAGCCGAGATGGTGAGAAGGCCTACACGGCCAACGGCCCCTCGGGCGATGTCTCGGTCATCGATCTGCAGTCAGGTCGCGTAGAGACGCGGATCGCGGTCGGAGGCAGCCCCTGGGGCGTGGTGGCGGCGGCGGTGCGCTGACCGGTGCGGCACGCAGCTGCGCCTCATCGCAGCGAGGTTTCGCTGCGTGCGGCGTGCCGTGAGGCACGGCTTACGGCACCACGTGCGAGGGTCCCAGGTCCTTCCACTCGTAGCGCGGCACCTGAACCCGCTGACCGCTCTTGAGCTCGGGCACTTTGTGCACCCGGGTCTGCTCGATGGTCATCTGGCCGTCCTTGTCGGTGATCCAGAAGTCGATGTCGTAGATCTGGTCCTTGGTGCCGACCGCGCGAAAATCGGTGCAGGCGAAGTAGTGACCGTTGTCATCGAGCTGGCGGACGGGCAAGTGGGTGTCGATGAACTCCAGATCGAGCACCTTGCCGGTCTTGTCATCCTTGAGCTTGAACACGCCGTGGTTCTTCGTGGCTTCGGCGAGCGCGCCCTGCTCAACCGCCGACATCACCTCCCAGCCCCGCTTGGTGGCCATGTGTCCGGGGTGCTCAGAGGCCGGGATCCACCACCAGGGCACCGGTGAGCGTGCCGTCAGCGTCCACGAGCCCTCGGCCTTGATCGGCTCCTTGTAGATGCGGATCTCCTGCACCTTGAGCTGCCCGTCGCTTGGGGCCACCCAGAAATCGATGAGGTAGCGTTTCTGCGCGTCCTGCGGATCGTGAAACTTCACGTCCGGGAAGAAGCCGTAGCCGTCGATGGTGCGCGTGAAGTCGATGCCGTCGAACGCCAGTTTCAGCTGCGTCCCGTCGGCCGGGTCCCCGAGTGGGAAGAGGCCGCCGTTGGCCTTGGCGCGCTCTTCGATGAGCCCCTTGACCAACGTCTCGGCATCGCCGCTGTCGAAGTTCTGCATCGCCTTCTCGGTGGAGTCGGCGCTGCTGGCGGCGATGAAATCGCGCGCTTTCTGCAGATTCGCGCCCGGGTTTTCCAGGAAGGATTTCCTGGCGTCCTCGCTGCTGAAGCAGTAGGTCTTGCCGTCCTTGTCCGCCCAGGTGACGGCGCACTTGGTCATGATGTGCCGGCCCTGGGACAGGCCTTCCACGCACTGCCCACCGAACTCGGCCGCGGCCGCCGGCGTATCGGCGCGGGCGGGAATGAGGGCAGCGCAACCGAGCAGGGCGCCGATGAGTGCGACCCGCTTGGTGCGGGGGAAGGTCAAAGCGCCGTAGAGGTTCAGGGTATCGGGCTTCATAGGCCAGTCGGTTTGGCGCGTGGCGCACCGTATCCGCGGTGCCGGGAGGTGGCAGATCGATGCTACTCCTGCGCCGCGGCGTTTTCCGCAACCAGCTCGTTCCCCTGCCTGAAATGCTGCGCGAGGTAGGCTTCGCCGTTCTCGAGCATGAAGTAGCGGAACGCCTCGGCAGGCGGGGAGAGTGTCTTCGCCTGCGTGTGCACCACGTGCCAGCGGCGCATCACGGGCAACCCTTCCGTCTCCGGCGCGGCGATCAGGCGCAGATCGAGCTCGAGCCCGATGGTGTGCAGCGATAGGAGCGAAATGCCCATGCCGGCCATGACCGCCTGCTTGATGGCCTCGTTGCTCGACATCTGCATGATGACCCTGGGGGTCATCTGGTAGGCGTCCATGAACTCATCGAGCGCCGCGCGCGTCCCCGACCCCGGCTCGCGCACGATGAAGTCCTCGCCGAGCAGAGCGCTCGCTGGAACCCGCTCGGCGCGCGCGAAGGGATGCTCCACGCCGGTGACCAGCACGTGCGGATGCATGGCGAAGGGCTCCGCGCGCGAGGGCCAGTCGCGCGGCGGCCGCCCCATGATGGAGAGCTCAACCGTGCCCTCGCGCATCAGCGCGACCACTTCCTCGCGATTGTTGCCGACGTGCAGCCGGATCTCGACGCCCGGATGCTCATCGCGGAAACGCGCCAGCAGGCGCGGCAGGAAGTACTTCGCCGTGCTCACCATGGCGACATCCAGCATCCCGGTCCGCAGGCCCCGGAAGCGCGCCACCATGTCCTCGGCGTCGCGCATCGCGCCAAGAACGCGCTGGGTGTAGGCGAGCACGTACTCGCCCACCATGGTGAGGGAGACCTTGCGGCTCGTTCGGTCGAAGAGCGGCAGCCCGACCTCGGTCTCCAGCTCCTTGATTTGCATCGAGACGGCGGGCGCTGTGAGACCGAGCTCCTCGGCAGCGCGCGCGAAGCTCGAGTGTCTGGCCACCGATGAGAAAACCCGCAGCTGCCTGAGCGTGGCGTTCTTCATGTGATCGTTAAGAATTTCTTAATTTGTAGTTAATATAAAGTGACTTTACCTGAATGATAGAGCGCCCCTACAGTCCTCTTCAACCCAACGATGAGGACCGCAGCGATGGCGATCGGGGCAGAAGCCGGAAATGAGGGAGCGCAAGCCCGCAACGACGGGCCCACGGCGATTACGGACGCCAAGCGCCGTTACCGAGCCGGGGTCATCAAGTACCGGCAGATGGGCTACTGGGACCCGGACTACGTTCCCAAGCCCACCGACACGATCTGCCTGTTCCGCATCACGCCTCAGGACGGCGTAGATCCGATCGAGGCGGCCGCTGCGGTGGCGGGGGAGTCGAGCACGGCCACCTGGACGGTCGTGTGGACCGACCGGCTCACCGCGTGCGACAGCTACCGCGCCAAGGCCTTCAAGGTCGAGCCGGTCCCCAACAATCCCGGCCAGGTTTTCGCCTGGATCGCCTACGACATCATCCTTTTCGAGCAGGGCTCGATCGCCAACATGACGGCGAGCCTCATCGGCAACGTGTTCGGCTTCAAGCCGCTCAAGGCGCTGCGCCTGGAGGACATCCGGATCCCGGTCGCCTACGTCAAGACCTTCGACGGTCCGCCGACCGGGCTCATCGTCGAGCGCGAGCGGCTCGACAAGTTCGGTCGCCCGCTGCTCGGGGCGACCACCAAGCCGAAGCTCGGCCTCTCGGGGCGCAACTACGGCCGGGTGATCTACGAGGGCTTGAAGGGGGGGCTCGATTTCATGAAGGACGACGAGAACATCAACTCGCAGCCCTTCATGCACTGGCGCGACCGCTTTCTCTACGTGATGGATGCGGTCAACAAGGCGAGTGCGGCGACTGGTGAGGTCAAGGGCTCCTATCTCAACGTCACGGCCGGAACCATGGAGGACATGTACGAGCGAGCGGAGTTCGCCCGCGAGCTCGGCTCGGTCGTCGTCATGATCGACCTGGTGGTGGGGTGGACCGCGATCCAGAGCATGTCCCGCTGGGCGCGCCGCAACGACATGATCCTGCACATGCACCGCGCCGGGCACGGCACCTACACGCGCCAGAAGACTCACGGCATCAGCTTCCGCGTCATCGCCAAGTGGCTGCGGCTCGCGGGAGTCGACCACCTGCACGCCGGCACCGCGGTCGGCAAGCTCGAGGGTGACCCGCTCACCGTGCAGGGCTACTACAACGTATGCCGCGACAGCTTCACGCGCCAGGACTTGCCGCGCGGGATCTTCTTCGACCAGGACTGGTGCGACCTCCGCAAGGTGATGCCGGTCGCCTCCGGGGGCATCCACGCCGGTCAGATGCACCAGCTGCTGGACCTCTTCGGGGACGACGTGGTGCTGCAGTTCGGCGGCGGCACGATCGGCCATCCGGCCGGCATTCAGGCCGGCGCGGTCGCCAACCGCGTGGCGCTCGAGGCGATGGTCAAGGCGCGCAACGAGGGCCGCAACATCCGCGCCGAAGGCGAGGAGATCCTGCGCCAGGCGGCACGCTTTTGCCGCCCGCTGCAGCAGGCGCTCGATACCTGGGGCGACATCACCTTCAACTACACCCCGACCGACACCTCGGATTTCACGCCCACCGCCGCGGTGGCGCACTGAGGCGCGCCTCGAGGAGAACACGCGCCATGATGACCAACCCCGTGCACCGCATCACCCAGGGCCAGTTCAGCTTCCTCCCCGAGCTCACCGATGCCGAGATCTCGCTGCAGATCGAGTATGGCCTCGCGCGCGGCTACGCCTGGAGCATCGAGTACACCGACGACCCGCACCCGCGCAACACCTACTGGGAGATGTTCGGCATGCCGATGTTCGAGCTCGAGGATGCCGCCGGCGTGCTGCTCGAGCTGCAGAGCTGCCGCAGGACCTTTCCGCAGCACTACATCCGCCTGGTGGCGTTCGACGCCACGCGCGGCGTGGAGTCGACCGTCATGAGCTTCATCGTCAACCGCCCCTCGAGGGAGCCGGGCTTCGGCCTCATCCGGCAGGAGGGCCAGGGCCGCAACATCCGCTACACGCTGCACGGGTACGTCACCGACCGCCCGGAGGGTGAGCGCGGCGAGTGAAGCGGAGCCGGCACGGCCTTGGTGTCGGCGAGCGCTGGCAAGCACGGAAGCAAGGGAAGCACAACTCGCGAAAGGCTCGAGTCATGTACCTGATCGCCCCATCGATTCTCTCGGCCGACTTCGCCCGCCTGGGCGAGGAAGTGACGCGCGTCCTCGCCTCGGGCGCCGACTGGATCCATTTCGACGTCATGGACAACCACTTCGTGCCCAACCTCACCATCGGGCCCGCGGTGGCGGCGGCACTCAAGCCCTACCTCGGCCGGCCGCAGGGCGGACGCGCACTCCTCGACGTGCACCTGATGGTGCAGCCGGTGGATGCGCTGGTGGAGGCCTTCGCGGCCGCGGGCGCCGATCTCATCAGCTTCCATCCCGAGGCCTCGCTGCACGTCGACCGTACGCTGCAGCTGATCCGCACCGCCGGCTGCAAGAGCGGCCTCGCGTTCAATCCCGCCACGCCGCTGGAGGTGCTCGAGTATGTGATCGACAAGGTCGACCTGGTGCTCGTCATGAGCGTCAACCCGGGCTTCGGCGGCCAGAGCTTCCTCGACGCAGCGCTGCTGAAACTCGAGCGCGCGCGGCGGCTGATCGACGCCTCCGGCCGGGACATCCGTCTGGAGGTCGACGGCGGCATCAAGATAGGCAACATCCAGCGCGCGGCGGCCGCCGGCGCCGACACCTTCGTCGCCGGCAGCGCCATCTTCGGCTGCGCGGACTATCAGGCCGTGATCGAGGCGATGCGCTACGAGCTGCGCCGCCTCGCCCCGGCGAGCAGGGTGGCCTGATGGGCTTGCCCATGTATTCGATCCCCGGCACGGCCGCGCCCGCCCCCGAGGGCCCGACGCACTCAGGGTCAGCCGCCGCGACGGGCGCCGCGGCGGCCCGAGTCCCGCCCGCTGACCGTGCGCATACCGTGAGCGAGGTGCTCGGAGAGAGCCAGGCGGATGCGGTGATCGACGAGCTCGATCGCGACCTCGTGGGGCTTGCGCCCGTCAAGGCGCGCATCCGCGACATCGCGGCGCTGCTCGTGATCGACAGGCTGCGCATGAATCTCGGGCTCGAGGCCCAGGCGCCGAGCCTGCACATGAGCTTCACCGGCAACCCCGGCACGGGCAAGACCACCGTGGCGCTGCGCATGGCGCAGATCCTCAATCGCCTCGGGTACGTGCGCAAAGGGCACCTCGTGGCCGTGACGCGCGATGACCTCGTGGGCCAGTACATCGGTCATACCGCGCCGAAGACTCGCGAGGTACTGAAGCGCGCAATGGGGGGCGTGCTGTTCATCGATGAGGCGTACTACCTCTACCGGCCCGAGAACGAGCGCGACTACGGGCAGGAAGCGATCGAGATCCTCCTGCAGGTGATGGAGAACCAGCGCGACGACCTGGTCGTGATCCTCGCCGGCTACAAGGACCGCATGGACACCTTCTTCCGCTCCAACCCCGGGATGAGCTCGCGCATCGCGCATCACCTCGACTTCCCGGATTACGCGCCGGCAGAGCTGCTGCTGATCGCCGAGAGGCTCCTGGCGCAGCAGAACTACCGCTTCGCCGCCGGCGCGCGCGAGGCGTTTGCCGAGTACTTGGCGCAGCGCACCGGGCAGCCGAACTTTGCCAACGCGCGCAGCGTCCGCAACGCGCTCGACCGGGCGCGGCTGCGCCAGGCGAGCCGGCTGTTCGCCGATCGCGAGCGGCGCCTCACGGCCGAGGAGCTCAGCTCCATCGCGCCGTCCGACATCCGCGCCAGCCGCGTGTTCCAGGCCGCGCTTGCTGCGCCGAACCCGAAGACCTGAAGCCGAAGACCTGAGGAGTCGCGACCATGTATCTCGGGCGCACCACGCTCTCGAAGTTCCTGATCCAGCAGCTGACCGGCATCCCGGGCGCGAACGATCTCGGCGCGCTGCTCATCGACGTCGCGGCGGCCATCAAGGCGATCTCGGCGATGACCGCCAAGGGCGCGCTCGGCGGCTATCTCGGCGAGCAGGGCGGCAAGAACGCCCAGGGCGAGACGCAGCAGAAGCTCGACGTGCTGGCGCACGAGGTCATGATCCGCAGCTGCGAGTGGGGCGGACTGCTCGCGGGCATGGTGTCAGAGGAGCTCGAGGATCCCTGCGCGGTGCCCGAGGAGTACGTGCGCGGGCGCTACCTGCTCGTCTTCGACCCGCTCGACGGCTCGTCCAACATCGACGTCAACGTCGCGGTCGGCACCATCTTCTCGGTGCTGCGACACGACAGCCTCGCCCCGCCCGGCGCCGCGGACTACCTGCAGCCGGGCTGCCGGCAGGTCGCGGCCGGCTACGCGATCTACGGCCCCGCGACCATGCTGGTGATCACGGTCGGCAAGGGCACGTTCGCGATCAACACCAGCAACGCGCGCTTCTGGGAGCCGCCGGTGCACCGCTACGTGAGCGAGTGCCAGGCGGGCAAGTCCGGCATCCGCTGCCGCGACTTCAACATGCGCTGGATCGCCTCGCTGGTCGCCGAGGTGCACCGCATCCTGATGCGCGGCGGCGTGTTCATGTATCCGAAGGACACCCGCGATGCCAGCCGGCCGGGCCGGCTGCGGCTGCTCTACGAGGCCAATCCCATCAGCCTGCTGGTGGAGCAGGCCGGGGGTCGCGCGACGACCGGCAGCCAGCGCCTCATGGAGGTGGATCCGCTCTCGCTCCACCAGCGCGTGCCGCTGATCCTCGGCTCGCGCAACGAGGTGGAGCGCATCGAGCGCTACCACGCCGAGCACCTGAGCGGCACGGACCGGCCGTACGTCTCGCCGCTCTTCAACGAGCGCTCGCTGTTGCGGCCCGAGGCGCTGACGTGAGCCGCGTGCGCTGGCGCGGCCGGGGGTCGGCTCGAGCAAGCCCGACATGTCCGTAAAGCATCCGATCATCGCCGTCACCGGCTCCTCCGGCGCGGGCACCACCACGGTGATGCAGAGCTTCGCGCACATCTTCCGGCGCGAAGGCATCAAGGCGCAGGTCATCGAGGGCGATTCCTTGCACCGCTACAACCGCGTCGAGATGCGCGAGCGGGTGCAGGCCGCCGAGCGCGGCGCGGGTCCGCCCATCAGCCATTTCGGGCCCGAGGGGAACCTCCTGCGCGAGCTGCAAGATACCTTCGCCGAGTACGGCGCCGGAGGCGGCGGCAAGGTGCGCCGCTACGTGCACGATGCCGCGGAGTCGAGGGAGCTCGGCTGCGAGCCCGGCACCTTCACCGACTGGCAGCCGATGCGCGCCGACAGCGACCTGCTGTTCTACGAGGGCCTGCACGGGGCTTACGTCGGCGGGGACGTGGACGTGGCGCGTCACGTCGACCTGCTGATCGGCGTCGTGCCGATCGTCAACCTCGAGTGGATCCAGAAGATCCATCGCGACCAGCATCATCGTGGCTACAGCCAGGAGGCCGTGGTCGACACGATCCTGCGCCGCATGCCCGACTACGTGAACCACATCTGCCCGCAGTTCAGCCGCACGCACGTCAACTTCCAGCGCGTGCCGACCGTGGACACGAGCAACCCCTTCATTGCCCGCGACATTCCGAGCGCCGAGGAGTCGATGGTGGTGATCCGCTTCGCCAACCCGAGAGGCATCGACTTTCCCTATCTCATCTCCATGCTGCAGCACTCGTGGATGAGCCGGCCGAACAACATCGTGGTGCCCGGCGGACTCATGGGACTCGCCATGCAGTTCATTTTCACGCCCATGATCCTGCGCCTGATGGATCTCAAGCGACGCGCCTGAGCTGAGGAGGAGGCTTCCCGCATGAATGCCCAGTTGAGACCGCAGTTCCCCGGGCGCCGCCTGTTGTGCAACGCCCTGCGCTTCCTCGCGATCGATGCCGTGGAGCGAGCCGGGAACGGTCACCCCGGCATGCCGATGGGCATGGCCGAGATTGCCGAGGCGCTCTGGCGCGGGTACCTGAAGCACGACCCGGCCGATCCGCACTGGGTCGACCGCGACCGCTTCGTACTCTCGAACGGGCACGGCTCGATGCTGCTGTACGCGCTGCTGCACTTGACCGGCTACGACCTGCCGCTCGAGGAGCTCAAGCGCTTCCGTCAGCTGCACAGCAAGACCCCCGGCCATCCGGAGTTCGGCGTCACGCCCGGCGTCGAGACCACCACCGGCCCGCTCGGCCAGGGGCTCGCCAACGCCGTCGGCATGGCGCTGGCGGAGAGCCTGCTGGCGGCGGAATTCAACCGCCCAGGCCATGCGATCGTCGATCACCGCACGTGGGTGTTCGTGGGCGACGGCTGCCTGATGGAGGGCATCAGCCACGAGGCCTGCTCGCTCGCCGGAACGCTCGGGCTGTCGAAGCTGGTGGCGATCTACGACGACAACGGCATCAGCATCGACGGCCACGTCGAGCACTGGTTCACGGACGACACCCCGGCCCGCTTCGAGGCCTACGGCTGGCGCGTCCTCCGCGACGTGCCCGGCCACGACAGCGCGGCCATCGAGGCGGCGCTCGGCCAAGCGTGCCAGGAGGGCGACCGGCCGACGCTCGTGTGCTGCAAGACCGTGATCGGCCACGGGAGCCCCCACAAGGCGGACACGCACGAGGTGCACGGCGCGGCCCTCGGCGCGGCGGAAGTCGCGGCAACACGCGCCCATCTCGGCTGGACAGCCGTGCCGTTCGAGATCCCCCCGGAGATCCGCGCTGCCTGGGACGCGACCACTCAGGGTGCGGCGCGCCACACCGACTGGCGGCGCCGCTTTGCCGCCTACGCCGCGGCCCATCCCGAGCTCGCGGCCGAGTTCGAGCGCCGCGTGTGCCGGCGTGAGCTGCCGGCGCACTGGCAGGACAGCGTCGGCAGCATGTTGGCGGCGGCGGTCTCCCAGGCGGCGGCGATCGCCTCGCGCAAGGCGTCGCAGAACGTGATCGAGGCGCTGCAGCCGGTGCTCCCCGAGCTGCTCGGCGGCTCCGCCGACCTCACGGGCTCGAATCTGACGGCCGCGCGCGGCAGCGTCGCCGTGCGCCGCGGCCGCGGCCCGGGCAACCACATCAACTACGGCGTGCGCGAGTTCGGCATGAGCGCGCTCATGAACGGCATCGCGCTGCACGGCGGCTACCTGCCCTACGGCGGTACCTTCCTCACCTTCTCGGACTACAGCCGCAACGCCGTGCGCATGTCGGCCCTCATGCGCCAGCGCGTGATCTACGTGTTCACGCACGACAGCATCGGCCTCGGCGAGGACGGCCCGACGCACCAACCGGTGGAGCACGCGGCGAGCCTGCGCCTGATTCCGAACAACGCCGTCTGGCGTCCGAGCGACGCCGTCGAGACCGTGTGCGCCTGGCAGGCCGCGATCGAGCGCCGCGACGGGCCCACCTGCCTGCTGCTCTCGCGTCAGAACCTGCCGCACTTCGTGCGCAGCGTGCAGCAGCTCGACGATATCCGTCGCGGCGGGTATGTTCTCGCAGGCGGCGATGGGCCGGCCGCGATCACGCTCCTCGCGACCGGCTCCGAGGTCGACCTCGCCATGCGCGCCCGCGAGACGCTGGGCGCGGAAGGTATCGCCGCGCGTGTGGTGTCCATGCCCAACTGCGCCGAGTTCGACCGACAGACTCCCGAGTATCGCGGGGCGGTGCTGCCGCGCGCGCTGCCGGTGCTGGCGATCGAGGCGGGCGTGAGCGGCTTCTGGCGCGCCTACACGGGCTTCGACGGCGATGTGCTCGGCATCGATCGCTTCGGCGAGTCGGCTCCGGCGGCGCAGGTAGCGGCGGCGCTCGGCCTTACGCGCGAGGCGGTGTGTGAGCGCGCGCGCGCTCTGGTGCATGGCGCGCGGTCGCGGTGAATACGCTCGCCGCGGCTCCCTTCGGCGAACGGTCCGTGCGCGCGGTGCTGTTCGACCTCGATGGCACGCTGCTCGATACCGCCGCCGACATCAGCGTCGCATTGAACCGCGCGCTCGCCGAGCAGGGGCTGCCCGAGCTCGCCCCCGCCGTGGTCCGCGTGCTCATAGGAGGGGGTGTGCCGGCGCTGATCGGGCGCACCGTGGCGCGGCTCG
>WNGC01000541.1_pt1 | contig 22109 bp, 22 predicted proteins | sample 5400051 | NCBI WGS metagenome assembly WNGC01 (sample SAMN13153368, study PRJNA577476) | soil metagenome | isolation source: 20 cm soil or saprolite under grassland replicate 2 | place: USA:California | collected 2016-06-15
GAAAAGACCGAGCCCGGTCTCGCCGGCGCGAAGCCGCGCGACCTTAACGCCGGCCACAGTGTGGTGCGTGCGTATCTCCGCGCCCAACGCGTCTTGATAAAAACGCGTCATTGCATCAAGGTTTTCCGCGTGAAAGTTCCATGAGCGTAGTCGCAATACTTTCATAACGATCCCCTCCTTGGCTGGAGTACTGGAGTGATGGAGTAATGGAGTGATGCATTTAAAACCCAATACTCCAATGCTCCCATAGTCCAACACTCCATTTCGATACTATGTCACGTGGCTCCAGGCATGGTAGGAGCTGCGCACCAGCGGACCGGACTCGACGTGGCGAAAGCCGAGCTTTTCGGCGTCCTGTTTGAATTCTTGAAATTCGGCAGGCGTCACGTAGCGCTCGACAGGAAGTTGACGTGTCGAAGGCTGAAGATATTGCCCCAAGGTGACGATATCGACGTCGTTGGCTCGAAGGTCGCAGAGCGTCGTCATCACTTCATCACGGGTCTCGCCAACCCCGAGCATCATCCCCGTTTTCGTCAGAACATCTCTCCGCATCTCTTTAGCTGTTTTAAGAATATTTACCGAGCAAGCGTAGGTGTGGCCAGGCCTGACTTTTCCATAGAGGCGCGGTACGGTTTCAATGTTGTGATTGAGCACATGAACGCCGGCTTGCACGACGGTTTCTAAGGCCTTCAAATCACCCTTGAAGTCGGGAATCAAAACTTCGACGCGAATGGCCGGATTGAGCGCTTTGATCCAAAAGACTGTTTTGGCGAAATGGTTCGAGCCGCCGTCCGAAAGATCATCGCGGTTCACCGAGGTGACGACGATGTGGTCGAGGCCGAGGTCTTTGACGACGAGTGCGACATTGCGCGGTTCTTCCGGGTCCAGCGCCAGAGGTTTGCCTTTGTCGATGGCGCAAAAACGACAGCCGCGCGTGCAGGTGTCGCCCAAGATTAAAAATGTGGCGGTGTTGTGGCCCCAACACTCGCCGATATTCGGGCAGCGCGCCTCCTCGCAAACCGTGTGCAGGTTCTTCTCCCTCAGGATGCGCTTGAGGCGGAGGTAGTTGGGATTTCCCGGAGGCCTGACTTTGATCCAGTCGGGATGACGTCTAGGCATGGTTCAAGCAGGTCGAGGATGGATGATTGAAGATTGAGGATTGCGATCTTCCATCCTCGATTCTCCATCTTCGTATCTTTCAACGTCCGAATAGCCGAACAGTTCAGCAAAATGATCGAGAAACCTGTCCTTCACACGCTCTGCGCTTTGCTCTTTGCCTAGTTCTCTAGCCATTGACGTAACATCGGCCCAGCTCAGTCCGCACGGAATGATTCGATTAAAATAAGAGAGATCCGTATTCACGTTCAGCGCTAGACCGTGAAAAGTAATGCTTCGGCGCACCGCGACACCGATGGCGGCAATCTTCTTATCGCCGATCCAGATTCCGGTGTACGGCGGCCGGCGAATTCCTTCGAGCCCGAAATCCTTGAGCGTGCGAATCGCGGTCATCTCCAAGTTTCTTACGTAACGATGCACATCCTTACGCAATTTCGAGCGCAGATCGATAAGCGGATAAACCACCAACTGCCCCGGCCCATGATAAGTAACATCGCCGCCGCGGCTGGTCCGGTAAACCGGCAGTTCCTGGGCAGCGAGGATATTGGCTGCTTTCCCGCCCCGCCCCAACGTGTAGACGTGCGGATGCTCAACAAAAAGCAAGACGTCGGGTGAAGGCTCCCGCTGCTTTAGTTCAACGAGTTTTTACTGGAACTCGATAGCAGCGAGATAATGCATCACCCCCAAATCTTTGCAGACAAGCGTGGACATCCAATTACACTCTTTATCTTCCATTCCCCGGACTTTCAAGGCGGTTGAATTTTGGTTCAAAAGCCGAGAAGTGTTTGACAGAAAACAGCAGGCACGGCTACAGTCTGCGAAATTCGAAAGTGGAAATTTCATCCCATGTCGCCATCATCGTTTAATCCGCCCTGGTTCGTGCGCAAAGATTTGGATGGCTTTTTCGGTCTTATGATCGATAACCTGATTCAATTGATTCTAATCGTCAGCTTGTGCCGCGAACTGATCCATCTACCAGACAGTTTCATTTTCGGCCGTATCCTGCCGGGAGCGGCGATTTCGATTTTGGTCGGAAATTTCTTTTACGCGTGGCAAGCCCATCGGCTGGCGCGCGAAACCGGCAGAGAAGACGTGACCGCGCTGCCCTACGGCATTAACACGGTTAGCCTGTTTGCGTTTGTCTTCTTTATCATGCTGCCCATTTATCAGGAGACCAAAGATCCGGTCTGGGCCTGGAAAGTCGGCCTCGTGGCTTGTTTTCTCAACGGCGTCATCGAAATCATCGGCGCTTTCATCGCCGAAAGCGTGCGCCGCGTCACGCCGAGGGCAGCTCTGCTTTCCGCGCTGGCGGGCATCGCCATCACGTTTATTTCCATGGATTTCACCTTCAAAATTTTCGCCCAGCCATTAGTCGCCATGGTGCCGATGGCGATTATTTTCGTCGCCTATTTTTCACACCAGAAGTTGCCGCTCGGACTACCGGGCGGGATGGTCGCGATTGCCATTGGAACCATCATGGGATGGCTTCTAGGAACCATGAGCGGGAAATCGTTAGGGGTTAACTTTGCGGTGGCAATGCCGACATTCGCCGGTGGCTCGCTTTGGGAGGCGCTCACTGATCCGGCGTTCCTAAATTATTTCTCGGTTATTCTTCCGATGGGCATCTTCAATGTCGTCGGTTCGCTGCAAAATATAGAAAGCGCGGAAGCTGCCGGCGATCGCTTCCCTACCTTTTCGTCGCTGATGGTGAACGGGATCGGTTCCGTCGTCGCCGCTCTGTTCGGCAGCGTATTCGCCACAACCATTTATATCGGCCATCCGGGTTGGAAGCGGCTCGGCGCGCGTTCAGGTTATTCCGCGCTGAATGGCCTCTTTATCGCCTTTCTTTGTCTTACGGGGACGATTCAGGGGGTGTTAAATCTGATTCCACTCGAAGCCGGGATCGGCATCCTTCTCTACATCGGCATTATCATCGTGGCGCAATCTTTTCAGGAAACGCCGAGGGAGCATGCGCCGGCCGTTGCGCTGGGGATCGTTCCGGCGCTGGCGGCATGGGGGCTTTTGATGGTCGAAACGGGAGTAAGAGCTGCCGGAAAATCGCTGTTCGAAGTTGGATTGGCGCCGTTCGCTCGGAGCCTCGCGATCCACGGTATGATCTCGTTAGAGCGGGGTTTCATTTTCAGTTCGATGATTCTCGCCTCGATTGGTGTGGCTTTGATCGAGAGGGAGTTCGTCAAAGCGAGTGCCTGGTCGCTCGCCGCAGCGTCTTTCTCCGCCGTCGGCATTATTCACGCCTACGATCTCGCGCCAGGTGGAGTTACCAGTCGATTCGGTCTATTCGCCGCGCCGGAGTTTGCTATCGGCTACCTTTTGCTTGCCGTACTCTTTTGGGCCGTCTCGCGTATCGAAAGGAATGGAGCTCTGGAGTAATGGAGTGTTGGAGTATTGGCAGAGACCCATCACTCCAATACTCCAATACTCCAGTCCGGTATTGAAGCATTCCGTTTACAACGGTGACCCCTGCACGACCACTGCCGAAATATAATCTTGGTTGTTGATCTGTGTGATGCCCCACTTGTCGCCGTCATGATTCACACGGGTGACACCGCAGGGATCGACATGGAAAGTGCGATACTGATTGAGATGAGTGCCGGTGATGCGGCAGATGATTCCCAGGATCGGAAAGTTGTGACTCACCACGACGACGGTTTCTCCGGGTTGGTGACGCCGCGCGATACGATGCAAACCCTCCCAAGCTCGTTGCGCGACATCGACAAGCCTTTCGCCGCCGGGAACCTGAATCTCCGACGGCTCGGTCCGCCACCGGCTGATGAAGCCGGGGTAGTTCTCTTTGATCTCCGTGAAAGTCAAGCCTTCGAGCGCGCCGTGATCGAGCTCGCGTATGCCTGCTTCAATGGTCACCGCCAGATCGTGTTTTTGGCTGATGAGCCGCGCGGTGTGGCGCGCGCGTTTTAAGTTGCTTGAGTAAACGGCGCGCACCGATTCCGCGCTCAAGGTCGCAGCAATCTCCTCGGCCTGGCGAATGCCGATTTCGCTGAGCGGCCGGTCCGTGGCGCCCTGGCAGCGGCCCTGAAGGTTCCAATCCGTGGCGCCATGGCGAAGCAAAACGATCTGCACAAATTATCCTTAGAGCGCGATTTCGGCGCGGGAGAAACTAGCCCTCTTGCAGAGAAGCCGCGTGGATCTGGATCTTTGCTTTCGCCTTCAGCCCCTCCATGAACTTCTGCAGGATGCGCTGTCGGCTTTCCGCCAAGGCTTGCTTCGCGAGCGTCTCTTTCTCTCTCTCGAACCGCTCCATGTCGGCTCCTTGACTCTCTTTGAACGCGAGGATGTAGGCCGCGTCCTTTTGAGCGTAGATTCTTTCGGCAACCGGTTTTTGGGCGGAGAGGACGATGCCGCCCGCTTTTAGCTCCGATAATTCACCGATCTTCGGCAATTGCGGCGCGTTGCGGAGAAACCAGCCGGTTTCCTCCAGTTTCAAACCGTTTCGCTCAGCGAGCCGCGCCATATCTTTCTCCTTCTTAAGTTGATCTAAGAAACCGTTGGCTTTCTGCAGCAGCAGTTCATGAGCCTTCGACTCTCTCAATCCATTTTCTATATTTCTCCTCACTGCTTCGAGCGCGGGGACCGTCGGTTCCTTTCTTTCTTTGATCCGTAGGAGGTAGTAAGCGCTGCTACCTTCGATCACTGGACTCACATCTTTAGCAGCGAGGACAAAGGCATTTTTGTAGAATTCTTGGTTGGGGCCGATTTCCGGAAGGACTTCGCCGTTTGAGAACCAACGGGTCACGTTGACGGCCGCGCCGCGATCCTGTGCGAGCTTGTTAAAATCGCTGCCCGACAGTGCTTTCTCACGGTCACGATCCGCCGCCGTCGCTGCTTCTCGCTTTCCCTTCTCTGCTTTGAGCATTCGCGTGATCTCAGGCGTGGCCTCTTTCAAGCTCTGGGTTTTTTCTTCCTTGGTGTCTTCGACTTTGACGATCTGCAGACCTGCCGGTGTTTCGATGGCGTTGCTGACCTCCCCCTTGGCGAGACCAAAAACAGCCTTATCGAGGGGTTGAGGCAACTGACCCTGGGCGATCCAACCCACGTCGCCTCCCTTCGCGGCGCTCGGATCGTCGGACTCTCCTTTTGCGATTTGAGCAAAATCCTTTCCGGCGCGCGCATCCGCGACGATCCGATGGGCGCGTGCCCTGGCTTCGTCCTTTTGCTTGGCGTCGGCCGTTGGCGGCATACGGATCGAGATATAGCGCACCTTCGCTTCTTTGGGCTTGTGGAATTTGGATTCGCGATTGACTTGATAATAATCCTCGATTTCCTTGTCGCCGATCTGTGCTGAAGATGACAACTGATCGAACTGATAAGAAAGGTATTCTACTTGAATTTTTAGCGGTTCTTTCAATGAATCTTTGTTGCGATCATAGAATTTTTTGATCTCATCTTCGGTCAGTTTGACCTCGGGAATGAAATCGCTAAGCGGCAAGCGAATGAAATTCAGATTGATTTTCTCCTGTTCGACGCGATAACGGTCCCGGACTTCGGCCTCGGTGACGTGCACGGTGTCGGCAATGACGCTATAGAGCCGCTGGATCGTCAGCTGTTCTCTTTGTTCCTCTTCAAATTCGCCGGGCGTCAATCCGTTGGCGCGAAGGAGTTGCAGATAGCGCTCTTTGTTGGGGCGGCCGGCGACTTGAAACTCGGGAATTTGCGCGAGGGAATTCCACAGCTCTTCATCCGTGGCCGTGAGTCCGAGGGTCCGCGCCTCCTGGAGCGCGAGCTTTTTTTGAATCAGCTCTTCCAGCAAGGTGCCTTTAATATTGAGATTCTTGAGCATTTCCGGCGTGAGCGAGCCCTTCAACAGCTCGCGGTAGCGACCCAAGGCTCTCTGGTACTGGACAGCGAACTCCCGTTGGCTGATAATGTCACCATTGACTTCGGCGACGTCGGGTGAGCCCTGGTTTTGATACTTACTGCCCCCGTAAAAGGCGATGAAAGTGACGACGATGATCCCGAGAAGCACTATGATAATCCAGGATCGTTTCCGTTTACGTAAGAAATCAAGCATCAGCGAAGAAACCTTTCGGTAAACTAGGGTTAAAAGAAACCCTCCTATGATAAGAAAAGACCCGTGGCAATGCAACCGATTCAAATTTGCTAGAATGCGTTTTTCCTAGATTTTTCAATTATCTTGCTTGCCCGAACCAAATCTGTTATTTTCTCACTGCCTGATTTCCGGTTTGCTCTTGAGGTAAAAGGAGTTTTCTGATGTTCGATGCCCTTTTCGGCATCTTTTCGAATGATCTTGCGATTGATCTCGGGACCGCCAACACCTTGATCTATGTCAAGAACCAGGGAATCGTTTGCAACGAACCTTCGGTGGTTGCCGTGCAACAGAGAAACGAGCGTGGCGGCAAAAAGGTGCTCGCGGTCGGCGCTGAAGCGAAGCGAATGCTCGGCCGCACGCCGGGCAGTATCGTCGCTATCCGGCCGCTCAAGGATGGCGTCATCGCGGACTTTGAAATCACCGAAGCAATGTTGCGCTACTTTATTCAAAAAGTTCATAACCGCCGCACGCTAGTGCGCCCGCGCATTATCGTCGGTGTGCCGTTTGGCATTACGGAGGTCGAGAAGCGGGCGGTACGGGAGTCGGCGGAATCGGCGGGCGCCAGGGAAGTTTATCTTATCGAAGAGCCGATGGCCGCCGCGATTGGGGCCGGCTTGCCCATCACCGAGCCCACCGGCAACATGATCGTCGACATCGGCGGCGGCACCACCGAAGTCGCCGTTATCTCCCTCTCGGGAATTGTTTTTTCTCGCTCGGTAAGAGTGGGCGGTGATAAAATGGATGAAGCGATCGCCCAGTTCATCAAGCGAAAATACAATCTCCTCGTGGGCGAGCGGACGGCAGAGTTGATCAAGATCACCATCGGTTCGGCTTATCCGAGCGATGAGGTTCAGACGATGGAGATCAAAGGACGGGATCTGGTTGCCGGTGTACCGAAGACCGTCGTTATCACCGATGAGGAGATCAGGGACTCTCTCCTGGAGCCGATCAATCAGATCGTCGAAGCGGTGCGGCTGTCATTAGAGCGGACGCCGCCCGAGTTGGCTTCGGACATCGTCGATCGCGGAATCGTCCTGGCCGGCGGCGGTTCCTTGCTTAGAAATCTGGATATTTTACTTCGCGAGGAGACCAGCCTGCCCGTGATGATGGCGGACGATCCTTTGACCGCGGTCGTGATGGGCGCCGGAAAGGCCTTAGATGAGATTTCACTGCTCAGGGAGGTCGCGGTTCACTAGGCTGAGGCACCGATGCATCCCGCCGTTGGAGGCGACCGAGCTTCCATGCTCGCTTTTTTTCGTAAGAATCAAGTTCTGCTGAGCTCCTGTTTCTGTCTCTTGCTGTCCCTCTATATCTTGACCGCCGCCGCACGCGGACAATTGAGGAGAGATCCTGTCGGTCCACTGCTGCTCTGGCTTTTGCGCCCCGTTGAAATCGGAGCGCAGATGACCATCGATTGGTTCAAAGAGATGCAAAATAGTTATACTACGCTGTCGGGATTCAAAGGGGAAAATGAGCGGCTCAGAAAACGCATTCAGCAACTGGAGGTCGAAAGAAATCGGTTGCTGGAGGCGGAAGCTACCAATCGACGTTTGCAGCAACTCCTTGAATTCCGTTCTCATTTACCCTCAGACTCCGTTACCGCGTCGATCATCGGCAATAGCGCGAGTAGCTGGTTCCAGAGCTGTCTTCTCGATAAAGGCAGCGCCGACGGTGTTAATAAAGGAATGGGAGTGGTCACGCCTCTGGGAGTCGTCGGGCAGGTGGTATCCGTGACGGGGCGTACCGCCAAAGTGCTCTTACTCACCGACCCAAGCAGTGGTATTGATGTCTTGGTTCAGCGCACTCGGGCGCGGGGCATTGTTTCCGGCTCGTTGGATTACGGCACGATTTTGAAATATGTAAAGCGGAGCGAAGATGTTCAGGAAGGAGATCGGTTGATTACCTCCGGCATCGACGGAGTTTTTCCCAAGGGGCTGCTGGTGGGCACGGTCATCAAGGTGCGCAAGCAGCAGCTCGGTCTTTTTCAATTGATCGAAGTCACTCCGGCAGTGCTGGCTTCACGAACCGAAGAAGTCCTGGTGGTTCATCCCGAGACAAGCCAGGAAAAAAATTGATGATTCTGTCCCCGACCTCTTACGTTTCTCCAATGAAGGTGTCCTTGCTGTTTTTTGCTATCGGGATCGTACTGCTGCTATTGCAAATGACTTTTCTCCACCTCTTGCCCCTGGGTCCCATCGTGCCGGATTTTATTCTCGTGCTTTGCGTTTACTGGGGATTACATCATCCGAGCGTCGGGGCAGTTCTGGGCGCGTTCATGCTGGGTTACTCCGTCGATGTCGTGTCGAGCAAAATCCTCGGAATTAACGCATTTGCCATGTCTTTGGTTTTTCTCATTGTCTATCTGAGCTCGCGCTCCATCTGGCTGCACCATCCGGTGGTGAGTAGCCTCGTGGTGCTGCTCGCTTCCTTGGTGAAAGGTGTGGCCTTGGTTTTGGTTTCGGCGATATTTTTGAGCGTCGATGGACTTTGGCTGGGCGCCATCAGATATATCCTCTTGGAAGCTCTCGTGGCCGCAGTGCTCGCTCCGTTTGTCTTTAATCTCTTGCGGCGCGGGCAAAGTTTTCTCGAAAAGGTAACCGTCCCCACAGAATAATGGCATGACTGTCCTTACCGACATCAACAGACAAGATGGTACGCCGGAACTCCGCGCGCGCGCCCGTTGGCTCTATTATGTCCTCACGATCGTCTTTTTGTCCCTGATCACGCGGCTCGTGTTTCTCCAGATCATCCAGGGTGAACGTTACACCTTTCTGTCGGAGAACAATCGCATCCGTATCAAGCGAATGCCGGGAACGCGGGGAATGGTTGTTGACCGCCAAGGACAGCTCATGGTGGATAGTCGACCGTCTTTCGATCTGCTTTTCGTTCCCGAAGACACCGATGACCCAGAAAACACCTTGCGGCTCCTGGCGCGCTATCTTGGGCGGGATGAAAAAGAGCTCTTGACGACTCTCCAAGAGAATAAGAAACGGCTGGCTTTTGAAGAGGTCGTATTGGGTCGAGACGTGGACTGGCCGGCGGTTGTCGCGGTGGAAACCCATCAGCTGGATCTTCCCGGAGTGACGCTGCGCGCGCGGCCGCGGCGCAGTTATGTCGACGGACCGACGGGGGCTCATGTCCTCGGCTATTTGGGCGAGATCGGTTCCAGTCAGCTCAAAGGTCTCAAAGACCAGGGCTACTCGATGGGCGACGAAATCGGACAGTATGGACTCGAACGACGGTGGGAAGAAGTCCTGCGGGGGCAGAGCGGCGGACAGCAAGTCGAGGTTGACGCATTGGGTCGGCGCGTCCGGGTGCTCCACGAAGTGCCGGATGTTCCCGGCTACACAGTTCACTTGACTTTGGATCAACGGCTGCAAGAAACCGCTTTCGCGGCGCTCAACGGCAAGGAAGGAACCATTGTTGCCCTTGATGTTAATACCGGCGCAATCCTGGCGATGGTCAGCACCCCGGCCTTCGATCCCAACACTTTCGCCCGCGGCATCAAAGCGGAAGAATGGCGCGAATTGATTAAAGATCGTTTGCGACCGCTTAGCAACCGAGCGACTCAAGGGCAGTACCCGCCGGGTTCTACTTTCAAGGTCATCATGACCATCGCCGGCTTGGAAGAGGGGGTGCTGCAGCCGGAAGCCCGGATTTCCGATCCCGGTTATTATAACTTCGGCAACCGATCCTTTCGCGATTGGAAGAAAGGCGGCCATGGCTCCGTTGATCTCCGCAAGGCGATTGTCGAATCCTGCGATGTCTACTTCTATCAGTTGGGGCCGCGCATCGGCGTGGACCGGATTGCTAAATGGGCCCGTGCCTTTGGCTTGGGAGAAAAAACCGGTGTGGCGCTCGATGACGAGAGGAACGGGCTGGTTCCGGACAGCGAATGGAAAAGAAAAAGGTATCGTCAGCCCTGGTATCCGGGCGAAACGGTTTCGATATCGATTGGTCAGGGCTATCTCACCGTGACGCCGCTGCAGCTTGTGAACATGATTGCGACCGTGGCCAACGGCGGAACGCTTTATCGCCCGCGGATCGTCAGCAAGGTAGAGTCGTTTGACGGCGCGACCATTCGTGAGTACGGCCCTGAAAAGATTCGCACGATCAACCTCAAACCATCCACTCTCGAACGCCTGCGGAGCGCCTTAGCCGACGTGGTCAATGGCCCAGGGGGAACCGGTGGCGCGGCGAGGTCGAGCCTGGTGGAGATTGCCGGCAAAACCGGAACGGCGCAGGTCGTGGAAATGAAAGGCGGCTACGTCAAGACCGAACAGCTGGCCTATTTCAACCGCGACCATGCTTGGTTTATTTCCTATGCGCCGGTGCAAAATCCCCAAATCGCCGTTGTCGTACTGGTTGAACATGGGGGACACGGGGGCGAGGCCGCTGCCCCGATGGCAAAAAAAGTGATCGAGAGATATATCGAACTACAAAAGCAACCGGCTGATCAGCGGCAGGTTCGTATCGAAGGAGAGAACCGTGCAAATTGATCGCCGGCTGATTTCCCATTTCGATTGGACGCTGCTCCTGCTCACCTTGACCTTTGTCTGTATCGGTATCGCGACCATCTATAGCGCTAACTACAACATGACCGAAGAGCACGCCGGCGCACTGCCGTCGCGCCAGTTCATGTGGTTGGGGCTCGGCCTGGTTGCCATGTTTACGGCAATTGCCTTCGACTACCATTACATCGATCGGCTTGCCTACCCCTTCTACGGCTTGATGTTTGCGTTCTTGGTCTTAGTTCTCTTTATTGGCCATTCGGGCGGCGGCTCACAGCGCTGGATCAATCTCGGCTTTTTTAGATTTCAGCCCTCGGAGCCGGCCAAAATCGCCATTGTTTTGATCATGGCGAAATATTTTCAAGACGGCGAGCCACCGAGGGGTTATCAATTACGCGATCTCTGGGTGCTGTTTGCTATGGTCGGACCGCTGGTGATTCTGACTTTGGTGCAGCCAGATCTCGGCACGGCCATCATCTTGGGCATCGTCTTTCTCAGTATGATCCTGATGGGCGGACTGCGCCTGCGCTCGTTTCTCTACCTGGTCGGGGCCGGCTTGGCGTTTCTCCCCATCGGCTGGCATTTTCTCAAAGCCTATCAGCGGGCGCGTATTTTGACTTTTCTAGATCCGGACCGTGATCCGTTGGGCGCTGGCTATCACGTGATTCAGTCGAAGATCGCCATTGGCTCCGGCAGACTTTTCGGTAAAGGTTATCTCCATGGAACACAGAACCGGCTGGATTTCCTGCCGGCGCAACACACGGACTTCATCTTTGCGGTTTTTTCCGAGGAATGGGGGTTGGTGGGCTGCTTGGTGTTGCTGCTGCTTTATTTTGCCCTGATTATTTACGCCTTGAAGCTCATCGAGCGGGCCAAGGATCGCTTCGGTGCGCTGCTGGTTTTCGGCATGCTGGCGATTTTTTTCTGGCACGTCGTTATCAACGTGGCGATGGTCACCGGGATCATGCCGGTGGTTGGGGTGCCGCTGCCGTTGTTCAGCTATGGCGGCTCGGCATTGGCCTCCATGATGTTCGCGATCGGCCTGATGATCAACGTCAGTATGCGGCGGTATATCTTCTGAAAGATGGCCCGATGGAATAATGGAGTGTTGGAGCGATTGTCTTAGGATCGAATCCGGCCATTACTCCAATACTCCATCACTCCAACGGTTCCCCTACCGTTATTGCAACGCCTTTTCAATGGCGCTGACGAGCCGTGCCTTCGGCACGGCACCGACAATTTGCTCTTTAACCGCACCGCCTCTGAGAATGATCAGATTGGGAATGCCTCGGATGCCGTAGCGGGAAGCCGTGGCCGGGTGATCATCGACGTTGAGTTTCGCGACTTTGAGTTTGCCGTCGTACTCGCCGGCCAATTCCTCAACAATGGGCGCGATGGATTTACAAGGACCGCACCAAGGAGCCCAAAAATCGACCAGCACCGGCAGTTTCGACTGAATCACCTCTATTTCGAAATTGTTGTCTCCAACCTCCGTAATTTTCGCCATTATCGTAGCCTCCTTAGACTGTCGAAAGAAATTTGAGTAGGGTTCGGACGCCGAATCCGGTGCCGCCTTTGGGACAGATACCCATCCCCGACTCTGCAAACGCCGGACCCGCAATATCCAAATGGGCCCACGGGATGTGGTCCACGAATTCTTCCAGAATGAGCGCCGCGGTGATGGCGCCGCCGTGGCTGCCGCCGATGTTTTTCATGTCGGCCACGTTGCTTTTCAGATGCTCGCGATATTCCTTGACCAATGGGAGTTGCCAAAGCCTCTCTCCGGTCTCCCGCGCACAGCGCATGAGCTGGTCAGCAAGCGATTGATCATTGCTAAAAAGACCTCCAACCGATGGACCGAGAGCCACCATGCAGGCGCCCGTCAGTGTCGCCAAGTTGATCATGTAATCCGGCTTTTCCTTCGCGGCGAGCGCCAAGGCGTCGGCCAAGATCAATCGACCCTCGGCGTCGGTGTTGAGAACTTCGATGGTTTTGCCGTTCAAATAGCGGATAACGTCGCCGGGCTTTTGGGCGTTTCCGCCGGGGAGATTATCCGTCGTCGGAACGTAACCCGTGACTTCGATGTCGAAATTGAGATACGGCAATCGACTCATGGCACCGATGACTGCGGCGCCGCCGGACATGTCGAGCTTCATGGTTTCCATGGACTTTGCCGGCTTGAGCGACAACCCGCCGGAATCGAAAGTGATGCCTTTACCGATCAAGGCAACTTTCTTTCGCGGCTTGCGGGATGGCTTGTAGCGAATGACGATGAACCGCGGCTCTTCCTGGCTGCCTCGATTGACCGCCAGCAGGCCCGCCAGCTTCATGGCCTCGATTTTTTTCTTTCCCCAGACTTCGACCGACAAGCCGCGACCGCGGCAATGGCGTTGCGCCTGTGTCCCAAGAAAGCGGGCGGTGGTGACTGACGGCGGCTCGTTGATGAGATCACGTGCCAGGAACACTCCAGGGATCGTCGCCTGCGCCGTTTGTATGGACTTCTCAATGGCCGCGCTTCTGTTTAGACCGGGCTTGAAAAGCGTCAGACTTTTCAACTCGGGCGGCGGTTTTGAATTCGAGCGATACTTGTCGAATTGATAGGAAGCGAGCGAAAGACCTTCGACAATAGCGCCGGCAGCCGCGTCCGGCTCTTTTTCCGGCGCGAAAAACAACGCCATATCCTCGGCGCCGATGGTCGTCGCCTCTCTTCTCGCCCGCGCCGCCAGCTTTCGCCAAGTATCAGACTCGATCTCTTTCGGGTTTCCCGTGCCTATCAACAACAGGTACGCGGCCGGAGACATGCCCGCTGTGGAGTAAAGTAAAGTGCTACCTTCGCCACCGGTGAAGTTAGCTTTCTGCATCCGCTGGCGCAGTCTCCCTTTCAAACGTCGGTCGAGCGCGCGCAGTGGCGGCTGCTCGAGCTTTTTTTCCTGAACCGGCAAGACCAACAGGTCCGTCTTGACGGCGTCGACGCTGGTATCCCTAAATCTTATTTCCATGGACAGCTCTATAAATTTCTATGACGAATCAGGGTCATGAATTCATTGCGAGTTTCCTCTCGCGTTCGAAACGCTCCGAGGAGGGTGCTCGTAATAATAATTGAGTTCTGCTTTTCTACCCCGCGCATCCTCATGCACAGGTGCTCAGCCTCGATCACGACGGCAACGCCCAGAGGATCCAGTCTTTCCATGATGGTATTGGCGATTTGGTTGGTCAAGCGCTCCTGAACTTGCAGCCGCCGCGCGTAGACGTCAACCAGGCGGGCGAGTTTGGATATGCCGACGATCTTATGATGCGGGATGTAAGCCACGTGAGCTTTGCCGAAAAAAGGCAGCAGATGATGCTCGCAAAGGGAGAAGAAATCGATGTCCTTTTGAAGAATCATCTCCTCGTAGTCTTCGGTAAAAAGGGCGTCGTTGATGACTTGTTTCGGATCCATCCGATAACCTTGAGTGAGAAAAGTTAAAGCTTGAGCCATGCGATGAGGTGTCTTTACAAGTCCCTCGCGATCCGGATCTTCGCCCAAGGCTTTCAAGATATGACGAATTTGCTCTTCCATGTTGTTTTTACTCCATTCTGATCCGGGATTTGGATTCGGCTAGAATGATGACTAAAGCAAGTCAGGATCAAAAAAAATTAACACTAAGCCTGGGGGGAGGTCAAACCAACCGTTGGGCGTCAAAGCCGTTTCAAAAGCCAGTCCGGCGTAAAGCGAAGAACATAAGCGTTGAGAAATGTCATGTAGTCGGTGAGTAAAAGAATGCCCACGATGATCAACAAAATACCGCCCATCACATGAATCGCTTGAATGTAACGGCGCAAGCGCTGCGAAAACTGAAAAAACGAATTGATGGCCAGGGCGCTCAAAAAGAAAGGTAAGGCCAGACCAGCGGCATAGGTGGTGAGCAAGAGGGTTCCCCGGCCGACCTCTCCCGAAGTACCCGCCAAAGCGAGAATGGCTCCGAGAATAGGGCCGACGCAGGGCGTCCAAGCCACGGCGAAAGTAATGCCCACCAAAACCGAACCAAAGTATCCGGCCGGTTTGTCCTTCAGGTTAAACTGCAAATACCGCTCGAGGGCGGAAATCTTGAAAAGCCCGACAAGGTAAAGGCCAACGAGAAGAATAAAGAAACCACCGGTGATGCGTATGAGGTTTCGATAATCCAAAAAAAGACTGCCGAGGAAGCTCGCGGAGGCGCCCAGAGAAATGAAGACCAGCGAAAAACCGATGATGAAAGCCATGGAGTTCAGTACGACGCGCGAGCGCACGCGTCCGCGCGCTTCGTCGCTGCGCATTTCATCCAAGGAAACGCCGGAAACAAAGGAGAGGTAGGATGGGATTAAAGGTAAGACACAGGGAGACAAAAACGAGAAAATTCCCGCAGCAAAGGCGACGAAGATGTTAACGTCGGTCATTTATTGCCATCGACAAGCTCTTTGATTAATTTTCGCGCGGCTGGACTGTACCACTCGGCTGGTCCCCAGGCGCGGGCCAACCCTTCGCCTTTGGGTCCGATCAAGTAGGTTGTCGGCAGGCCCCAGGCTCCATATAAAAGGCCCACCTGGCCCTCCGGATCGAACGCGATGGGATAAGTTAGCTTGAGCTCTTTGATAAAATTGATTGCGTCTTGCTTGCGGTCTTTAACGCCTACGGCCAGGACGACGAAGTTCTTGTCTTTGAACTCCTGGTATAACCGTTCCATGGCCGGCATCTCTTCGCGGCAAGGTACACACCAGCTCGCCCAGAAGTTCAAGAAAACGGTCTTGCCACGAAAGTCCTTTAACGAGATCTTTTTTCCTTCAGGCGTCGCCAGCGTGAACTCGGGCGTGGGCTCATTGTCCTTCATGGGCTGCAGATTGGGAATGACTTTATAGTTGATCTTCGACTGAGCCCAGGCCGAAGCCCAGTTGCCCGACAACGCAATCCACGTTAGCAGCAGCAAAAACAGCAAACGATTAACCATCAAGGGAATCATAGATTAATACTCTAACGAAGTGCCTAAACTGAAGCAATAGCCGGTATCCGTAACGACAGTGTAACACTTGCGCCCAAAACCAATAAATTGAATGAGCTTCGTTAGGAAAGCTCGGCGATGAGAACTCGATCGCCTAGGTTTTGTACCAGCCAGCGGTGAATATCCCGCACGATAGGTTCACTGCTCGCTTCAATGATCCAATGACCTTGACCGGGATATTCCTTGAAGTCGGCGCCGAGCCACCGGGCAATATCGTGGCTCGAGGCCGTGGGAATGAGCTGGTCCTGCCCCCCTGCCAAGACGAGGCATGGACAGCCTATCCGCCCTGGCTCGATATCGACATGCGTTTGAAAAAGCTCTTGGACGAGGTGGTTACTTTCCGGGATGATTTTGCGGGAAATTTCTGTTTGAAGGGTTTCGGGTAGTGGAGCAAGAAAAGTCTTGCGCAGATCTTTTTCTTCGATGCGAAACGGTCGGCGCAGAAATATTAACGGCAGATACTTTAGACGGAGCAGCTTCAGGGCCCGCGATCTGGGAATTCCAGCGTTTCGCGGCGGCACCGGTGACGCAAGGACGAGCGCCGCGAACGTTGCTTTCTCGGCAGCCTTGAGGGCAACCAGCGCTCCGACACCATGAGTCACGACAACCGGAGAGGACGAAAACGAATTCACGACACGCGCGAGCTCCTCGACGGCGAGATCCAAGTTTAAATCCAGTAAGGTCGTAAGGCTTGTGGCTTGGATGCGGCCGGGGAGATTGATCGCCCGGCAATCCCATCCCAGGTTAGAAAAATGGGTCGCCCAGGTTTGCCAGCACTCGCCGGTCGCCCATAAACCGTGCACCAACAGGACCGACGATCTGAACTTGGGTTTTTCCGGCGGATAGCGTTCAATCAAAAGGCCTGCAACCGTTTGCTTCATGCTTACAATTCGGGATTAGAAAAAATACCACAAAAAAACAGAGCCCTCCGGGATGCGTCACCGGAGGGCCTGTTTTTTTAGATAGCCAGAACGGCTACCCTGTCGCCTGAGATTAGGAAGGGTTTAATTCACCACCACAACTCCACATCTAATAAAAAGTTATTTCTTTTTTTTCTTAGCTTTCTTTTTGGCCTTTTTCTTAGCTGCCATAGGCACCTCCTTTTAGGATTCCCTGGGGCGGGTTCTTCTCAAGAGGAAACGAGCGTGACTCAGGCGGAAAAAGATGTTTATTGCTAAACCCTCCCATATTTTGTAGGTGAGGTGATTATAATGACACAACAACTTGTATGTCAAGAAAAAAAATGCATTTTACCAATATTTTTCTTTAGAAAAGTTAACTTAGTTGATCGGGCAATCAACTGCCCTGTTGGTAAAGAAAATTCTGGCGCAATCGCTGGTGACTTCGTGATCGGCTCAGCGAATCTGGAGCGCCTTCATCAGTTTCATCAGGTGAGTTCTATGAAGGCCGAGTGCTTTCGCGGCCGCGGCGCGATTGCCTTGCGCTTGCGTGAGCGCATCTAAAATCAACTGCCGTCGGTGGTTATTGACGGCGTCATGATACGACTGACCTTCCAGGGATGGCGCAACCAAGTGGCCGACGACTCGAGACGGAAGATGATGGAGGGTAAGAGTCGGACCGTCTCCTAAAACAACGGCTCTTTCGATCACATTGGCAAGCTCACGCACGTTTCCGGGCCAGTGATAGTCAAGCAATTTCTGTCGAGCGTCTGCGGAAATTTCCGAAAAAACTTTTTTGGTCTCTGATGAGAAGCGTTGCAAGAAATAGTCGGCCAGAGGCGCGATGTCCTCTTTTCTCTCTCGCAGCGCCGGTAAGGTGAGCGCGATAACATTCAGACGATGATAAAGGTCTTCACGAAAGGCGCCGCTCTTAACTGCCTCTTCCAAATCACGATTCGTTGCGGCGATGACTCGCACATCGACGGCGATGGGCTGATTCCCGCCCACGCGTTCGAACTCTCTCTCTTGGAGAAATCTGAGAAGCTTGGCCTGGAGCTCCTGGGAGATATCGCCCACCTCGTCCAAGAAAACCGTGCCCCCGTTCGCCATTTCCATCTTGCCTCGTTTGAGCTGCTGTGCGCCGGTGAAAGCGCCTTTCTCGTGCCCAAACAGTTCGCTTTCCAAAAGCTCTTTGGAGAGTCCTACGCAGTTGATCGGGACAAAGGGCCTCGATTTACGATCACTCCATTCATGAATCGAGCGGGCGAAAATCTCTTTGCCGGTGCCGCTCTCACCCAAGAGTAAGACCGTTGATTTGCTGTTGGCAGCTTTTTTTGCTTCTTCGACAGCCTGAGCCATCAACTTGCTCTCCCCTGCGATCAATCGATAGCGCCCGCCGAGCTCTCGGGCGAGAAATTCCACCTCGGATTTGAGCTCTGCACGTTCCAGCGCTTTTTTGACGACCACTGCAAGATGTTCGGGATCGAACGGTTTGGTGATGAAATCGTCAGCGCCTGTCTTTATGGCCTCAACGGCACGTTCAATCGTGCCGTAAGCGGTAATGATGATGACCGGTAAGTTTTTGTCTTGTCTTCGGATTTCTCTCAAGACTTCGATGCCATTCATGCCCGGCATCTGATAATCCAAAAAAATCAGTTCTGGATCGAATCCGCGCATTTTCTTCAAAGCGTCAGCGCCACTGGCGGCGTTTTCCGTGACATGGCCCAGGTCGGCCAACTCCTGACTTAAGAGATCTAGATTCAGCGGCTCATCGTCGACAATTAAGATTCTGCGGCTCATAAACCCGAATTATTGCATGAGTCCCAAAAGTCTCTCCAGTAGGGAAAGTAACCATCAAGGGGAGTATGGATGCCAATTCATACGGAGGATTGGTATGTCACATGAGGATGCGCAAGCGTATTCCAGTCCAGCGAAAAAGAAAAGAGAAACATTCCCGATCCCGAAGCAACGGGTTACGTCCCTCGAAAGCACCTCCACGAAAAGTATCTTGGCTGCTCATACCTATGAGCATGCAGAGCGCAAAGCGATCGGGAATCCACCAAGGCGCTGTTGCCGCTAAGGCAAGCCTGGCGCCTATTTCCTTTTTCGCGCTGGCACCTGGTTCGGGACTAACAGCACATCCAGGAATTAACCCGGGTTGACAGCTCTGATTGTCTGGTGGGAGAATGGCTTTGCTCGAGTGAGCACCGAATGTCCCACGATCATGAACAGGAGCTTGCTCCAAACTATAGTGATAGTCAAAGCTTGCGGGCCATCGGCCAAGATCTGGAGGCCCGGCATGTGAAGGCATTTGATCTCGAGCGCCAAAACGATGCGTACTGCGTCCGGGTTCGAAAGCAAACGCCGCCGCCGGAGAGCTCACCGCCAACAAAACTTAGCCGGTCGGTTTTTCGAGCGGTTCGATTGCGAGAGCCTGCCCCGAAAAAAGAAAATTTCACAGCGTCGTCGACCGAATTACGCTACCCGCCTGAGGATATAGACCGGCTGGAGCACGAGGGCCAAGCGAGACGACGTAACCGCGATGGAATGCCAGATCCCCACAGTTTGTCGCAATTACTTCGCGCGGTCGGGGGTGATATAAATCGTAGAGCTGTTCACCTGCTCGCAATTTCCTGGAGAGAAGAATCCGTGAGTATTGTATACCGAACGGCTGACGGTCGGCGAGAATTGGATAACTTCAGGCTAGTAGATTCTATTTACGATCTTTGGGTACACATGTACTTGAGGAGATGCAAGTAAATCGCACTGCCAGAGGCGGATGATATAAGGAAAACCATGACTCCCGCCGCGGTTCGTTCCATCTCAGGCCCTTGATCCGAACCGGTTATGAAGAGACGAGTCCTGGTAGCGGAAGATAACTTGTTCCTCAGTGAAATAATGCAGAAGGAACTGGAGGGTCTCAACTACTACGTTGCAGTAGCAAGCAACGGCGTGGAGGCGGTGAAAATGGCTACCTCTGAAATTCCTGACCTTATCATTATGGACCTCATGATGCCTGATTTGGATGGATTCGAAGCAGCGTCCCAGATCCGGCGAAATCCAAAGACTCAAGCCATTCCACTACTTGCAGTCACAGCCTTATTGGCGCCAGACATTCGGAAAAGATGTCTGGCAAGCGGGTTTGACGATTACATTGTCAAGCCGTTTACGTCCTCTGAGTTGGAGGCCGCTATTAAGAAGATCTTAAAAAGGCAAACAGTGTAAACGGTCGGGGGCGAGTGGAAGGTTTGGCTGATCGCCCCAAACATCCGGGACGTAAAGTTTCATATTGACCAATGTGTCGTCACTGATAGAGGTGTAAACGGCTCCGCTCAGTTGAGGGGCGCTGCCAAGAAACCAACGGCAGCGAACGCTGCGAGCAGCCACTGCGAGTTTCCTGTTCTCCCAGTACCACCGTGCATCGCCGCTAGCGGTAGGCCAAAAAAAGCCGGCACAGAATTTCTGTTGCCGGTTTCACCACTCGCTCTCTGACACCCGTGTGACCACATGGGTCGTCAGTTCATCGCGTCAACATTCGAACGCTGCTGCTCTTTTTCAGCCCTGGAACCACCCCATCGGCCTACTCCATTGTTGATCCCTGCTGTCTTCGGCCAGATGAGGTGGTCAAGGCCTTAAAGCACGGCCTATGCCAAACCCCATCGATGAAATTCTGTCGCACCGTAAACTTTGTTTTCTTCAGCTGTCAGGCTTTGGCATATTTTACGGTTCGGGCTCATTTGGGTGAGCGGCAAATTCCCACGGGAAGATTTAACAAACTTACGAGCGACAGATTTGCTCACTGAAAAGTGGAGAGAACCGTCAGACCGGAACTCGCCGGTTCACGAGTTGAGAAGAATCGCTCGGACTTCTGGGTAAACCGCGGCAACCAATTCGAGGAATCCTAACCGTGCTCTGCGGGAAGTTGTAAAGGCCGGTGATTGAAACCGTTAGCGCTGCGACGTGCTCGGAAGGAGGACGCGACCGAAAGAGGCCAACAGGGCGTGCCTGCCCTGGAGTAACCCACGCCTAAAATCTTTTTGAGCTGAGACGAGATTTTAGCGGTCGGACCGTAAGGCGAAGGCGCGAAGAGGTGAAAAAGTGAAATGACTCATAGCCAGTCTCATCTTGCAGTACGACGATTAGATCTCCGCAGGTACATATTCACTCCACGGTCATATAGATTTTCCAGCGTGAAACTTTCCTGTTTATGATCATAGCTTACGGTTACCAAGTGCGTAGACCACGAAACAGCAAAGTCGCGGGCTTGTTTTCGATCCAAATAGTCGCCGAGCACACGCAAACTCAAAGATAACTTGTTTGTATCCGGCATGGCATTTGGCTTGCCCCGCTTCGAACGTCCCTCCGCCTCCAACCGGTCAACGTCGGAGCCGGCAAAGCGTACAGGATTCGCAATCTCTTTAGCGGAATCGCCGGAGCCCCAAATCTTTTCGGCGATACTCTTAAGAAAACTCTCTTCCCACGATAGCTTTCCTGCGGATTGACTGCGCTCCACACGCACGATGTACTCTTCGCCCCTTTTTTCTAGCTCGAAGGTATCGATACTAAGTGCCTCCAAGGCCTGACCGATTACCCTAAGGGATTGGGCGTATGAGAGAGTCGGGGGTGTCATCAAAAACTGTATCCCCGGAATCAACAGCATTTAATGTTAGCGTACCGATTCTAAGGCGAACCTATCGAGTCGTCAATACAACTTAACAAGGAGTTCCGCGTATCGTGGTGCAAATCAGCCGTTTCACAGCAGCTGGACGAAGTCCGCTGTGTCATTGGCGGGCGAGGCTCCAGCGGATCGAGAGTCGCAACAACATTGCTCCTATTCAAAATCATTCGGTTAATCAAGACGACCTCACGAAAATTAAATCAGCGGTGAAGCGGCCTCTGTCCTCACATGTGACGGCTTGGCGCGTAAGAAAAAATCGGGCAGGTATCACCGAGCGGAGCTTTGTACCCGCGCGAGCTCGTCGTCTATCACCCGCGCGAAAGCCTCGAGAGGCTGAGCGCCGGAAATTATCCGGCCGTTGATGAAGAATGCCGGGGTGCCGGTTACGCCTACACGATTTCCTTCCTCGATGTCTTTTTTGACGGCGGCCTGATATTTTCCGCTAGCGAAGCAGGACTCAAAAGCAGTCACGTTCAGCCCCAGATCCTTGGCAAATCCCTTAAAAATTTCCGGGCTGGACTTCGGCGGGCTGGCAAAGAGCTTGTCGTGATAAGCCCAAAATTTCCCCTGCTCGTTGGCGCAGCGGGCCGCTTCATGGGCTTTGCTCGCTTCGGGATGCAGGTTGTCGATCGGGAAGTCGCGGAAGACAAGCTTTATTTTCTCGCCGTATTGGGACTCGAGCTGCGCCAAAGTGGGAAGCACCCGTCGGCAAAACGGGCAGTGAAAATCGGAGAACTCAACGATGGTAACCGGCGCCTTCGCCGGTCCCTTGGAAGGAGCACCGTCCGCCGATACTTCGGCCCG
>WNGC01004055.1_pt1 | contig 22104 bp, 18 predicted proteins | sample 5400051 | NCBI WGS metagenome assembly WNGC01 (sample SAMN13153368, study PRJNA577476) | soil metagenome | isolation source: 20 cm soil or saprolite under grassland replicate 2 | place: USA:California | collected 2016-06-15
CCGGCCGCCGCGACGATCCCGGCCTGCCGCATCGCTCCGCCGAACTGGTGCTTGAAACGCCGCGCCCTCTTCATCAACTCGTGCGAGCCCGCGACAAGCGCGCCGAGCGGGCAGCCGAGTCCTTTCGAGAGACAGAGCGTGACCGTGTCGAACTGCCCGGCGATCGCAGCCGCCGGAACACCGCTCGCGACCGCCGCGTTGAGGACGCGCGCGCCGTCGAGATGGGCGGAAAGCTCGAGCTCGCGGCAGGCCGCCACGAGCGCTTGGATCTCCTCGAGCGGCCAGACCCGGCCGCCGGAGGCGTTATGCGTGTTCTCGATCGCGACGACCCGCGTCCGCGGCGTGTGCGTGTCGTCGCCCCGGCGAATCATCCGCTGCACCTCGTCCGGCCCGAAACGACCCGCCTGGCCTCGGATCGGCCTGGTCATCAGGCCGGCGTGAACCGCCGGGCCCCCGAGCTCCGAGAGGAAGAGATGGGCATTCTCCTCGGCGATCAGCTCGTCGCTGGGCTCGGCCAGCGTCCGAAGAGCGATCTCGTTCGCCATCGTCGCGGTCGGGACGTAGACGGCCTCCTCCTGCCCGAGCAGCTCGGCGACGCGCCGTTCGAGCTCGTTGACGGTGGGGTCCTCGCGCCGCTGTTCGTCGCCGACCTCGGCGTTCGCCATAGCCTCGCGCATGCCGCGGCTCGGCTGGGTTTTCGTGTCGGAACGGAGATCGATCACGCCCGTATTCTGCAGTCGGTGGACATCGCAGCACTGCAGGAGACGCTCGAACGGCACGGGGAGCCCGGCTTTCGCGCGCGCCAGGTCTGGTCGTGGGCCGCGCGGGGCGCAAACGGCTATGCCGAGATGACGGATGTGCCGGCGGCACTTCGCTCGCGGCTGGCGGAGCGGATCCCCTTCTCGACGCTCGAGGTCGAGCACGAGGCCCGCTCGCGCGACGGCACCGTCAAGACCTTGTTCCGCACCGGCGACGGGGTGCCCGTGGAAGCAGTGCTGATGCGCTTCCGCGACGGGAGGCGGTCGGTCTGCCTCTCCTCGCAAAGCGGCTGCCCGCTCACCTGCACCTTCTGCGCGACCGGCCAGATGCGCTTCCGGCGCAACCTGACCGCCTCCGAGATGCTCGATCAGGCCCTGCATTTCCGCCGCCTCGAAGCGATCGACCATGTCGTCTTCATGGGCATGGGCGAGCCGATGCTGAACATGGACGAGGTGATCGCGGCGGCTCGGCGTCTACCGGATCTCGGCGTCACTCATCGCCGGACGACCGTGTCGACGGTCGGCTGGCTCCCGGGGCTGCGGAAGTTCGTGGACGAGGTCGAAGAGCCGATCCGCCTTGCGCTCTCGCTGCACGCGGCCGAGCCTGCGCTTCGATCGCAGCTGATGCCGGTCAACGACCGTTATCCGCTCGCAGACGTCCTCGCGGAATGCCGGCGCTACTTCGAGCTGCGGCGGCGCAAGGTCTTCGTCGAGTACGTGATGCTCGCGGGCGTGAACGATCGCGTCGAGCAGGCGCGCTCGCTTGCCGAGCTGCTCGATCCGAAGATCTTCAAGGTGAACCTGATCCCGTACAACCCGACCGGTAGCTTCGCGGGATCCTCGCCGAAGGCGATTGCCGCCTTCGAGTCCGAGCTGAAGCGGGGCGGCATCCCGACGACCGTCCGCCTGACCCGCGGCCGCGACATCGCGGCGGCCTGCGGGCAGCTCGCGGCCTCCGCCTAGGCGCCCTTCTGGGCTTCGAGCTGGCGGGGCTCGCCCGCGCCCTGCGGGTCCTCGTGCTGCTCGAAGCGGTAGCGCACGACTGGCTGCTTCGCGGCGCGGACCTCGTCGAGCCGCTTGACCGGTCGGACGTGCGGCGCTTCCTTCAGCAGCTCGGGCTGCCCGGCCGCCTCGCGCGCGATTGCCAGCATCGCGTCGGCGAAGGCGTCCAGCGTTTCCTTCGCCTCGGTCTCCGTCGGCTCGATCATCAGTGCCTCGGGAACGATCAGGGGGAAGTAGATCGTCGGCGGATGAAAGCCGTAGTCCATCAGCCGCTTGGCGACGTCGAGCGTCGTGACGCCGTGCTCGCGTTTCAGCTTGCGGCCCGAGAGCACGAACTCGTGCATGCAGAGCCGGTCGAACGGGGCCTCGTAGGTGTCCTTCAGCCGGGCGAGCAGGTAGTTCGCGTTCAGGACTGCGACCTCGGACATCTCTCGAAGCGCGGGGCCGTAGGAGCGGATGTACGCGTAGGAGCGGACGAAGACACCGAACGGCCCACAGAAGCCTCGCACTTTGCCGATCGTCTTCGGCCGCCCGTAGTCGAGGCGGAACGCTTCGCCCTCACGGACGACGGCGGGCACGGGCAGATACGGCTCCAGCCGCTCGCGGACGGCGATCGGCCCACCGCCGGGCCCCCCGCCCCCATGGGGCTGCGAGAAGGTCTTGTGCAGGTTGAAGTGGACGATGTCGAAGCCGAAGTCGCCCGGCCTCGAGATCCCGCAGATCGCGTTCAGGTTCGCGCCGTCGTAGTACATCAGCGCGCCGGCCTCGTGGAAGATCCGCGTGATCTCCTCGATTCCCTCGTCGAAGAGCCCGAGCGTCGAGGGGTTGGTCAGCATCAGGCCCGCGGTTTGCGGACCGACCTTCCCCCGCAGATCGTCGACGTCGACGTTCCCGCGCGGGTCGGTCTTGACGTCGACGAGCTCGTAGCCGGCCATCGTCACGCTGGCCGGATTCGTCCCGTGCGCGGTGTCGGGAATCACGATCTCGCGCCGTTGGTCGCCTTCTCCGCGGTCGGCGAAGTACGCGCGCATCAGCAGCAGCCCGGTCAGCTCGCCCTGAGAACCCGCGGCCGGCTGGAGCGACACCGCCGGCAGGCCGACGATCTCGGCCAGGATCTCCTGCAGCCGCCACATCAGCTCCAGCGCACCCTGGGACGCGTCCTCCTCCTGGAGCGGATGCAGGTCCCGGAAGCCGGGGAGGTTGACGACGCGCTCGTTGACGCGCGGGTTGTGCTTCATCGTGCACGAGCCGAGCGGGTAGAAGCCGGTGTCGACGCCGAAGGTTCGGTCCGCAAGAGCGGTGAAGTGGCGGACGAGCTCCGGTTCCGAGATCTCGGGCAGCCTGGGCGGGCTGGCGCGACGAAGCTCTTCCGGCACCTCCGCGGCGGGGACCTCGGGCCGCGGCAACGAGGACGCGCGCCGGCCCGGGCGGGACTTTTCGTAAACGAGCTTCACGCCGCGAGCACCTCGACGAGGCTGTCGATCTCTGCGGTCGTCCGTTTCTCGGTCACCGCGACGAGCAGCGCGTCGTCCAGGCCCGCGTAGTCGCGACCGAGCGCGTAGCCGGGATGGATGCCCGCAGCGCGCGCATCGCTGATCGCGTCCTTCGCGGGTCGTCCGACGCGTACGGCAAACTCCTTGAACGTTGCCTTTTCTGGAAACACGAGCTCCAGACCGGCTTCACTCAGACGTTCCTTCGCGTAGCGCGAGAGCGCGAGGCAGGTCTCCCCCAGCTCGCGCAGCCCTTGCGGTCCCAGCCACGAGAGGTGGACGAGGCCGGCCAGCGCGAGCAACGTCTGGTTCGTCGTGATGTTGGAGGTGGCCTTCTCCCGACGGATGTGCTGCTCCCGCGTCTGCAGCGTCAGGACGAAGCCGCGCCTGCCCTCGGAGTCCACGGTCTCACCGGAGATCCGGCCCGGCATGCGCCGGATGAACTCGGACCGCGCCGCCAAAAATCCATAGTGCGGGCCGCCGTACGACTGGTAGTTCCCGGCCGACTGGCCTTCGCCGATCGCGAGCGCGCACCCGTACACGCCCGGGGCCTCGAGCACGCCGAGCGAGACCGGGTCGACGTGCGCGACCGGCAGGGCTCCCGCGTCGTTGGCTGCGGCGGCGATGTCCGGCGCCGGCTCCAGGCAACCGAAGAAGTTCGGCTGCTGGAAGATCACGCACGCCGCCTCGCCGGCTGCTGCACGGAGCTCGTCCGGATCCGTCGTGCCGTCGCGGTGCGGAACCTCAACGACGTCGAGCCCGAAGCCGGGCGCGTAGGTCTTGACGACCTGGCGCACCTGCGGGTTCAGCGACTCGGTGAGCACGACCTTCGAGCGGCCGGTCGCCTGCCTGGCGAGGTAGCAGGCGTCCGCGGCAACGGTTGTCCCGTCGTAGCCGGAGGCGTTCGACACGTCCATGCCGGTGAGCTCGCAGATCGCGGTCTGGTACTCGAAGATCGCCTGCAGCACCCCCTGGCTCATCTCCGGCTGGTAGGGCGTGTACGCGGTCAGGAACTCTCCGCGGGCGAGCACCGCGTCGACGACTGCCGGAACGTAGTGGTCGTAGATCCCCGCGCCGAGGAAGGAGACCTCACGTCCGGTGTCGATGTTGCGCGAGGCGAGCTCGTTCAGGTGCGCGACGAGCTCGGGTTCGGAGAGAGCGGGCTCGAGCTCGAGCGCCCGGCCGAGACGGACGCCGACGGGTATCTGCTCGAACAACTCGTCGATCGAGTCGACCCCGATCGTCTCGAGCATTTGCTCGCGGTCCTGCTCGGTCAGGGACAGGAAGCTCACGCGATCCGGCAGGCCCTAGGCGTCTTGGAGGAGTTGCCGGTAGGCGGCGGCATCGAGCAGAGCCTCGGCCTCGGCCGGGTCCGAGAGGCGAATCCGGACGAGCCAGCCCTCGCCGTAGGGATCCTCGTTCACGGTCTCAGGAGCGTCGACGACCTTCTGGTTGACCTCGATCACCTCGCCGGAGAGCGGTGTGATCAGATCGGACACGGCCTTGACGGACTCGACTTCACCGTACGAGGCGTCCTTCGCGATCGTCGCGCCCGCATCGGGCGGCTCGAAGTGGACGAGCTCCCCGAGCGAGTCCTGTGCGTACCAGGTGATGCCGAGCGTCGCCTCGTCGCCCTCGATTCGAGCCCAGTCGTGCTCCGGGTGGTACCGCAGCTCGTCGGGGTAGGTCTCAGTCGCCGCCACTCGGGCCAGCCTCCCTCTTGTAGATGGGCTTCTTGACGACGCGCGCCCGCCGAGGCTTACCGCGGACGTCGATCGTCAGCTCGGTGTCCGGCGCGGCGCGCTCCGCCGGGACGTAGCCCATGCCGATGCCGCGATCGAGCATCGGCGAGTGCGTGCCGGACGTGACCTCGCCTCCACCCTCGATCGGCATTCCCTGGCGTGGGATCGCGCGCTCTTTCATCACGAACGCTGCGAGCTTCTGCTGCGGGCCCTCTTCCTTGACTCTCCGCAGCTCCCCGACACCGGTGAACTCCTTGTCGAGTGCGCAGACCCAGCCGAGGCCAGCCGAGATCGCGTCGGTCTCGGGACCGATGTCGTTGCCGTGCAGCGGGTAGCAAACCTCCAGCCGAAGCGTGTCGCGCGCGCCCAGTCCCGCCGGGGTGGCGCCGCGCTCCACGACTCGGTCCCAGAGCTGCGGCGCATCCTCGGCCGGAACCATCAGCTCCACCCCCTGCTCGCCGGTGTAGCCGGTGCGATTGATCATGCAGGCGATCCCGTCGATCTCGCCCTCTGCGAACGTGAACGCCGCCGTCTCCCCGAGCCCGAGCCGCTCGAGGGAGCGTGGGCCCTGGACGGCCAGCAGCGCGTACTCGTCGGAGATATCTCGGACGTCGGAGCCGGCGATCTCGCGCTCCTTCAGCCACTCGTAATCGCCCTCGCGGTTGGCGGCATTGACGATCAGCAGGAAGCGAAACGGGCTCAGCCGGTAGACGATCAGGTCGTCGACGATTCCGCCCGATTCGTTCGTCAGCAGCGTGTATTGCGCCTCCCCGTCCGCCAGCCGCCCGAGGTCGTTCGAGAGCGTGGACTGCAGGAGTTCGTGCGCGCGCGGGCCCTCGACCTCGAGCTCGCCCATGTGCGAGACGTCGAAGACGCCGGAGTCCGTGCGCACGGCCATGTGTTCCGGGATCACGCCCTCGTACTGCACCGGCATCTCCCACCCGGCAAACGGGACCATCCGTGCGCCCAGTGCAACGTGGCGGTCGAAGAGCGGTGTCCGCAGGAGCGTCTGCATCCGGCGGCTGATGCTAAAGGAAGCCGCCCCGGTCCCCCCGCCTATCGGAGGGGCCGGGACGGCCGGACCGGGTCATCACGGGCTCCTGGTCAGCAGGTAGCCCGAGAGGGCAACCGCCAACATTCCGCAAGAGCCGCGGAACTAAACCTGTGGCGTTAGTTGTCGCGCAGGAACGAGGGAACTTCCAGGACGTCGTCCGGGACGTCGAAGCCCTCGTTTCGAACGGGCTGCGGCTCTTCGGTGGCGATCTGCTCGGACTCCGCGGCTTGCGCTGGGCGACGCCTGCGCGTCCGGTGCGGGCCGAATCCGGTGGCGATCACGGTCACGCGCACCTCCTCGCCGAGCGACTCGTCGATGACGGCGCCGAAGATGACGTTCGCATTCTGATCGGCCGCCCCGGTGACAACCTCGGCCGCTTCGTTTACTTCGAAGAGCCCGATCTCGCGACCGCCGGTGACGTTGAGCAGGATCCCCGTGGCGCCTTCGATCGACGCTTCCAGCAGCGGCGACGAGACAGCCGCCTGCGCCGCCTCGGTGGCGCGGTTCTCGCCGGAGGCCGCGCCGATGCCCATCAGCGCCGAGCCGGCGCCGCGCATGATCGTGCGCACGTCGGCGAAGTCGAGGTTGACGAGACCCGGGATCGTGATCAGGTCGGTGATGCCCTGGACGCCTTGCCGGAGGACGTCGTCGGCGAGCTTGAACGCATCGACGATCGATGTCCGCTTCTCGACGACCTGGAGCAGGCGGTCGTTCTCGATCACGATCAGCGTGTCGACCGTGTCGCGGAGATCCTCGATCCCGCGCTCGGCCTGCTGCGCCCGCTTGCGGCCCTCGAACGAGAACGGCCGCGTGACCACGCCGACCGTGAGTGCGGCACCAGCGCCGAGACCGCGGGTCGCCTGCGAGCCGATGTGGATTTTGACGTCCGCATCGCACATCAGCAGCGCCTGGGCGTCCGTGTTGACCGCGATGAACTCGACGCCGGTCAATCCTGCATCGACCATGCGGTTGACCGCGTTCGTGCCGCCGCCGCCGACTCCGACGACTTTGATCACGGCGAGGAAATTTCCGGTTTGGTCTCTTACGCTCAAGGGTGCTCGACCTGAAGCTTTAGTGGAGCCTCTGTTGTTTCGCCCCATTCGTCGCAGGAGAGTACGCGGCTTCTACAGCGCTGTCAACGGCGAGGCACGCCTCCTTTACTCAACCTCAACCTGAGAGTTTAGAGTTGCCACCTGCAATCGGACGCGTCGGGACCGTCACGTCGAGGTACCCGCTCGTCCCCTCTACCAGCGGCAGCATGCGCGTGGCGACCGCCAGTTTCAGCGTCAGGGACGTGGCATCGCCGAACCGAAGCTCGGGGCCCTGGGCGAGCACGAAGGTCAGCTCGCTGTCGGCGGCTCGCACTCCCACGATCCGCCTTCCGAACCCCGCGCCTCGCACGATCGCGAGTGCCCGGACGGCGTGGGCTGCATCGGCATCGGCAAGCGGCATGCCAACGTCGACGCTCGTGCTGCGGGGGACCCAGATCCGTGGCAGCTTCGGTGTGGCAAATAAACCTGCCGTTCGGACGACGCGTCCGTCGCTTGAGACGATCCAGGCGGACATGCCGCGGCGGAGGACGGCGATCGAGTGAGCCGGCGTCACGAACACACGCAGCGTGTGCGGGAAGTCGCGGTCGAATGAAACCGCGGCAACGTCCGAAAGCCTCGCGAGCCGTTGGTCGATTTCGCCCCGGTTCAGCGCGAGCAGGCTGCGGCCCCGGAGTGGCGCGAGGGCCTGCTCCACGTGGGCAGCGACGCGCGGCGGAGCGCCGTCGATCTGGACCGTCCGCAAGGCGAAGATCGACGTCTCGCGTGCGCCGAGATAGGCGAGGGCTCCAGCGCCGAGGAGCGCGAAACCGAGCAGTAGCGCGCGGCCCGACGGCAGGCTGGGCTTGAGCGAGAAACCGCGAAGCCGCCTCGGGCCCGGAAAGGGCAGCACCGCCGCACGTGCGCGACGCGATCTCGGGGCCGCCGCCATCGGGAGTCCCTTCGCCGCCCCAAGACCTCCTCCTACTCCCCAGGCCGGGGACACCTCGGCCGCTCACCCAGCGACCACTACCTCACCCAGCGACCACTACCGGGTACACGCGCGCGCGTACCCCCGCCCTCAACTATGGGTGGGGCTCCTTCCCACCACCCTCTGCAGGCGAGCCTAGCTCGGAAGCGCGCACGCAGTGGTGACCCGGCCGGACCGAATGTGTGCCAATTACGAACGGAGCTCGGGGAGCGCAAGCGGGCCGAGGAACTGCACCTCCTGCTCGAGCTCGACTCCGTACTCCTCGTAGGCCCGGCGGCGCGCTTCGGCCATCAGTGCGATCGCGTCGGCGGCGAGCGCTCCGCCGGCGTTCTCGATGAAATTCGCGTGCCGAGGGGAGATCTGTGCGCCGCCGATCCGGTCGCCCTTCAGCCCGCAAGCCTCGAGCATCAGTCCGGCCGTCAGCTCGTGCTCGGGGTTCTTGAAGACGCTTCCGAACGTCCGCTTGTTCGTGGGCTGCGCGGCCTTGCGTAGCGTCTGGAGCTCGGCGACCTTCGCCTTGATCTCGTCGGGATCGCGCGGCTCGAGCCGGAACTCGACTCGCGCGACGACCTGTCCCTGGCCGAGCTTCGATTGCCGGTACGAGAGACCGAGCTCGGTCGGCGTCTGCCAGCACGCGCCGTGCTCGTCGACGACGAGTGCCCGCTCGAGGATCTCCGACCAATCGCTTCCGTAGGCGCCCGCGTTCATCCGGACCCCGCCGCCGACCGTGCCGGGGATCGCGCACGCGAACTCGAACGCCCCCAGGCCCGCCGCACGCGCGCCTCGAACGCCCCCAGGCCCGCCGCACGCGCGCGGTGCAGGCAGACGGCGTTCGCCGCGCCCCCGCCCGCGATCAGCAGCTCGCCTCGAGTCTCGGCCGAGGCGAGCTCGCCGTCTAGTCGGAGGACGAGCGCCCCGACACCTTCGTCTGCGACGAGCATGTTTGAGCCGAGCCCGATCGTGACGATCGGAAGCCCCCGCTCCCGCGCCCAGGCCAGCGCTTCCTCCACCTCGTCCACCGTCGACGGCTTCGCGAAAGCACGAGCTTCGCCGCCTGCCCCAAGCGTTGTGTAGCGGCCTAGCTGAACTCCCTGCTCTACCTTCAAGCGAGCGCCTCGAGGATCAGGGTGGCCGCCCGGTCGACGTCGCCCGCGCCGAGCGTCAGGACACGGTCGCCGGTCCGCGCCCGGCGCGCGAGGAAGCGAACGCCCTCTTCGACCGCCGGCGTCCAACCGAGCTCCATGCCGGGACGGGTCTCGGCCAGGGCGTCGACGACCAGCTTGCCTGTCACACCCTCGATAGGCTGCTCGCGTGCGCGATAGACGTCCGTAACGGCAACGACGTCCGCCGACGCAAGCGCAGCGGCGAACTCCCGCGCGAGGTGGCGTGTGCGCGAGTAGAGGTGGGGCTGGAAGAGAGCGAGGACGCGGCCGCCGTCGCGGGCTGCGGCGATGTCGGCCGCGAGCTCCCGCGGATGGTGCGCATAGCTGTCGACGACGTCGACGCCGCCGACCTGTCCGCGCAGCTCGAGCCGGCGGGTCGCGCCGCGAAACTCTCCGAGTATGCGGGCGGCCTCCGCGCGTGAGTAGCCCGCGAGCTCGACCGCCGCCAGGGCGACTGCAGCGTTCTGCAGGTTGTGGTCACCCGGAACCGCGAGCTCGACCTCGACGGGCTCGAGCTCGTCTCCTCGGACGGCTTTCGGGGCGGCCACGAGCCAGTCGGCAAAGAGCGACTCGACCTCGGCGCGCGAGGCGAATTCCGTGTGGTGGTCGAGATCGACGTTCGTGACCACCGCGATCTCGGGGCGAAGGGCGGCGATCGTGCGGTCCGATTCGTCTCCCTCGACGACGAGCCAGCCGCTGCCCGCGCGCGCGTTGCCGCCGAGCTGAGGGATCTCGCCGCCGATCAAGAAGGCCGGGTCGTCGCCGAGCCGGTCGAGGCAGAACGCGATCATGGCGGCGGTCGTCGTCTTCCCATGCGCGCCGGCGACCACGATCGAGCGCTGCAAGGAGACGAGCTCGGCGAGAAACTCGGCGCGCGGCCTGCCCTCGACCTGGTCGCGATACGCGGTCGAGACCACCACTTCGTTCCAGCCGTCCGGGACGACCGGCTCCGGCGCGAGCTCTAGCAGCGCCCCCCGGAGCGCAGCCAGGTAGGGCGTCTCGACGCGGTCCCAGCCGCCCACCTCCGCGCCCCAGGCGCGAGCCAGGAGCGCGTAGCCGGAGAGGCCTGCGCCGCCGATGCCGACGAACCAGATGCGCCGGCCGTCAAAGGGAGGCAAGCGCCACCAGCTCCTCGGCGATCTCGGCCGCCGCGCGGGGACGAGCGATCGCGAGCATCGCCCGGCGCATGCGCTCCAGGCGCGGGCCGTCGGCCAGGAGCTCCTCGACGAGCGCCGGGACCCGATCGAGCTCCGCCTCGGGGACGACGACCGCGCCGCCCGCAGCCTCGAGGTGGCGGGCGTTCTTCGTCTGGTGGTCAGCGGTCGCATGGGGATACGGGACGAGGACCGCCGGCAGCCCGGCCGCCGCGAGCTCCCAGACCGAGCCTCCCGCACGGGCCAGGGCCAGGTCGGCCGCGCCGTAGGCCGCGCCGATCTCGTCCGTGAACGGAAGCAGGCGGTAGTCGGGCCGCGAGACACGGTCGCGAAGCGCTTCGTAGTCGCGCTCGCCCGATATGTGGAGAACCGCGGGACCCGCCGCTCCCCAACGCTCGACCGCGAGCTCGTTCAGCCGCAGAGCGCCCTGGCTGCCTCCCAGGACCAGGAGCACCGGCCCCTCCGCCGGCAGCTCGAACACGCGCCGCGCCTCGGCCGACGGCGCCGCTTGCGATCGCTGCGGGACCGGGCGCCCCGTGACGCGGTACTTGGCGCCGTCATGGCCGGTGACCGGCGTCGCGAGAAAAACCCGCTTCGCGAAGGGAGCCGCAAGCCGGTTTGCGAGCCCCAGGTGCGCATCCGCCTCGAGCAGCGCGGCCGGCGTCCGTTGGAGCGCGGCTGCAAGAACCATCGGGCCGGAGACGTAGCCGCCCGCTCCAAGGACGACGTTCGGCCGGCGGCGCCGCAGGATCCTCAGGCACGCGGCCGGAGCGCCGGCGGCGGTGACCAGCGCGCGCACGAGCGCGACTCCGGCTTGCCGCGGGAAGCCGGAGCTGCGGAATGCGTCGAACTCGTAGCCGGCCTCAGGAACGAGCCGCGCCTCGACGCGATCCGGCGACCCGGCGAAGCTCACCCGGACGCCGCGACTTTGCAGCTCCTCGGCGACGGCGAGCGCCGGCAGCACGTGTCCCGCCGTGCCCCCGGCCGCGATCACGCACCTGAGCTCTCGCTTCTCCGCCATGACCGACCGCGATGTTAAGGAGGATGCCGACCCCCGCGAGAGCGACGATCAGGCTCGAGCCTCCGTAAGAGACGAACGGCAGCGGAATTCCGGTCAGCGGCGCGAGTCCCATCACGGCGGCGATGTTGATCGCCGCCTGGCCGCAGACGAGCATGGTGACGCCCGTCGCCAGCGCCTTGCCGAACGGATCCCGGCAGCGCAGCGCGATCCTGAGACCGACGTAGGCGAAGGTCGCATACGCGGCGATCAGCGCGGTCGCGCCGACGAGCCCGAGCTCCTCGCCGATGATCGCGAAGATCATGTCCGTGTGCGCCTCGGGGAGGAAGTTCGCCTTCTCGATGCTCTGGCCCAGCCCGCGGCCGAAGATGCCGCCCGAGCCGAGGCCGATCATCGCCTGGACGATCTGGAAGCCGGCGCCCTGGGCGTCGTGCCAGGGGTTGATGAAGCTGAAGATGCGCGCCCGCCGGTAGGGCTCGAACCAGATCGCCGCGACGCCGAGCGCCGTCGCGATCGACAACCCTGCGCCGAGGACACGGACCGGCGTCCCGGCGACGAGCAGCATCCCGCCGAGCATGACGAAGATCGCAATCGTCGTCCCGAGGTCGGGCTCGAGCATCAGGAGGCCGGCGAACACGCAGGCGAGCGCGCCGACCGGGCGCCATAGCTCCTTCAGCGTCGCCGGGGGGCGGCGCCGAGCGAGGTAGGCCGCCGCCCAGACCGCGAGCGCGAGCTTGGCCAGCTCGGACGGCTGAAAGACGGCGGGGCCGAACGTGAGCCAGCGGCGGGCGCCGTTGACCGTCGAGCCGAGCACGAGCACCGCCGCGAGCAGCGCGAGGCTGATCGTCACAAGGACGGGAGCGAGCTTGCGGAGCGCCTGGAAGCGGAAGCGGGCGAAGACGAACATCAGTGCCAACCCCAGAACGGCGTAGATCGCCTGGCGCTTGACGTAGTACGCCGGGTCGCCATTCTCGAGCGCTGCCGAGGCCGAGGTGGCGCTGTAGACCATGACCAGGCCGAACGCGACCAGCCCGAAGCTGACCAGCAGCAGGAGCCTGGCCTCGAACTGCCCTTTCGTCACATGGGCAGGTTCGCCACCAGTCGCTTGAACTCCTCGCCCCGCTCTTCGAAGTCGCCGAACTGGTCGTAGCTCGCGCAGGCCGGTGAGAGCAACACGACCTCGCCGGGCTGGGCAGCCGTCGCTGCCCGCTCCACAGCCGTCGCGAGGTCGCCGGCGCGGATCGTGTCCGGGATGACGCGGGCCAGCTCGTCCGCGGTCTCGCCGATCACGTAGACCGCGCGGACGTTCGGTCCGAGCGCCGCCGCGAGCGGCGCGAAGTCTTCGCCCTTCCGCGAGCCGCCGAGGATCAGGCGGACGGGCTCGTCCTCGTACGCCGCGAGCGCGCGCAAGGTCGCCGCCACGTTCGTTGCCTTCGAGTCGTTCACGTAGCCAACGCCGCCGCGCTCGGCGACCAGCTCGAGCCGGTGCGGCACACCCCTGAAGTCACGCAGGCCGCGGACGATCTCTTCCTCGCGGGCGCCGGCCGCCCGCGCAGCGGCCACCGCGGCCGCCGCGTTCTCGCGGTTGTGGGCGCCGCGAAGCGACGGCTCCGCCGGCAGCCGATCGTCGGCCGCGAACTCGACCCGCTGCGCCCGAAGCTCGTGATCTAGATCACGTGGAACCACGGCTGTGTCGGCCTCGGTCTGGTTCTCGAAAATCCTCAGCTTCGCGTCGCGGTAGGCCTTGAAGGAGCCGTGGCGGTCGAGGTGGTCGGGCTCGAGATTCAGCAGCACCGCGATCCGGGGCCGGAACCGGTCGATGTCCTCGAGCTGAAACGAGGACAGCTCGACCACGACGAGCTGCTCCGGCTCGACCTCGCCGTCGAGCTCTGAAAGCGCCCGGCCCACGTTTCCGGCCACCGGCGCGCCGAGCATGAAGCCGAGCCATTCCGCCGTCGTCGTCTTCCCGTTCGTGCCCGTGACGCCGAGAATCGGATTCGGAAGCAGCCGGGAGCCGAGCTCGATCTCGCTCCAGACAGGAACGCCGCGTTCGCGGGCCCCGGCCACCAGAGAAGCCTCGGCCGGTACCCCGGGGCTCTTGACGAGTAGGCCGACTCCCTCGACGAGCCCGACATCCTCATCGTTCCCGAGCTCCCGGTCGGCGCGCACGACCTCCACCCCGCGCCGCTCGAGCGCCGCGGCCGCCGCAAGCCCCGAGCGGGCGAGCCCGAGCACGAGAACGCGTTCCGGCAGCTCGTTCAGCGGAACCCGCGGAAGTAGCGGTAGTACAGCGCGAAGGCGGCCGCGCAGAGCAGGCCCGTGACGATCCAGAAGCGGACCATGATCTTCGTCTCGGACCAGGCTTTCATCTCGAAGTGGTGGTGGATCGGCGTCATCAGGAATATCCGCCGGCCCCAGTAGCGGAACGAGAAGACCTGCAGGATGACGGAGAGCGCCTCGATCGCGAAGATGCCGCCGATCAGGAGCAGCAGGAAGATCGTCTTCGTCATGATCGCGAAGGCCGCCAGTGCGCCGCCGATCGCCATCGAGCCGGTGTCGCCCATGAAGACCTCGGCCGGGAACGCGTTGTACCAGAGGAATCCGATCAGCCCTCCGATCAGCGCCGCTCCCACGATCGCAAGGTCGAGCTTCGTCTCGAAGCGGTGTCCGGGCGGGCCCGAGCGGATCCACGCAATCACGTTGATCGCGCTGTAGGTGAAGAGCGCGATGATCCCGGTGCCGGCGGCGAGGCCGTCGAGGCCGTCGGTCAGATTGACGCCGTTCGCGGCGCCGGCGATGACGAGGAAGAGCAGTCCGTACCACGCCCACGAGAGCTCGAGGTGCCCGATCCCGGGTACGTAGACGTTCGTCGGCAGGTGCTGGTGTCGCGCGGCGAGGCCGACGCCGACCGTGATCGCTCCGAGCAGGAGCAGCTTCCAGCGGGCGTTGAGGCCGAGGGAGCGGCGGTGCGTCAGCTTGATGAAGTCATCGATGAACCCGATCGCGCCGCAGGCGAGCGTGACGAAGAGCACCGTCAGCGCCGGGACCGTGTAGCGCGCGAGCGCGAGATACGCCGCGGTGCCGGCGCCCAGCACCAGCAGGCCGCCCATGATCGGCGTCCCCTGCTTGGTCACGTGATGCTGCGGCCCCTCCTCGCGGATCGTCTGCCCGTACTCCTTGCGGCGCAGGAAAGCGATGAAGCGAGGACCGGCGAGAATCGAGATCAGCATCGCGGCGAGGCCCGCGATCAGGACGCGGACCAAGTTAGGCCTTCACCGCCGCCAGCGCTTCCGCTACCGCCTCGAGTCCCATCGCCCGCGAACCTTTCACGAGCACGGCGTCCCCGGGCCGGACGAGCTCGTCGAGCTGCCGCAAGGCTTCGTGGACGTTCGGAGTCCAGCGCGACGGAACCCCGGCGGCTCCGTCGACGTAGCCTCGTGCGAGCTCTCCCACGGCGAGCAGCTCGTCGACCTCCAGCTCCGCGGCCGCCCTGCCGACCTCCTCGTGGTACGCCGGGGCCGTCCGGCCGAGCTCGGCCATGTCGCCGAGGATCGCGACTCGGCGGCGGTCTCCGGCCCGGGCGGCGAGGTATCCCAGCGCGGCCCGCATCGAGACCGGGTTCGCGTTGTAGGCGTCGTTGATCAGCAGGCCGCCGCCGGGAAGCTCGCGCTCCTCGCCGCGCCAGCGGGAAAAGTCGACGTCGACGCGTTCCGGCCGCGGCAGCGCGAGCGCTTCGAGCGCCGCCAGCGCAGCCGCCGCGTTCTGCGCCTGGTGCTCGGCGACGAAGTTGAAGCTGACGCCGCCGACCGAGGTGCGGCCGTCGCCCACCTCCGCGACCGGCTCACCCAACCTGACCACGCGGATGTCTTCGCGCTCGACCGGGAAATCCTCGGGCACGATCGCGACGCCCCCCGGCGGCAGCGCGGCAACGAGCTCGCTCTTCGCCCGAACGACGCCGTCGAGCGACTCGACGAGCTCGAGGTGCACCGGCCCGACATTGGTGACGACGCCGATCTCGGGCCGGGCGATCTCGCAGAGCTCGGCGATCTGGCCGAGCCCCCGCATCGCGAGCTCTAGAATGCAAACCTCGGTGTCGGGCTCGAGACGGCACAGCGTCAGCGGGACGCCGATCTCGTTGTTGAAGTTTCCCTCGTTGGCGATCGTCCTCGCCGACGGTGCGCAGAGAGCGGCGAGCAGGTCCTTGGTCGAGGTCTTGCCCATCGAGCCGGTGATCCCCACCACCCGTGCGGAGGCCCGGTCACGGACGGCGCGGCCGATCGCCCCGAGCGCGGCAAACGCGTCCTCCGGAACGAGCGTGGCCGCCGCGCCGCGCGCGAAGGCGTGCTTGCGGAAGTCGGCCCCACGCCCGACCGCGACGAAGAGGTCGCCCTCTGCGATCCGGCGGGAATCGACCTGGACGCCGGTCACCTCGGACGCCCAGGGGGCGCGGTCGAGCCGGCCGGGCGCCAGCGCCGCGATCTCGTCCAGCGCCAAGGGGATCACAGGGCGGCTCCGAGCCGGCGAAGCGCCTCGCGGGCGACCTCGCGGTCGTCGAACGGAACCACCCGCCCCGCGAACTCCTGCCCCTGCTCATGGCCTTTGCCGGCGATGACGACAACGTCGCCCTCCTGAGCAAGCGCGAGTGCACGTCCGATCGCAGTGGCCCGGTCGGGCTCCACCTCCAGGCTCGCTTCCGCGCCGGCGACCACCTCGGCGATGATCGCGTCGGGATCCTCGCTGCGCGGATTGTCCGAGGTGACGATCGCAACGTCCGCGAGCTCGCTCGCGATCCGTCCCATTAGCGGGCGCTTGCCCCGGTCCCTGTCGCCGCCGCAACCGAAGACGCAGATGACCCGGCTACGCGCAAGCTCACGGGCGGTCCGGAGCACGTTCTCCAGCGCGTCCGGCTTGTGGGAGTAATCGACAACGACCGCGAACGGCTGACCCGCCTCGACCGCCTCGAACCGGCCGGGAACGCCCTTGAGCGCTGCGACCCCGGCTGCGATCGCGTCGTTCTCGACGCCGAGCAGCCGCGAGACGGCGACGGCCGCGAGCACGTTCTCGACGTTGAAGCGGCCGCGCAGCTTCGTCCGCAGCTCGATCCCGCCGGCCCGCAACCGCGCGCCGTTGCCGTCGAGCTCGAGCTGCTCGGGCCGGATGTCGGCATCGCCCGCGGTGCCGAAGGTCAGCAGCGGCTCATGTCCGAGCGCGCGCAGCTCCTCCGCCAGCCGGCGGCCGTAGTCGTCGCCGACGTTGACCGCGGCCGGCGGCCGCTCGCCCTCGACGAAGAGCCGGCGCTTCGCGTCGAAGTACCGCTCGAAGGTTCCGTGGAAGTCGAGATGGTCCTGGCTGAGGTTGGTGAAGGCGAGAGCGCTGAAGCGGACGCCGTCGAGCCGCCCCAGCTCGGAGCCGTGGGAGGTCGCCTCGAGCGCGCAGCTCCGATCGCCCGCGTCGAGCATCTCACGGAAGGCGCGCTGGAGGTCGATCGCCTCGGGCGTCGTACGGATTGCCGGGCGGCGCTCGCCCCCGATCAGGCTCTCGATCGTGCCGAGCAGGCCGGGCCGCCGGCCCGCCGCGCCGAGAATCGAGTGGAGGAGGAACGTGGTCGTCGTCTTGCCGTTCGTTCCGGTGACGCCCGCAACCTCGAGCGTCCGCGTCGGATCGTCGAAAAAGACGACGGCGGCCTGGGCCATCGCACTCCGGGCGTCCTCCACGACCAGCTGTGAGACGTCGAGCTCGAGCACCCGTTCGACGACGAGCGCGACCGCGCCGCTTTCAACCGCTTCGCGGGCGAAGGCGTGGCCGTCGCGCCGCTCTCCCGGGACACAGAAGAAGAGCGCTCCGGGCCCGACGGCGCGCGTGTCGTAGGCGAGGTCCGAGATCTCGACCGGAGCGCGCTGCACGACGTCCGTGGGGGCGAGCGCTGCGATGACGCGCTCCAGGTTCATCTGCGCGGCGAGTCTACCAACGGGCCCAGCCACCACTGCGGGCGCCGGTGCGCCAAAAGGCAGGCGTTTGCAGCCGTTTCGCCAGGGTCAAATGGATCACCTGGCAACCCATTTCCGAAGCGGGCATCCTTAGCGGTACGAACGGCGATGGCACCCGTCCCGACCGAACATAACGATCCCCAGGTAGTGCGCCGCCACGGCCGCGACGTGCCCGAAGCCGAACCGGGCCGCGTGCGCTGAGCGACTTCGTCTCTCAGCCGGGGCGCGGCCGGCGCAGAGTCCGCATTCCGCGGCGGCTCGGCGTGCGACCGGTTTCGGTCGCCGCCGCCGACTTTCACGGCAGCGCCGAGCGCCGGCTTCTTCCTCCGCGTCGGGATAATCGGGCTCGCCACCCTCTGCCTCTTCGGGTTGCTCGCCTTGCGCCTGTGGTCTCTCCAGGTCGTGCGGGGGCCGCATTTCGCGCTCGCAGCTCAACGCCAGACCTACCGCCTGATCGACCTTCCCGCCCCGCGCGGTCAGATCGTCGATTCGCAGGGCCGCGTGCTGGCGGGAACGAACGGCGGGCTTGCCGTCTCGGTCGACTCGTCGGTGCTCGGCGTGATCGACAAGCATGGCCGCTGGTGGCCGACTCACCAGGGCCGCATGCTCCTGCGGCGGCTCAGCGACCTCTCCGGAGCTTCCGCGGCGCGATTCATCCAGCGGGTCCGACACAGCGAATTCAAGTCGCCCTACTCCTCGGCAATCGTCCTGCCGCGGATCACCCGCGACCTCGGCTACTTCCTCGACGAGCATGCGCGTGAGTTCCCGGGAATCCGCGTCGTCGCCCTGCCCGAGCGGAGCTACCCGAGCGGCTCGATCGGCGGTGAATTCCTCGGCCTGCTCGGCGAGATCAGCCCCACCCAGCTCGCCGCTCATAGCTATCCGGGGCTCCGCGCCGGCGCGATCGTGGGCCAGTCGGGCGCAGAGGCGGCCTACGACCGCCTGCTGAACGGCGGGCTCGACAAGGCGCGTGTCGTCGTCGACGCCCAGGGCCGGCCGATCGGGCCGGCGCGCGTCGTCCGCGTCGCGCGCCCCGCGAGCGGGTTGCAGCTGACAATCGACCTGCGGCTGCAACGCGCTGCGGAGAAGGCGGTTCAGGACGGGATCGCGCTCGCGCACGCCAACGGCCACTACGACGCTCATGCCGGCGCCGCGGTCGTGATGAACCCGCGCGACGGTTCCGTCTATGCGCTCGCGAGCTATCCGCGCTTCGACCAGGCTCGCGCAGCGACCGACCCGGAGTACCTGCGTTCGCTGTTCAATCCGAACGACCCGCGCCATCTGCTCGTCAACCGCGCGACGCAGGGCGTATATCCCACCGGCTCGACCTTCAAGCCGATCGTCGCCGAGGCGGGCCTCGCGTCGGGACTGATCAGTCCCTACTCGACGCTCGCCTGCACGGGCACGTACACGGTCGGCAACCACGTCTTCCACAACGTCGAGTCGAGCGTTAACGCCAACCTGACGCTACCCCAGGCACTCTCGATCTCCTGCGACACCTGGTTCTACCGCCTCGGCTCGATGTTCTACGCCGAGCAGCAGAAGGGTCATCTCTACATGCAGGACTGGGCCCGGCGGCTCGGCGTTGGACATCCAACCGGCTTCGACGTACCCGGTGAGGCTCCCGGCCTCGTGCCGACCCCCGCGTGGCTGAAGCGGACGTTCAAGCAGCGGTGGGAGCGGATCTGGTACGAGGGCTACTCGATCAACCTCGCGGTCGGCCAGGGCCAGCTTGCGATCACGCCGCTACAGCTCGCGGTCGCCTACTCGACGCTCGCCAACGGCGGCACGGTCGTCCGCCCCCACATCGGCAAGGCCGTGCTCAACTCCAGCGGGCAGATCGTTCGCGAGCTTCGTTTTCCGGCCCGGCGGCACCTCAGGCTCACCGACGCCTACGCGATCAGGGACGGCCTGATCGCCGGTGCCCACTCGGGCACCTCCGCCGCGGTCTTCGGCAACTTCCCGGTTCAGGTCGCCGGCAAGACCGGAACCGCAGAGGCACCCCCCGGCGGCGACCACTCCTGGTACGCCTCTTGGGCGCCGGCCTACAACCCGAAGCTCGTCATCGTCGTCATGATCGAGCACGGCGGCTTCGGCGCCGAGGCGGCGGCTCCGGCGGCGAAGGAGATCTACTCGGCGTACTTCCGAGTCAAGGCGCCGAGGTAGCGGCGACCTGCCCCGGGGCGTCCGGGGGCGCGGAAAGATACTGGAGCGTCTGCTGAGCGATCGCCTTGAAGGCCGGCGCCGCGACCACGCCGCCCCAGATTGCGCCCTGCGGCTCGTCGACCGTCACGAGAACGACAAGCCGCGGCCGCGTCGCCGGCGCGAAGCCGACGAACGAAGCCACGTATTTCGAGCTCGAGTAGCCGCCGTGCGAGTCCGGCTTCGCGGCGGTGCCTGTCTTGCCGGCAACGTGGTAGCCGGGAACCTGCGCGAGCGTCCCGGTGCCGTCCAGGACGACGTTCTGGAGCATCGACGTCAGCTCGCGCGCAATCCAACGAGTCACGATCCGGTGGCGGGCAACCGGCCTGGGCGGCCCGTCGCCGACGCGCTCGACGAGATGCGGCCGCGTCCACATTCCCCCGTTGGCGATCGCGGCGTAGGCGGAGGCCATCTGCATCGGCGTCACTGCGATTCCCTGGCCGATCGGCACGTTCCCGATCGTCGAGCCCGACCACTTGTCCGCCGGAAGCACGATCCCCTGGCTCTCGCCGGGGAAGTCGATCCCGGTCGGGCGCCCGAAGCCGAAGCGTGAGATCCACGACATGAGCCGGTTCTTGTCGAGCAGCTGGGCGAGCGTGATCGCGCCGACGTTGGAGGACTTCGAGAGGATCTGGGCAACCGACATCGTCTCGGTTCCGCGCGGCTCCGCATCATGAATCCGGCGGTCGGCGACCTGGATCTCGTAGGGCAGTGTGAACTTTTCCTGGGGCGTGACGAGCCCCGTCGAGAGCGCGCCGGCAACCGTCACGAGCTTGAAGGTCGAACCGGGCTCGTACGTGTCGGTGACCGCGCGGTTGCGCTGGAGGTCCCTCGGGACGCTGGGAAAGCTGTTGGCGTCGTAGGAAGGAGCCACGGCCATCGCGAGCACGGCGCCGGTGTGCGGGTCGAGCACGATTGCGGTGCCGTCCTTGGCATGCCACTGCTGGACGGTCTGGCGCAGGACCTCGTCCGCCGTCGCCTGGATGTTGTGGTCGATCGTCAGGGAGACGTCGCTGCCGTTACGCGTGGGCCTGGAGACGATCGAGTCGAGCACGTGTCCGAGCGGGTCGCGGACGAGCGTCTCGCGCCCTGGACGGCCGGCCAGCGGCTTGTCGAGAGCGAGCTCCAGCCCCGAAAGGCCGTGGTTGTCGACGCCTGCGTAGCCGAGCACCTGGGCGGCGATCGCGTGCTGCGGATAGATGCGCCGCTCCTCCGGATAGAAGCCGAGCCCGGGGATGTGGAGGCGCTGAAGCCGCTGGGCGCGGGCAGCGTCAGCCTTGCGCTTGACGTAGACGAAGCCGTGCGCTCGGTCGGAGAGCTTCTCGTATACCTGCTTCGGAGCGAGCCTCAGGACGCGCGCGACTACCGGCGCGACCTTCGTCGCGTCCCGGATCTGCAACGGATCGGCGTAGATCGTGATCGCCTGCTCGCCCACCGCGAGCTGGACGCCCGTCCTGTCGTAGATCGTGCCGCGATTCGCCGCGAGATCGACCGTCGTCCGGTGCTGGCTTGCCGCCATCTCGCCGAGCGACTGGGCTCGGACGCCCTGGAGCCAGATCGCGCGAAGCAGAGTGGCGCCGAAGACGATCGCGAAGAGCGCGAGGAGAAGGCGGATCCGGCGGTTCGCGAGCCGGCCGCTCAACGGCCGCCGCGCGGTGCGATGTCGACGTAGCCGATCGTCGTCGGATCGGCCGGGACGAACCCGCGGACTTTGGCGAGCGCCTGGATCCGCGGCGACGAGACCGCGGCGGAGAGCTTCGCGCCGAGCGCCGCGTTCTCGGCCTGCAGTTGCTGGCTCTGGTTGTTCATGTGGTCGAGCCGGATGTTCAGGCGCAGGACGGCGACATTGAGCGCCACGATCCCGATGAGCAGCACCCCGGCGACGATGATCCAAGCGAGCCCGCCGGCGACCCCGCCCTTGGCCTTTGCGCGGCGCCGCGGCGCGGGCCGCGCCCGTTTGTGATCTAGATCACGAGTTCGGGGACGCTTTCGGGCCGGAGCTCGTGCCGGGGCCGGCGCTGCGGCGGCTGCGTGCCAGGACGCCATCAGCGGCCCTTCCAGTGATGCCGCCGAGTATCTGGGTCGCGAGCACCAAGCCAGAGGCCGCACTCGCTCGCGGCCAAGGCTGGCAGCCTTGGCAAGAGCGAGGGTGGGCTCTGGCGCCGCGTGATCGCGGGCCAGAAGCCGGCAAGTGTCGCTGGATGGGCCACTAAACCTTGACCGCGGCCCTCAACCGCGCCGATGCGGCCCGCGGGTTGCTCGCCGTCTCGCGCGCACTGGGCCGGATCGCCCGGCGCGGCGTCGCGCGCAGCACCGGCTCCTGGCCGCAGACGCAGACCGGGAAGTCCGGCGGGCAGGTGCAGCCGTGCTCCTGGTCGCGGAGGAACCGCTTGACGATCCGGTCCTCGAGCGAATGGAAGCTGATCACCGCCAGCCTGCCGCCCGGCTTCAGGAGGTCGACCGCGGCGGGCAGCGCATCCTCGAGTGCGGTCAGCTCGTCGTTGACGGCGATGCG
>WNGC01001535.1_pt1 | contig 22092 bp, 21 predicted proteins | sample 5400051 | NCBI WGS metagenome assembly WNGC01 (sample SAMN13153368, study PRJNA577476) | soil metagenome | isolation source: 20 cm soil or saprolite under grassland replicate 2 | place: USA:California | collected 2016-06-15
CACCTGGAAGCCGAGGTCCTCGCCTCCTTCATCCTGGGGGCTTCTACGGTGGTCTTCCTTGTCGTGGGAGCAGCGGCCAGGATCCGGTCGAGCCTCGGTGGCTATTCAGACGTCGGACTTTACGCAGCGGGTCTCGTGCTCACATGGGTTGCGATGGCCGTGGTTCGGATGTGGTTCTGGACGAGATGGATCGCTTATGATCCGTACGATCCGGACGGCTCCTTCCCCTGAGGCGCCGACGACCGAGAACCTATATCCGACGCTCGCCTGACCCTCCTCGATCCATCGACGGATCCTGGAGAGGGTCCTCTGCCACCAGCCAGCGAGCCTCGGGAACTGACGATTGTCCATGGGGAGATTGACGCCTCCGACACGACCGCCCACCTCCTGTTCCCGACCCGCGACGAACAACCGTTCCTCCCGTTCCAGCGCTTCGCGGAGAGCATGGCGACCTCCCGGAGGAAAGGCGAGATGCACCCGCATCAGCGAGAGGAGGTGATTCAGTACGTGCTCGAGGGCTACATCGACCATGAAGACGGCTCGGGGAATCACGCGAGCTTGACGGAGGGCTCACTCCTTGTTCTCACCGCGCGAGACGAGGTCCGCCACGCGCTCCGCATGGAACGAGGGCGGACGGCGCGATGGCTCTCCATCGTCGTGCGCCTGCCCCTGACGACAGAAGTTCCCTCCACCTCGCTCCAGATCATGACAGCGAGACGCCCGCCCGTAGGCTCGGACGGAACAGTCCGCACGCCTCTCGTCGGAACAAACGGGCCCGCCCGCACGTCTTCCGGTCTCGAGCTCACGGACATCGGGTTCGCGAAAGAAGCTACCGCCTTCCTTCGGGTGGGCCGAGACCGACGAGGCATCGCGTACGTCCTGAGCGGAATCGGATCGGTCGAGGACCACGGCCTCGAACCGGGTCATGGCGTCCTCCTCGAGAACATGTCGGGCCTGTCGCTGCACGGCGAGGCCGGCTACCGCGTCGCCTTGGCGTCCGTTCCGCGGCCGGTGGCCTGAAGGGCCTGATACTTAACAAAACCGTTAAATATGGACCGCGCCTATCACTTAACCAGATGGTTAAACGAGGAACGGTCGCCCTGGACCTCGATGCGATCTTCTCGGCTCTGTCCCATCCGATCCGGCGCGCGATGCTCGAACAACTTGCCGGAGGCGATGCCACGGTCAGCGAGCTCGCCCGGCCGCATGGCGTCAGCCTTCCGGCCATCTCGAGACACCTTCGCGTTCTCGAGGGGGCGGGACTGCTGAAAGAAGAGCCCGACGGTCGCGTCCGCCGTTGCCAGATCGACGCTGCGCCGCTCAGCGCGGCGTTCGGTTGGCTGACGCGCTACCGCGTCCTATGGGAGGACCGTTTCGCTCGGTTGGCCGAACACTTGGAGGAAACCCGCAAGAAAGAACGAAAGGAGGAACGAAAACATGCCCACAATAGGTAAACCTGAGAGAACGTCGAAACGAGAGCTCGTGAGCACGCACATTTTCGATGCGCCTCGCGAGCTGGTGTGGAAGGCGTGGACGAATCCGAAGCTAATCCCTCGTTGGTGGGGGCCGAGGAAATACTCCACGGTCGTGGAGAAGATGGACCTCCGACCCGGTGGCACCTGGCGATTCGTCCAACGGGACGCCGAGGGGAACGAGTTCGGTTTCCACGGGGAATACCGGGAAGTCGTGCCTTTCGAACGAATCGTCGAAACCTTCGAATTCGAGGGGATGCCGGGACACGTCCTCGTCGAGAGCGCGGTGTTCGAGGAGATCCGGGGCAAGACGAAGGTCACGCAGAAGTCCGTCTTCGCGACGGTCGAGGACCTCGAGGGGATGCTCGCCTCCGGGATGGAGGAAGGGGCCCGCGAGACGATCGAGCGCTTCGCCGAATTGGTGGAGGAACCGAAGAAGAGCGACGCGCGGCCGAAGAAAGAGCAAGCGAGAGGTCGTGCTCAGAAGAACGGGCTCGTCATCACGAGGATCTTCGACGCACCGCCCGAACGCGTGTGGAAAGCCCTCACGGACCCGCGTGAGATGAAGCGGTGGTGGGGCCCGAAAGGATTCACGGCGGCCCCCTTCATCTCCGCCGACCTGCGGGTCGGAGGAGTCTTCCGGTACTGCATGCGGTCGCCCGAGGGCAAGGACTACTGGGGCACCGGTGTATACCGCGAAATCGTCCCCGGGAAGCGGATTGTCTACACGGACAGCTTTGCGGACGAGAAAGGAAACGCGGTGCCGGCGACGTACTACGGCATGAGCTCGGACCTTCCGCTGGAGATGCTCGCGACCCTGACCTTCGAACGAGAGAAAGGCAAGACGAAGGTCACACTGCATCACGCGGGGATGCCGGCGGGGCCGGATCTCGACGGGGCGACGCAGGGCTGGAACGAGATGTTCGACAAACTGGTCAAACACCTCGAGGCGTGAATCCTATTTACCGAGAGGAACTCGCAGGTTCAGCCTCCGCGAGTTCCCTACTATTTTTCCAACTCGTTGAATCAGATGAAATAGTCGAGTTGTAGCAATGACTCGATTCCAAGCCCGCAAACTCTTTTAGGACCCCTTCCTATGCTCCGTGATTTCCGTCCCCACACGAGGCATTAGGCTTGCTACATAAGGTCCGCACCGCGGCGACAAAAGACGAAGTCTTGGGGCTCATGGAGCCTTTGGTCCGGGATTGGTTCCAATCGAAGTTCAAGGACCTCACCGAGCCGCAGGCTTACGCCGTCCCCCTGATCCACGCGAGGAAGAGCGTCCTCGTCTCCTCGCCGACCGGGAGCGGGAAGACCCTCACCGCCTTCCTGTCGATCATCAACGAGCTGTATGCCAAGCAGCTGCGCGGCGAGCTCGAGGACCGAATCTACTGCCTCTATGTGTCCCCCTTGAAGGCCCTCGCGAACGACATCAACCGCAACCTCGAAGAGCCACTGCGAGAGCTAACCGAACTCGCGCGAAAGGAAGGAAAGCCCGAACCGTTGGTCCGGGTGGGTGTCCGATCCGGGGACACGTCGCCCCAGGAACGCCAGAAGCAGGTCCGTCGGCCGCCGCACATTTTCATCACAACGCCGGAGAGCATTGCCATCATCCTGAGCACGCCGAAGTTCCGCGAGCACTTCGCGAAGGTCGAATGGGTCATCCTCGACGAGATCCACGAGGTCTGCTCTTCCAAACGCGGGTCCCTCCTGTCCATTTGTTTGGAGCGCCTACGGGAGCAGACCGGGCAAGATTTCGTCCGGATCGGTCTGAGCGCGACCATCGCCCCGATCGAGGAGGAGGCGAAGTTCCTCGCCGGGTTCGCGAACGGAAAGGTACGCGACATGCACATCGTCGAGGTCGACACCCGGAAATCCCTCGACCTCGCGGTCCTGTGTCCGGTGCGCGACATCACCGCGGTCCCGATGGAGGTCGCGAACGCTCGGATGTACGACCTCCTCAGCGGCCTGATCGACGATCATCGCACCACCCTGATCTTCACGAACACGCGAAGCGGCACGGAACATGTCTCGTTCCGGCTCAAGGAGCGGGGCGTGGAGGACTTGGAGGCGCACCATGGCTCCCTGTCAAAAGTCACCCGCCTGGACGTGGAACAGAAGCTGAAGGAGGGGAAGCTCAAGGCCGCCGTCTCCTCGACGTCCCTGGAGCTCGGGATCGACATCGGGTACATCGATCTCGTCGTGCAGATCGGCTCGCCGAAGTCCGTCGCGAAGGGGCTGCAGCGGATCGGGCGGGCGGGCCACGCATACGGCGAGACGGCCACCGGCCGCATGATCGCCTTCGAACCGTGGGACCTGATGGAATGTGCGACCCTGGCGAAAGCCGCCTACGACAACCGGATTGATCGGGTGGAGATCCCTCACAATCCGCTCGACGTGCTCGCCCAGGCGCTCGTCGCGATGTCCCTCGAGAAGCGCTGGGGCGTCGACGAGGCGTTCGAACTCGCGCGGCGATCGTACCCGTTCCACGATCTCACGAAGAAAGACTTCCTCGCCGTGCTCGACTACCTGTCCTCCCGCAATCCGGACATCAAGGTGTTCGCGAAGATTTGGTTGGACGAGGAAGAGGCCCGCTTCGGGAAGAAGAAAGGAACCCGGATGATCTACTACACGAACGTCGGGACGATTCCGGAGGAGGGGACCTACCACGTCTTCTCGGAACGCGGCTCGCCGCTCGGGGAGCTGAGCGAGAAGTTCGTCGAGTACCTGAGCCCCAGCGACGTCTTCGTCCTCGGCGGGCGCACGTACCAGTTCGTCCGGGTCCGCGGGACCTCGGTGTATGTGAAGGATGCTTCCGGCCATAAGCCGACCGTCCCCTCTTGGACCGGCGAAATGCTCCCGCGGTCCTTCGACCTCTCGATCGCGGTCGGGGAATTCCGCCGCGACCTCGCGGCCAAGATCGCGAAGGACGGGGAGGCCGCCGCCAAGGAATGGCTCCAGCAGGAGTACCGCACGGACACCGGGTCCGCGCAGTCCCTCGTGTCCTACGTGCAAGAACAGGTGGCGCTGATCCCGGAGCTCCCGACGGACCGGCGTGTCCTCCTCGAAGGGTACATCGACGTGAAGGGAAACCGGAACGTGATCTTCCACTACCCCTTCGGACGGCGCGTGAACGACGCGCTCAGCCGTGCCTTTGCCTTCGCGGTCACGGAGACTCACCGGACGAACGTCCGCGTGAGCGTGACCGACGACAACTTCATGATCACGGTCCCGAAGCGGATCGAGCTGAAGGGCCTCGCGAAACTGGTCACGAGCAAGAACCTCGAGGATCTCCTCCGCCGGGCGATCCGGAACACGGAGTTGTTCAAGCAGCGCTTCCGACATTGCGCGACGCGGTCCTTCATGATCCTCCGGAACTACAAGGGCCGCGAGGTATCCATCGGACGGCAGCAGCTCCGGTCCCAGCGGGTCCTCGACTGGCTCCATGAGATCGTCGACTTCCCCGTGGTCAAGGAGACGTACAACGAGATCCTCCACGAGGTCATGGACCTCGACCACGCCCGCGAGATCCTCGGGCGGATCGAGGCGGGGGAAATCACGGTGGCGGAAAGCGACTTCGCGTCGCTTCCCTCGCCCTTCGCGCACAACGTCGTCCTGCAAGGCGTCTCGGACCTGGTCCTCATGGAGGACCGCTCCGCCCTCCTGCGGGAGCTGCACCGCAAGGTCCTGGAGCGCGTGATGCCCTCGGACCAGATCAGTTCGATCCAGTTCCAACCCGGAGAGATCGTCGAGTATTTCCGACGAAAGCTCCCGAAGGTCGCCCGGAAGGAAGACATCCTGTCCTACCTGGATCGCGTGGGCGACGCGAACCTCCTGCAGGAGAAAGGTCGGAACGTGTTCGACGTCGCGACCGCGTCCTTCTCCGACGTCCGGAAATGGTCCGGGCAGCTCATGGACGAAGGACTCATCGAGAGCGTCTGGACCCCGCAGGGCATCCATTGGGCGCCGAAGGACCACGTACCGAACTACGTCTCGGTCTACGCGCAGCGGTCCCGCCTGAAGCCTCCGGAGGAGAAGGTTCTCTCCCTCCTCAAGGAAAAACCGCTCACCCACAAGGAACTCCTGCGCAAGTCAAAGCGGCAGAAGGATGCGCTGAACGAGACGCTGCGAAAGCTCGAACGGTCGTACCTGGTGGCGCGCCGAGGCGTCGAGGAGACGCTTTATGTCGCGCGCGAGCCCGTCCGGGGACCGTTCGAAGAGGCGCTCGACAAGGTCCTCACGAAGCGGCTCGATGCGGACGGGCCGTACAGCGCGACGGAGCTCGCGGTGGCCCTCGGCCTCGAGGCGGAGCTCGTCGAAGAGGTCCTGCGAGACCTCGAATCGGAGGGCGTCGTCTCCTCGGGCCACTTCCTGGTGGACAAAGAGTTCCAGTTCATGCTCACGCGGGACCTCCAGCGCCTCCAGCGGAAGGGCGAGACCCGCGAGGTCTTCGACGAGACGCAGGTGAAGGCTTTCCTCCTGGAGAAACAATTCCGGAAGATCGAGACCCTCGACGACTTCTTCGACACGTTCCTCGAGGCCGGGATGGTCCTGGACATCTGGAACCACACGACGTCCTTCGACTACAAGGAATGGACGCGGAGGCGGTCGTCCGGGGACATCCTCGAGGGACGCTTCCTGAACGGCCGCGTGCGGTACGTCCGCGCGCACGACGTCCCCCTCTTCCTCTCTGCCTTCCCCCGAAGTCCGCTCACCGAATTCGAGTCCAAGGTCCTCGACGTGATCCGGGCTTCGGAAGGCATCGACGTCTGGGGGATCACCTCGAAGTTGCGCGAGGAGAAGGAACGGGTGAAGGAGGCCCTCGACAAACTCGACTACGACGTGTACGTGATCCGGAAGTTCCAGGGCGATGGCTGGACCGCACGGAACCTGTACACGGCCTTCGACCCGCCCGCGAAGGAAGTAAAGGATGCCGTCGAATCGCTCGTGAAGCGGTTCCTTGCGGCCTACGGCCCGGTGCCCTTTTCCGGGATCCGAGAATGGGCCCGGTTCGAGTGGGATGAACTCGAGCGGCTCGTGGACCGTCTCGAGGAGCAAGGCCTCGTGACCCGCATCCTGGTCACCGGGAAGGCGGAAGGCGAGATGTACGTCCTCACCCAGGATCTGCCTGCCCTGCGGAAGGCCTCGGGTAAGGCGGTCTCCGATCCCGTCCGCGTGCTGTCGCTCCTGGATCCCTGGACGCAGCCCTTGTGGGCCCAGGTCGCGAGCCGCTATGGGGAAGGTTGGTTCTTCCCCCTCGTGAAGGACGGGGACCTCGTCGGGATGGCGGAGGTCTGGGAGATGAGCGGGTGCATCGAGGTCCGTGAGCTCGACCTCGCGTCGCCCGATCTGCTGAAGGAGGCGATCGACGGCCTCGTGCGGATGATGGCGTTCTACGCCCTTCGGGGGGTCGATGTGTTGCGTGTCACGCGATTCCAAGGCAAGGACGTCCCGGAGGCGGAGGACCTCTCCCCATGGAAGCGAGCCGGTTTCGTGCGGTTCTCCGATTTTGTCGCGTACGGGCCGATCGTGCCCCTCGACTTCGAGAAGAGCGATCTTCTTGCCTACACGCTCCACAAGCAAGGCATCGCGGCCGATACGCGGTTCGCGGATCCGATCGAGGCCGCGAAAGCGCTCGGTGGGCTCCGATCCGATTTCGCGGCAAGGCTCCGTGTGAAAGACTTCCGACCGTTGGACCGATTGCATCGGAACGGTTTGCTCTCCAAGGGCCTCGCGATCCCCGAATACTGGACCTACTGCTCCGAGGACGACCTCGGTCTCTTCAAGGCCGCGAAAGGAAAGCGACTCACCAAAGACATGAAGACGGTCCTGAAGTTGATCGAAGAGGAGGGCCCGATCTCCCGCCAACGACTCCTCGTCCTCTCGGACCTCAGCCGGCCCTCGACCGCGACCGCGCTCAAGAACCTGTACGAGGGACTCCATGTGACGCGGGACGCGGACAACCGCTATCGCCTCGTTCCGGACCTGAAGATCGGTCGGGAGGAGGCCCGCCGAGAGGTCTTGCGCCGGATCATCCGGAGCCTCGGCGTGACGTCGGCGGAATCCCTTGCGGCCTGCACGCGGTTCGAGTACAACATGGGGGAGACCCGCCAGCGTCTCCGGGAGTTCGAACGAGAGGGCTGGCTCACGAAGGGCTTCCTCGCCCGCGGCGAGCGCACCGTGATGTGGATCCTGAAGGACGACCTCGACCGCATCGGGCAACTCGGGTTTCGCCGAAAGTTCGTCCTCACCCCGATGGACAACCTGTTCCTGTATCTGCGCGAGGCGATCGTCGCGAAGTTCCACATGGGCTATTGCTACGTCGTCTTCGATGGCCCCGAGATGGTCGCGGCGTTCAAAGCCCGCCGGCGGAAGTGGCAGCTCATGGTCACGGAGTTCCAAGGCGACCCGGCCGCCCGCCGGATCGTCGATTTGTGGGAATCCGAGAACGAGCTCGCGGTGGAGGAGCAGGTCGATCGCATCTCGGACCACGAAGTCATGGAGTGGTACGCCAAGATGTACGGCCGCGGTGCCGCGGACAAGTGATTCTCCGAAGGTCGCGGGCAAGTTCATAGCGCGGAATTCCGTTGCGCCGCCTAGGGAGAACATGGGAGTCCTCGGCATCGACACGATCGCGATCGTCGTCTCGGATCGGCACAAGGCGATTCGTTGGTATCGGGACGTCCTCGGACTCGACGTCGCCTACATCGGACCACGCATTTCGAACGTGGACCCGTCCGTCCAAGGGACGCCGGACGACGCGGGTCACTGGATCGAGATGGGTCCTCTCCGTCCACGGACCCGCGTGCACGTCTGCCAGATGGACGAGATGGAACCGGGTCCGACCGGGATCACGTTCCTGACGGACGACATCCTTGCGGACTACGAGCGGATGCGTAAGCCACCCGCGCGACCGCGGGTCAAGCGGGCTCGGCGCGCCCGCGCCTCTCCAGCAGGAGGACGCGGTCGGCGCACGAGGCGGCCTCATCGAACCGTCCCAGTTTGGTGAGGACGAAGCCTTTGTTCACCCACGCGCCGCGGTAACCCGGATCAATTTCCAGGGCACGGTCATAACAGCGAAGCGCGTCCTCGAACTTCCCGAGCCGCGCGAGCGCGTTCCCCTTGTTGTTCCAGGCGACTTCGAAGAGAGGGTTCACCTTGATCGCCGCATTGAAACACCGCAGGGCGTCCATGAGCTGCCCCATCCGGGTCAGGGCGTTGCCCTTGTTCACCCAGGCCACTTCGTTCCGTGGGTTGATGTCGAGGGCCGTGTCGATCGCGCGGAGCGCCTCCTCGTACCGGCCGAGCAGAATCAACGTGGCGCCTTTCCCGTACCACGGGATCTCGGCCCCCGGAACGTCGGCCCGGGCCGTGGCGATCGCCCGATCGTATTCGACGAGCGATTGCTCGTAATTCTTCCGCTGGACGTCCCGTTCCGCCCGCACGAGTTGGCGTCGGAGGACGGTCGTCGATTGGCGTCGGAGGATCTCGGTCGCGGCGAGGGCCGCCGGCCACGGCGTCCCAACGAGGATGCCAATCACCCACGGAATCGTCAGCCGGTAAGCAGGGTCCAAAGCTTCCGCGAGGCCGTGGCCGACGATCAGGACCGCAGCGGCGATGGCGAGCCAGGCTCGATGCGGGCTTCGGAGGAGCCGTCGGGTCGCCCAGGAAAACGGGAATGCGGCCGCGAGGGCAAGCGCCGTCATCTCGATGAAAGGCCCGTTCCGGAAGATGGCGGCGCCGAGGCCGAGAAGGATGCCTGCGACCAGAAGGAACGCGTCGAACCGAGGGGGCGGTGCGATGTTTCGCCGCGGAAACGGGATGGACTGGTAGGCCGCGATGCCGAGGAGGACCGTGGCGATTCCCGCGCTCACGAGGGGCTGCCCGAGAGCTCCGGCGAGCATCAAGCCGACGGCGGCCGCGAGCACGAGCCCGCCCAGCGTTTCCGCGGGTAGACCGGTCCTCGGCAGTGAGGACGCGCTCGCCTTCTTGCGAACGATGCGATTGGAAGGGACGGGGACCGTTCGGATGGGCGGCGCCTTGGTTGGAGGTCTCGCCGGCAGCGTGACCAGGAGCGGTTCCATCCGAGTCTCCATCGCGATCAGAGCTTTCGAAGGCTCAATCCGATTCGCTCGCGGCTCGGCTGGTGGTCGCGACGTCGTAGACGGTTTCACGGCCAGCGGTTTCGCGGCGATCGCGGGCTTAGCTGCGGGAGGCGACGACGCTTCCCTCGGCTTGGACTCGATGCTGGGAGCGCGCGCTGGTGGAATCGGAGCGGGCGACTTCGGGATCGGGCGCGGGGTTGCTTTCGGAGGCTGTTCGCGCGGAGTTAGAGGGGCCGGCGGGAGCAAAGGCCGTTCCGTTTCTTCAAGGAAAATGTCGACCTTCTCGAGCGCCCGTTCCCGTTCCACGACCTTCGGGGTGGGAACCGCCATCGCGGGGCTTGTTGCCGGAACTGGCTTCGGTGTCAGGGCTTCCCGAAGCGCCTCGCCACAAATTTCGCACTGGAAGACCTCGGGATCGTTGTCGGCCCCGCACACGGGGCAGAGGACGAGGTCGAGAATGTCCTCTTCCTCCGGCGCGGGTCCCTCAGCTTCCGTCTCGAATTCCGCCGCGCATCGCGGACATTTCGAGTCCCCTGCGCCGACGAATCCACCGCAATTCGTGCAGATGAACAAGAGGCCGACTTCGCCCTTTTCGAGGACGCGGTTGGGATCGCGGTCCCGCAATTGTTTCGGATGGCGGAAACCCGCCTCGAACAATTTGAGCGCTTTCTCCCGGTCGAGCCCGAAGGCTCGGCTGAGCCGGACGACGGCCTCGTCGATCACGAAGGCCCCGCAGTTCCTGCACTCCGTCTCGTCTGGAGGGATGGGCTCCTGGCAGACGGGACAAAGAACCCGGGGCTGTTTCCCGGGCATCGACATTGGCTTCGAGTCGTCCCGAGCCGCATAAACTCACCCTTCCCGTTGTCATCTCCGATACCCGGCCGGACGCGCGCTTAAGTATCGCCCCTCGCTTGGTCGGCCTGCGATGGCGTCCAACGTCGATTTCCTCGTCGCTTTCCTCCTGGGGATTCTCCCGGCCATCGGGATCCTGTGGACGTCCCTCCGCCGGTTCGACCGGCCGTACGTCGACCGGACGCTGTTCGACGACCGCCGGGTGTTCGGGAGCCTGGCCGTGGGCCTCGTGTTCGGGACGATCGCGAGCGTCTTCGCCCTGTCCATCCCGCGAACCGATATCGTCGGGGTCCTCGTCGCGGTCTCGGCGAGTTTCTTGTTCGAGGAATCGTTCAAGCTCGTCTGGCTGAACCGTCGAAGGTACCAAGGGCGCTTCGACACGACCTTCTACGGCGTCCCGCTGGGTACCGGCATCGCGGCGAGCGGAGTCGTCGCGGCCGCATGGGCCTCCCGCGATGTCCTGTACGTCCCGGAGACATTCGGCTTGCTCGTCCTCTATTCGATCGGTCTCGGGCTCGTCAACGCAGACACTGGCGCCCTCATCGGGTTCGGAGCCTCGCGGGGCGAGATGTGGCGCTATTTCCTCCGCGCCATCGCAGTTCGCTTCGCCTACGGCGCGTTCCTGTTCCCGTTCATCCTTCCGGGCATCCCCGACGTCTACGCGGCCCTTTCCGTGACCACCGCGGCCGGGTTTGGCTTGCTCGTCTATTACTACGTCTACCGTCGGATCCTGCCGGGCACGCTGCCCGAGGAGCTCCGCCGAGAGTTGCGCCGGGAACGGCGCCGAGCGTCCCTGCCTAGGGGCTGAGGATCACCGCTCGGTAGAACCCGTCCTTCGGTTCCATCACCAGATTCGCACGAATCAACGTGGCCAAGGCTCCTTCGGCGTCCGCGATTCCCAGGCCCGCCAGAACCTGCGTCCAATCTCCGAGGGAGAAGACCTCGAGTTCTCTCGTCAGTTCGACGGCGGCAGCCCGGAGCCGGCCCGCACGATCGTGCGGCTTGGATGCGACGCCCACGACTCGAAGGTGGACGTCCCTCGATCGCCTTCGGCGCGGCGGCGCGGCCGCTTTCCGATATGCATCGAGTCCACCGGCTAGCTCCGCGCTCACTTGCCCGACCAGCGACGCCAGTTCACGCGCCGTGTCGGCTCGCGCCCGCACCCGGGAGGGTGCGATTCGGATCTCAAATCCACACGCGCAGGTCGTCGTCTTCTGTTTCAGGTCCACGCCCTTGGCCCGTTTGCATCGAGGGCAGACGATGACGCCGTACATTCGTCACGCGAGGAACACGAGCGCGGCAAGGCAGGCGCCGTAGTGATCCATGGGAATGCTCAGTTCTTCGATGCGGTAGTCGATTCGTCGGAACTTGATGCCGCGCAATTTGGCCATCTCTCCCATCTTCCACTCCATGACCTCGCGGAGGGAGTTCTTCGTGCCGTGCATGTGGCCTTCCGCAACATAGCCGCCAAAGCCGTCGTCCCGGAATCCGTAGGCGATGCCGGCCGAGACCGTCTCGCCTTCCCCGCCCCTTTGCTGGGCGAGGACGCAATGCGTGATGGCGCCCATCGGCAAGTCCCTCTTGCGCACGGGCTTGATGCCGACCGGCAGCACGGAAGAGACCGACACGATGTTTTGCTCCGCGAGGCCCGCGTTCTGGAGGGCCTCGTCGAAGGCGTTCAGGTCCGAGACCTTGGAGACCGCCTTGCCGGACGTGACGAAAAACTTGGTGGGGATCGGTAGCATGCAACCCTGCGAGCACGCCGCATTGTCGGGCGGGACTTAAGGATTTGCAAAACGGACGCGGGTTTGTCGCCGACTAATATCTACTGATTAATATGTATTAGGCTGGATGGACTGACCCGCTTCGGTTCGCGAGGTGAGGGAAATTCCGCGGGCACGCTCTTGCCCATACTGTATGCGTCCTCGCCCCAGGAGTAATACCCGTACAGCACGCCGTCCGTGCGATACCCGAGCCCTCGGTACAGTTCGATGGCCGCGAAGTTCCGCGTGCTCACCTCGAGCCGGATCGTCGAGGCCCCTCGCTCCCGGCCGATCGCTTCCGCTGCCCGCATCATGCGGGTCGCGATGCCACGCCGACGAGCTTGCGGGTTCACCCCGACGGAAAGGACTCGGCAGGTGTGCCCTTCGAACAGCAGCATCATCACCGCCGCGAAGCCTGCGACCCCGTCCTGAACGAGGGTCAGAGCGTGATCGTTGCCGAGGATCCATGCGACGTGATCCCGACGGAATGGGTGTTCCTGGAAGCAAGAGACCTCGAAGGAGTAGAGCGATTCAAGGTCCGCCGGCCCTGCAACACGCAACACAGGATGCGAGGACGCAGCGCAAGTAGTTGTCCTTTTCGACTCGGATTGCATTTTCTGAAAACTCTGCGCGGCGGCACGTTCATCGGGGCCGCCGTCGTGCGGCGAACCAGTATCTTCGATCCCCCCGCCGCGGGGGAGTCATCCGGCGGATGCTGCCCCAGGAAGCCACCTCGGTGAAACCTGCCTTTCGCAGAGCCGCACGGATCTGGGGCAGGGAGTAGGCCCGTTCACGGTGCAATTCGTCGGTCCGGGCCCAGTGTTGGCCACGGCGCACGAAGCAGGTCACCTTCAGGGTTGCCAATTTCCGTCGAGCGTCCCAGGTAGAACGGTGAAGCGCGAACGCGTCTCGGGTGTCCGCCTCCACGAAACTCGGATGCGTCTGCCAACCCTTGGAGAGGGTACCTGGAGTGTTCATGTCGAACAGGAAGGAACCACCGGGACGGAGGGATCGGAACACGCCGGCGAATGTCTTGATCAAATCGTCGAGCCGCAGGAGATAATTCAGGCTGTCGTACCACGAGGTTACGAGATCAAACTCATCGTGGAAACGCAGAGCGCGCATGTCACGTTCGACGAAACGGATCTTCGCATGGGCCTCGCGGGCTTTGCGTCGGGCCACTCCGAGCATCGCGGAGGATCGGTCGACGCCCGTGGTCTGGTAGCCTTTCCTCGCCATCTCGAGGGCAAATGTCCCTTCTCCGCACGGGACGTCAAGGACTCGATCGGGGGTCAGGTGAAGCGTGCGGAGGACGCGCGGCAACAGCTCGGCAACTCGCGCGCTGAACTGGTTGTATCCGTACTTCGAGTAGACCTCCGCGAAATCGGACCCGTAAAGCGTCGGCATCCCCCGACCGGGTAAGTCTCGCATCTATGAAGTTTCACGGGTCTTTCCCACAGCCGCCGTATCGTCCTCGGTAGACCGCGAAAGAGTAATCTAGACCCACCGGGATGGGACCAAGGTTCATGGTCTCCATCGAGGAAATCCTAAAGGGACGCCATACTGGCAAGGCCGTCGAGCTGCGAGGCTGGATCTACCGGACGCGCACGGTCGGCGGGAAGGCCTTCGTCGTCGTTCGGGACGCGACCGGGACCATCCAGGTCGCGATCGCCCGGGACGCGGTCTCCCCGGAGGCCTTCAAGGCCGCGGAGAAGTCGCTCATCGAATCCGCGGTCATCGTCCGCGGGAAGGTCGTCGCAGACAAGCGAGCGCCCGGAGGCTACGAGGTCCGGGCGGAGGATTTCCAGGTCATCCACTTCGCGGAGAAGTTCCCGATCCAGGAGGATCAGAGCGAGGAATTCCTCCTCGACGTGCGCCATCTGTGGGTTCGTTCCCAGAGGATGACGACGATCTTCCGGATCCGTCACACGGTCTTCGGCGCGGTCCACCAGTACTTCCGCGATCACGGATTCTGGGAGGTCTCCCCACCCATGATCACGCCCGCGGGGAGCGAGGGCGGCGCCACCCTCTTCGAGGTGGAGTACTTCGGCCGCAAGGCCTACCTGACCCAGTCGTGGCAACTCTATGCGGAGGCCCTCGTCCTCGCCATGGAGAAGATCTACTACCTCGGCCCTTCGTTCCGCGCGGAGAAGTCCCGCACGACGCGCCACTTGACGGAGTACTGGCATGCGGAGATGGAGCAGGCTTGGGCCGGCATGGACGATGTGATCCAGCACGCGGAGGGAGTGATCTCCTACGCGTGCCAGCGCGTCGCGGAGGAACGTCCGGACGATGTGGTGGCCTTGGGCCGGACGCCCGAATTCCTGAAGGCGGTGAAGCCGCCCTTCGAACGAATCACGTACGACGAAGCACTGAAACTGCTCAAGGCGAAGGGGATCGACCTCGAGTGGGGCAAGGACCTCAGGACCCTCGAGGAACGCGCCCTGACGGAAGGGAAGTCGAAGCCGATCGTCGTGACGCACTATCCACGAATCTCCCAGGCGTTCTACAAGGCGAGGGACCCGAAGCATCCCGATCTCGTCCTCGGGTTCGACGTGATCGGGGGCGACGGGGTCGGCGAGATCGTCGGCGGGAGCGAACGAGAGACGGACCTGGAGGCGATCAAGAAAGCCCTCGTGGAACAGGGCGAGGACCCGAAAGCCTACGAATGGTATCTCGATTCCCGCCGATACGGGAGCGTGCAGCACGCGGGTTTCGGGATGGGAATGGAACGGTTGATTCAGTGGATCTGCAAGCTCGGGCACATCCGCGATGCGGTGCCGTTCCCGCGGACTCCGGGGCGCTTTTCCCCATAGGGCGCACCCTTATTACGCCCCCATCGGCTAGCCGCTTCGATGGGCGAGGATTCCGACGACGATCCCTTCTACGCACTCCTCGGGGATCACGCCGACTTCGTCGATAAGCTCACGGAACTCGAGGCGACCCTCGACGAGATGATCGCGACGCGGGAGGCCCGCGAAGAGAATCGGATCCTCCTGGACGAATCGATTCGGTTCTTCGAGGACGAACTGCTCCCGGTCCTTGCCGCGGAGGACGAGACGATCCTCCCGCCGCTCGAGGCGGTGATCGGTCGGTATGGAACCCTAGTGAACGTGGTCGCCTACGAACACGGCGAAATTCGCCGCGGCGTGGAGAAATTCAAGGCGGCCTGCCGAGATTTGGAAGCCCATTCATCCTGGGCCGCGATCCAGGAGGCGAACCGCCATGGCATTTTCCTCGTGCAATTCGTATGGGACCACTTCCGCAAGGAGCGGACGAGCCTCTTTCCCACGGCCCGCGAGCGGCTCCCCGAGGCCGACCTGCAATCAATTCGGAAACGCTTCGCTCATTGATCCTTGAGCGCCCGGCGGATTTTTTCCGCCGTGCCATCGAGTTCCGCTCGTTCCGGCGTCCTGCCGTAGCCGGGTCCGGCCCGGATCCCGAATCCGTCCCCTCGGAATCTCGGCAATACATGGAAGTGCACATGGAAGACCTCTTGGCCGGCCGCCTTCCCGTTCGCGAGCCATAGGTTCACCGCCTCGCACGGCATTCCGCTGCGCCGGAGCGCCGCGGCGACCTTCCGTGCGGTTTCCAAGATGGGTCCGGAGCTGTCCTTCGGAAGGTCTTCGAGGTATGCGGCATGGGACTTTGGAATCACGAGGGTGTGGCCCGGGATCATCGGGCGGATGTCCAAGAATGCGAGGGTAGTCTCGTCCTCGTAGACGATGCTCGCGGGTGCCTCTCTCTTGACGATCTTGCAGAAGATGCAGTCCGGGACCGAGACGGGCACGGAGCGCGCCCTCATTTCTTCGTCGTCGGTCCGAGGGTGTGGTCCGCGATGATCAGCTTCTGGATTTCGTTCGTGCCCTCGTACAGACCGAGGATCCGGGCATCGCGGTAGTACCGCTCGACGTCGAAGTCCCCGCTGAATCCGTATCCGCCATGGACTTGGATCGCCCAGTCCGTCACTCGTTGGGCCATCTGCGCGCCGAACAACTTCGCCATGGACACCTCGAGCGTGTTGTCGAGGCCGAGGTCCCGCATCTGGGCCGCCCGGAGCGTGAGTAGCCGCGCCGCATCGACCTCCAGGGCGGACTGCGCGATCATCTCGCGGACGAGCTGGAAGTCTCCGATTGGCCGGCCGAAGGCCTTCCGTTCCTTCACGTATTTCACGGCGGCCTCCAAGGCCGCGCGTGCGACGCCGACGGCCCCGGCGGCGATCCCGATGCGCCCGCTGTTCAGCGTCTTCATGGCCTGGGTCCAGCCGTCGCCCCGTTTCCCGACCAGGTTCTCCTTCGGGATCCGGCAGTGCTCGAAGGCCAGGTCGGCCGTCGGACTCGCCCGCAATCCGAGTTTCGTCGTCGTCTCGACGTGGGTGACCTTGAACCCGGGTGCGTCCTTCGGCACCATGAACAAGGAAATCCCTTCGTGCCGGCTCGTCCCCGGCTCCCGGGCGTAGACCTGGACGAGGTCCGCGATGCTCCCGTTCGAGATGAACCGCTTCTGTCCGTCGAGGACCCATTCGTTGCCTTCGAGGCGCGCGGTCGTCTGCAGACTCCCGGCGTCACTTCCTGCCTGCGGCTCCGTGAGGGCCCATGCCCCGAACTTCGTCCCCTTCGCGAGCGGAATGAGCCATTTCTTTTTCTGTTCCTCGGAGGCGAACCACAGGAGGGAGGTCTCGGACAGCGACGTTTGCACGGAAACCGTGGTGCGGACGGACGACGAGCCCCGGCTCAGTTCCTCCACCAGGAGCATGAAAGCGACGTAGTCCATGCCCGCGCCGCCGTATTTCTCCGGGACGGGGGCCCCGAGGAACCCGAGGTCGGCCATCTTCGCGTAGAACGACCGCGGGATCTCGCCTTTCTCTTCCCACTGCCGCACGTGTGGGACGAGCTCCGCGTCGACGAACTTGCGGGCCGTCTCCTGAATGAGCTTCTGCTCGTCCGTGAGCCGAAAGTCCATCGGGAGCGCCTCCCGCGGTCTAACTGGACAAATCCCTTAAACCTTCGGAACGGACCTGCTTCGACGGGGGGGAATTCGGGGCGTGCGGTCCCATCAACGAAGGAGCCAAGCACGCCAGATCGGAAGCCCGACGACCTGCGGGCCGACTTGGGAACGTTCCGAGTTCCAACCGAACCTTCGCGGTTTCGGGTCGGCATGATCACCGTTCTCTTCGACGGGCTTCCGGTCTCGTAGCAGGGCGCACATTGGATTTTCTCCTATCGTTTCTTGACGTCTCTTCTTGGGGCCGCCCCGCTCAAATAGTCTCGGGCCATCGTGTCATTCCTGATTCCCGGAGGAAGAATTAATCCGCGCCACTCGTTACCACGCGACGTGGGCCTGCTTTCCGATGCCGACGTGTTGCAATATCTCGCCAAGGGCGAGATCGAGATCGATCCCTTCGATCCGACCAATCTGACCCCGAACGGATACGACGTCTCCATCGATCAGGTGGTGATCCCGGCTGCGAAGAAGGGTGCGCCACGAAATCGGATTCCCCCCGCGACCCGGTTCGCGGTGAGCACCCGCGAGACGATTCGTCTCGGGCGTCATGTCGCGGGCCAAATCTGGCTTCGGACCACCTGGGCGCGGCGGGGAATCATCGCCTCGTTCGGCATGATCGATGCGGGCTTCTCCGGGACCCTCACATTCGGCGCGTTCAACGCTTCTTCCGACGCCCTCGATTTGCCGATCGGCGAACGCTTCGCCCAAGTCGTCTTCCTGACGCTGGATTCGCCCGCGTCGGAGACCTATGCGCGGCGATCCGGGACCTATCAGGGCCAGAGGGGCGTCACCCTCGAACGACCGTGACATCGAAAGCCGTCTGATATTTCGTCGGCGAGTAGGCCCGCACATGGTGTTGCGAGAGGTCTTTCATCCGGAACCCTGCGGTTCGAACGGCAGAACGGATCCGATCGCGGGCCTCGCCTTCCTCGGCCTCCTCGAGGATGCCGTACACATGGACGGTGCCGCGAGCCCCGAGGGCCTGGAACGCGGCTCCGAGGTAGTCCATCGCGGAATGAGGAAGATCCAAGATGACCCGGTCCACGGGGGCGACCTGCCTGAGGATGGCGCGCGCGTCTCCTTGACGTACCATGACGTGGTCCGCCCGATTCGCTGCGACATTCTCTCGAAGAAATCGCACCGCCCTTGGATTCGCATCCGAAGCGTGGACCTCTCTCGGTCGGCGTTGTTTCGCGATGAGGATCGAATACGGCCCGACGCCCGCGAAGGGGTCCGCGACCGTTTCGCCGGCTTCGATCAGATCCGCGATCCGCTTGCGCTCCGACGCGAGTCGGGGACTGAAGTAGGCTCGCGACAGGTCCACGCGATAGCGCAGGCCGTGCTCCGTGTGAACCGTGGTGGTCCGCGGCTCTCCCGCGATGACGTCGATCTCCCGAATCCGGTGCTCCCCCTTCACACCGCGATCCTCGAGGACGACACCGATCTTCGGATTCCACCTCCGGATGGCGTCGCCGATGGCCATCCGATGCTCCCGCAATTCCTCCGGAATCTTGATGACGGCGATGTCGCCAACGACGTCAAAGGAGCTCGGCAACAGCCGGCGGGCCGAGGGCGGGACTTCGATGACATCCTTGTAACTCCGGACGGCCACGAATCCTTCCTCGAACTCTCCTTCCTTCGTCGGAAAGCCGAGGTCCACTCGCTCTCGGGTCGGGAGGAGAATCGAGTCGCCTTCGTGCGCGATCCGAGCTTGTTTCAGCAGGACGCCCCGTTCGAGGAGGGTCCGTCGAATATCCTCCGCGCGTTCGCGCGGAACGACGACCATCCAGGCTCGCATGGGAGCTGCGATAAGCGCGGGTGCTAAAGGGTTTTCGAGGCTTGTAGGGTCCGGGGGAAGGGTCTAAGCCTCTCCCGCGGCTCCCACCGCCGCCATGGGTGAACTGGTGTTCATCGGTTTGGGCCTCCACGACGAGAAAGGCATCACTCTGCGCGGCCTGGAGGAAGCACGCTCAGCCGAGGTCGTTTTCATGGAGCTCTACACATCAGGCCTGGCGGGCGCCACGCTCGGTTCCGTCGAGCGTCTCATCGGGAAGAAAATTCGAAGGCTTTCGAGGACCGAGGTGGAGGACGGTCGGTTGATCTTAGAAGCGGCCGCGAAACAGAAGGTCGCGTTCCTTGTCGTGGGTGATCCGATGGCCGCGACGACCCATGTGGATCTCCGGCTTCGGGCGGCCTCAGCGAACATTCCGACCCGGATCGTCCACGGAGTTTCGATCCTCACCGCGGCTGCGGGTGCCCTCGGGCTCCAGGTGTATAAGTTCGGGAGGACTACCACGGTTCCGTTTCCGGCCGCGGGATTCAGCCCGACGAGTCCGCTCGAGGGGATCCTCGAGAACCGTCGTGCCGGTCTCCACTCGCTCGTGTTGCTGGATCTGCGGGAGGATGGCTCGTTGCTGGCCCCTCAGGACGCGATCGCGCTCCTCCTGCGGATGGCGCTGAAGATGGGCACGTCCGACTTCGGCCCGGAGACGCTGGCCTGTGTCCTGAGCCGAGTCGGCTCGCCGGAGGTCCGCGCCATCGGCGGGCCCATCGGCATGCTCCCGGACCGAGACTTGGGACCGCCGTTGCACTGCATCGTGATCCCGGGGCGCCTGCATTTCCTCGAGAAGGAGGCGCTGATTGCCTTCGCCGGAGCGCCTCACGACCTCTGAACGGTCGCCTTCGCGAGTTCCGGGATCCGCTCGATCCGCCAGAACGTGACCTCGAGGGCGTAGGATCGGGAATAGTCCTTGCCTCCCCATTGCTGCCGGAGGCGCTCCATCGCTTCCCGATGAATCGGCTCTGGGACGTCCCACTGACTCGAGTACGCACGACCCGCAAACTCCTTCAGGAGGGTGTCTGCGGGCACCGTCTCGTGGAACGGACCCACTGGAATCACCATGTCCGGTTTCACGAGGCTGGGAAGATCGCGTTCGTGGATCCCGGGATGATGATATTCGTAGCCTGCTTCGCGCAGGAGGTCGTCGTAGTCGCGCTGGATCGAATCGACCCGCTGCGATCGCTCGATCACGGTGAAGTACGTCTCCCGCGTGACGCGCGCGATTTCCGAGAACACCTCGCGCCAGTTTGCAACCAGGTGAAGCACGTGGTTCGTCGTGGCGACGTCGAAGGAGCGTGGGGCGAAAGGAAGGTGCGCGCCTTCCGCGAAGACGACGTCTCGAAGTCCCTTCGCGAGGCCAAATTCGACCATGGGTCGCGAGATGTCGACCCCGACCACGCGGATCCCGCTCTTCTGGAGCGGAACCGCATATCGGCCCGTCCCGACGCCGATCTCGAGGACCCGCTTGCGGTGGAGCTCGTCCACGAGGACCGCGAGCAACCGGGCCATCGCCCGTGGTGCGAGGCTCCTCGTCTCGTCGTAGATCGTCGCAACACGGTCGAACGAGAGACGGCCCGGCACCGAACAGAGCATCGCAGCCCGACGGAAAAGGGGTTTCGTACCCGGTCGGAATTGGTTGCGAGCGTGTTCGTCTTCTCGGACATCGGACGCGGAGTATCCCAAACCCTTAGGACGATGGGCACAATTCTCGCGTTCGAGGGACGTGACCGACCGAACGGACAAGGCATCCTTCACCGAGGCCCAGATTGCGGCGTTCCGTTTGCACCGCCACCATCTCGACCTCCGAGCCCCGCGCAGCCACCTCGCGAACGTCGTCCGAGACGTGTGCGGAGTCCAGGCTCAAGTCACCGCCATGGCGCGGATCGCCCTGTGGGCGCGCCTCCGAGATCTGGCCGTCGACGACGTCGAGCGAGCCCTTGAACAGAAGCGGACGATCGTCAAAACGTGGTCGATGCGGGGGGCGCTCCACCTCCTGGCCTCGAACGAACTCCTCCTGTATCTCCGCGGTCTCATGCCGACGAGGCTGCCGCGAGAGCAGAGGTGGATCCAGCGAGCGGGTTTGAAGGAGGAAGAGGCCACCGCTATGATCCTCGACGCCCTCAAGAGCGGCCCGCTGACCCGGGCCCAGCTCGTGGGCTATTTGGCGAAGAGGCTCGGGACGAAGACGAAAGACTGGATGGACGGAGGGTGGGGACACAAGACGGAGGGGTCCAACACCGCGTGGCAGCTCGTCCGGCCGGCCGTGATACGGGGCCTCGTGTGCTTCGGTCCGAGCCAGGGACCGCAAATCACGTTCACGCGTGTGGATGATTGGCTTCCCGAGCCGCCGTCGATGCCGGCGGAAGACAAGGCCGAGGACGCGTTGGTCCGGCATCACCTGGGCGCCTTCGGCCCGGCCGATGTCGCCGATCTCTGGGCTTGGTCCGGCGTGTACGTTCGACGACTTCGGGTCATCTTGGACCGGCTCCGCGGGGAGCTCGTCGAGGTGGATCAGGGCGGCCGGCGCGGACTCCTGTTGAGGAAGGACCTCCGGGACCTAGAAAAGGCAGCGACCGATCGCGGGGCCGTGCGGCTCCTTCCGAGCTTCGACCCGTTCTTGCAAGGCCATCGCCGTAGAGACCACCTTGTGGACCGAGCCCACTACAAGCAGGTGTACAAAGGATCAGGGTTGGCTTGCTCCGGTCGTCTTGCTGGACGGTCGCGTCACCGGGACGTGGTCGTATCAGCGCGGCCGGGGGAAGCTCGGCGTGGATGTCAAAATGTTCACTCCCTTCAGCAAGGAAACGCGAGCGAAATCGAAGGAGGAAGCCAACGACTTGGGGCGTTTTCTCGAGGCTCCCGACGTGACGATTCGGTTCCACTAGCGGCTGTAAATCGAGCGCTCTTCTCCATTGCATCCCCGTGAAAAGCGATAGTTTCACCCACCCCCCTGTGTTACCGCCTTAAGTATGGCCAAGGATGAGAAGAAAGGTGACAAGGTGGCAGTAGCTGTCAAGGCCATCAAGTCGATTGAAGAGCTGGCTGGCGTAGGACCG
>WNGC01000542.1_pt1 | contig 22087 bp, 20 predicted proteins | sample 5400051 | NCBI WGS metagenome assembly WNGC01 (sample SAMN13153368, study PRJNA577476) | soil metagenome | isolation source: 20 cm soil or saprolite under grassland replicate 2 | place: USA:California | collected 2016-06-15
CCCCACCTGATGACGAGCGCGGAGTTTGCCGAGCTCTACACGTTGGCCCAGGTGGCGCCCGGCCCCAACTTCATGTACGTCACACTTATCGGCTGGCACGTGGCGGGATGGGCGGGCGCCGCCGCGACCACGATCCCAATTCTCGTGCCGGCTACCACGCTTACGCTGCTTGTCGGGCACTTGAACGAGCGCTATCCCAATGCTCCGATCGGTCGCGCCATCCGCCGCGGCCTGGCACCGATTACGATTGGACTGACGTTCGCGAGCGCGACCATACTGATGCGCGCGGTAAACCAGGACTGGCGCGGGTACCTGATCACGCTGGTCACCGTAGCGCTGGTCCTGTGCACGTCATGGAACCCGCTGTGGCTGCTCGCGGCCGGGGCGCTGGCGGGCATGATCGGCCTTGTCTGAACACCGAGTCTCACTCCGAACAAACGGTGCTTAGGAATCATCACCCTCAAGAGCGAAGGAGAACCGTTTCCCGAGTCCCACCGGGCCCATCTCGTGGTTGGCTTTAAGCGATAGCGAGTTGTGTTATAGGTGACGCCGGATCAGGCGAGTCAGCCACGTGGGTGAACGCTAACAGACCCCAATTGGCCACGCGATCGTTTTCAGGGGTCTCGCAACGAGCGGAGAAGCGTCAGGCGGAATATTGCCGAATTGCCCTGATGCGTTCAGCTGGAGTTGGGTGTGAGTAGTGGTACGCAGAGTACCAAGGATGTGGGGTCAAATTCGATAGGTTTTTGATGGTTAGATTGATGAGCGCTTCTTCCATGGACTTGCCGTTGCGCAGAGTGACTGCGGCGAATCGGTCGGCTTCGTATTCATGCTTGCGTGAGAGGAGGTTCATCAGCGGCCCCAGGTAGAATGTGACCGGTCCGGAGAGGAGACCAAAAAGTACGAGGGCAGCGTGATTGGAAGGATTTTCCAAGCCGAAAGCTGAGAAGAGAGGTCTGTAGTCCACTAGCAAACTCAGGATATAGAGCCCAAAAAAAAGCACAACCGTTTGAATAACTAACATCCGGCGAATGTGTTTCATCTTATAATGACCCATCTCATGCGCTAGAACTGCCAGCCCCTGATCGGTTGTCATCTGCTGCATCAAAGTATCGAACAAAACGATCCGTTTAGCCTTTCCTATCCCGGTGAAGTAGGCATTCGAGTGAGACGACCGTTTCGATCCGTCCATCGAATAGATTCCGCTCGTCCTAAAACCTACTTGATCGGCTAAAGCCAAAATTCGGTCGCGGAACTCACCTTCCTTCAAAGGCTCAAACTTGTTGAAAAGCGGTGCGATGAGGGTTGGATATACGATAACCATGATAAGTTGAAACCCTGATATGAACAGAAACGCCCAAATCCACCAGTGGGAACCGGTCGCATCCATCAGCCAAAGCACAACGAAAAGAAAGGGAACGCCGATCGCGATAGCCAGCAATAGCGCCTTCAACTTGTCAGCAAGATAGAGCTTTATGGTGATCTTGTTAAAGCCGAAACGCGCCTCAAGCCCGAACGTCGCGTAAAGATCGGTCGGCAAACTCGCGAATGTGAATATCAAAGCGACACTGAAGCAGAAGATAATTCCTTGGGCCTGTATGACCGGGAGAAACCGGCTTGCAAGATCCTTGGAGAACCCATCCAAAAATGGCAAGAGGCCGCTGAATAGAACCACCAAGGTCACCAGACGACCATAAATCTCGGCCCAACGCTGGAATTTGCCTTTGGCCAGCGTATATTGGACGGACTTGTCGTATTCCCCAGCATCTATTTTGCCCTGAAAAAAATCAGGAATCTTCCTCTCGTTCCAACGCGCGCGAACATAACGCAGATTTAACTCGTTAAGGCCAAATTCGACGAGGAATTCCAGGGCAAAAAGAGCGAGGAATAACCTGACGATCAGCTGTTCCATCACAGCGGCGAATGATTCGCGTCAGGAAATAACGAGCGGAAAAACAGAATGGTTAAACAGTGAGCGCACTGTACTCGAAGGTAAGCTTCCCTTCGTTCTCATCGACCGTGACCTTGCCGCCGTTTTGCAGTTTGCCGAACAGGATATCATCGGCCAGGACCCGCTTGATCTCGTTCTGAATCAGCCGTGCCATGGGGCGGGCGCCGAAAGTCGGATCATAGCCTCGTTCCGCAAACCACCGACGTGCCTTAGCAGTCAGGTGGAGGAAAACCTTTTTATCATTGAGCTGTTCATCGAGCTCCATGATGAATTTATCCACCACTTTCTCGATGACCTCCATACTCAGCGAATTAAAAGTAATCATCGCGTCCAACCGGTTGCGAAACTCAGGGCTGAACATCTTTTCGATGGCTTCTTTGCCTTTACCCACGTTGGACTGGGCACCGAAGCCTAACGGTGCGCCGCTCATTTCGCGCGCTCCTGCGTTGGTGGTCATGATCAAGATAACATTTCGGAAGTCAGCCTTTCTCCCGTTGTTGTCCGTGAGGGTCGCGTGGTCCATCACTTGCAGCAGGATATTGAAGAGATCCGGATGGGCTTTTTCAATCTCATCAAGCAACAACACTGCATAGGGACTCTTGTTGATCGCGTCCGTGAGTAGTCCGCCCTGATCGAACCCAACGTAGCCCGGCGGCGCGCCGATAAGCCGCGATACGGTATGCTTTTCCATGTATTCGCTCATGTCAAAGCGAATAAATTCGATACCCATAGTGTGCGCCAGCTGCTTCGCCATCTCGGTCTTCCCGACGCCCGTGGGGCCCGAGAAGAGGAAACAACCGATGGGTTTCTCGGGATGACCCAGGCCGGAGCGTGAGAGTTTGATGGTGCTCGCCAGGATTTCAACCGCGACGTCTTGACCAAAGACCGTTAGCTTTAGATCTCGCTCAAGGTTTTGTAGTTGTTCCCTGTCGGAGGTCGAAACGCTCCGCGGCGGGATTTTGGCAATTTTGGCGACAATTTTTTCGATGTCTTTGGGACCGATGATTTTTTTGCGCTTCTCCGGTGGAAGGATTTTCACTGCGGCGCCGACTTCATCAATCACGTCAATTGCTTTATCCGGCAGGCGGCGATCGTTGATGTGTTTGGCAGAGAGCTCCACCGCCGCATGCAACGCCGTCGTCGAATAGTGAACCCCATGATGTTTTTCGTAGTGTGGTTTCAATCCTTGAAGAATTTTGTAGGCCTCGTCGACGCTCGGTTCGGGGATTTCGATTTTTTGAAAGCGGCGCGCGAGCGCCCGGTCGCGTTCGAAGTAGCTCTTGTAGTCGTGATAGGTCGTCGATCCGATGCACTTGAGCTCGCCTGACGCGAGCGCCGGCTTTAGAATATTTGAAGCATCCATCGACCCGCCGCTGGTAGCCCCGGCGCCCACGACGGTGTGAATCTCGTCGATGAACAAAATGGAGTTAGGCTGTTTGCTGAGCCCGGCTAAGACTCCCTTGAGCCGCGCCTCGAAATCGCCACGGAACTTTGTGCCAGCAAGCAATGCTCCCATGTCCAGCGCGTAGATGACCGCATCTTTGAGCGCGTCGGGTACTTCGCCGCGATGGATCTTCAGCGCCAAACCCTCCGCCAGCGCGGTCTTTCCCACCCCAGGATCCCCCACGTAAATGGGATTATTTTTGCGCCGCCGGCAGAGCACATGGATCGTCCGTTCGATTTCGTCGTCGCGACCGATGAGAGGATCGATACTGCCTTGCCCGGCCTTATTTACTAAGTTGACGGTAAAAGCTTGCAAGGGCTTGACGCGTTGGGCCGGTTTCTCCTCGTCATCGTGCTCCTGCTCGCTCTGGGGCCAATCTTCTCCGGTGGAAATCTTCGAAATACCGTGGGAGACGTAGTTTACCACGTCAAATCGCGTGATCCCCTGATCCTCTAAAAGATAGACGGCATAGGAATCCGATTCGCGGAACATCGCAATGAGCAAATTGCCCCCGTTGATTTCCTTCCTCTCAGCGGACTGGGCATGAATCACAGCTCTTTGGAGCACGCGGTGAAAGCTCAAAGTCTGTTGCGGCTCTTGATCGAAACCGGCGGGCAGAGTCTCTAATTCACCGTTAAAAAATTCCTCCAGGGACTTTCTCAGCCGCTCGATATCACCGCCGCAATTAATTATTGCTCTGCTGGCATCTTTGTCCTGCAGTAGAGCGTAAAGCAGATGTTCCAGACAGAGGTATTCGTGGCGGCGGCCCTGCGCTTCCTTAAGCGCGGTCTTGAGGGTTCCTTCGAGTTCCTTGCTGATCATTTTAAGCCTCTTCCATCGTGCACTTCAGCGGGTATTCGCGCTGCCGCGCCAAGTTCTCTACCAGCGCCACCTTGGTTTCCGCGATCTCGTAGGTATAGACACCTGCCACTCCAATACCCTTTTTATGGACATGGAGCATGATTTGGACCGCGGCCGTATGCTCCTTATGGAAAACATACTGCAGGAGCTGCACTACGAACTCCTTGGTAGTATAATCGTCATTGTGCAGCAAAACTTTGTATAAGGGAGGTTTTTTTAACTTTTTCTTGGTTTCGGTGACTAGCCCGTGCTCGAATTCCGTTTCTCTGCGGCTCATGTCCTTAACGCCCTTTTTCCTAAATGTAAATTTACCACGCCGGTCGGCCTTATCGCAATCCACATACGAAGCGGAAAGTTATGGCCAAACTTTAAATCTTTGCGCTTCAATAAGAAAGAAGTAGTATAGTAATAGGCGTCTACAAGGTGATGGATTCCATGAATGGATTGCCAGCGCAAGGAGGTGTCCCATGCTTACCAACAAAGTAAGCGAGATAATGACCACTAATATCACCACTGCCGTTGCCTCGCAGACAGTTTTCGAGGCCATGGAAAAGATGGTGTCCGAGGATGTTGGCCGAATCGTTATAACGGACAGGGATGTCTCTGTAGGCATTTTTACCGAGAAGGACGTGCTACGGCGTGTTGTAAACAAACTCGACGCCAAGAAAACCAGCATTAGTAAAGTGATGACGTCTCCTTTCCGAGCCGTGCGGGAAGACACTCATATCGTTGAGGCCTTTGGCAAGATGTACAAAGGAAAGTACCGCCACCTGCTAGTGCGCGGGCGGAGAGGAAAAATCGTCGGTATTGTCTCGATGCGTCGCATCCTGGGACTTGCGGTGGAGTTGGACCGGGGAACCAGCCCGACAAAGACTTTGGGCAGTATCACGTCTCCGGGAGCAACAACAGTCGACGAATCGACATCAGTCTATGAAGCGATCGATCTGATGGTCAAGAACGGTTTGGGCGCAGTCATTGTTACGGCGGGCAGCAAGCCGAACGGAATTTTTACCGAGCGGGATGTTCTTAAGCGCGTGGCCGTCAAAGACATTAATACGAAGAAAACCGCGATCAAAGAATTGATGACCTCCCCCCTCATCACCATGGGAAGTACGGACCTTGTTAGAGATGTCCTGGTTGAAATGTATCGGCGCGACATCAGGAACATGCCGGTTGGCGGTGAAAAGGGCGAACTCATCGGAATCGTATCGATGCCCGATATACTGCAGTATGCGCAGGCTTTCGACATTGATGAAAAGGTTAGACAAGCCTGGAAAGAAGTTGAGGAATACTATAATTCCGAAGACCAATATACGCCCGGGTAAAGGGACCAAACATTTGTCATCTAAGGGGAATATGCTACTATCGTAAAGTTTACCAAGCAGCTGAAGGAGGTTGTGTTTTGGATACGCCGACAATCAACGATTTGAATATATGTGTCGCCACCGAGAACGGTTCGGGAAGCGCCTCCTCGAACAATATCTTGTTTAAGGCGATCTTCAAGATGGGCATACCTTGCTCATCGAAGAACATGTTTCCGTCGAATATCCAAGGGTTGCCCACCTGGTACCAGATTCGCGCGTCCGCAGAGGGCTATTTAAGTCGCAAAGACGTCATCGACGTCATGGTGATGTTTAATGACGCTACTGCGGCAAAGGATATCTACCGCGTCCGAGACGGCGGCCTTATCCTGTACGATGATTCAACTCCGCTGCCAGCCCATCTGAGAAGAGACGGGGTGCAGTATTTGGGCGTGCCAGCCAATAAGCTGGTAACGAAACTGGTGCCGGCTTCACCGCTGCGAGCGAAACAGCGTAACATGATCTATGTGGGCGCCTTGGCCTATCTCTTCGGCATCGACATGGAAATCATCAAGGCGGTCCTGGAGGACACCTTTGGCAAGAAGCCTGCAGTTATTGAATCCAACCTCGCTTGTATCGACGCCGGGTATCAACATATGAAAGAGAAAGGTTATACGCAGAACATCGCCCGGCTCGAAGTTATTCCCAACGGGAACAAAGGCAAAATCATCACCGAGGGCAATACGGCCGCGGCATTGGGGGCGATCTATGGCGGAGCTTCTGTCATTTGTTGGTATCCCATCACGCCATCGAGCTCACTTGCGGAAGCCATGGAGTATTATCTTCCGCGACTTCGCAAGCCCAAGGACGGCAAAAAAGCTTACGCTATCGTACAAGCGGAAGACGAGATCGCTTCGGCGAGCATGATCGTCGGCGCTGGCTGGGCTGGAGCACGTTCTATGACCTCCACGTCCGGGCCCGGACTGTCGCTTATGAATGAGTCCCTCGGTCTCGCCTATTACGCTGAGATCCCGTGTGTGTTTTTCATCATTCAACGCGGTGGCCCATCAACCGGTCTGCCAACGAGAACTCAGCAGGCGGATATTTCGCTCATGTACGGCGCGTCCCACGGCGATACTCGCCATGTTATTTTGATCCCGCATGATACGAATTCGTGCTTCGATTTCGCGCGTCGGAGCTTCGATTTCGCCGACCGTTTCCAGACGCCCGTGTTTGTCGCCATGGACCTTGATCTTGGAATGAATCTTTGGTTATCCGAGCCGCTTAAATTGCAGCGGGAGCCTTTCGATTTAGGCAAACGCCTGGCCGCGGAGCAACTCGAAGAATGGACCAAAGCCGGCAAGAAATTCCGCCGTTACTTCGATCAGGATGGGGACGGCATCCCCTACAGAACCGTGCCTGGCAACCAGCACCGCATGGCATCCTATTTCGCGCGCGGTTCCGGCCACGACGTCGACGCCAAGTACTCCGAAGATGAACATGATTATAAGGCTATTCTCGACCGGCTACGAAAGAAGTTCGAAACCGCCCGCAAGTTTGTGCCGAAACCGATCGTCGAAAAGGAGAAAAGCGTAAAGACCGGCATCATCTGTTACGGCTCCAGCTACGAGCCGGTGCGCGAGGCCCGCGACCGGCTGAAGACGAGGGGACTAAGAACCAATCACATGTTAATTCGTGCCTTGCCATTGACGAGTGAGGTGAGAGATTTTCTGGCGGAACACGACACGATTTATCTGGTGGAACAGAATCGGGATGCTCAGATGGCGGCGATCATTAAAGACGAGCACCCCGATCTGGGCGCGAAGATCGTCAGCGTGCTTATTTACAACGGCTTACCAGCGACCCCTCTCGAAGTCGTCAATCAGATTTTCGCCGCGGCCCAGTCAACCGAACGCAAGACAGCCCAAATGTAAGGATAGAGCAATGGCAGAAGCAAAACTGAATCGTTTAAATTTGACGGAAAAGGATTACGAGGGAGCGCCTTCGACGATGTGCCGAGGGTGTGGTCACGATGCGATCTCGGCATCCGTGATGCGCGCCTATTTCGAGAACAGCATCGATCCGAGAAAAGTCGTTAAACTGAGCGGCATCGGTTGCTCTTCGAAAACGCCGGCCTATTTTTTAAGCCAGTCGTTCGGATTTAATGCCGTTCACGGAAGAATGTCAGCCGTAGCCACCGGCGCCAATTTGGCCAATCACAGCCTCATGCCCATTGGGGTGTCAGGCGACGGCGATACGTCGGCTATCGGGCTGGGAAATTTCTGTCACATGATGCGCCGCAATGTGAATATTACCTATATCATCGAAAACAACGGAGTTTACGGCTTGACAAAAGGACAGTTCTCCGCCACGGCTGATGTCGGATCCGTCATGAAGGGCGGGAAGGTCAACGACATCCCGGCCATCGACCTGGCGGAGCTCGCGATCACTCTGGACGCGACTTACGTGGCCCGGAGCTTTTCCGGTGATCGCAAGCAGTTGGCCCCCTTGGTCCAGGGCGCCCTCGCTCATAAGGGCAGCGCTATACTGGATGTCATCAGCCCCTGCGTTACTTTCAACAATCACGAAGGCTCGACCAAAAGCCTAAAGTACGCTAAAGCCCATCTCGATCCCATCCATGACATTGATTTTATTCCGCCCTACGAAAATATCGAAGCGGACTACGATGAAGGAACGGATCACGAGGTGAAGCTGCACGACGGCTCGCGTATCATTTTGCACAAGCTGAGTAAAAACTACGATCCCACCAACAAGGCGCAAGCGATCTCGGCGATCCATGGCGCTATTGCCGAGGGAAAATTTTTAACCGGCCTGATTTACTATAACCCAAATCGCAAGGACTTCGCGGAAGAATTGAATCTCTGCGACACGCCTTTATCTGAGTTGACCCAAGGCGATTTGCAACCATCCCTAGAACAGCTTGACGAGATCAACGCGAATTTCATGAAGTAACAAAAAAGGCCTGGCGGGAAACTCCCGTCAGCCTTTTTATTTTCGCCTCTCCCGAATCGAAATTAGAGACCTGCGGCTTTCCTCTTCTCTAACCCACTCCAGGTTTCGATAATCTCATTTGAAGACGCCACGAGCCCAAAGTGGCGCCGAATATTTTCCAGCGTTCCCAGGTGTAACTTCGTCTCATAGGCCGCAGAGCAGTCATCGATCATCGTCACGTAATAATCGTACATGTAGGCGTCACGCGCCGTGGTCTCGACGCAGACGTTCGTGGCAACGCCAGATACCAGAACGCTCTGAATGCCTCTGGCCTTGAGCACGGTGTTGAGATCGGTATTGATGAAAGCGCTATAGCGATGCTTGATCACCACTCGTTCCGAGGGCAGGGGCGAAATCCCTTCGTACAATTCCGCTCCCCAAGTTTCTTCGCGGCAGGTGCTGAGACCGCCCTTTTGTGACGTGCGATAGATCCAGGATGGCGTATCAGTCCACTCGCTGTGCGTGGTTCTAATATAGATGATCGTGAGACCAACACGGCGCGCTTCGTCGATGAGTCGAAGGAGATTCGGCACCATCGCCATCGCCGCGCTCACATCGTCGCCGCGTTTGGCGGCGCTCCCTTGGGGGCTGACAAAATCATTCTGTACATCGACCACGAGCAGCGACGCAAGCCTCGGATCACACCGTTCCTTCAAGCTCCGTAAAATCTCCACTGTCGCTTCCTCCTTTTCGCTAGTGATCGTGCTTTCTCTGAAGCCCGCCATGTCCCAAAGCCATGATGTCTGCACGGGTAACGCGCTCTCCGGCGAGAAGCCTTGGAAGGAGAGCATCAAACGCCGTAAACGGATCGTGGAGCACGCAACCGGAAAGACCCATGACGGGAGTCTGATCCAAATAGGCCATGAGAAACATCGAACCGGGCAATACCGGAAATCCGTGAGTTTCCACTTTCGCGCCGCTCCGCCGAATGCCTTCCGGCGTCTTGTCGTCCGGGTCCACCGACATCCCGCCGCTCACTAGAATGACGTCAGCGCCGGCTCGATGAGCGTCCTTGATATGACCGGCGATGACGTCAGGATCGTCCGGCGCCAACTTCACGGATTCGACGTTCGATCCCATTTCGCTCACTTTGCGACTTACCACGGGTTCAAAACCATCCTTGATCCGGCCGGTAAAAACCTCGCTTCCCGTAACGACTAAGTGCACGCGCTTCGTGGGCATCGGTAAAAGCGTAACGATGGGTCTATCTTTGCAAAGCGCCTCGGCCCGTTGAATTAGCTCTTCCTTCACCGCAACAGGAATGGTCCGCGTTCCCGCCAGGACATCTCCCTGCCGTACATATCTATTTTCCGGCAACGTGGCGAGAATCAAATCGCCTAGTGAGTTGAACCGATAAAGAAGATCACTATCGACTTTCAGAAGACCTGAGATCTGCGCCACTAGATTAACCCGACCTTCCACCGGATCGGTTAAGCGGATATTCGGTCCCGCCGCGGCCTTCGCGAGCCTTCTGGCCGCATCTTCTTCATGAAGTTCGCCTTTTTCCAGTTCCATCACGTAAATGTTTGCCTTACCGACATCCAGGAGCTTCGACACATCCTCGGGCCGTATGATATGGCCGCGGCGAAACGCCGGTCCCTTATGCTTCCCAGGAACGATTTCTGTGATGTCATGCGCCAGCGGCAATCCTACTGCTTCTTCCACCGGAATTACTTTAAGCATGGATGTTCTCTTCCCTCCTAACAAGAATATATTCTCACCGCGCATGCTTTGTCCAGGATTGTAAGCATGACTAAGTTGGAAGGTAAATACTCCCCCGTATCCGGTCAGCATCCTGTTTGTGCCCTGCTAACCCTCAGCCGCGTTTGCGTCTGAATACTCGTACGAGTCATCGAATACAGCAGCACCACGAGTCAGGCGCATCTCGTCATCTTTATGCGACATAGCGACACCGGCAATTAGCCGGTCAATTCCCAAGTTCTCCTGACGTTGAAACTTCGAGTCCTTGAGGTCAATGTCGTGGACAATTTCCGCTATTGGACTGAGGGCAGGATCGTCGATCCCTTTCCACTTGATTAAAACTTCCAGCGTGCAGCGGTCACCCTCATGCGTGAATTCCGCTTCGAACATGTCGAAGCGTATTTCAGCGGCCAGTAGCTTATACCCTTTAGGAGAGACAAACTGAAGCGAGTATTCGGATCGATGAAACGACGGATAACCGAGGTATTGACGGGTCATCTCCCCGTTGGATGCGCGATAGAAGCTCCACAGTCGTGTCGTGGAGCGGAACTAGACTAAATTACCAGCACTAATATTAGGCCACTGCCCAGGATGCCGCACCATTCACAGGACTATTTCTTTCTGGGATCGTCTGTCGGATCAACGTAAGTGACTCCCCACGGTCCCACCCCGTGCACCTGCACCATCACTTCTTCTTTTGTCCAAGCAAAATGAGGAAGCTTTGGCTGGATGATCATGACACCGCCTGGCGACAATGCCTTGGTCTTTGTCACATCCAGCTTATCGCCGATGCCCATGTTGAACGTTCCGGAGAGCACGGTGAGATGTTCAATAGCTGGATGCCAGTGGGCAGGAACTTTATAGTTAGCGGGAAATCTCAAGCGCATCATGAACGGGACCGCTTCATTCGGTGGCCCTTCAATAATGGCAACTTTAGCTCCCGGCGGTAACGTGGGCACATCGTCCCATTTTAGATCGTTGGGCTCTACCATTACATGATCCCTGGACGTGGTATGACTATCGGCCGCCGGGCTCGTAGGGACAATGTGTAAGCTAAATGTGAGTGCCATCGCTATCAGACCAATCTGTATTGTTCTCATATCTTTCTCATCCGTTTCCTTTCTAAGTTTTTCTTTTTTTCTAAACTAACGGGGCAACGTCGGGGGGTTCCCCACCTCCGGGTCAATCTCCCCGGTCAGGGATTGCAGGAACGCTACCAAGTCCTTCTGCTCTTGGACAGTGAGACTAAGCGGCTTGATATCGCTGGACAACCAGGGGTTTTTGACTCCGCCGCGGTTGTAGAACGCGACAACTTCCTCTAGCGTCTTCTCGCTGCCGTCGTGCATATAGGGACTGCGCCTGGCAACGTCCCGGAGGGTTGGCGTTTTGAAGGCGCCCTTATCGGCCTCCTTCTTCGTCACAGTGTAGCGACCGAGGTCCGGGTCGGGCTTATCCATGCCCACGCCGACATTGCGGTAACTCTCATCGGTAAAGTTGAATCCCGCGTGACAGCTTACACAACGCGCCTTGCCCTCGAAGAGCGCGAGACCCCGTTGGGCTTCCGTCGACAACGCACTCTTGTCTCCTGCCACGAAACGGTCGTAGGGCGAATTTCCGGAGATAATTGTCCGTACGTAGGCCGCAATGGCTTTGGCTACTCCGATAGGCTCAAGGTCGTGGCCGAAGATCTTCCGGAACTGTTGTTGGTAAGCCGGAATCGACCCCAAGTGTTCCACTACCTTCTCGTCTGTCCGGTTGAGGTCCTTCAGCGCCTGCTCCTCGAGTGTGGGGCGCAAACCTGTCCAGAGCTGTTGATCGCTGAAAAGTCGATTCACAATGGTCGGAGTGTGGCGCGGCATCGGCTTGCCCGCGAAATTAATCGAGAACTGCCGAGGATCACTCCAGCCGTGATTGGGTTGATGGCAGCTAACACACGCTACCGTTCCCGATGTTGAGTGCCGCTTGTCCCAGAAGAACATCTTGCCGAGCGCGATCTTTTCGGGTGTCTGGAGATTGTCGTCGGGAATGAAGGCCGCATCTTCCTGAAGCCCCAGAGGCAGTTTCAATTTCTCCTGAGCTTTGGCCAGTTGTATATATACGACGGGAGTAGGAATCACGGGGAGGACAACTAAAAAAGCCAATCCAAAAAACCAACGAATAATTATCGAACATAGCATGCGATTAATCTTTCTGACGACGAGGCGCAAATTAAACTATCGCAGAGGTTTTCAAATCTGCCGATTCCGACACGTCCAAATCTTGTTAATTGAGATTAAGGTGACTCATGCCTGCCAAAGGTTCCGATTTGTGCCCACAAAAGTTCGTTTGCAATGAAAATAGTTCTTCGCCCCGATGATTGGAGTTAGGATGACCGTGCTCTGGAGGACGTCTCTGGCCGGTTATCCGGTCCATACTCTTTTAAGTAGATTGGACCTGAAAAAGTTCCCGAGAATTTTTGCTGAAAATATTGACCAGAGAGAATAGCTTCAAGAGAGCATAGAAGTAGACCACCGGAGCGGAAGAATCTAAGACCAAACGGCAGAAAAAACCCGATAAAGGCTCAAAAGATCCGCAGAGCACTTCCTATACCTGTGCAGAGCTGATCCCCGGGGTTGATTCTCACGTAGACTTTACCGACCCGCGGAACTTCAGACGTACTAAAATTGTTGTATTACTAGGCGCACTGATTGAATACTCGGCTCGGCTTATGTATCAATCATCGCATGCCCCGGGGAAAAAACACAAGGGACAAAGAGAAGGAAAAGTTTTCTCATGAAGCCATGACTCACCTCGATCATCTTTATCGGGTTGCTTTCTACCTCGCGAAGGAATCTAACGAGGCCAAAGACTTAGTCCAGGAGACCTATTCGCGTGCTCTCGGTTCCTACAGGCAATTCACTCCGGGGACCAACATGAAGGCCTGGCTCACAACGATCCTTTGTAATTTCTTTTTCCATTATCGCAACCAGAAGAAAAAATGGCTGTCGGTAGAAAAAAGTTTCACGCAGGACGAAGAGCCTTCGGACTATTGGGAGCAGATAGCGACCGAAAATCCCGGGCCGGAAACCCAGACGTTGCTGAAAGAAATGAAGGGGCAAATTACTGATGTCTTAAACAAAATCCCTGAGGAGTTTCGGCTGCCCATTATTTTGGTAATTATGGGAGATTTTTCTTACGAGGAAGCAGCAGAAATGCTCTCGTGCCCAGTGGGTACAATCCGCTCGCGGCTTTTCCGCGGCAGAAAACTGGTTTATAAAGAACTTAAGGAGTACATGGGTCTCAAAGAGAAGAGTGAGAGAAAAAAATGAAATGCGAAGAGACAGAAGAGCTTATAAGTGCCCTGGCCGACAATCAGCTATCTGACCGGGAACAATCCTCTATAGAAGGTCATCTCAGAGAGTGCCCGAGGTGCCAGCGAGCTTATGAGTGGCACCGGTCTTTGAACAGTGAAATTCGCACGGTTAGCGCAAGCGTGGTTGCGCCCGATGATCTCAGGAGAAGGATTCTATCTGATCAGCGCACCATGCCAAAGGAAGTCGAATCTTCCAATGCAGGGAGCAAGCTGATCCTGCGCTTGCAGCCATTCCTCCGTCCAGCCTTTGCTTCCGCTGTCCTTGTCATCCTTGTTATCTCTGTACTCTTTCTCATGCTGCCGCCCAGCCAAGCCATTTCTCTGACGGCTCTGCAGATCCGGGCAAAGATTGATGGGGGCGAGGTTCCTCTTCGGGAGGCGACAAATACTGATGAACTACATGATTGGCTGCGTGGTGCTGTGGATGGCAAATTCGGTCCGCTGGGGTATGATTTCTCCCCGTTGGGGGTGAAGCCTATAGGCGGAACGGTGCAGGAAGTTAAAGGACGCCAAATCCTCGTGGCTGTCTTTAGAGGGAACGGGCTTTCTATCACGTGTTTCACTTTTCTCGGGACAGAGGAGGATGCACCGAAAAACGCCACAGTCTTTTTCGATCCCGAGACGAGAATCAGATTTTATAGCTTCTCCCGCAATGGAATCAACGCCGTGCTCCACCGTGAGGATAATACAATCTGCATGTTAACTTCGAACATGCCCCCGGAAGAACTTCTCTCCTTAGTCAGGAGTTCATCGCCTCACAAGCATCGCCCGGGTTCTACCTAGTAAAAGAGTCGGCGTCAAATATTTACCTTTGCAGTCCTTCAAGGAATGGTTTGCCCAGAACTGCGCAAAATGACAGGGCGACTATCTTGGCGGATTAGTTATGAGCGGCCTTTGCCAGGGAGAAACTGAAAGTCAATCCAGTAGTAAACATCCAGTCAGCGGCGGTGCTGCTGATGCCCCTCCGAATTCCCGCGTCGATGACGACGTGTTGCCATGGCGCTTCCCAGATGAAGCCGACGAGGGCGGAATTATTCGGAGTGTTTCGTCTAACGCTTTCTCCATTGATTTCTCCCACCAACCTCAGTTTTTCGACGATGGGCAGTTCCGCAATCACTCCCCAGAGCATAAACGGATTATTCTGCAGCCTGTCTACACCGCCGCCGAAGTTTAAATGATAAGTCAACGTGCCTAACTTTCCACTCATTATACCGAGTCCTTCGAAGCCGAATCTTTTTTCTTCTTTGTTAGTAGACGGTAGAAGCGGCCCGGCCTCGACCGCGAAGCTGACGCCATCTTTCTCCTGGAGAACGCCCTCTTTAAGAATTGCTTTCAACGATAGCGCGGGATCGGCTAGCCGAACTGGACCCCGCGATGGTTCTTCAACCGCAAATTCGCCGACGAGTTCAAGGTTGTGAATAAGTCCATAGTTGAGTACGGCCTTGGGAACAATGAAAGTGTTCTGCCCCCTCTCTCGCTCCCAGTTAAAGTAGCCAAGTTCGATTTCCATCTCCTTAACATCGGCCACGGCGGCGTCGGTGGAAACAAAGGGGCGATATCCCCAGGCTACAGACTCGGAAAAAAACAGCAGCACGACCGCCAGGCTCCAGGGCATAACTGAGATCGTTTGTCTTTTCATCGCGCCACTTTGCACACTCGCATCTCCGCTCTTTGGATCGTCTTCCCCCGAAATCAAAGTCAGGATGACTAGCTATTTCTCGGGCGTCTTATAGGGCGGATCGGCGATACTTCTAATATAAGCTATGAGGTCGTTGATTTGTTTTTCACCTAACTGGTTTCCCCAAGCCGGCATAAAGGTTGACTTGCCAACGGTACCGCCTCCCTTTGAGATTATTTCAAACAAGAACTTGTCCGAAACGGTATTCATGATTGTTCCATTGGTATGATCGCCTGCTTTTACTGGGAATGCTTTGGATGCTGGCCCATCGCCTTTTCCGTTGTCACCGTGGCAGCTCGAGCAATAGGTCGCATAAAGCTTTTTACCTTCAGCCTGATTTTGCGCCCAAACGGATCCGCTATCCTGAAAGACTAAGAGAAAAATACCAAATAGCCAAAAAATACCCTTCCCCATGATTTCCCTCCCTAAGTTGGATTCTTTTTTTCTACCAGGTACGCCTGTCTCGTTCCAAATTAAAGTAGCCGATCTCGATTTCGATCTCTTTGAGATCGGCCACGGCAGCATCAGCTGACACGAAAGGCCGGTATCCCCAGGCGACAGACAAGGAGAAAGCAGCAGCAAGACGATCGGTAGAGTGAAGAATCCGAGTGAGATAGGCACCTCCTCATGGCTGTGCTTCGTACACCCGCACCTCTGCTCTTTGAGTGCCGCGGTGCGGAACCGCTAGATAGAAGCGACTCAGTTCAGGAACGAATAGTGATGTGCGAGCCCCCGTCGCCGTCGGAATCTTCGTCATCGGCTTGTAATGGTCGGGATCATCTTGTTGAAAAATACTCAGGAAACCTTCGCCGCCGGAGATATAAACGCGCCGACGCGAACTATCATAGAAAATATCATCGGCATCTCCGGCACTGTCCAGGTTGGCGACGACCTTACCTGCCTCTGTATCAAAAACGATGATTTTCGCGGGTTTTCGAAACCCGACAAAGAGCCGATGATGAGTTTCATCGAGTGCCATCGGAAAATTGGCCGTTGCGCCCGAGGTCGGCCACGTCATAGTTGCGGCCCGTTTTTCGCGGTCTACAACGGTTATCTTTTGTGACGTAGGAATGTTCACGAAGATCCGTGGCCCAGATTTCTCTAGCTGGAAAGATTCAGGGTGGCCCTCTAGTTTAATCTCGCCCAGCTGGTCACCGGTTGCTGCATCAATGATGCCGAGCCCGCCGCTCCCATAACCGACATAGACGCGGCGGGCGGCCGCATCGTATCGAATGTTGTCGGCGTCATCGGAAAATTTGATGCTCTTGATGGGCTTAAACGACGAGCCGTCAAACACTTCACAGGCGCCACTTTTCGCATTGGCGACGAAAATCTTGTTGAATTCAGAAATAAAACCTACACCCTGCGGCTCATGCAATCCGGTGATGCTCCGAATACGCTTGCCCGCACGAAGATCTAAGACCTCGACCGTGTTGTTCCCAAGGGCGGCAATGAATAGCCGTTGGCCCTTAAGATCCACGGCCATATGATCGATCCGCCCCTCTACATTCGGCAAGGGAAACGTTTGCACCAAACGTAGCGGAGTCGCGTCCTGGGCTTCAGCCTTGACTGCAAACCCGATAAGTCCAATTAGAAAGATATTGCAGAGACTTTTCATTTTTGTTTGCCTCGCCAGCCCTTTGGATTTCCATCCTCATTTTTTTTCTGTATCAAGCGCAGCTTTCAACCCTTTAGCAAGATCAGTCGTCGCGCCCACGCCCCAGTAGTGCAGGAACACAATACGTGGGGATTCCGTCTCAATGTGGTTGTGAATGGCAACGACGTTGATCCCCGCCCCGCGTAGCGCTTTAAGCACGGACTGAAGCTCTTTTTCCAGCATCACAAAATCGCCATCGACGACCGCCTGTTGATCGCTTCCGACAAATGCGGCCCACGTGTTGATGCCCATCGCATTTCCGACCTCATGTCCCCCCATTTTGGTCGTACGGCCGATGGTGATTTTGTAAACACCATTGCCCAATTGGCCCTTCGCACCCATGATGCCTTCTATGTTTTTGGGATCGAGCGACGTCTTGGCGGGATCGAGATCGGCCTTTGGTATTTGACCCTTACCATCGCTGGTTTCCTTGATCTTAGCGAACACTTTTCCGACCGCAGTGGCAAGCTTCTCCTCATCGCCCATGCCACCAATGTGCATGAACATGACTTTGGGTGAATCCCAGAAAAAATGGTTATGAAGGGCTGTCACTTCGAGGCCGTTGTCCAAGGCGACACTCATTACAGGATTGACCTGGTCTTCGAGCAAAGTAGTGTCACCCATGACCATCGTCTTGGCACCGGCCTTCATAAAGGCTGCATATGACGCAAGCCCCATGGGTGGCGTCATCTTTACTCCCGCGACGGTGACTTTGAGATCGCTGCGCGGAACGGTAACTTTAAACACGCCCTCTTTCTCGCTGAGTTCTCCTTTTACGTCCGTGAGCTGCTCGATTTTGGCGGTGTCGAGTTTCCCCTCCGCTGCGAGACTGGGTGATACAGCGCACGCCAGAGCTAAATATGCAAACGCCGCGAATGCAGCTATGGCTGAGGAACACACTATCTTCGTGCAAAAATTCTTTTCCATATTAAACTCCTTTCAATTTGCTTTTACTGAAGCTTATTGCTCTTTATTTCGAGATCATCGAAGGCTGTTACGCTATCTGACTTTGTCCATAGGCCGATCTGGCCTGCTTTAAAGCGAGAATCTCGATGATCCAGCAGGAGCCGGCCATTGAGATAGGCCTGGATATGGTCGCCGACAGCGACGACCCGTAACGTGTGCCACTGGCCAAGCGCAGGCGGCTGGACCGCCGCCGTCGCTAGTTGGCGCCGCCCGTTGTCGTAGTAGTAAAGCCTAAAATTATTCTCCAGGGCATTCGCCCTTACGACGTAATACTTCCCTTCAGAAAACCGAAACACGATCCCGCCTGAGGCGTCTTCCCTGCCCGAGATCGGTTTGAACCGAACGGAGACATCTACATCGCTATACGGCCCTCCCGGTGCCACGATGACATTAAAATCACCGCCCTGAGGTCGCAGAATTAGGACCCGTTTCCCGCTCGGCGCCCCCGCCATTTCTTCTACCGTCCACTGGCCATTGACGGTCTTCCACCCCTCAATGCCCTTTTGCTCGAAGTCGAGCCGCTCGACCCGCGCATCCTCAGGCAGCTTTAGTTCAGTGCCGTTTGCTTTTGCGGCGAAGCTCTGGTCTCCTCCATCCAAGGCAAAGAATCCGAGCAATCCCAGCATACCCAGTCCGAAAACGACAGCGCGAGTGACTTTCATTGGCGCCCTCCCACTAATCCAATTTCTCTGAGGCCGTCTTGAACTCATCACCCTTAACTAGGGTAATCTCTGCCACCGGATGCCCATCCTTCAAGGAAGGCGTGACGCTCACTGCGCGGAATCCCTTGTTCGCTTTGACGGCTTTTTCCGTTGCGTTGCGAAGAGACACTTTTGCCTTAGCCATCGCACCGCTCTGTGCCTTGGCGGCAGAGAGGTCTTCACCACCTGTGATCGCTTCAGTCTTTGCTGTCTTGCCGGTCTTGTGGTCTACAATCACCTCTGAAAACTTCTCACCCTTCATCGTATACACCGAAAGTTGAAGCTTCCCGTCTTCAACCTCAAACTTCCCAGAGATCGGCTTGCCTTGACTCTCACTGGCCGAGAGGCCCTTTTCTAAAGTCACCTTTGCGTCTTTGAGCGCCTTGGTTAATTCGGCGTGTTCTTTATCATCGTACTTCTGGGCCCAGACAGTACTGCCTCCGACCAGCCAGACAAACGTAACTGCCAACGCAAATATAGAAATTCTCCTCATTACCGTACCCTCCTTCATGTCTGAATTTTGTCTCCTACTTCACAAAGACCCACGTCGGCTGAAGAATCGGAAAAGCGATCAAACCGATGACCGCTGTTGCGGCTACGAGAATTGGATTACTCAATTTCCACCGGACCAGCACTACTAGGCTGACTAGCGCGATGAGCGCTGTGAGCCAATCACCGATCGCTATCTTCCCCAACAGAATACAGGCCCCGAGGATCGTGCCGATGGCAGCCGCATAGGCACCTTTGACGAATCCCCTTACGTTCGGGTTTGCCCGGTGACGGGCAAGAATCGGGGCCACGATCAGGACGAAGAGAAAAGAGGGAAGGAAAATCCCTACCGTCGAAACAAAAGAGCCCCAGAAGCCGGCGACAAGATAGCCGACGAACGTTGCGGTGATAACCACCGGCCCGGGACTGATCATCCCCATTGCTACCGCAATTAAAAACTGCCTCTCGTCGAGCCAGCCGGTTTGCTGAACCAGCCCTTTCTCTAGGAACGGAACGATCACAAGACCGCTGCCGAACGTAAGAGACCCAGCCTTCAGGAAGAACAGAAGCAGCTTGCCCAAGATCGAACCAGCAGCGGCGTTAGTGGTTGGGGCAGTGACAGCAAGAGCAGCCAACAGCGGCAAGGAGGGCACAGTCTTTCCGCGAAATAGTGATCCGTAATAGGCAATACCTACGATCCCCGACGCCAGGAACAGCAGCGCCACTTCGGCCTGCACCGCGATGGTTACAACAAAGCACACGGCCGCGATCACCCACTGCAACCAGTCTTCCATCCCGAGTTTGGCGAGGCTGTAACAAGAGGACAGGATTAGGGCGATAACGGCAGGAGCCACGCCGTAGAAGATTGCAGTCACTGGAGACAAACCGCCAAAAAACATGTACAAGGCGCCTAATGAGGCTACAATGACGAAGTTCGGAAAGATAAAGGCCCAACCACCTGCCCACGCTCCCCAAAAACCCCCACGCAGATAAGAAATATAGATTCCGACCTGAATGGCTAGCGGTCCCGGCATGGATTGACAGATCGCGATGCCCTCGCGCATCTCTTCCTTAGTAACCCATTTGCGCTCCTGGACAAGCTCCTTCTCCATTTGTCCAACGAGAGCGACCGGTCCTCCGAAGCCGAGCGCGCCGAGCCGCAAGTAATAAAGAACCAAATCCCGGATCGGCACTCTTCCAGGAGTGTTGGATGACTCCATCGGTTGCCTCCAGTTGCTGCTGACTATTTTTTCAGCCGCGCTTCCTCTTAAAATACTCGTAAAGGTCGTCGAAGACCGCAGCACCCCGAGCCAAGCGAGTCTCGTCGTCTTTATTAGCCATAGCGATACCGGCTATTAACCGATCGATTCCCGCAGTTTCTTGCCGGCTGTACTTTGAATCCTTAAGGTCAATATCGTGAACTATTTCTGCGATCGGGCTAAGAGCAGGATCATTAAGGCCTGTCCGCTCAATCAGGACCTCCAAGGTACAGCGGTCGCCCTCGTGCGTGAACTCTGCCTCGAACATATCGAAGCGTAGCTCGCCAGACAGAGGGTTGTAGCCTTTTGCAGGAACAAACTTGAAGCGGGCGCCGGAATCGATGAAACGACGGATAAACCACGCGCTCGCCATGCGATCAACGTAAATTCCCTTGCGGGTAACCCAAGTTTTCCCTTGAAAATCCTCTCGGCGAGAGACTGCGGTGCTCATGATTTGTTTGCCCAATCTCTTGTCACGCATACGTGCTTCAACTCCAGAAACGAGTCCCTCCGCTGCCTCGCGGCCCGGCGCTCCGAAAAAGTCGATGGCAACAAGCTCAGCAAGGCGCCGTTTAAGCCGGGCAAGATCGACCTCGCTCTGTGTACGGCGCGTCTCCTCAACTTGCCTGTCCGGCAGAGGCGTCTCGGCAAGGCGGCGAGCCTCCTCAGCGACCTGGTCATATTCGGTACCGCGGGCCGCTTGGAACAGAGCTTCCACTTGATCATCAGAAAGCCCCTCGACGAAACGCGCTTCGCACAATGACGCTTCTCCACCACCTTCGACAATTTCCCGCAACACCCACTGAAAGTCCTCTTGTGTTTGATCGTTCTTGGGCAGGACATACACAGAGTTTTTAATGGCAACAGCGCCAAGCCGCTGGAGCCGTCGCCAGATTTTTACTCGAAAGTAGTCCGGTTTCGGCGGCAGCTGATGGATAAGGAGTAACCAGCGCCCTTCGTTAGAATCGTTCATCCCCGTAAATGAATCTTTTTATATAACAGCCGTATCAATCGAGCTCGACTAAGTCAATGGATCAGGTAAAACTAAATCGCCGGTGGTCCTATTGACAACTGAATCTTTTTTATATAACAGTTGTATCAATGAGCTGATAGAGAAAAAGATGTGAGAGGATTTCCGATGTTCAGAAACTCCTTACGCGAAATCGCAAGACGGGGGAAAGTCACATGGCGTTGACACGAGTAGGTTTTATTCCCATCCCGTCGGGCAAGAAACCGGGCTTCGACCACGCCGACGTCTATCGGCGCGAGTCGCCCGCTACGTCACGCTTGTATGTGGCTCATACGGGAGCTGATCGCATTGAAGTCATCGACTGCATTTCCAACAGCCATTTGCGGTCCCTTTCAGATGTGCCCGGCGTTGCCGGTATCCTGATCGACGGCAAGCAGGATTTCCTCTTCTCATCTGATCGTGGCTGTGCTTGGGTAAGCATCTATCGCTGCTCTGACGAGACACTGATTGGTCGGGTCGTAGTCGGTGATCGCCCCAACGGGTTAGCCTACGATCCAGCCCGGCGCCATCTCTTCGTGTTTAATATTGGCGATCCGCCGGGTGTGAACTGCACCGGCTCTGTGGTCGCCGTCGATGAGATGCGGGTGATCGCGACGATCCCGCTCCCTGGTCGACCGCGCTGGGCTGTTTATGACGCCGCCACAGAGCACATCTACGCCAATATCCAAGAGCCAGCCCAAATCAT